>Ga0209540_10003235_pt1 | contig 11193 bp, 15 predicted proteins | sample BarGraIncu01121A_FD_184501 | JGI IMG/M metagenome (GOLD analysis project Ga0209540, IMG submission 184501) | Arctic peat soil microbial communities from Barrow, Alaska - Barrow Graham LP Incubations 011-21A (SPAdes) (version 2) | ecosystem: Environmental > Terrestrial > Soil > Wetlands > Peat... | reverse complement strand
CCGCCCTGCATGGAGTTATTACCAAAGGATCAACGCTTTACTGCACCAATCAGCCCTGTGTTATTTGCGCCAAGATGATTATCAATGCCGGAATTGTTCGTATAGTTATCCGTGATGATTACAGCGATCCATTGGCCACTCAAATGCTCGAAGAAGCGGGAATCAGCGTAATACAATTGTAGCATACAGGAAACGTAGGCAGACAAAATCATGAAATGTCCGTTTTGTGGCAATGCCGAAAACAAGGTTATTGATTCGCGAATAAGTAAAGACGGGAAGGCTATTCGCCGCCGCCGCGAATGTTTAGGCTGTTCCCGAAGATTTACCACTTATGAGTTCGTCGAAGATATTATGCCAATGGTGGTAAAAAAGGACGGACGCCGCGAACCTTTTGACCGGATGAAAATACGCAACGGAGTAATGACGGCTTGCGAGAAACGTCCCATCAGCATGGAATCAATGGAAAAAATTGTTGAGGACGTGGAACAGGCATGTCAGGAATTTCAGGCGAAAGAAATTCCCTCCAGTGTCATCGGGGAAAAAGTTATGACAGAACTCAAGGCTCTTGACGGTGTTGCTTACGTCCGGTTTGCCTCGGTTTACCGACAGTTTCGTGATGTGGGAGAATTTATGTCCGAGTTAAAAGATTTGTTGAGTAAAGGTAAAAAATAATTTTATGTTTACCGGAATTATAGAAGGATTAGGAAATGTGAAACGCCTGACGGCAAAGGGAGCCGATGCTGTCATAGAAATTGAAGCAGCAATTGATTTAAAGGACGTATCCATTGGCGATAGCATCGCGGTAAACGGCGCCTGCCTGACTGTTATCTCAAAGAAAGAAAATATTTTTTCCGCAGATGTTTCCGCAGAAACTATCGCTAAAACAACTCTTGGCCGTCTGCATGCGGGAGACAAAATTAATCTGGAAAAATCAATACGTGTCGGCGGATTTATTGGTGGCCACTTTGTTTTAGGTCATGTGGATGCCGTAGGCAGAATTCTTTCCAAGACGCAAAAGTCCGGATCGGTCATTTTAGCTGTGGAAATAAATGATCAACTATCGCGGCAGATTGTCGAAAAAGGATCAGTAGCCATCGATGGAATAAGTCTTACAATTAACAAGCTTGAAAAAGGCAGATTTTATGTTAATATCATACCTCATACGGCGGCAAATACCACTTTACTTACGAAAAAAGAAGGTGAGTTGGTAAATATTGAAACTGATGTTTTAGGAAAATATGTGGAAAAATTATTGCATTCTGGGCGGGGAATAGATAAAGATTTCCTCACTGAGCATGGTTTTATGAAATAAGAAGGGTTAGACATAAATGGCAATCAGCACAATTCAGGAAGCAATAGAAGATATTCGCAACGGGAAAATGGTTATCCTTGTTGATGATGAAGATCGTGAAAACGAAGGCGATCTTTGTATGGCGGCGCAGTTTGTCACGCCGGACGCCATTAATTTCATGGCACGCCTTGGCCGTGGCTTAATATGTCTGACCATCAACGAAGAGCTGGCACATAAGCTTAATCTTCACCCGATGGTTAAGGACAACAAGACTCGTTTCGGCACGGCGTTTACCGTTTCTATCGAAGCGCGAAGCGGTGTTACAACCGGCATATCAGCAGCGGATCGGGCTACAACAATACAAGCGGCAGTTCATCTTGAAGCCAGATCGGAAGACTTAGTCAGTCCGGGGCATGTTTTTCCGATCATCGCCCGTAAAGGCGGCGTTCTGGTGCGCACCGGTCAGACCGAAGGTTCGGTGGATTTATGCCGTCTGTCGGGGTTGACACCGGCGGGCGTTATTTGCGAAATCATGAATGAAGATGGAACCATGGCAAGAATGCCGGATTTGGAAATTTTTGCGCAGGAATATGATTTAAAGATCGTTACCATCGCTGACCTCATTGATTATCGGATGCAGAATGAATCGCTTATCCGACGTTTGGCTGAAGCAAATATTCCTACAGGTTATGGAGGGGAATTTAAAATTATCATTTATGAAAATGACGTTGACGACATGCAGCACATTGCCCTGGTTAAAGGTGAAATCAAAAAAGAAGACGATGTCTTAGTGCGTGTTCATTCGGAATGCCTGACGGGCGATATCTTCGCCTCGGAGAGATGTGATTGCGGAGATCAGCTGCATAACGCCATGCAAATGGTAGCTCAGGAAGGGAAAGGCGTCATTGTATATATGCGGCAGGAAGGCCGGGGAATTGGTCTGGTCAATAAGATCAAGGCTTACGCATTGCAGGAAGAAGGCCAGGACACGGTCGAAGCCAATGTCGCTTTAGGTTTCAAGGCGGACTTAAGAGATTATGGCATCGGCGCGCAAATTCTGTCTGATCTGGGGGTACACAAAATGCGCCTTTTGACCAATAACCCGAAAAAGATTGTCGGACTGGAAGGTTATGGAATAGAGATCACTAAGCGTGTTCCTATAGAAATCTGCCCTAATGAAAACAACATAAAATACATGAAGACCAAGCAAAAGAAGATGGGGCATCTTTTAAACATATAGTGAACGTAAAAAATATATACTTTTTTGCGGGTAAATAAAATATAATACTTTAAGAGGTAATTAATCATGCCGAAAATAGTGGAAGGAAAAATTGTTGCCAAGGGGATGAAGTTTGGTATTGTCGCCAGCCGTTTTAATGATTTTATCAGCAGCAGGTTAATTGAAGGGGCGATCGATACACTGATTCGAGCCGGTGCCGATGAAAAAGACATCCAGGTTTATAAAGTACCGGGCGCTTTTGAGTTACCGCTGACGGCAAAGAAACTGGCGAAAAGCGCTCGCTTTGACGCCGTGATTTGTCTGGGGGCAGTCATTCGCGGTGCAACGCCACATTTTGAATATATCAGCGCCGAAGTTTCCAAAGGCATTGCCAGTGTTGGTCTGGAAGCAGAGATTCCCGTAGTTTATGGTGTGTTGACTACAGATACGATTGAACAGGCAATTGAGCGCGCCGGAACAAAATCAGGTAATAAAGGCGCCGACGCGGCAATGTCGGCAATTGAGATGGTTGATTTATTTAAAAAGATTTAACGCAAAGGCGTAATGCCCTTCGCTTTCAAAGGATAACGAGACGGCAAGCAGGAGGCACCGCAGGCGTATTGTTGTATATACGCTGAGGAAGCCGACGACGTAGCCAACAAAGTTAGCCAAAGAAAGCGCAGTGGCATAATAGGCCACTTTGATGTGGTGCCGATGGATTTGAGGACTAAATGCACGGGCGGAGAAAGGCACGGGAAGTTGCCTTACAGGTTCTTTACAGTCTGAATTTTGTCACCCTGGATGTAGAAAAAGCGATGGAGCTTTTTTGGGGTAATTTTGTCGCTCCGAAAGCGGATAAGGAGTTTGCCGCTTCATTGATAGAAGGGGCATGGGGGCACCGAGAAGAGCTCGACCGGCTTATCGGCGATAGCTCGGACAATTGGTCGCTTTCCAGGATGTCCAAAGTGGACATAAGCATTTTGCGTTTGGCGGTATTTGAATTTCTCTACTGTGACGATATTCCATCCAAAGTTACATTGAATGAAGCAATTGATCTGGGTAAAACTTTCGGATCGGAGAATTCGGGATCATTTATTAACGGGGTATTAGATGCCCTTAATTTAAAGTTGAAGAAGAAAAATGCAGATAACCCTATCAACAGAAGCACCCGATCTGCCAAAATATAAATGTTTGGTATTGGGTATTTTTTCCGATGAAAAGCCTCCACGTGGAATTTGCGGATTCATTGATTGGCGCCTTAATGGAATGATTTCGAGAGAAATTAAGCAAGGAAGGATTACCGGCGACTTCATGGAAAAGATTCTTATACCTTTTCCCCGGCGCATCGGCACAGAAAAGCTCTTCCTTTTTGGTCTGGGAAAACTTTCCGATACAAACTACGATAGAATTTACGCTGCAGCACAGCATATTGCCCGCACAGTTGACGCAATGTTGATAAATAATTTTTCTTTTGATCTGCCGGGAGCAGGCCGCTCTGATCTCTCTACCGCGGGAACGGTGGAAGCGATGATCACCGGTTTTTTTGATTTTTTATCGGAAGATATAAATAAGCTTTCCTCCAAGACTTGCTGCGTTGTAACATCCCCTGCCAACGTCAAAGAAGTATCTCTGGGCATTAAAAATTTTAAAACGAATGTCAGAGATTTCGGATCAGTTGACATCAGCGCCTTAGATAATTGCATCGCCTGATACCAATTCGCTTTCTTTGGCTAACTTTGTTGGCATCGTCGTCGGCTTCCTCAACGTATTACTAAATACGCCTGCGGAGCCTCCTCCTTGCCGCCTCGTTATCCTTTGAAATCGAAATGGTATGAACATAAACGCCGATTGCGCTTCTGTACTTCCCAGTATTTACATTTTATACTCTTTAAGAAAAGCAATGAATATTTTGTGCGAGGGACGGAAATCAGTCTGCCGCGGATAAATTAAATAGAAATTTCTTTCCATCTTTAGTCCCTGAATGGGAACCTCAAAAAGTGTACCTGCGGATAATTCCCGCTTTATGGCATGAATGGAAATTATGGATACTCCAAGCCCGGCAATGATCGCTTCCTTTATTGCCTCAGAGCTTCCCAGTTCGCCGCAAACGTCAAGTTGAGACATACTTATCGATTTTGTTTCTTTAAGATATGATTCCAGAACATCACGCGTCGCCGATCCTTTTTCTCGGGCGATAAAAAGCTCCTCGGGCAACTCAGTGGGCGCAATGGATTTCTTTTTAAGCCAGCGATGACCCTTGGGAACAGCAAGGACAAGACGATCTTTCCACAGGGGTTCTGCTACAAGCTTTTTATTCTGAGGTTTCTTGCCGATGCACCCGATTTCCGCTTCTTTATCCAAAACCATGTTCATCGCTTCTTCGCTGTCCGCCGTTTTGATGTAAACCCGGATATCAGAGTGTTTTTTTCTAAAAGCGCTCAAAGCTCTAGGAAGAATATAGGTAGCAGGAATAGTGCTGGCGGTGATGTAGATACTACCGCTGGTATTTTCATGCAGCCTGAGAATTTTTTCTGTTGCCTCGTTTCGAAGTTTAACGATACGCCTAGCATACTCGTAAATGATTTTACCCTCCGGTGTCAGAGAGATTCCCGTATTACTGCGATTAACCAACCGGACGTCCAGACAATCTTCGATATTCTGGATATTTTTGGTGAGGGCCGGTTGAGTCAAAAGCATTTTCTTTGCGGCACGGCTGAAACTTCCTTCTTCCACAAGAGAGATAAGAGCTTCCATCTGCTGGAGGGTGATACTTTTAAAGCGATCATTACTCATACTTTAAGCATATCATAAATATTTATTATCGACAAATCCTAATTATAACTATTTGGAATTTGACTTATTCCTAAATATTTAGCTATATCATCACCGCTTTGATAATTATTTATTAATCAGGAGGAAAAATGGCTCAAAAATACTGGACACCAAAAACCTGGATTATCCTTGGCGGATTGATTTTTGGCATACTCGCTTCACTGCTTACCAAATGGGGAAACCCTCTCAATATGGGATTCTGTTCGGCCTGCTTTCTGCGTGATATCACAGGAGCCATCGGCCTGCACAGAGCAGAAGTTGCTCAATATATCCGGCCGGAAATAATCGGCCTCGTTTTAGGCGCGTTATTTTCAGCTCTCATCTTCAGGGAATTTAAACCGCGCGGCGGATCGTCTCCATTGATCAGATTTTTCCTAGGCGCGTTTATGATGATCGGAGCGCTTGTATTTCTGGGCTGCACAGTCAGAGCTCCTTTGCGCCTTGCCGGAGGAGATCTTAACGCAGTAACAGCAATAATTGGTCTTATTGCCGGTATAAGTGTAGGCATTGTGTTTTTAAAGAAAGGCTTTAGTCTGGGACGAGCGGGAAAAGTGATCAAAATAGCCGGAATCATTGTGCCGGCAGCAGCTATCGTACTTCTGCTCTTGGTCATTTTTCAACCACCTTTTATTTTTTTCAGTCAAAAAGGCCCCGGATCACAGCACGCCTTGCTGCTGGTTTCGCTTATAGCCGGTATTGTCATTGGATTTATCGCGCAAAAAACCAGAATGTGTTTTGCTGGCGGTTGGCGCGATATTATTCTGGTTCGCGACTATTATTTGGTAAGCGGCATTATCGCTTTTTTTGTGGGCGCGCTTGTCACTAATTATCTTACCGGCAGTTTTTCCTCGGGCATTTACCATTGGGGTTTTGAAAATCAACCGATAGCTCATAGTGACCATCTCTGGAACTTCATGTCGATGGTTCTAGTAGGCTTAAGCGCCACTCTGCTTGGGGGCTGTCCTCTGCGCCAGATGGTTTTGGCCTCCGAAGGCGATACGGATGCGGGCATTACCTTTTTCGGACTAGCGGCAGGAGCCGCGTTTGCCCATAACTTCCTTTTAGCAAGCAGCCCCAATGGGCCAAGCGCTTTTGGACCTATAGCTGTTATTATTGGGTTGATTTTCTGTCTGCTGATCGGCTTTTCGCAAATGGAAAGGACAAGGTAATTGATATTTAACATCAAGAAAAATAACCGTTTTGAAGGCGGTGGACTTGTTCTTTTCCAGAATGTTGAAGAAGCTATTCGGGCGGAAAAAGTCTTAAAATCAGGAAACTATGAGACGAGGCTTGTTGCTCCACCACCGGAGTTGCGCAAGGGTTGCGATCTTGCCCTGGAGATCAATATTGTGGAAATGACGGGCGTAGAAAGATTGCTTCATCAAAAAGAAACATCATTTGTTGAAATACTACCCCTCAAAGGCGAGGGTGAACTTCTCGATGTTGTTAAAATAAAGGATTATGGCGATGCCTGCATGGTCAAAGCCGGTAATATGAAACTTACTTTCGATAAAAAGACGGGGGTTATATTAAATATTTCCGGTGGCGGTTGTCCGGATATTCCTTTTTTACATATCAGCATGCTGGATAAGAAGTTGACGGAAGTAGCGAGGCCCAAAGACAAAGGATACACTCTTTGCGCGCTCATGCTGGATCGGGCTTTTACCGAATCTCTCGAAATCTGGCAGGCAGGGAGGAAATAAAATGCTGCTTATTTGCGGAACTGTTCCACTGATAGATCTCGGGCTTACCCTCGGAGAAGCAAAATTCGATGGAGAAAAACTTTTTATCAACGACTGCGAAATTCCCTGTACCCAGGGAACAGCCGCTTTGATTAGTGCCGCCTGTGTTACAGCCTCGTATTGTAAAACATCTGCGCCGCGTGTCGCTGTTGCCGGTGATAACGGCAGCGGTAAAGGAAGCAGGCTTTTATATGATTATCTCATTCAAAACTTGCCATCGGTTTCTCCGGGGATTCTCTTGCTGCACTACATTCTGCCGGTAATGGGACTGATGAAAAAAGTATGCGCGGCAGCGGGAAAATGTGCCGCAAAACCGGTGATGATAGCGGATGCCTCTTCCATGTACGCGGCCAAGGCCGCGGGACTTGCGCCTCTTTTCGACATCTTCACGCCGGATCTTTGTGAAATGGCTTTTCTGGCTGATGCCAATGCCGTCCATCCGGCTTATATCAGCCGTCACCTCTTTAGTTCGGAAATCGCGCAGGCTCAGGAGTTGATCACTGCGGCTTATAAGCAGAAGAGCGCGGCAAAAATTCTGCTGATCAAAGGCGCGACAGACATTGTTGTTGAAGATGGCAAAATACTCTGTACAATTTCCGAACCGGACATCCCGGCACTGGAAGCAATTGGCGGAACCGGCGATACTATCAGCGGCATGATCGGCGCATTCATCGATAAAGGCATGTCTCATCGCGAGGCCGTAATTGCGGCGGCAAAGGCAAACCGCAAGGCTGGAGAATATGCCAGAGTGACACCGGCAACCAAAATCCGTCAGGTTGTTGCTGCATTGCCGCAGGCATTAAAAGATGTGGTTGTTTAATTAAATTCAAGGGGGCTGTTCAAAAATGTTCAGATGCAAGGCGCGCAAAAAACTGAACCGTGAGGCGTATTATGGATATACGTTGAGCGGTGCGGTTTGCAGCGCAACGCAGCAGATGAGCGTTTTTCAACAGCCCCACAAGGAGTAATTTTATGATAGAGCTGGATTTACGCGGGTTAAGTTGTCCTATCCCCGTGGTCAAAGCAAAGCAAGCCATTGATAAAAATCCGGGAGAGCCAATTACGATTCTTCTGGAGACAGCCGTAGCCAGAGAAAATGTTTCTCGTCTTGCCGCATCGAGAAAATATTCAGTGAAGGTTGAAGCTATGGCACAAGAAGAATGCAAGCTCCTTCTGACGCCCGCAGCGTAGTTATTACAAAGAGCCGCTCGGATAATCAATTTTCTTTTATAAATTTATACCATTTCGCTTTCAAAGGATAACGAGGCGGCAAGGAGGAGGCGCCGGAGACGTATTTTACATACGTTGAGGAAGCCGACAGACGCTGCCAACAAAGTTAGCCAAAGAAAGCGAATTGGTATTAGATGACGGGACGTTCGTGCTGGTGTGCGGCGCAGGCTTCAAACCTGTGATGCTACTCGCGTGAAAACGAGTAGATGTGGGTTCGATTCCCACTCCCGCCTTTGGTTTTAACTGCCTATTTGAACACACCCGGAAGAGTAATCAGCATGATCACCAATTGCCTTTGCCGCTCTCGCGTCGATATTCCAGCCAATCTAGTAAGCTTTCCCAACTATAAATTTTGCTATGCTGGCATTCCCTTTAGTGATATTAAAAACTCTGTTATGCAGGGGTGCAAATTTAGGCAGTTTTAACCAAAACATCCGCTTATATCCAGAATAATTCTGGACAAAAATAATTATCTTCAAGGGAGAAATTTATGAACATTACAGAATTATTTTCACTCAAAGGGAAAGTTGCCCTGGTTACGGGCGGTGGCCGTGGCATCGGTAAATTTATCGCGACGGGACTTGCGGAAGCCGGAGCGGATTTGATTTTAACATCCCGCAAACTCAAAAATCTGGAAGACACAGCTAAAGAATTAGAAGCCAACCATAAAGTGCGCGCCATCGCGATTGCCTGTGATATGAGCAAAGAAGACGCGATTGATAACATGCTCAGCGAAGCGCAAAAGAAATTCGGGCACATTGATATTCTAGTCAACAACGCCGGTGCAACCTGGGGAGCTCCCACGCTTGATTTTCCTCTGGAAAAATGGGATCAACTCTTCAATGTTAATGTTCGCGGAGTCTGGATTCTTACTCAAAAAGTAGCCCGCATCATGAAAAAGCAAGGCGGCGGAAACATCATTAATCTATCTTCGGTCATGGCCTTCCGCGGTTCAACAGAAGAAGCTCATCCGGCCATACCTTATAATTCTACAAAAGCTGCCATCAACTTACTGACCATGAACCTTGCCGTAAAGTTGGCCCCGTACCATATCCGTGTTAATGCTATTGCACCGGGCTTTTTTCACACGGACATGATGGCTTATATTGATAAGCCGGAACTCAAAGATGTGCGCGATGCCATGATCAACGAGATACCGCTGCGCAGAATTGGCGAGATCGATGATATGAAGGGAACGGCAGTGTTTCTGGCGTCCGACGCATCGGCCTATATTACCGGGCATGTTCTTGTAACCGATGGCGGTTTGATCGCTAAATAATTTTGCGAGGCATTGGTAAATATTTTGTCTTCACCCGCGATAAATAGCACCCCTAAAGACTCGGCAACTGTGATTTTGGTTCGCCAGGCTCAGGGAAAAACGATGGAGGTATTTTTAGCCCGCCGCCATGTTAATCAATCATTCATGGCGGGGGCTTTTGTTTTCCCCGGAGGGCGGCTGGAAGCCGCCGATGCCGATTCTGCTCTGACCGAATTCATATCGGCGAAAGATGATTTTCATCCCCACTCCTTATTGCAGGATAACGCTCTTACAAAGAAGACGGCGCTGAGCTTTTTTTTCTGTGCCATCAGAGAAACTTTTGAGGAAACAGGTGTTCTTTTCGCGCGCACAAAAGGCGGCCATTCGATCGATTTTGGCAACGCAGTAATCAAATCACGTTTTGCCGCTTACCGGCAATTGCTAAATCTGGGGAATATAACTCTACCAGAAATAGCGAGGCAAGAAGAGCTGATCCTCATGCCTGCGTTGCTCATTCCTTATTCCCATTGGATTACACCGGAAATTGTACCCAAGCGATTCAGCACACGTTTCTTTCTGGCGGAGCTGCCCCAAGGTCAGAGCGCGACTACAGACAAAGATGAATTGACCTCATCGCTTTGGGTAACACCTCATGACGCGCTGCAAATGTACACAGCCGGGGAAATTACATTGATGCCCCCGACGTTAAAGACTGTTGAAGAAATGGCAAAATTTATCAGTTTAGATGAACTTTTTGCGGCAGCCCGCAACCGCACAATCTACCCCATCATGCCCCAGCCAATGAAAAATGGATTAATGTTACCGCATGATCCCGAATACAGCATTGAAAGATATAAGCAGCCTGAAAGGCTTGGCGAGCATAGCCGTTTTCTGCTCGTCGGGGGAAAATGGCAATGCGTCGAATTTACTGAGAAATAAAAAAACCCTGAATCTCTCATAAATGAAAGGTTCAGGGCAGATTTTCAGAAGAACAAGGGGTTGCAACCCCTTGTTCTATTCCGGTTAAAATTTTACTTTGACTGCTTCTTTCGCTTCTTTTGGCGCGTCAAAAAATTTCCCGTCTTTAAAACCATACATGCCGGCAAGTAAATTAGCAGGGAATGATTTTATTGTCTGATTATAAACTTTTACTGCCTCGTTGTATCTCATTCTTTCCACAGCGATTCTGTTTTCCGTCCCTGCCAGTTCATCCTGTAGATGCATAAAATTCTGATTGGATTTCAAATCGGGATATTTTTCTACAACCACCATCAGTCTGCTCAGAGCGCCTGATAGTTCGTTATTAGCCGCGACTTTATCGGAAATAGGCGCATTAGCGGCTCCACCGACTTTGGCGCGGGCGTTGGTCACTTCCACCATAACATCTTTTTCCTGTTTGGCGTAACCCTTGACAGTTTCCACCAGATTGGGAATCAAATCGAAACGCCGCTGTAATTGATTTTCCACCTGCGCCCACGTAGTCTTAACGGCCTGATCCAATTTGACAAATTTATTGTAATTGCCGGCGAAAAAAGAATAAGCGGCGATAGCCAGAAAAGCAATTACTGCCAGTACGATGATTAAAGTTTTCTTTTTTGAATCCATTTCTTACCTCCTGAAA
>Ga0209540_10003232_pt1 | contig 11198 bp, 13 predicted proteins | sample BarGraIncu01121A_FD_184501 | JGI IMG/M metagenome (GOLD analysis project Ga0209540, IMG submission 184501) | Arctic peat soil microbial communities from Barrow, Alaska - Barrow Graham LP Incubations 011-21A (SPAdes) (version 2) | ecosystem: Environmental > Terrestrial > Soil > Wetlands > Peat... | reverse complement strand
CCGGCGTTCAACGAGTCACTGAAGGCTGACAAGACCTTCCTCGACATCCTGCGGAAGACAGAAGTCAAGCATGATGGGCTTGAGACGATGGCGAAAGAAGCCGCTATTCTGGAAGCCAAGATAGAGGCTGTACGCTCTAAGTCCGATCTCGACGCACTTGAGAAGTCCCTCAAAGTTCTCAAGGATAAGATGAAACCAGAGTTTGTGGCTTTGTTCACGGACAACGACGACACAGTTTCCGCCTATGGGTGGAAAGTCAAAAGGTCAGATCGCACAGGCATAGACAAGGAGGCACTGGCAGCAGACAACCTGTTGGAGAAGTACACCTGCGTTACCGTCACATACACCATGTCAAAGGAGAAGTGCTAGGCGTCATGCTATGCGAATGTGGCTGTGGCCAGACTACCAAAATTGCACCGATAACCCGAGCAGCAAGAGGTTGGGTCAAGGGTCAGCCCATGCGATTTGTGATGGGACATAGGTGTCGAGAAGCAGCCAAGGATTACATCGAGAGGGATTGTGGATACGAGACGCCGTGTTGGGTTTGGCAGCGGGCGTTCGGACACAACGGATACGGATTGGCCAAGCGTCATGGGAAAATGCAGAACGCCCATCGGTTGTATTGGACACGAGAGAACGGCCCAATCCCTATCGGGTTGCAGTTGGATCACCTGTGTAGAAACCGAGCGTGTGTCCGGCCATCCCATTTGGAACCCGTTTCGATGACGGAAAATGTCAGACGTAGTGCCAGCACCAAACTGACTCTCGCCATTGCGGCTGAAATCAGGAGTTCTGTACTAGGGACATCGCAAGCCGAGTTGGCACGGGTATACGGCGTAACCGCCAGCACCATCAACGATATTGTCCATCACAGGACATGGAAAAATCTATCAAAGGAGTTCAGTCATGCCTAACGTCGTAGGAAAAGGTCGGCCCAAGGGATTCCGTCTGTTGGACGAGGGCGAGCAGAACCTCAAGATCGTCGAGGTCAAGGGTCTCCCCCGTGCGAACGTCACGAACGTCGAAATCAAGTTCGTCGATGTCTTCCTCGTGCTCAACGGTCTCGGCGTCGATCTCAACGAGGGCGATGCATTCGACATCGACCAGTTGCTCAACCAGTTCGTGCTCGTCGAGATCGTCCACAAGGACGGCACGCGAGAGAACGCGAACGGCGTCATCCCCGTCTTCAGCAATATCAAGCAGACGCTCGGCAAGGGTGTTCCGTTTGGAGACGTGTCCACAGAGGAGACCGCAGACGGTGACGACGAGGACTTCGACTAATCTCGCATACGTCGAGCAGGACTGTGGCTACTCAACTCCCTGTTGGATATGGCAAAAGAGTTGTAACAACTGGGGATACGGGGTGGTGTGGGAAGCCAGCACAAAACGAGTTCGTCTGGCGCATCGGGTAGCGTACGAAATGATACACGGCCCGATTCCAGCAGGCATGGACTTGGATCATCTCTGTCGAGTACGCAAGTGTTGCAATCCAGCGCACGTAGAGGTAGTCACGCGAGCGACGAATCTTCAACGAGGCATACGGGTCAAGTTGACCGCGAACCAAGTGCTTGAGATTCGGTCGCGTGCCCACGAGGAACGTCCCCGTGATTTGGCGCGAACGTTCGGAGTGGCGGAGTGTACTATCAGCAACATCGTTGCTCGTCGGTTCTGGAAGGACATCTAACGAATGGGTCGAGTCGAGAGCCGCATCCAGAGCGATATCATCGCCTACCTGCGTGGTCTCGGCGCGTATGTTCGGAATATCCCCGGTAGCGCAGCGACAGGCAAAGGCACAGCCGACCTGCTCGTGTGCTACCGGGGATACTTCCTCGCAGTAGAGGTAAAACGACCAGACGGCTCATACGAAGAAACCGTGACCCAACGGATTCGTCGCAACCAAGTCACAAAGGCGGATGGGCTAGGCATAGTCGTCGCCAGCATCAAAGAGGTAGCAGACCTCATCCACGCAATCGACGAAAGGACAGCATGATGGCATGGACACTGGCACCAACACTCGGCGTGCTCCGTGCGCAGGTGAACAAGGCGATGCCCGACCGTGACAAACGCAGCGACGGCACCATTGGTGACGCCGCGCATCAGGCCGAGCACAGCGATCACAACCCGAACAGCAGCGGTATCGTCTGCGCGTGGGACTGCACCGCGACACCGACCAACCCGATTTGGCAGAAACTTGCAGACGACCTTGTGGACGACGACCGCACCAACTACGCCATCTTCAATCGTCGTATCCGCAAGCATGGCGAGGCACATTGGCGTCCCTATTCGGGCGTTTCGGCCCACACCGAGCACATCCATCTGTCCATCCGGCAGTCGTCGGCAGCGTGGAACTCCACGAAGCCGTGGGTGCTCAATCGTTTCGACCCGAAGCCCGTCATCACCCCGTCGGCGTACAACCGAGTCGTGTGGGGCTTCCCGACCGCGTACGCGCGGCTGAACCCCAGCATTGCCTCGCGCGTGCTCAAGGTTCTGAACAAGGGCGACAAGGTGCTGGCCATCCCCGGTGGCACCGCTCTGTGGGCAAAGACCACCGTCGGCTACATCCTGCGGACGCGACTCCGCACTCCGTAACCGTTTCAGCACGTACGGAAGCCCCGTCACTGGGAAGGAGAGGTACCAGTGGCGGGGCTTCTCTGTGCGACCGCCGCGACTCCGCAGCGAGGGTACAGGCTAGATCAGGACTACGCGCCTAGCGCTATCCAGTTGAAGTCCATAGTGGTTGTTCCACCGATTCGATGCGCGATGACATGAAAGTGGTCGGTGGTGATGCTGGCAGGGTCGATGCTGAGAGTGCAGTTGTCAGGCATCTCGTCTATCACCGTGGCAACAACATACGGTGCGGACGTGAACGTCTGGCCGAATGAGATAGGGCCACTCGTCACACGAGTATCTGTTGTCAGACCCGTGACTTGTCCCACGCCAGCCGTCATAGTCTCTGTGGCAGCGGCGATGCCCGCTTCGATGCGGTTGAGGTCGGTGTCCGTGATGGGATCAGCAAGCGCCCACGTCTTGGGTGAGTAAGCCATTGTTGTGCTCTCCTTCTATGGGTTGATGTTCACGATGGCAACGCAGTCGGCGTCCGACGCACCGTCGAACCTCCGCTTGATGCTGTTCATCACGACGGGGATGATGTTGTCCCATCGTGTCGTCTGGATGGCCACAGTCGCGGACACGACGCACGCCGCTTCCCCTAGGTGGTAGTTCCATACACTGTACTGACGGTCGCTTATGACCTGCAACGAGACGCAATCCCCGATTTTCAGTATCGGGTCGTCACGCATGGAGAACTCGAAACGGGTAGCGGAGACTACGGCGTTGTAGTGGTCGAGCATCGCTTCGGTCAGCGTCGAGTCCGACGCTATGGGGCACGACAGTTCGACGACATCACCCGAGGGGTAGTACGTCTTCTCCAACGGACGCGACACCATCGTGATACGCTTGCCTGTGAGTGTGACGTGTATCGTCGTGTCGGTCGGGTCAACGGTGAACTCCGTCGAGTACGTCCCGTAGATGGGCGTGCCGTAGAGCGCCCCGCCCACTGTCACGACGAGCGACCCCTCGTCGCAGGCGTCGTGGTCGAGACGGCGCGTGACCTGTGTCAAGTCAGCGAGCAGGATGTCCCCGTCGTAGATGGTCTCAGCCGACGCCCCGACCGTCAGAGACGACAGCGCGCTCTTGAGACGGTTGATGCGCTGCCCGAGCACCATCTTCGGGCGGTCATACACCGTCTCGAACAGCGTGTACGTCGGCTTGTCCACCAGCGTCGAGATGACGGAGAGTGACCCGTCTGCACGATGGATGAGGTACGCGCCCACGTATGCCGCGAGCATGACGAGCGCTTCACGGTACGTGACAGGCGGAATGGGCAGATAGACCATCACCGAGTCGAACGCGGTGTCGATGGTGTAGTACGTATACCCGTCCGACGACCACAGCGCCATTGAGTCTGAGGCGAGACAGGCCGAATCTCCTAGGAGATACGCCCATTGCCCGCGTGTTGGGAATCGAGCACTCGACAGAATCTCCTCGAACAACGTGGAGGCAGCAATGCCCGCAGGGTCGTAGTGCCCACCGTAGTACGTCTCATCATCGAGCACCGAGGGGAACGAGATGCCGTCGAAGGTGGCGTACATGTCGTCCTCTGTGACGGCGACATTGGTGAGAATCTGCCGCGTCATCGGCATACGCTCGACGGAGTTGTCGTCGTAACGGTAGCCGAGTTCGAGATCGATGGAGCCGGGGGCGTCGAGTTTCGTGACGTTGGCTGGCGTCACGAAGTCGTAGTCCACGTTAGGTTCGCCCGCTGTGACTCCGTTCTCAATAGTGACCGAGCAGGTTTCAAGGGGCATGGTGCCGCGCGAGTAGTCGAACTCGCTGACGATAGACGCGGAGACGATGTTGTCTGTAACCGCGTTGTCCACGAGCCAACGGTTGACCACAGGGGCGACATCCGTACCCTTGCGTGTCTCGATGTACCCGTGCATGGCCGACCCAGCCGCGACAATCGCGTCTTGGTTCGGCACCCACTGGTCAACGAGTGCAAGAATGTCTGCTACGAACTCGTGTTCACTCATCTAAATCTCGATGAGGTTGGCCTGCACGGATGTCCAGTAACGCGGGTGTCCCGTGCCGGGGTTGTTCACCATTATCGGCTTGCCCTGACGGTCGCCCACGTACATCTTGATGTTGCGGTATGCTTTCCGACGCGGGTCATAGACGTGGAACTCGTTGATGAACGAGCCACCTTGCGAACGATCCCAGATACGCAGGAGGTCGTGCATCTGATCGGCGGTCAGCGCGGCCCAGTTCATCTCTATCTTGAGTTTGTCGTCTCCGATGACCTGTCCGACGAACCGCCCGTTGGCGTTACGTCCCGCGTTGACGAGCGTGGAGATGGTGACGTTACCGCTGTCGAACGCAGGTTCGGGAATCTCGATGCCGCTCGATGTAGTTACCCAAGCCATCAGACACTCACTCTCACGAGACCGCCTGCGATGCCCATACGCTTGTCCTCTGCACGCAGCACCTTGCCGACGACCGTACCGTTGAGGTACACGTCGCCCGTGCCGCCGCTGTCGCCGCTGCCCATCGCACTCGCCACGGCACCGTAGACTGCCGACGCCATCGCCTCGACGAAGCCCGAATTTTCAAGGGGCATGACTGTGGTCTTGCCACCATATTGACCGACGAGTTCGGCTTTGCCTGCCTCGCCAGCACGGAATAGTGAACCGCTGGTCGGCATGCCGCCAGAGGCGAACTCGGCATAACCCGAGATGCGGTTGACCTGATTTCCAGCGTACTTGTTGGCGAGGACGTTGTGCTGGATACTGCCGACGACAGCCGAGAGTTTCCCGAGTTTGTACCACTTGTCGTACAACTTGTGGAGTTCGTTGATGCCACCTTCGGCGCTGAAGTTGAATGCCTTGTTCATGTCCTGCGCGGCAGTACGCGCGGCCTTAGCCGCGTCGCCCATCGCCTTCGTGAGCGTGCCAGCCTTGACGGCTGCGTTGATCTGCTTGTCTGAGAGGTACTGCGCGCTGGCAGCACCCAACTTCTGGGCGTCGTTGAGTTCCATCTGGGCCATGTCGGCCTGCGCGCTGCCTTTGCCATACGTGGTGATGGCCTGTGTGAGCGCGTCCTGCTTGGATTTGATGTCGATGAGGTTCCGCAGCGCGTCCTCACGGGCCGTACGACCGTCGGACATGACGAGGGTCTGGCGCACGTACGCGCCTGTGGCAGAGTCAATGGCCGAGGAGACCTTGGTTGCCGCCGAGGAGATACGACCCCACGTCGTTGTGACGGTCTGTCCCGTGGTGTTCGCCGTGCGGGCTGAGTTGTTGAACGCGTCGATACTACCGCTGACCGCTGTGAACCCCTTGGCCGCGCCGGTCACGAGTCCCGTGGCTGCGCTGGCTGCGCCGAGGGCAGTATCTCGGACACCTTGCTTGACGCCTTCTAGCGCGGTAGCGATGCCCTTGGCATCACCGACTGCGACTGATGCGATGAGGTTGAACGCCGAGACGACGACGGTTGCCATACCCGCGAACATCTGGATGAGACCGGGGAGGAAGCCCGCAATCATACTGAGCACGACGACGAGCGCGCCGAGTGCTGCAACAACGACGTTGACGATTATCTCTCCGACGCCTTGGAATATCGGTGCCAACTGCTTCCATAGCGACATAAGCGCGGCCAACGCGGGGCGCATCGCTGTGTTCAACTGTGCGGCCATGCTCACGAACAGGTCACGGACGGGTTTGATGCTGGCCCACAGCCGGACGGCCCATGCGCTGATTGCTGCCCAGTTCTTGACCAGCACGACGCCGATTGCGACGATGGCTGCAAATCCGAGTGCAATCCAGCCGCCACCCGCGATTGCTGCGAGTGCCTTGATTCCGAACACAGTGTTGAACAGGGTACCGAACATCTTGATGATGTTGAGTATCCCAGTCAGCATCTTGAATGCCATGAGCGCGGCGATGACCCCGCCGATGACCTGTGCGACCGTCGGGTTCTGGTTGAACCAGTCGAGTATCTGCGTCAGTTGGTCGAGCACGAATACGCCGACCGTGTTGAGTGTCCACAGGCCGAGCGGGATGAGCACGTTGTTCCAGAAGTCGGTAAAGCCCTTCCAGACGTTGGCCATAAACGGCAGCAACGCGTTCCACAGCCGACCGATTGCGTCGATGAACGGCTGGATCGGCTTGAATGCCTCACCGACGCTCTTGCCGATCTTGTCCATCAGGTCGGTGAACGGCTGCGTGAGCATCTTGGCCATCTCGGCCTGAATCGCGGCGATAGTGTCGCTGATGTCGCCACCCGCGCCGCCACCCCCGCCACCGCCACCCCCGCCACCGCTACCCGACGCGGTGTCGGGTGAGACGATGTTGAGTTCGTCGATGCCGAGCATGTTGTCGCGCATCTTCTTGGTGGCCGCAGCGGCCTTGCCCGCGCCCTTCGCAGCCTTGTCCATGCTGCTCGCCATACTAGCAGCGGGCACGTCGGGGATAGTGAAAACCATCTGCGACATGTCCACGCCGAAGAACGCGGCCAATGCGGTGAACGCCTGCCCGATGGCACGGACGAACCAGATGACATAGGGAATCACAGCGGTCAACATGGGAATGAACAGCGAGCCGATTGCTCGTGCAGTGATGGAGAACTGATCCCCAAGGACGCGCAGGAGGTTCGCAGGCTGCAACAGCGTGCGCGCCATGTCGCCCTGTGCGACTGCGCTGCCCTTGTACGCCGCGACTAGGCGCAACAGCGTCTTCTCGGCGTTGGTCATCTCAGCGACGTTCTTCTTGATGCCCATGGAGAGGGCTAGTTCCTTGATGTGGGTCAGGGAGACATCGACGCCGAGCGCGCGCATCGCGCGGGCCTGCCCCGTGAGGACACCCTGCATCTTGATGAACACGTCTTCGAGTTTCATGTTACGCAGGGAAGCGAAGTCGAAGGTGAGGCGCGTCAGAATCTCGGAGAGCGCGTAGGCATTCTTGTTGGCGATGCCGCTGGATTCCGCGATCTGGAAGAAGGTGGATTGATACTCCATGATGCGCTTCGGGTCGAGACCGAACGCGGCAGTCATCGCGGAGACGAACTTGTTGGCCTCGGCGGTGTTATTCCGCATGGCCACTTGGAACAGGTTGAGGGATTCGATGTAATCGACCGCGCCGCCGACTGTCACTTTGAAAATCGCAGCGAGGGCGGTCAAGGCGAAGAAGGCGAAGAAGATGGCAGAACGCAACTGAATGAACGAGCCGCCGAGCGTCTTGACTGCTGTGCTACCCGTTCTACCCATCGTTCCTATTGACTGCGTGACAGACGCGATACTCGACTTCACTTTGCCGAGCACGGTCGCGCCCATCGAACTAAAGCCCTGCGCGACGGATGCCACTTTGGTCTTGACGACACCCAAGACCTGTCCCAACTTGGACACCTGTGCGACTTGGGCGATGGGGGCAATCGCAGCCGTCGTGGCAACCGTAGCCGCCGCGCCACTCGCAGCCCCGCCCAGCGCCGCAGGCGCAATCTTTGCACCCATGCCAGCAACCGCGCCCGCACTATTCATCTTGGCAGCGGCACGCAGCGATCCCGCGTTGGCTCGATTGAGTGCCGGGCCAAGGCGTCCGAGACTGGCCAACGCGGGCGCGAGGGCCATCGTCAGTTTCGAGAGTGACGCGGTGAGCAGGTCGATACTGCTTGCGGCGGTAGCGGCCTCAGCGACTACCTTGATGGCAAGTTCGTCTACCGTGATGGAGTTGTCTGCCATGCTTCCGTCCATTCGGCCTATGAGAACGGGGAACCGACGCTAGGTCTTCGGCTCCCCGTGTTCAGTGTTCGGCGTTTTGCGAGAGAGCATCGCCGCCACAGCGAGGAAGTCGTCGTGCTGCTTTCGCAGGTCGCGCTCTCGCTTTTGTGCTTTCAACTGCTCGTCTATCTCGTAGGCGACCAGCGGTTCGTTCGGGTACTTCGCCGTGCTTCCCTTGGAAAAGGCCTGCGAGAACACGGTGCTCACAGCGAGCAGGACATACCGTCCGATGTTCCACGCCTGCGTGTCGTTGACGATGGTCTCGTTCTTCTGCCGTATCGCGTTCGCCTCGATGGCGTACGACACGATGTCAGGGTCGCCATGCCAGAACTCGTCGTACGCGACACCGATGACCATGACCTGCGGGCACAAGTCCTCGAAGTACGCTGTGAGACTATCGTAGACCTTCTCGGGCGTGCCAGAGTGCGAGTCGGAAGTTACTCCTTCGACTCGCCCAAGCCGAAAAGCGCAACGTAGGCTTCAGACAGTTCCGAGAACAGTTCCTCGAAGTTGGCCTCGCCAGCGTCGAGCAGGTCGTCGAGCATCGTCGCAGCCTTGGCCGGGTTGATCTTGTAACGGCTGAACAGCGACGCGAAGAACAGGAGGTTCAACGCGTTGAACGGCTTTTCAGCGATTTCCGACGCGGACAGACCACCCGTCTCTGCGGCACGCACACCCGCGCGGGTCATCTTCAGTTCGTAGGTCTTGCCCTCATGCTCGAACGAAGTCATGTGCTCTCTCCTTCACAGGTGGACGATGCGTTGCGACCATTTTGGGCTGGTCGCCCACCCTGACAAATCTAGGAAACGGCGTCGTCGTCGATCTTGGTGAGGGCCGTAGCCTGCGAGATGTAGAGCGTGGTCGTGGTGACGGCATCGACGGACGCCTCACCCGGAGCCACTTCGAGAACTTCGCCAGTCCACCAGTACGACAGCGACAGCGGCGCGGGGAACGAAATCTTGAACGCGCGTGCGTGGCCCGTGGCGGGCGCGGCAGCGGCGGTGTCCACAGCGGCGACGAGTGCGGGGGTCATGTTCGCGGGGAACTCAAACGAGCCACCCAAGTCCATGAGACCGTTGATGTACGTCTTCTGCACGAGTTCTGCGAGCGTGGTGGAGTCCAACTTGGACGGAGCCGCGCTCATCGCGGGCGTGCCCGTGATGTCGGGAATCTCAGTCCACGAGGACGGGACGGCGGGGACGTTGAGCGTTACGGTCGAGTCCCCGTAGTAAACCTTGATACCTGCGGTCGGCTGTGCCATGCTGATTGCTCCTTATCGTCTGTACGAGTAGCCGTACGAATCCAACACGCCTTCGCCCCGCCAAATGGTCGTGACCGTATCAGGAGCGCTTGCTCCCGGCGTGATGGTTCGGCGTGTGACCTTCAGCGCGTCGAGCGCGTCGCTGACCTCTGCGGTCATAATGCGCGCTGCTTCGCTTCGGCCTATCACGGTGGGGTAGAACCCCGCGTCCATGCAGTCCTTGACGATGATGTCAACTTGGTACGCGAGGATGGTTCTGTCCTCGCCGCTCACAGTCCCATGACTGATGGGACGGTTCGTGATCTCATGCACCACGAGAAGCGGGTAGGTCTTGAATGCTTCGTTGTACGACTCTCGGACACTCACGTTCGGAATGGTGAAGTTGGTGTTGGTCAGCGTTTCAACGATGTCGTCATAGAGTGACCGCAAGTCTCAACGCCTCCCCCACAACCTCGCGCGCGGGAATCAGCGCACCTATCCGTCGCATGGCCAGTCCCGCGTTATACATCGGCGCATATGGCGCACCGCCGAATGACACGACAGCGTGACCATCGTTCAGGTAGACCCAACTCGTCTTACTCGGGTCTGGTTGGTACCCCGCCGCAGCCATCGCGGCACCCGGATACCCGCCTCGTGCGCCAGCCGAACCTGTGCCGAACTCAAGGTACGCTATCTGTCCACCGCGCCAGATGACATCGTGTCCCGGCAATCCGACTTCGACGACCACAGCGGACGGACTGCCACCAGCGTAGTTGCCGTCTACATCCTGTATCGCCGCGATGCCCATTTGGACATCCTCTGCGACACCCATGCAGACAGCCTGCTCGATACCGACTTTCACGGTGTCGTTCAGCGCCTTCGAAAACGCTTTCAACTGGTTGGTCAACTGACGTACCTTGTCAACGCTCAGAGGAAGCACGACTTCAGGCATCTGTGCTCAACTTCTTGAGGAATATCTCAGCGACGCCCGAGACACCGGGTACCGCGCTGAACACGAAGAACCCTGCGTCTGATGCGAGCACATCTGTTGGATCACCGGGGGTCGTATCGACCCACGCTCTGTCAAGTTGCTCGATGCCCACTATCTCGGCATTGTCAGTGACTATCTTGCGGTAGTCCGTGAACGACGGGCCGAACGTCATCATTGCGATGCCCGTGTTCAACCCACGACAGTTCCACTGGTGCAGAACCGGCGTGCCGTAGAGCCGTACGCCGCCGACCATCGACCCTGCGGCTATCCACACGGGCCGCTTCAGCCCTGCGGCGAAAGTCGGCATCTATCCTGCCTCAATGGGAAGACTGATGCGCGCGAGCATCGACGGAGGGAACGAACCCTTCTCGAAGATGCGCTGCACACCGTTCTCACTGAACGAGACCGTACCGTCCACGCCACGCTTCGAGAACAGGTACACACCCATCTCGATAGCCAGCGACGTGTACGCAGCCTCAAAGTCGTCTACCTTGCGGTAGAACTTGATGGTGTCCGTTGCAGCCGTAGCGGCCATCTCTGCCGCTGCCACCTCGGCGGGTGTGGGGCTTGCGACCCCACACCACACCAAGATAGCATCGGGGATGTCAGAGGCTATGGCTGTGACATCGAAGGCCATG
>Ga0209540_10003231_pt1 | contig 11201 bp, 7 predicted proteins | sample BarGraIncu01121A_FD_184501 | JGI IMG/M metagenome (GOLD analysis project Ga0209540, IMG submission 184501) | Arctic peat soil microbial communities from Barrow, Alaska - Barrow Graham LP Incubations 011-21A (SPAdes) (version 2) | ecosystem: Environmental > Terrestrial > Soil > Wetlands > Peat... | reverse complement strand
AAGGGGGAAATTCTCGTTCAGAACAACGGTAGATTGCTCGCAACGCCTACATCTGTACCTGTTGGAAGTTCGATCCCAAAACATACAGGTGGTTGGAACAACATTGTTAGCTATAAAAAGCTTACTTTCGGAGTATTTATCGACTACAAGCTGGGAGGTACAGTACTATCATCTACATACTTAAATACGACAAGACAAGGATTTTCTCAACTTTCGCTACAGGGTCGTAGAGAGGGAGAAAATGGTCTGGTATTTCCTGGTGTTTATCAATCTACAGGGCTACCCAACACTACTGCAGTTACAGATCTGCAAGGCTTTTACGGGGATTACCGAAATCTTCAAATCGGGGATCCTTTCACATTTAAGTCAGATTTTGTTAAGTTGAGAAGCATATCGTTATCATATGATCTCACCAGTACATTAAATAAAGTGAATTTCCTCGGTTTCGTCAAGGGATTGACGATCACAGCTTCTTGTCGGAATGTGGCGATTTTATATAAGGATCTTCCAAATCTTGACCCTGAAGCCATTCAATCTTCCGGAGACACGAGATCTGGTTATGAGAATTCATCATTACTAACAACCCGAGATTTTATGTTTGCTTTAAATGTTAAATTCTAAGGATTATGAAAAAGATAAGTCAATTAATATTTTTAAGTGCATTCCTGCTTTTAATCGGAGGATGCGATAAAAATTTTGTAGAAATAAATACAAATCCATTTGCTATAACTAGCATTGACCCGGGGCTTTTGTTTGCCGGAGGACAACAACTTACCAACCTTGGTGGTTGGGAATCTGAAAGTACGGTGGTTCAGCAATTTGTTGATCCGTATAACCTTGGAGCCACATTGGGTTTCAATTTTAATGAAAACATTGACGGCTTCCAGAACTCAGCCTGGGGTCAATATACAGGTACGGTCAAAGCATTTGTAAATATTTTGCATCTTTTGAATGGGACTACTACTAAAGTTAATTTACAGTGCATGACCCGTATCTGGAAAGCTTCGGTCTTTATGAACATTGTTGACACTTACGGGTATGTGCCTTACTTTAAGTCAGGTCTGGCTGCCATTGAAGGTGAAACAGACTTCTTCCCTCCATATGACAGTGATGCGGCTATCTATGATGATCTTTACCTCGAGATCACAGACGCATTAAGTAAATTGAATCCTGCGGGTGATTACGTTGCTGCTGACCTTTTTTATGGGGCAAAAGCTTATATTCCTGTTACCAGTGCAGACGTGCAAGTGGCGCAATGGAAAAAACTTGGTAATTCGTTGTTGCTGAGATTAGGAATGCGCTATTCTAAAGCAAATCCCACCAAAGCTGCATCAATAGTGGCTGAAGCATTTGCTGGCGGAGTGATGACATCGAATAATGACAACGCGCTCGTGGTTTACGATGGCACACTTTTTACAAATGGTAATAACGGAGGTTTGATAAATAACAACCCAAGATTCTATTATGTAGCAGAGCCTTTCGTAAATCAATTGAAATCAACCAGCGATCCACGTAGCAAGTATATGATCGCATCATTCGCAGATCCAAATGCTCCGTTAAATGATCCTAACCCCAATACTAATGTAGCAACTCAGTTTGGTCTTCCGGTAGGGATTCCCAACGCTAATCTTACTGTTGCCAATGGTTACAGAGGACCTAAGGGTTCAGGGTATAATTATTCACAGACGAATGTAAACGTAGCGGCATCTTTGACAACCCCTACTTTTTGGGTGACCTATGCACAGACTTCTTTGCTTCTCGCAGAGGCAGCACACAGAGGATGGATTACTGGTGGTGAAGCAGCTGCTCAGACATATTATGAGGCTGGTATCAGAGCGGACATGAATTCTTATTCTTTAGTTATAGCCAAGACTAAACCCACAAATGCTGCAGTTCCTATACTTCCTTCAGTTTCTACAGCAGAACAAGATGCCTATCTTTTACAACCTGCAGTGGCATATAGTGCTGGTAACGCTCTTAATCTGATCAACACACAATACTGGATAGCGAGTTTCCTGAATAGTCCGGAAGCCTGGGCCAACTACAGAAGAACTGGTTTCCCTGCTTTGACTCGTAATACATATAATGACGCGCTTCTGGCTAACGGTGGTGATGGATATGTTCACAGATTTACCTATCCCGATGCTGAATTGCCTAAAAATAAATTGAACTACCAGGCTGCAGTCACAGCTATGGGTGGCACGGATGATTTAGTATCAAGAGTATTCTGGGATACAAAATAATCTAAATTAACCAACCATCTGGAAGTTAAGTTAAAAGATTACTGATATTTCCACTGGTTTGTACTTATAAATGAGGATGTTTCATATGGGACATCCTCATTGTTTTATATAGTTATGTTAATCTTACCCTAAATCCAACAATGATATGAAAACTGTCTTGCAGCAGATTGTTGAAAAAACCAGACAAAATGAAAGAGCGGAAAGAAAAGTGATTAAAGAGATTGCTAATCGCGCTACAGCGAAAGGCCGCATCACACTTCCTGTTTAAGTGCCGGGCTTATATATTTCTCTGATTGCAGGATATATCTTTCTGTATTTGAATAACTGATTATTGTATCGTTCTGCGTTTTGAGAGTCTGGTTCAGTAATACCTTTAACATGAACCATATTATGAGCAGCCTCCACAAATGAATGGAACCATCCGGCAGCAACGGCTGCTGATATACCAGCACCCAGGGAGGAAGCTTCATCAGAAGACATAGTCAGCACTTTTTTCCCACTGGTATCGGCAATAATTTGTCGCCATAAATTGCTCTTAGCTCCTCCTCCTATTAATGCAAATTCATCAGTCCTCTGCCCAACCACCCTTTCCACGGCTTCCGTCGCCAGGGACTGTTCCATTGCGATTCCTTCCAGTATCGCCCTGTACAAATGACCTCTGTTATGACCTGAAGTGAGACCAATGATACATCCGCGGGCATCCGGATCCCAGTATGGGTTCATAACTGCATTCCAGTAAGGCAGGATCATGAGTCCTTCACTGCAAGGTTCAACTTGTTGTGCTTCTTCCTCCAGTTGACTGTAAATCTCAGGTTTATGGTTAGGATCGATTTTCAGCATCTGCTGTATAAACCAGTCAATCAGAAATGTACCTGAACGCAGGCTTGTCTCACAATAATATCCTTCCTCTGCGCAACATGCCATTGTCCGGAAACTCCTGTCGGTTATATAGTTTTTAGTAAATGTCCCTGAAACTACCGCAGTGCCCAGGTTCAAGTATGCACGTCCTGAGGTAAGCGCGTTAACGCCCACTCCTGCAGCCTGACCATCGCCACCTCCTGCAACTACCTTAGTACCACTTTTCAACCCTGTTGTTTCTGCAACTTCCCTGGTAACATGCCCTAAAACAGTCCCGGAAGGGAATACATCAGGCAATTGCCGGGGTGTAATGTCAAGCTGGTTAAGGATCTCCAGCGACCATGTCTTATTCTCAAGATCAAATATCCCCATCGGGTCTGCACTTGCCCAGCTTGTTTTGTAGTGTCCTGTTAATTTACTAACGAGATAGGTGTGTACATCGCAGAATTTGGCCACCTTTCTGAAAAGATCCCTTTCATTATCTTTCATCCACGCTAAACGATATACCACCGGTGCATAATCCTTAGGTTTGCCTGTAATCTGATGGATGTGATTCTCCCCGATTATTTTTGCGAATTTATCTACCTGGCTTTTGCATCGTTCATCGAGCCAGGTGATAGCAGGTCTCACAGGTTTGCCATCCTTATCCAATCCAACAAATGTTTCCCTTTGATTCGATATCGCGAGAGCAGTAATTCTTCCTTTATCAACCTGATGTGTAAGTTCCTGCAAAGAATCCACCAGAGAACTCCACCAATCATCAGGATTCTGTTCGTAATAATTTGACTGAGGGGAAAACAATCGTATCGGACTGCTTCCTCCGGCAATATAGTTACCATTAATGTCCCAGGCTATTGCCTTTGTGGCAGTGGTACTGCTATCAATTCCTACAACGATTTCAGATTTCATAGTATTAGCAGGTAAATCCTGATCTTATTTAATGTGAGTCCGACATAAAGTTAAAAAGATAAAGTTATTGAATAAGAGTGGAGAAAATAAAAAGAGTGTGCCATTTCCGGTCACACTCTTTATTTAGATTAAAATCAGATTTTAAATCCACAGTTTGTCATAGGACATTCCTGACCTGTCCCACTCAGGTGTAGGTTCAAAGTACTTTTCACCTTTATTTGGCATCATTGCCTTGATAGCTTCATCGTTAAGCTCAATTCCCAGACCCGGAGCATCAAGAGGAACATTGGCAAACCCGTTAGTAATCAGAGGTAGTTTACCTGTCATTTTAACCATTCCCTCCCACTTGGGATTATCAATATTATGATGCTCAAGAGCAAGAATATTTTCTGAAGCTGCAGCAGCATGAATTGCAGCCATCCAGGCAACAGGAGTACTGTTGGAGTGTAATGCTCCTGCAATTCCTGCTTCCTCTGCATAGTCAAGGATTTTCTTTGTCTCAAGTATACCGCCAGCACTCACCAGATCTGGATGGACAATATCAACAGCGCGTTCGTCTATCAGTTTTTTAAATCCCCCAAGCTGACCGTTAAGCAAATAAATATCCTCTCCTGTAAGAATTGGTGTTTCAAGAACTGCTTTTATCTCTTTCAACTGATCTGTGAGGAACCATGCAACAGTATCTTCGAGCCATGCCAACCTGTATTTTTCAAGCGCTTTGCCTATACGGATAATCTGATTCATATCAATATGGCCGAAATGATCGGCTGAAAGAGGTATCTCTGTACCGACCACGTTTCTCACATTTTCAACAATCTTCTGAAGACCTTCCAGACCTTTGTCGGTTACCTGAATCTGGGTAAAAGGCTGTTCTTTTTTCCAATAATCGTCAAAACCGCCAGCGGCATAACTTCTTCCCATGTACCAGTTACTTAAATTCTGGCTGTTCTGACCCCAGAATTTTGAATTGACCAGAGAATCGGGATCTTTGGCAATTTCATCCATTCCAATGTCCATTTTAAGCCATGTATAGCCGTCGGCCAGTCTTCTTTTAAGTGCTTCAATCTGTTTTGCCGGATCAGTTTCATCAGGTGTATCGGCATAAATTCTGACTTTGTCACGATATCTTCCTCCAAGCAATTGCCATACAGGGACATTCAGGGCTTTACCACACAGGTCCCAACATGCTGTTTCCACAGCGCTTACACCACCACCCTGACGGCCAGGTCCACCGAATTGCTTGATGACTTTGAAGATCATTTCAACATTACAGGGATTAAGGCCTACTATCTTACTTTTCAGGAAAAGGGCAAAACGCGGGTCTGTTCCGTCTCTTATGTCTCCCAGCCCGTAAATACCCTGGTTTGTTTCAATTCGAATAATACGGCTGGCAAGAGATCTGCCACTTTTATCTGCTATGCGCAGGTCGGTGATTTTAAGATCAGACGGGTTTGATGCCCGGGAAACGTTCTGAGTAGTCTGAGCGACAGTATCCTCAAGTGATAGATGCATGAGTCCTCCCAGGGCAATACCTCCTAAAGCAGCTTTCTTGAGAAAGTTACGGCGATCGCTGGAGATGGCCGGATTATTCAATTCAGCCTTAACAGCTTCTCTTTCCGTATCTTCTTCCTTCCTGGTTTTAACAGCAATTTTCTGCAAAATTGTTTTCATGTTGTATTATTTATTAGTTAGTAAAAATTATCATCTGTTTGATTATATGCTTTTTGCATAGTTAATTAATATTATCTTCTAATTATCGTTGTATTGTTGATAGCCAATATTCCATAAATATAATGTTTTTAAGGCGCTGCAAAATCTTAAAAATTCTTAATTTTCATAAAATATACTGTTGAATTTCTGTATTAAAGGGTTTAATTTCTCACACTGATATTAATTCATAAAATTTCTAAGTCGTTGAACCATTAGAGGGTAGACTTCTTTGAAATCCTGAAAGCATAAGGGCATGTCCGGATATATTCACCTTAAGAGGAAATAAATTACAAAAAAAATTCTCAAATCCTCTCTGTTTGTATAGATTTGTATATACTTGAATTGGATAACTCCTCTTCAGGAAATCAGCCTGGTACGGATTTTAAAAATATTGCATCGAACTAAAATAATTAACCGGATTAATTGATTATGAAAAAAATGGAAACATTCTCAGATTTCATTTTGAAATTAAAAAAGCTGAAAAAGGCTTTGACGATCCCTACATCAGCTGTTATGTTGATATTGTATTTAAGTTCACTGATTGCAGCCATCGGCCAGGATGGAAATTCCGGTCAGGAAAAACCGAAAGTAATTCCGCTTGTCGAACGCATTGGGCATACTGATCAAACAAAAGCTTTTGCTGGCAAGAATGTCCATCAGGGTACAGGAACATTATACATACAAACACTTTTAGGCAGAGGTGCAATAACCGGATTAAACTTTATGCATCATGGTCCATTGATGCCTAAAAGTTCTATCGGCCATCACTTCCATACCAATTCAGATGAAATGTTTCTGATCCTGGATGGTGATTGTGAATTTACTGTTAACGGACAAACTGCGCTGGTCAAAGGGCCTGTTGGTGTTCCCTGCAAGTCCGGAAATTCACATGCTGTTTACAATCCTTCCAGCAAACCTGTCGACTGGGTGAATTTCAATGTAGCTGTTACCTCTCCGGGTGAAGCAGTAAATACACAAGGTGCCGGAGGATTCCAACGCAGAGGATCGTATAACTATTCTGCTGATCCGACAGGACTTTTTGAAATGTCTGATGACCGTGTTGGAGTAACCCTCGAAAAAAAGCCGACATTCATTTCTACACGCCAGCTAACAAAAGATTTATTGCGCCCGGTTGCCAGGATGGATGGTGGAAAAGATACAGTATTCTACAGAAGGGCTTTGGGACCCGGTTCTTTTGAATCAAACTGGGCTTTTGTTGATCATCTGCTGATTCCGGTTGGATCTTCTGTTGGAAGACACTTTCACTCAGGTGTCGACGAGGTCTATTTTGTGATCAGGGGAAAAGGGAAAATTCATGTTAATGACGAATGGGCCGACATTGCCTATGGGGATGCTGTTCCGGTACGTGCCGGCGAAATACATTCCCTTGAGAGTTCCGAAACCGATCCGCTTGAAATAATAGTTTACGGTGTTGCACTTGAAAAAGGGAAACTCGATGTAACAGACGTGCCACTTACAATGGCAAAACTTCAGATGTACTTTGAAGTCGAACCGGTTAATTTTGAAGCTTTTGAGAAGAATTATACCAACGTTTATGTGGTTGCTTTGCGAAAACAGGTAGGATATCTTGGATCCAGGCTTCTTCGTCGTTTCCCGGATGATATGTCAAAGAAAATTGGTTCACCGGAAACTAAGTTCACTTATGAAATGGAGCTTTTATTCGATACTGAAGAACACAGAGTGATGTGGACAAAAACCAAAGAACACGACTATGCATGGGCACAAACTTCAGCTATGGCAAAATCATATCAGTGGTTTGGCTATGATATCGTAGGAATGGACCAGGTGGGTGATCCTCTTGGCAAAAGAAATGTTACAATTGAAAAGCAATAAACAAATACCAACAAAAACTATATAAATTATTAAAATTATGAAAAGGACTTTGACAAAAAAACTTATCTTCCCGGGTCTTCTGGTTTTGATCGTTATTCTACTGGCCCAGTGCATATCAGCACCAGAGTGGCAAAAGAAAAACAACGACCTAGTTAAACAATATTCTTTGACAGAAAGGCAACTTGCCGGTCTTCCAAAAACAAATGTTGTTTCAAATCTTCAAGCCGGAAAGGTTACAACACTTGACAGCATAGCAAACACAGTTCTGTATCCTGGCGTAAATGCTAAAATCTACTGGGGAACCGGTACAATGGCAGGTATTCTCCAGCTTGAACCAAATGCAAAAATTCCTGAAGAAGTTCTTCCTTCAGAACAATTTTTATTTGTTCTGGAAGGATCAGTAGATCAGGTTATTAATGGATCACCTATAACTATGATCTCAAGAAAAAGAGAAGAACCTGATGGAACCCATAGCGCTACACCGAGAATTGATTTTGTATATCTTGAAAAAGGGAGTAAAAGCGCTATTAAAGCCGGTCCTTCAGGTGCAAAATTGCTTGCAGTTTACAGCCCGGTACGTCTTGACTACCTTCAAAAAGCAGGTGTAAAGAATGTTCCTGCTCAATCAGTGGATCTTGCAACCACTCTGGTTCCGAATGTAAAACCAAATCTGGTATACGATTTATATGAGTTTCAGCTGACAGCACTTACTGCAGGAGCAAACTCAAGACTGGTTACAGGTAAGAATACCCAGGTGAGTTTTATTTCGATGGATCCCGGAGCACTCTTCGACCGTCATATACATCCTGAAGAACAGATGATGCTAGTGCTGCGCGGAGGATGTAATGAAATTCTCCTCGATGGAGAACAGAGCATGGCAAAAAATAATGTAGTTCTGATCCCGGGTAATATGGTTCACGGCGCAAAAGTCGGTGATCTTGGCTGCGATGCGATAGATATTTTCTGGCCTGCAAGAGCAGACTATGCTGAAAAAGAAAAGGCAAGACTTGATGCATACCATGTCATTATTCCTGAAGATGCCAAATTGGACTTGTTTATCGACGGTACAAAAACCAAACCGGGACTGACTTTCAGCGAAGGGCCTAAATGGATGAACGGTAAAGTTTATTTTTCGAATATGTACTTCGACCAGAAATGGACCGGAAGCCCGAAAAAAAGCTCAACAGTTGAGTTGGATCCAAATGGAACCTACAAGTATATTACTGAAGGTAAAATGCAGACAAACGGACTCTATCCTTATAAAAATGGCAACCTTCTTGTTTGTGATATGCTGGGTCACAGGGTTATTGAGATGACAACAAAAGGACAAGTTGTTAAGGTACTTGCCGATAAATATGATGGAAAGTCACTCGATGGACCAAATGATATTATAACAGATGCAGAGGGTGGTATTTATTTCACTGACCCTCAATTCACTATGGAAGCTGTGAAATTCCAGCCGGGAAGGGCTGTTTACTATCTTTCACCTGCGGGCAAGCTGATCAGACTCCTCGAGCCTAATGCATTTGCCATGCCTAATGGAGTTGTATTATCCCCTGACGGCAAAACTCTGTTCATCAATAATACTTATGATGATGAAACATGGTATCCGGTTAAAAGCGATAAGAAGAATTATATCTGGGAATATGATGTAAATCCTGATGGAACAATAAAAAATGGTCGCCAGTTTGCGAAATTATTCCTGACTGAAAACGTACTTAACAGAAAGGGCAAGTCGACAAGCGCCGACGGAATGGCTATTGATAAACTGGGCAATCTTTATGTTGGAACCTATTATGGTGTCCAAATCTTCAACTCAAAAGGAGAATTCGTTGGTATGATAAACGTACCGTCATTCCCGGTTAGCCTCTGCTTTGGTGATAAAGACATGAAAACCCTGTATATTGTCAGTTATAACTGGGTTTACAAGATCCGTACTAACATGGAGGGATTTGTTCAGTACTTATAATTAACGGAATTGGTGATGTTGAAAAAGTCCTTTGTGACCCTTAGTGATACCGCCATCGCGGCAGTCTGGCTCCTACGCTAAAATAGCCTACAAGGCTATTTCTTAACGCTTAGACCTCTTCGTGGTAAAAGCTAAAACATTGAACCACAAAGGATCACAAAGTACATCACAAAGGGACACAAAGAAGAAGAGAAAATTTAAACTACTTTTTCAACAGCCCACACTTAATAAAAAACAGTCGCTATGCAATTCATGGCGGCTGTTTTTCTTTTGTTATCTCAAAGATTAATAATCTGTCGAATGACCTTCTCTTGTTACATTTTTAACAGCTTCCATTCCCAGCCCCTCCTTAAATTGTGTAAGGTAAAGACTAAAGCTATAAGGTTTCAGCTTGTAGCTGCACCTTTAACCTTCATCCTGATTCTGTACAATCCTTTGCTTGCTGTGATATACAGACTTTTGAAATCTTTGCCTCCGAAACATATATTGGCGGTCCAACCTTCAGGGACAGGAATATTCCCGATTTTTTCCCCGGTTTTATCGAATACTGTGACACCTCTGCCTACAAGATATAAATTTCCATCCGAGTCAATTGTTAGTCCGTCGGAACCCATCTCGCAGAAAAGCTTTTTATCCGAAAGAGAACCATCAGCATTAATTGAATAAGACCAGGTTTTCCGGCCCTCTATATCGGTAATGTAAAGAGTTTTTCCATCAGGCGTTCCGATAATCCCATTCGGCTGTAAGAGATCGTCGACTATACGTACAACTGTTTTATGATCGGGTTTTAGGTAATAAACGCACTGTTTATCCTGTGTCATCGTTTTATGTTCCCAGTAATTTCGGACATAGAACGGATCACTGAAATAAAGTCCTCCGTCAGGAGCGATCCATACATCATTTGGACCGTTATATCTGTGTCCATCAAATGATGCGGAAATTATTTCAACCTTTTTCTGAGGGGTAATCATCCACAATTCGCCTTTGTCATCTGCACAGGTCCAGAGATTTCCTTTACTGTCAAATGCCATCCCGTTCGAACGGCCGCATGGTTCCATATAGGTTGAGATACCTGTTTTCTCGCTATATATTAGAATCTTGTTGTTTGGCTGATCGGTGAAATAGATATCACCCTTTTTATCAGCAGTGGGCCCCTCGGTGAATGAAAATCCGTCAGCTACTTTTTCAAGTTTGGCACCATCAGCAATAATGTTGTTCAGAGCCTGGTCCTGAGCCGGAGAATTCAACGAAAGTGTAATAACGAGTATAATAAGTAAAAATGATTTTTTCATGTTAGAAATATTAGTTTAATATGTTAATTATACATTATCTGATTTTCCTTTATTACATTCTTAACAGCTTCTTCCCCAAGTCTTTCTTTAAGTTGTGTAAGATAGAGGCTTCTTGGAGTGACATGTCTGTCCAATGATTCAATATGCCCTCTTGGCGCGGTGAGATCCTGTAAGGGTGCATTAAATATTACAGCATCTACTCCGATATGTCCGAAAGAATAGTTATTCGCAGACGGTGGACTCTGACACAGAAAATCACCCTCGCAGTTCCAGAATACAATATTAGCGCCAGCCCAGCCAATGGGAAAATCTTTCCAGAATCTGGCTGTCAGAGGCGCTTTTACGTTGTCATAGAGGACCCCGTTT
>Ga0209540_10003229_pt1 | contig 11210 bp, 9 predicted proteins | sample BarGraIncu01121A_FD_184501 | JGI IMG/M metagenome (GOLD analysis project Ga0209540, IMG submission 184501) | Arctic peat soil microbial communities from Barrow, Alaska - Barrow Graham LP Incubations 011-21A (SPAdes) (version 2) | ecosystem: Environmental > Terrestrial > Soil > Wetlands > Peat... | reverse complement strand
CGCGGACCAATTGACCACAGCGGCCCCCTGCAGTCGAATTCTTTTCGAAAACAGTTACATCATATCCGCTTTTAGCAAGGTAGACTGCAGTTACAATACCTCCAATTCCTGCCCCGATAATAACAGTAGATTTATTCCCGGTCATAGCTTTTAATTCTAATTTATAATTCAAAATTTGAACTAAAGACTCAAAATAATTCCCTTTGTCCTATCTTTGAAGGTGCAAATTAATATTTTCCTTTTCATTCTATGATTTAAGGGGCAGACTTTTTAATATTAATAGGTTGGTTTCAATACAATTTTTTTATCTCCGGTAATCTCAAAAAGCCATTTTTCAAATGCTGGAGGACCGAACTTTCCAATAACATTATTTGAGAACCCATAACCCTCTGTTGGTTTCCCTACCAGGTTTTTTTCCATTTTACCATTCATATTCTCATCATGATAATAACGGACAGCATATTTCCCGGGATTAAGGTTTGGAATGGAAAATGAACACTTCTGATCCTTTATCGGATTCTTTTCCTGGATAAGTACTTTTTCCTCTCCATCGAAGAACTGTAACATTATATTTCCTGTATTATTCCTGAGTTCAATAATTTCAATATCGAGCTTCATTTGTGAAAATGAACAATTAGAAATAAGAATCAGACCATAGCAGAATATTCTAAGTCTTTTCATGGTTAAGTTTACTTATTATATGAGGTTTTAAAGATATATTCTCCCGATGATATTTCACATAATGTTTTTCCTGAGGACGCTTTTACTCTCTTAACATTGTTTGATTGTGTGACGGGTTGATCACTTTCCAGGACCTTGTCTGGATTACTTTGCGGAATTGCAACAACAGCGTTACAGTTTACAGGCACTTTTACCCTTAGAATAAAACTATTATCTTCAATTTTCCAGCTGGTGGCAATTTCGCCATGAACAGTTTTAAATGTTGTTTCGGCCCAGGTAAGATCACCCACAATTTCCGGTGATATCAGAATATTGTCATATGATTTTGAGCCTGTTCCCTGACGAATACCTCCAATACCGCTGTAGAACCATTCTACCAGATGGCCTAGCATCATATGATTATTAGAAACATATTTTAAAGCTGCCCATGACTCAGTAAGAGACGTGGCTCCTTTTGAAAGCTGATAGCCGTAACCAGGGACATCTGTTTTGGAATTCATTTCATAAATCAGTTGGGATTGACCTTCCTCTTCAAGGGTTCTTAACAGATATCTGTATCCGACATCGCCGGCAGTAAGGGCTTTATTATTATCATTTATTGATTTTATAAGGTTTTCCACCACATAGTTTTTACAGCTGTCATCTACTATACCAAAAAAAAGCGGCATAGAATAGGCTGTCTGACTGCCTGTGGAATAGCTTTTAGTAACGGAATTATAGAATTTTGTGTTGAATGCTTTTCTGATTTCCTCTGCCATGTTACTATAATATGAAGCATCTTCTTTTTCACCGATCAGACTGGCCATTTTGCCCAGTAATCTGGCATCATAAAAGTATATTGATGTGGCAGTTACAGCTTTTGGTGTAAGTTGTGCTTCACCTGGAAATTTAGGTCCTAAATCATACCAATCTCCCAATCCGTGAGAAAGAATATTCTTATCTGACTTTCCATACAGATAATTTAAATAACTTTTCATCATAGGGTATGCTTTTTTAACAGCTTCTAAATCACCATACCATTCATACATATCCCATGGAAGAATTATGCAGGCGCTCCCCCATTCAGGAGAATCACGGAATCCGCCATCGAAGGGCACAAATTCCGGAGCAATATCAGGGACGAGTCCGTTATCAAGCTGTGCCTCAATCATGTCATCAATTACCTTATTATAAAGATTATGAATATCGTATATGAATTTAATCGAATTACCCATCAGGTGAGTTTGTTCAAGCCAGCCAAGTTTTTCACGATGGGGACAATCTGTTGCCACACTGGCCAGATTGCTTTTTATTGACCATTTGATGAGGTCATAGATTGAATTGAAAAGTTCATTTGAGCATTTAAAACTGCCTGCCTCAGGAGATGAGTTTCTGGTGTGAAGAAGCTGTATATTCTCTATAACAGGCAGATTCCCCGGGTTAGGATATTTGTCAGGAACTGCACCATTGGCCTGTATATACCTGAAGCCATAATATGTGAACCTTGGCATCCAGACCTCTTCATTTTCTCCCTTTAAGGTGTAAGAGAAATAATATGGCCCGCCGGTGGCCTGCTGTGTTACAAGGGAATCTTCCCCAAGGAGTTCCCCCGGTATGAAACGGATTTCCTTACCCTTTTCTCCCCTGATTTTTATTTTTATTATTCCTGAGGCATTCTGTCCGAAGTCATAAACATATATACTGTCCTTTTGGCGCGATGCTTTTTTATAATCAATAACTTCGGAAATTTTCACAGGCCAATCTGATTCTGGCCGGAGAATTCCGGCGGGCTCTTTTACCAGAATAGCATTTTTCCACGATTCATCTTTGAATCCGGGTTTGTTCCAACCATTCTGTTCCATCCTGGCGTCATAATCTTCACCCCCATAGATACTTGAAAATGTTATCGGGGAAGAAGATGTTTTCCAGGATTCATCGCTTACAGTTACTTTTTTTGAGCCATCACTGTAATGAACCTCAAGTTTGAGTATCATTTTCGGAGCCCCATAGGCAATAACCAGTTTCCTGTAACGCTCCCTGTTAATATTATAAAATCCGTTGCCAACAATTGTTCCGATTGAATTCAATCCCTTTTTCAGGTTTTCAGTAACATCAAAAGTGTTGTATAAACATGTTTTCCTGTAATCTGACCAGCCAGGAGACAGGAAGTGATCGCCAATCTTTTCTCCATTGATATATAGCTCATATTGTCCAAGCCCGCTTACAAAAACGAAGGCTTGTCTGATCTTTTTTTCAAGTGAAAACTCTTTTCTGAAGTATGGTACTATTGTCCGTTTTACAGCAACACTTCCCAGGTTGTTACCGGCTCCATGAACTCCGGGTACCAGTAATAAAGAATCAGGAATATCTTCGTATCCTATCCATCTGGCATTGTTCCAATCGGTGTTGTCAAATAAACCTGTAACAAAATTACCTATAGTACTCCAGGGAGCTGGTTTGTCATTTTCATTCCAAACCCGAACTCTCCAGAAATATTCCTTACCCGGCTCTAATTTAGGTCCTGGATACGAAATCCAGATTGATTCCCCTGACAGAATCTTTCCTGAATGCCAGATGTCTCCTATATATTTCCTCGTTATTTCTTTGTCTGAACCAATAATAATCTGGTAAGCAGTCTGAATCTCACCAGGTTTATCAGATTTAAGTACCCAGCTGAAATTGGGGGTCATTCCTGTTCCTACAGGGTTAACAAATCCATTACATTTTAGTTGCGAAACATAAAGTGTGGAATCAGATTTTTTACTGCAACAGTTTAATATCAAACACAAAATAATAACAGGCGAAACAGAAAATCTCATCTTAAAAATGAATATTTGGTTATGGATAATACTTTAATTTTTCTAGTTTATAATCTTTTGTTTTTGTTTGTGTTACTTAGTGTTACCCTTAGTGTTACTTACAACAGCGCACACAAAGGTCTATTATAATTAGTTTTAGTTTAACCTGTTTAGATTTTCACCGAACTTATATTCTTTTCCTTTATCGGTACTTGCTATTTCAATGACTTTGCCTGCATAACTCAATTTCAAAGGATTTCCGAGTTTTGAAAGGATTTTAGCATGTTTGAGTTTCCCATTTTCCCAATCGATATCGACCTGAAATCCTCCACGGGCGATAAGTCCGTGAATAAATCCTTTCTTCCAGTCAGCAGGCAAAGCAGGCAATAGTTCAACCTCTCCAGCATGACTCTGGAGTAGCATTTCCGTTATACCGGCTGTGCCCCCGAAATTACCATCAATCTGAAAAGGAGGATGGTTATCGAACAAATTATTCAGAGTAGATTTTCTCAGCAGTGCGAGCAGATTCTCGTAAGCTTTATTTCCGTCCTTCAATCTAGCATAGAAATTGATTATCCATGCACGGCTCCATCCGGTATGTCCGCCTCCATTTGCAAGACGGTACTCGATAGTTTTTCTGGCAGCCTCAAGGAAGTCCGGATTATGCTGTAGTGTAATCTGATTTCCCGGGTGTAATCCGTAAAGGTGAGAGATATGCCTGTGGCCAGGTTCGGGTTCTTCAAATTCTTCAGACCATTCCATAATTCGCCCATCTGATCCAATCCTGATCGGTGCAAGTCTCTCAAGCGTCTTTTCCATCTTACCACGAAAAGGTTTATCAATATCAAGGATAGTACTTGCCTGGATCGTGTTCTGCAACAGATCCCGTATGATCATGTGATCCATGGTCGGCCCCATAACCATACTTGCAGTTCCGTCACCTCCGGGAATTTTGAATCTGTTCTCGGGCGAAATTGACGGACCGGAGACAAGATATCCTGTTTTAGGATTTACTACAAGCCAATCCATACAGAATTCAGCGGCTTCTTTCATAATCGGGTAAGACTTTGTTCTGAGATATTCCTTGTCGCCGCCGAACTGATAATGGTCCCAGATATTCTGACAACTCCAGGCAATTCCCATCGGCCACATACCATAACCGATTGATCCGGTTGGTTCAGTAAAATGCCATGGATCTGTTGTGTAATGTGCAACAATCCCTTTCATGCCATAAACTTCCCTGGCAGTACGTCGTGCATTTGGGCGAAGGGCATCAATAAAGTCTATAAATGGCTCCTGTAATTCACCAAGATTTGTAATCTCAGAAGGCCAGTAATTCATCTGTATGTTAATATTGATATGATAATCTGCACTCCATGGAGGACGCAAACCATCAGCCCATATACCCTGAAGGTTAGCAGGCAGGCTACCAGGACGTGAACTGCTTATAAGCAGATACCTTCCGAACTGATAATATAATTCTATCAGATCAGTATCAATATATCCGTTTTGCATGGCAGCAATCCGGGCGTCAGTGGTAAAGTAATTTCCATCACTTGAACCAAGATCAAGATCGACACGTTTGAAGAGTGACTGATAATCAGCAATATGAGACTTTTTCACTTCAGTAAACCCATGATTTACAGCCGCATTTATTTGTGTTGCGGTTATGACAGACGGATCCGTGCCAAAGTAATCTGTTGAGGCTGTCAGAAATATGGTTACACTATTTGCTTTTTCCACTCTGATACTATCACCACCTGAACTTGTGATGCCTCCTTCAGAAATCAGTTTAAGTCGTGAGAACATTTTCACGCCGATTCCATCGCCCACATGTTCATTCATAACGATTTCGTTACCTGTTGCTATAATTGTGGCTTTATTCCCCTGGCGTGAAAGATGAAGAGTAAAATTAATTGACCCGGGTTTGTCTGCAGTAAGTCTTATAACAAGAGCCTGATCGGGAGAACTGGAAAAAACTTCCCTCAGATAATTTACCTGATTGGCAGTATATGAAACTCTTGCGACCGCTTCTTCAATATTGAGTTCACGCTTATAGCTGGCAATCCCATGCTGAGGACCAAAGTCAATATAAATATCTCCAAGTGCCTGGTATGTGGCAGCCGGGTTTTGTGGTTTCTGACCTAAAATACTTTTTTGTGCCAACTGTTCAGCCTCCCTGTATTTTCCCTGGAATAGGAGTTGCCGTACTTTTGGGAGGCTTTTGAGAGCCTCAGGATTAGCATCCCATCGTGGTTCACCGGTCCATACGGTAGCTTCATTAATCTCAAGGCGTTCCTTTTCAACACCACCAAAGATCATAGCTCCCAATCTTCCGTTACCGACCGGCAAGGCGTCATTCCAGTTTTGGGCAGGCTGGTTGAACCAGATCTTAAAGCCTGATGGCTTATCCTGTCCGAATAACAGGAAACTGGTCAGAAAGAGAAGGCTGAATGAAAAGGCAATCAGAATCAGTTTTTTTGATTTCATCAGAAAAGTTTTATATGACATGGCTCTTTCAGAGCCTGGGTTGGGGTGTTTCTTTCTTTAATAAGTCGCGGATCTCGGTAAGAAGGATTTCTTCTTTTGTAGGTGCGGGAGGAGCAGGAGGTACTGCAGGTGCAGCTTCTTCTTTCTTCTTTGCAGCAAGAATTGCTTTAATAAATAGGAATACAGCAAAAGCTACAATCAGAAAATCAAAAGTTACCTGCAAAAAATTTCCATAATTCCAGGTTACGGCAGGGTTTGTTCCAGCAGCTGCTTTAAGGATTACTTTCAGATCAGTAAAGTTAACACCACCAATCAGCAATCCCAGCGGAGGCATAATAATGTCACCCACAACTGAAGAAACAATTTTGCCGAAGGCAGCGCCAATAATGATACCAACAGCCATATCAACAACATTGCCTTTCAATGCAAAAGCTTTGAATTCATCGACTAGTTTCATAATGTCACGATTAAGTAATTAATTATTGAATGTTTTGAAATTATATGAGAATCCTATTCCAAGTATTTCTTTGAACTGAATTTTTGATCTGACACCTTCGCCGGACTCGATTGTCCCATTCCCGTTTCTGTCAATTGGGATCAGGATCTTGTCATCATAAATAAGTTGAGTGTTGATATTAGCAGAAATAAATTTATTCACTTTCAGGGATATTAATGTTTCCCAGTTTACGACAATATTCTGTGGATTTTTAATGTAGTTTGAGAACAAATCAATCTTGGAAGTAAAAGAAACATTTTTAAGAAATTCACTTTTAAAATCATTCTTAGTGTAGATAGTTCTTAAGTATCCACCAAATTCGGTCAATGATTTTTGACCCGGTTTTACGCCGAATCCTCCTGCGTCAGAAAGCTGCTTGTCGGTAACAAAAGTAATTTTTCCTGTCAGCGGGGCAATAAATGCACTAAAATGGTCTGAAGGTTTATAGTCAAGTCCAAGTGCTACTAAAAGATATGCCGGAGAAAAAAGGTCGGATATCTTAACCCTGCCGGCATCGGTATATTTATATCCTGGCGCCATCTGTGTTTTAAAATTAAACAGGGCTGCATAATAGAAGTTTTTGAAAGCTTCATATCCATATTTTGATAAAAAATCGAATTTATCATCAGTTTTCCTGTAACCCGTACCACCTTGTTTCAGAAGGCCATATCCGATATCCAGGGAATTGACCCAGACAGATTTATCCATTTTATAGTTGGCAAAGATACTGAGCAGACCATTTACTGCAAAGGAATTCTGTCCCCCTGCTGCCCAGTTGGTAAGTGAAGTTTGTGCAAGGTTTATTGCGAATACACCTCCTTTTTTCCATCCCTGGGTACTGTCGGCCGGATGTGTTCGCAGGCTCTTTTCAATGTCAGGTACCTGGCTTAAAGTTAATTGGCTAATCCCTGAGAATAACAAATATGCTGCAATTATTCTGAGTTTTATTTTCATTTTTTTCTTGTTTAGATTTTTGATTGTTTTTAGGATCAGTTCATTTAGATATAGTCAAAGTTAAAAATTTCTAATAATTCTTTAAACCAAATCTTTAGAATTAAGAATGTGTGGTTAATAGTTCAATTTAAAATCGAATATTTTGCTCTTGGTGAATATTGGTTAAACGTGTAAATTGCACCATAGTTCATTTTTATAAAAAACCGGATACTATGGACAGAAAAAATTCTTTCATAACTCACATAATCGAAGGCTATGCCTGTAACGGTGACAGCATCGTTCTCGGTGCAGCAATGCTTGATGGTCAGCCGATTGCCGGGGCTCAGGTGAAAATCCCGCTAAAAACGATGAACAGGCACGGTTTGATAGCCGGGGCTACAGGAACAGGAAAGACCAAAACATTACAGGTGATTTCAGAGCAATTGTCTGCAAAAGGGGTCCCGGTGCTTCTCATGGATGTGAAGGGTGACTTAAGTGGCATTGCAAAACCTGGTGAAGAGAAGCCTTTTATATTAGAACGACATGCTAAAATCAACCTTCCGTATTCAGCTAAAGGATTTCCTGTGGAATTGATGTCACTTTCTCAGCAGGATGGTGTAAGATTACGCGCAACAGTTTCTGAATTCGGCCCTGTCCTACTTTCCCGTATTCTCGATCTGAATGATACACAGGAGGGAGTGCTTGCCGTGATATTTAAATATTGTGATGATAACAAGCTGGCTTTGCTTGACCTGAAGGACCTGAAAAAAGTTGTTCAGTATGTAACTAAAGAAGGAAAGGAAGAAATTGAAAAGGATTATGGTAAAATTTCCACTGCCACAACAGGTATTATAATGCGGAAGATAGTTGAGCTTGAACAGCAGGGCGCGGATCTTTTCTTCGGGGAAATCTCTTTCGATGTCAGGGACCTGATGAGAGTAGATAGAAACGGTAATGGATATATTAGTATTATCCGCCTGACTGATATACAGGACAAACCAAAACTTTTCTCCACTTTTATGCTTTCACTCCTGGCTGAAGTATATAGTCATATGCCGGAAAAGGGTGATGTGGCAAAACCTGAATTAGTTATATTTATAGATGAGGCTCACCTTATTTTTAACCAGGCCAGTAAAGCATTGCTTGACCAGATTGAAAATATTGTAAAACTGATCCGCTCGAAAGGTGTCGGAATATTCTTTGTTACTCAGAATCCAATGGATGTTCCGAATGGAGTCCTGGCACAACTTGGACTAAAGGTTCAGCATGCGTTGAGAGCTTTTACCGCTGTTGACCGCAAAGCAATTAAGCTGTCTGCAGAGAATTATCCCGTTTCGGACTTCTATAAAACGGATGAGACCATTACAAATCTGGGAATCGGTGAGGCACTGGTAACAGCTCTGAATGAAAAAGGGATCCCAACACCTCTGGCTGCAACAATGCTTCGGACACCGGAGAGCAGGATGGACATTTTGTCAGCGGCTGAAATCGCCGCAATTAACAGCTCATCTGATCTTGTGCGTAAATACAGCCAGGTTATTGATCCCGAAAGTGCTTACGAAATCCTTAGCAGAAAAGTAGCAGAAATTGAAAAAGATAATACCGGTGAAGCATCACGGAAAGAATGGGATAGGGAAAGAAGAGGACAAGGGGATATGCAACAAAACCAGCCCTATTCAAGGACATCTTACGGACGAAGCAGCAAGGAACCACAGGATGAGATAGTAAAAGTTCTGACAAGTGCCACATTCATAAGAGGTGTCTTCGGGATATTAAAGAAAGTAATGAAATAGATATTATCTTCTAACCTTTACGCTGTCAACAAGATATGGAGTATCTCCACGCCAGAAAACGGTCGAATTCTTTTGTTTGTAATGAACGATAACAGTTTCTCCCTGGAGAGTATCAAATTGCCTCATCAGGCTTTTGTTGGTAACAGTAAATAGAAATTTTTCCGAGGCAATAGCTACATCCCTGTTGCTCGATACGCTGCTCAATATCATTTCACCCTCATATGTCTTGAAAAGAACACCCTTGTGAGAGAATTTTTGCAATAATCCTGCACGGTAACCTTCACTGTAAGTATAAAAATATTTCCAGTAAATGAAGATGCAACAAAACAAAACAATTATAAGCAGCAGCCATTTCAGAACCTTTTTTGATTTTTGGACTATCCCTGTCCAGGCAGGAGATTTTGTCGATGAAACTGATGGGCTCATAATGAAGTATTTTAGTTAGAAATTTATAGTATATGATCTTATAATCCTTATTTCAATCTTTACCTTTTTGACAGATCAACAATATCCTTCACCTCGAGTACTGGTTTTTCATAGCCATAAGTTACTGAGTTGATCATAGCTATTCCGACCTCTTTTAAAGTTGAAACAAATCCCGGGAATAATATGCGAAGAGCAGGGTAAAGAATTCTGAACACTGCATAATAACCTTTTGCCTTTTTCGCCTCTTTACCAGGTAGCATAAAACCAGGACGGAACGCAAATGCTTTTTTGAAAGGCAGTTTCATCAGGTCGTTTTCCGTTTTTCCTTTAACCCGTGCCCAGCTCATTCTGCCTTTTTCAGTGCTGTCAGTACCCGCTCCGGAAACATAGCAAAAAGTCATATCCGGATTTTGTCCTGCAAGTATCTCAGCCATACGAATAGTGAGTGAATAAGTCAGTGAATAATACTCTTCTTCCTTCATCCCTACAGAAGAAACACCCAGGCAGAAAAAACATGCATTGTATCCTTTCAACCGGTCAGCGACGGGGGAGAGATCAAAAAAATTGGTATGCAGGATCTCAGTTAGTTTAGGATGGGTAACTCCGCATGATTTTCTGTTAATTACCAGAACCTTTTCCACATCGGGATGAAGAAGTGATTCCATAAGAACACCTTCGCCAACCATTCCTGTTGCTCCCGTAATAATCGTTCTTATCTTCATTTCAAATATTATTGAAACTTAATATTACCTAATTTAATTTTAAAGATACAATTTATGAAAATTCCTTCTTTCTCTGCTATCTCTTTTACCACAAAGTTACGCAAAGGATTAACTTAAGGAGCACAAAGGAAATTCCTTTTGCAAAAACTTCGTGCTCTTTGCTGTTAATGGATTTCAATTTTTTATATCTTCGACCGGTGAATTATCAATATGTAACTACTTGAAAACAACTATAAATAAGTCGCAAACTTTACTCGAATTTCTCTTTGAGCAGTATCCCGATTCACCCAGGACAAGAATAAAAAAAATGCTGCAAAGCGGAACTATCCGTGTTAACAATACATCAATAACCCTGCATTCATACCAGTTGAGCCCGGGAGACACGGTTGATTTCGGCCCGCGAGCCGGAATTGCAACGAAAGCCAGCCTGCCTTTTCCTGTTTTATATGAAGACCAGGACCTAATTGTGATTGATAAACCGGCTGGTATTAATACTTCGAGTATTGATGGAAGTACCAGTATACAATGGATTATATCTGAGTTTTTGAAAAACCTCAGTAAGGGGAACGTCAGGACTTACATTGTGCACCGGCTTGACAAAGAGGTTTCGGGAGTGCTTTTACTCGCTAAATCGGAGATTTCAATGGATGCTTTAAAAGAGAAATGGGAAGAGACTGAAAAGCATTATTTTGCGCTGGTTGAAGGGAAACCTGAAAATCCTGAAGGCACTATAAAAAGCTGGCTGATTGAAGATAATGCCATGAAGATGCATTCTGTAAGTGATGCAACCAGGGGCAAACTTGCCATCACTCATTATAAAACAATAAAAAACATAGATAATTATTCACTCCTTGATATAAGAACCGAAACCGGACGTAAAAACCAGATAGAT
>Ga0209540_10003226_pt1 | contig 11216 bp, 7 predicted proteins | sample BarGraIncu01121A_FD_184501 | JGI IMG/M metagenome (GOLD analysis project Ga0209540, IMG submission 184501) | Arctic peat soil microbial communities from Barrow, Alaska - Barrow Graham LP Incubations 011-21A (SPAdes) (version 2) | ecosystem: Environmental > Terrestrial > Soil > Wetlands > Peat... | reverse complement strand
TGATGGTTCAATCGGGGCTATACCGGTAGCAAAACCAATCGATGATTAACCAAAGCACAATAATCGGAAAAATTAATAAAGTATCGTTAGTTGAATTGATTCCTCGGGATTCAAGATTCCGGGTGACCTGGAGGAATTAGCAGTATGCGGAATCGGAACCGCAAATTCGGATAATTTTTTACCCGATGGAAAATGATATTAATTTAAGTTCAAAACTAATTTGAATTATAAATTTATTTAAAGGGGGTTAATATGGATACACCACCCGGTCACTGAAAAGGGATTAGAAAAGAAAGAACTTTATATTTAACTTTACAAGGTGTCCGTCTTAACGGAAAGGCAAAAGAGCCATACAATAAGTAATATGAATTAAAGTTATGATATTTTCTCGTTCCTAAAAATGTGATAAAATTTTTATTAATCAAACATTCTAAAAAAATGTTACACTCGAAATCCATTTTTACAGCACTATCAATAGTAATATTATCGCTTTCCATTTTTATTTCAACTTCATGTAATAACGATAATCCTTTGATTCCAACAGTTCAAACAAATTTACCAATGTGGCCTCAGCATGGATTCAATGGAAGACATACCGGTAACCGCTATGCTCCAAATCCTAATATACCACCAGTATTTGGTATTTCGTATAATTGGATCGATACACTCAAAGCGGATACTCTTGGTCAAGGATATATGGTTACGTATCCGGCTATAGATTCAAAAGGGAATATTTATTATTTACATGTTCTTAATGATATGCAATCTGGAATTTTATATAAAGTTAATCCTGAGGGAAAAATATTATGGACATTTCAGGACAGCACATTAATTGTAAGTTGGAATTGTGGACTTGCTTTATCTTCAGATGAAAAAAGTATATACATTCCAGGTTTTACCGGATTATATTGTATCAATTCAAGCGGTTTTCTTAAATGGAAAATTCAGACTCCTTCTTTTTCCTCGAATATGACGATGCCCGCGATAGGCAAAGATGGAACGATTTATTCCGTAATAGGTCCCAGATCTTTATGTGCAATAAATCCTGATGGAGGATTAATTTGGTTAGCTCCAAATGCTAGCGGTGCGCCATCTTTAGATAAAGATGAAAATATATATGTCGGATGGGATGATGGTGACCCGCCTCCTAATGGTAAAGGTATTGCTAAATATGATAAAAACGGAAATTTCAAATGGAAGTATGAATCGGTTCGGTCACCAATCGGAATTTCTATCGATGCAAATAACAATATTTACAGTGAATATGGTTTGGGAAGTCTTCGCGACGGTTTAGTTTCTTTAACGAAAGACGGAGCTTTAAGATGGCAAAAACTTAGGAATCTTGGTGATTCAAGTGGATTGGCTTATTGGTGTACTCCGGCAATTGACAGAGAAAATAATATTTATGCCGTCGGATGGTGGTTTGAATTTAACAATCCTTTTTCGGGGATTATCAAATTAGATACTTCGGGAAATATATTAAAAAAATTTCCATTAACCGGAAATGATACATATTATATTCCTGATTTTTTATTATTAGATTCCGATGATAATATCTATTATCAAAGTTCAATGGAATTCGGGTCGTTTAGTAAAAATGGGATATTAAGATTTAATTCAGTCAAGACCATTAGTTTACTCACGTTAAGCATTAATTCTCAACTTTTTGGTGGTATTTGCAATGATAAATGTTTTGTTTTTACGCTTAAATAAAAATTTTATTAATATTAGATGTATCATAATGAAATCCTTTAATTTAATTATATTCATATTATTTTTTTCTCCCTGCTTTGCTTTAGGTCAATGGGTTTCGGTTCTTGAATTACCTGGTGGAAGTCCACCGCAAGCATTTTCTGATAATGGAAATGGAAGATTATACTTTGCTTCTATTGGATTGGCAGGAGGTGTTTACTCCACAACAAATAATGGAATTAATTGGGTGTTCTCTAATAATGGCATTAATTCAAATTCGATTTATGCTATCTCAGCAAAAGATTCAATTGTTTTTGTAGGTGCTCAAAATGGAATATATCGTTCAACTGAAAATGGTGTTTTGTTTATTCATTTATTAAATGATATTGGTGCCTGGACTTCTGAAGCTGTTCTAATAATTAATAATAATGTCTATGCGGGATTTACGCTAGGTGTATATACATCAGCAAACTTAGGTAATAATTGGACATTGATAAATAATGGACTTCCACAATATCCCTGGTTAATATCATTAGCATATTCCAATAATATAATATATGCGGGAATAGAGGGACAGAACTCGGGCATTTATAAGTCAACAAATTTGGGGGAGAATTGGATTAGAATAAATAATGAAATTCCAAATACTAATCCATATTCAATATATTCATATTTAAATCTTGTTTTAGTTGGAACTTCTCAAGGAGTTTATATTTCTACTAACTATGGAAGCAATTGGAGATTGATTCCTGAGATTCCCGGAAACATAGGATTATTTGGATTAGCTTCGATTGGAACGCAAACCATATTTATCAGTGCCTGGGAACATGGTGTGTATGTTTCAACAAATAAAGGTTTGAATTGGGTGATAAAAAATGAAGGACTATATCCCGACTTAAGATTAACAACACTTTACACTTTAAATGGTTATGTATATGTCGGAACTAATTCTTATCAATATTATCCAAACATATTCAGACGACCTGTTATTGAATTAGTTCCTGTTATTGAAAACAATACAGAATTACCAAAAGATTTTCGGTTATACCAGAACTATCCAAACCCTTTTAATCCATCTACTACAGTAAAATATTCAATTAATCAAAAAGGATTTATCAATCTCTCACTGTATAATATTAATGGTGAAATTGTAAAAGAATTAACAAATAAAGAACAAAAACCAGGTTCTTACGAAATAAATTGTACATTCGATAATCAGTCTAGCGGAATTTATTATTATGCTCTAAAAATAAATTATGTTGTCGTTGATTCAAAAAAAATGGTTTATTTAAAATGAAAATTATTATATCAAAATATTCATAAATTATTTAATATATCACTATGAGATTCTTTAAATTAATTATATGCATAATATTTTTTTCTCCCTGCCTTGTTTTAAGTCAATGGGTATCAGTATTTCAATCCCTTGATTTAAGACCCGTGCAGGCATTTGCTGATGATGGAAATAATAGATTTTATGCCGCTTTGACCGGTAAAAGAATTTATTCAACAACTAATAATGGATTAAATTGGTCAGTCTCAGGTATTGGTTTAGATTCAACGGGTCATATTTATTCAATATCAGCAAAAGATTCTATTGTTTTCGTAGGTGCTCAAAATGGTATATATCTTTCTACTGACTATGGTTTTACATTCATTCATTTATTAAATGATATTGGTGCCTGGACTTCTAAAGCGGTTATAATAATTGAGAATAGCGTTTATGCCGGGTTTTTAAATGGTTTATACAAATCAACAAATTTAGGAAATAATTGGGTAATGGTTAATAATGGTTTTCCTCAATATCCTTTTGTGATTTCATTGTCATTTTCCAATAACATTTTTTATGCAGGATTAGCTGACCAAAACGCAGGCATATATAAATCATCAAATTTGGGTGAGGATTGGGTTAGAATAAATAATGAAATTCCAAATACTTTTCCTTATTCAATATATTCAAATTTAAATCTTGTGATGGTGGGCACTGCTCTTGGAGTTTATATTTCTACTAACTATGGAAGTAATTGGAGATTGATTCCTGAGATTCCCGGAAATATAGGATTATTTGGTTTAACATCAATTGGTACTCAAAATATTTTTATTAGCGCCTGGGATAATGGAGTATATGCCTCTACAAATACAGGGTCAAATTGGGTTTCAAAAAACGAGGGATTAATGAGTTTAAGACTTACTGATATGTATTCTTTCAACAATTATGTATACGTAGGAACGAATCCCTTTGATTATTCACCTGAAATATTGAGACGTCCCCTTAGTGAAATGGTCCCTGTAATTGAGAGCAATGCTATACTACCAATAGATTACAAATTATTTCAAAATTACCCTAATCCATTTAATCCATCTACTTCAATAAAATATTCAATTAACAAAAAAGGATTTATCAATATCTCACTGTATAATATTAATGGTGAAATTGTAAAAGAATTAATAAATAAAGAACAAACACCGGATTCTTACGAAATAAATTGTACATTCAATAATCAGTCGAGCGGAATATATTATTATGTTCTGAAGATAAATGATGTTGCCCTTGATGCAAAGAAAATGGTTTATTTAAAATGAAAATAATGATTCTAAATAATCGTCCCCCATAGAAAGAAAAAATGAAATAAAAGTAATATTCTATTAAATTTTTAAAAAAGGGCAAAGACGCAAATTGTACCTCGCCAGGTATTTAAAATTAAAAATTATTTTAAACTCAAAATTTAGTAAATTCCAATTAAAATATAATTTAATCAAATGAAATTTTTAACTTTTTTTATTATTATTTTTATTATTATTCCTTATTCTTTATTTGGTCAATGGGTTCCAGTTCTTGAATTACCTGGAGGTACTCCCCCGCAAGCATTTACTGATAATGGAAATGGAAGATTATACCTTGCTTCAATTGGAGAAGGTGGCGTCTATTCTTCAACTAATAATGGTGTTAACTGGGTATTTTCTAATAATGGCATTAATTCAAATTTGATTTATGCTATCTCAGCAAAAGATTCAATAGTTTTTATTTCAACAGATAATGGAATTTATCGTTCTAAAGATTATGGTATTAATTTTGTTCATTTATTAAACGATATTGATTCTTCAGGATCCAGAGCAATTATTATTAAAGATAATATTGTTTTTGCAGGATCCCGATTTGATATTTTTAAGTCAACAAATCTTGGAAATAATTGGGTTACAGTTAATAATGGATTTCCTCAATATCCTGTTGTAATTTCATTATCATATTACGATAACATTATTTATGCCGGTATAGAAGCATCTCCAGGTTCGGGAGTATTTAAATCTACAAATTCAGGTGAAAATTGGATAAATATAAATAATGATATGCCAATTCGATATCCATATACATTATATGCAAATGAAAATATAATTATGACTGGAACATCTGATGGTGTTTATATATCAACTAATTTTGGTAATAATTGGAGATTGATTCCTGAGATTCCCGGTAACATAGGATTATTCGGATTATCCTCGATTGGAACGCAAACCATATTTATCAGTGCATGGAATTATGGAGTATATGCTTCTACAAATGGAGGTCTAAACTGGATAGCAAAAAATGAGGGACTCTATCCAGACTTAAGATTAACATCACTTTACAATTTAAATGGTTATGTATATGTCGGAACTAATTCTTATCAATATTATCCAAATGTTTTTAGACGTTCAGTTAGTGAAATGGTTTTTGTAATTGAAAATAATACAATACTACCCAAAGATTACAAATTATTTCAGAATTACCCTAATCCATTTAATCCAACAACTAAAATAGAATATTTAATTAACAAAAAATGTTTAGTAAACCTTTCATTGTATAATATTAATGGTAAAATCGTAAAAGAATTAATAAATAAAGAACAAACACCGGATTCTTACGAAATAAATTTTACATTCAATAATCAGTCGAGCGGAATATATTATTATGTTCTGAAGATAAATGATGTTGCCGTTGATGCAAAGAAAATGGTTTATTTAAAATAAAAACAATGATTCTTAATAATCGTCCTCCTTAGGTAAAATAAAAGATATAATAAATTTATCCTATTAAATATTAAAAAAAGGGCAAAGACGCAAATTATACCTCGCCAGGTATTTCCAAATAAATGGAAAATTACGCCCCGCCCATTTTATTAAACAAAATAATATAAAATAAAATGAAAAAAATATCATTAATTTTAACACTAATATTTATTGTTCCTTCATTAGTTTATTCTCAAGAAAAAATGCAAGGGGATTTGTCATTTTTAAATCAATCGAATATTCAAATAAATGTTAATGTCGAATCAGAAACTATTCCGTTCGAAGGACTAAATAGATACGCAGAAAATAATCGGTGTTTTGAACTGCAAAACGGTGTTATTTTTAGATTTTATTATACAGAAAATACTTATCATGATTGGCAAATAACAAAAAATACATTTACCGTTAATCCAGGACCTGAACTTACTATGATACATTGTAGTGCAAATTTGAATACAGGAAATCTTGCATACGGTTACGGCAAATATAAAGTAACCATTACGACTCCGAATAATGTTGTTTATATTTCTTATTTTAACAACTTAGACAGCAAATATGGAACAACTATGCATGGTACGAATTATAGTTACGATTTTCGTTATGAATTTAACAGTGAAAATCAGCCTGTTGAATTTCTGGGAAATGGTAATCATATAGATGATGTCTATCCTTATATTCCTGGTTATCCCATAAAAGAATTTAAAGTATGGAGAATTATTCAACCTGTGCAAGAAGAACCTAGAGGAAATGAATTTTATGCGAGAACAGTTCCATTCGGTTACAGACCTGATATACCAGGAACTTTCAGTTCGCCACTCTCTATCGGCAAAAGGGTCATTTTTGATACCGTTTATAAATATACAAATTTGAAATACGGTTACAATACAATTAATTATGATTTCAATTATTATGAGGGTGATTTACTTCCGATAGAAGAGAGAAGCCCGGGAAATACTTATACAACTCCTTCTTTAGATTATGGGATTTTAGAGTTTTATGCCGACGAAGGAAGTATTTTTGATTTAAGAAAAGATAAAAGGTTTTGGATTTGTGGTTATGATAATGACAAACTGGATATATTTAGATTAAAAGCTGGATCAAAAATTATCTTAGGAAAAAATTCCAAAATTCAAACTTATAATACCGGAAAATTTATTGATGAAGGAAGCATTAAAGAACTTAGTCCCGAAACATTATTTAGAGCCTGGCAGTATAGTTCTATAGAATTATCCGGAAATAATGTAACACATACATTTAATAATTCTTCTAATATGATTATCGATGGCGGAGCAACCTTGAAAGTTGGAGACAATACAATAGTCGTTTTCGATGGTGAAAATACAAAGCTTCAGTTGAAACCTCAATCAATTGTTCAATTAGGAACAAATGCACAGATTAAATTTACAAACGGAGCTTATCTGGGTGCAAATGGAGCTACATTCTCATCATTGGGAAGTTCAGCTTGGTCTGGAATTGAATTCGAAAATGCAGGCTCATTGTCAAATGTATCAACGATATCAAATTGTACTTTTAATAATGCTATAACGCCAATAAATATTAACAATAGCGGAAGCAGTGCTAATAATAGTATTTCTATAACAGGAAATACTTTTAATTTACCTTCTTCGGGTTCACAAGGCATTCACGGAGGGAATGTTTATAATTTGCTTGTACAAAACAACATATTCAATATGCCATCAAATATCATTGCCGGATTATATATTCAGAATTCCGGTACTGCCAACGCCGCCGGTAATTCAAACGTAAATAGTTATAATTTAAACATAATCGGAAATACTTTTTCGGGTGGACACATAGGTATGATATTGAATAGTAATACAAATTTGATACCATTTTATATTTATGGTAATATTTTTAATAATAACAGTTCTTATAACATTTTAGCAAGGTTGATTTCGGGAGATATTAAGAATAACTCCAGTAATATTAATAATGTTAATTATTCATTTTATTTAGTGCAGAGCCATCCTAACCTTTACGCAAACAACGTATATGCAAGTCAAGCAAATATATTTTCATGTACAGAATCATATCCGAGATTATCTCCTGTCATTGACCACGGAGAATCTATCTGGTTAGGAGGAGCAAATATTCTGCATTCAAGCAATGATAATATTCTGTTTAATACAGCAAGTTACGCATTCCTTGATAGAGGTCTGAATTTATTCTCGAAATCTAATCCTGCTTCTTATCACCTTTATGGCGACGTTCATGTGAGAGAAAGGGCATATTATGTACGGGGCAACTGTTTTAATGGACAAAGTGCTCCCAGATATGATCTTTGGGAAGGCAGTAATATTGTAACCCCAATTTGGGATGTTCCTGTCTATTATTGTAATGCTTCTACGGATGATGGAATTGGCTGGGAGATTTCAGATAAAGGATTTGGGATAGTTGACTCTATTTTAGTAACCAATCCGATTTCCGGACAGCAAATTACCTCAGATGAAGAACTATATGCACAGGCAAGCCGTGAAAAAATAAGCGGGAACTATTCAAATGCAATATCCGATTACAGGTTATTGATAGATAATTATGATACCAGTATTAATATTTATCCTTCTCTATCTGAGCTTTATGAATGCTATCAAGGTCTTGATACAAGTTCAGAACAAAATAACAGGAATGTTTTATATGGAAATCTTTTGACTTATTTAAATAATAAAATAACATCAGGGATATATGATTATTCATTTATCGATATTGCATATAATCTAACTTTGATGTGTTATAAAAATATGACAGAATATACCGAAGCAAAAGACGGATATGAATATATTGCTTTATACAATCCCGACCCTACCGCAAGATTATATGCGAGTTTTGACTATTCAATAATCGAGGCATTGCTCAATTCCGGCGGTAGTGTTTCAAGCAAAACAGAAAATGAATCAGATGAAACTTTTCTTAAAAACAGAATAAACAGGTTAGAAAAATTAATATCGGGAGATCCGGTAAAACAGATTCTTAAAAAATCATACAATCTTAAGAAAGAAGAAAATGAAAGAAATTTGAATAAAGAAATAGAAAAAAAATCATCAGATAAAAAATCGGCAACAAAGATGATTGATAAAATTAAATCAGAAGAAAATAATATCAATTCAAGAATTTTATCAAACATACGCTCGCTTAATAAGATGACTGCCAAAGACAAAGAGAAAAAGAAACTTGAAGACATTTTATATGCAGCGAAAATCAGTTCAAATAGAATGAATAGAAAAAATTTAATAGAAGATATAATTCCTTTAAAATATGAACTATCTCAAAATTATCCAAATCCTTTTAATCCGGTTACTAAGATTAGCTATGACCTTCCGAAAAGCGGATTGGTAAAACTTATGGTTTATGATATACTCGGAAGGGAAATTAAGAATCTTGTAAACGAATTCAAACAAGCAGGAAGATATACAGTCGAATTTGACGGAAGCTATTTTGCCAGCGGAGTTTATTTTTACAGAATACAGGCAGGAGATTTTATGGGTGTGAAAAGGATGTTGATGATTAAATAGCGATAGCTATTTAATCAGAAATCCCGATAACGAAGTGTATCGGGAGTATTGATCAAATAAAAATTCGTTACAACTTAAATTTGAAAGCCGGGGGTTTTACTTCCGGCTTTTTTATTTCAGCTTTGGTGTAAATTATTGGGATCAATTCTTCAGATATTTTTGGTGAATAAATCTTGATAACCTCCTTTCTTATGTTAATGTTAGCTACCATTATTATTATTATACCGGAAAAAGGGCTTTATATATTTAAAAGAATATGTTTACATTATACTAATCAAATAAAGAGTCATATATGTGTTTGATAAAACTAATATGTGAGTATAGTTTAGTCTTTACTGAATGGAATTTATTTGTCAAATCCTCTCACGAAATCTTTGTACCTCAACTTACCAATTTATTAGAAAAATGATTATTCATTTTTATATATTAAAAAATTTAAATTTATGAAAAAGTTTTTAATTTTTTCTCTTATGCTCTTTATTCTTAATTCTTCATTCTTAATTCTTAATTGTTTTTCCCAGTGGCTCCTACAGCCATGGCCTGTTTCCGGAAATACTTATATAATCAGGTTTTTTGACAATAATTATGGAATTGCAACATTGGAAAATTTTACTGTTATAAGAACAACAAATGGTGGTCAAAATTGGCAGCCTATATTAAATTCCTTAATTTATATGCTACAAAAAATAAATGATTCCACTATGTATGGCTGGGGAAAACCAGTTCTTCAGGATGCAAGAATATATAGAACTTTTAATAAGGGATTGACTTGGGATAGTGTTGCGATTACTGGTTACACATATCAGGGAATGTCATTTATCAATAAAGATACTGGATATATAAGTGGTTTTGATGGAAATTTTTTTAGAGTCTGGAAAACTACAAATGGTGGAGTAACATTTGTACCACCTACAAATACAATAGGAAAAGGAGTAATATTCTTTCTAAATTATAAAATAAATGGAGAATATTATGGCTGGTGTGTTCATGATGGAAGTATGTATAAAACCACTGATAGCGGTAATAATTGGTTTCAAGTTGGTGGAGCAGGACAACTTTGGCAGCTTGAATTTATAAATGAAAATACAGGATTTGGTACAACTCCCGGTGGAACTGATATGTTAAAATCAACTAATGGAGGATTAAACTGGATTTCATATTTATTACCGACAGGAAATTATATAGCAGATAATAATATAAAAAACTTTAAAATAATTGATAGTAACACAATATATGGGGATAGAGGAGTTCGTCATTTCACTGACGGAGGTGTTCATAGATTCAGAGGAATTATTTGGAAGTCAACAAACGGCGGTGTTAACTGGGGATTTCAACAGCCAGATACCAGTTATGCTTTTGCTCCTTATTTAGGAATAGATTTTATTAATAGTTTAACCGGTTGGAGTTACAATATACATACAACGAATGGCGGCGGACCGATTATTTATACTGATATTTCTAACAATTCAATTACTCTCCCTAACACTTTTATTTTGAAACAGAACTATCCAAATCCATTTAACCCTTCTACTACCATTGAATTTTCTTTATCAAAAGACGCTTATGTAAAATTGAAAATATTTGACATCACAGGAAAAACCGTTTTTTGGGTAATAAATGATTTTCTTCTTTATGCAGGAAATCACAAATATACTATTGATGCGTTTAATACACTGGGATTATCAAGTGGAGTTTATTTTTATCGGCTTGAAGCAAGAGATAGGAATAATATTGATAAAGTATTTATGGAAACAAAAAAAATGTTGTATATAAAATAAGTTTAAATTTAAAAATTAAAATTGGAATTTAATATTTCATATTTATGAAAAAATTTACAATAATCATTTCTCTGCTCTTTATTGTACATTATACATTGACGATTGAAGATTGTATGTCTCAGTGGGTCTATCAATCCCTGCCGGCTTATTATTCTGTCCAGGATTTAAA
>Ga0209540_10003223_pt1 | contig 11225 bp, 7 predicted proteins | sample BarGraIncu01121A_FD_184501 | JGI IMG/M metagenome (GOLD analysis project Ga0209540, IMG submission 184501) | Arctic peat soil microbial communities from Barrow, Alaska - Barrow Graham LP Incubations 011-21A (SPAdes) (version 2) | ecosystem: Environmental > Terrestrial > Soil > Wetlands > Peat... | reverse complement strand
ATTCTCATTTTGAGGAATATATACAAGAAGCTGAAAACAAACCTGCCTTAAAAGTGGCTTATTTCAGCATGGAATTTGGTCTCCATGATTCAATTCAGATTTATTCCGGTGGTCTTGGTATTTTGGCCGGAGATTATTTGAAAGAAGCCAGTGATTCCAATTTTAATATGATTGGCGTGGGGCTACTTTACAGATATGGTTATTTCAAACAGCAATTAACGATACTGGGCGACCAGATAGATTCATATTCACCACAGATGTTTTCTGATCTTCCGCTAAATCCTGTTTACAATGAAAATGGTGACTCGCTAAAAATCAGTATTGTTCTTCCCGGACGTAATCTTTATGCTAAAGTCTGGAGAATTGATGTAGGACGAATTCCACTTTATTTGCTTGATACAGATATTTCTGATAATAGCGATTTCGACAGGAGTATAACCCACAAACTATATGGCGGAGATTGGGAAAACAGATTCAAACAGGAGTTATTGTTAGGCGTCGGAGGAATCAGGTTATTGCAGGCTTTAAAAGCAAAACCCGATTTATATCATTGCAATGAAGGGCATGCCGCCTTTATAGGAGTTGAAAGACTTCGAACCTTAGTACAAGATAAAAAACTGACTTTCGCTGAAGCTTTGGAGGTTGTTCGTTCATCAAATTTATTTACAACACATACACCGGTTCCGGCAGGTCATGATGCTTTTTCGGAAGATATACTTCGTACATATATCCCACATTATGCCGATCGCTTGGGTATCAGTTGGGATGCCTTTATGAATCTTGGACGATTTGTAGAAAATAAGACAGATGAAAAATTTTCTATGAGTGTACTTGCTGCTAAGTTGTCTCAGGAAATGAATGGTGTAAGTAAAATTCATGGTAGGGTCTCTCGTGAATTGTTTGCACCATTGTTTGATGGCTATTTTGCCGATGAGTTGTATATTGGCTATGTTACCAATGGGGTACATTATCCGACATGGGCTGCATGGAAATGGCAAAAACTTTACGAAAAAGAATTTGGAAAACAATTCCTGACTGATCAGTCTAACATGGAGCATTGGAAGAAGATTCACAATGTGGCCTCTTCCACGATATGGGAATTGCGTAATCAGCTTCGGAAAGAATTAGTTGAATTTATCAGGATACGGGTGCGTAATGATATGACCTTACGCAAAGAGAGCCCAAAACAAATTTTAAAGGTAGCAGAATCTCTGGATCCTAAAGCGCTTACAATTGGATTTGCCCGACGGTTTGCTACCTATAAAAGAGCTAATCTGCTTTTCAGTAATCTTGATCGTTTATCTGAAATATTAAACAATAAGGCTCGTCCTGTACAGTTTATTTTTGCAGGTAAAGCACATCCGGCAGATAAAGCGGGACAGGATCTGATCAGAAGGATTGTCGAGATTTCAAGACAACCAGCCTTTACAGGTAAAATAGTGTTTGTGGAGAACTATGATATGCAACTGGGACGAAGACTTGTCCAGGGATGTGATATGTGGCTCAATACACCTACCCGCCCACTTGAAGCTTCAGGAACCAGTGGTGAAAAAGCGGTCATGAATGGTGTCTTAAATTTCAGTGTTCTCGATGGCTGGTGGGCTGAAGGTTACAGAGAAAATGCAGGATGGGCTTTGCCCGAAGAGGATACTTTTGATAATAGTGCTTTTCAGGATGAACTGGATGCAGAAATGATTTACAGCTATTTTGAAGACGAAATCATACCAACTTTTTATGACAGGGATGAAAATGATATTCCACAAAACTGGGTCAATTACATTAAAAATAATATTGCAGAGATAGCACCAAGATTCACGATGAAGAGAATGCTTGATGATTACATCAATCAATATTATATGCCAATGTACATCAGACAAAAAATGTTGGCTGATGATAATTTTGAAAATGCTTATGAAATAACTGCCTGGAAAAGGAGGGTGTTGAGAGTTTGGGATTTCATTACATTGGTGAAAATTGAAGTACCTGATCCATCTATGGAAAAAGCACTCAAGTTAGGTGAACGTTACGCGGTTGGGGTGACACTCGATCTCAAAGATTTAAGTTCTTCTGATGTAGGTGTTGAGATCATTTTTGGTGAAAAACACGATAACAGGATTGATCGGATCCTTGAGGTTATCGAATTACAATCGGATAAAGAGGAGGGTGGAATTACGCATTATTCAGCAGATATTGATGCTAATAGTACAGGTTCCTTTGAATTTGCATTCAGAATCTTCCCGATAAATCCTATGCTTCCACACCGGCAGGATTTCAATCTAGTAAGGTGGATGTAATTCTATTCATCATTTTTTATAAATTTGTAGGCTCAATCTTTTTTCAGATTGAGCCTGTTATTATATTAAAAATAAATTAAACGGTTTAATATGAAGTTATTGGAAGGAAAAACAGCACTTATTACAGGTGCATCACGCGGAATCGGTAAAGCTATCGCTCTGCAGTTTGCTGCCGAAGGCGCTAACATTGCTTTCTCTGATATCCGTCGTGATGAAAATATGGAGAATCTAGAAATGGAACTCCAGGCTTTAGGTATTCAGGCTAAAGGCTATGCATCAGATGCAAGTTCTTTTTCTGACTCAGATAGGGCAGTTGAGGAAGTAGTAAAAGACTTTGGGCGCATTGATATACTTGTCAACAATGCAGGTATCACACGTGATAACCTATTAATGAGAATGACTGAAGCAGACTGGGATCTGGTCTTGCTGATTAATCTTAAGTCTGTTTTTAATCTTACCAAGGCAGTTCAAAAGATCATGTTGAAACAACGTTTTGGTTCAATAATCAATATGAGTTCAGTTGTTGGTGTAAATGGTAATGCAGGTCAGTCGAATTATTCTGCTTCAAAAGCAGGTATGATTGGATTTACCAAATCCATCGCTCAGGAATTAGGATCAAGAAATATTCGTTGTAATGCAATTGCTCCCGGATTTATTGAAACAGAAATGACACATAAACTTCCGGAAGATGTAAGAACAGAATGGGCAAAGAAAATTCCTTTGCGCAGGGGAGGCAAACCGGAAGATGTAGCAAATGTCTGTGTCTTTTTGGCAAGCGATCTTTCTGCTTATGTTACAGGTCAGGTTATCAGCGTTTGTGGTGGCATGAGCATGTAATATTTTAGGATAAAGACATCGGGATTTGTTGAAATATAAGGCCTTCATTTTATATCAGAGGGCCTTAATTTTTGTAATTTAGAGTGAATGTTCAAATTTTCAATTGTTCAACATGCTTGCTTGTTGATCTAAATTGATTATTTTTGCGCAATAATGCTAAATAGTATCTCTTCAAAAAAAATTAATTCAATTTATTGATATGAGTTTTCGGATTATTGTATTGGCTAAACAGGTGCCTGACACTCGTAATGTTGGCAAAGATGCGATGAAAGCAGACGGGACAGTCAACAGAGCTGCCTTGCCAGCCATTTTTAACCCTGAAGACCTTAATGCACTTGAAATGGCATTAAAGGTCAAAGACCAGATTAAAGGAGCAGAGGTGATTGTTTTGACAATGGGACCAACACGGGCTGCTGAAATTATCAGAGAAGCCATGTATCGTGGTGCCGATAAGGGGTATTTAATTACAGACCGCAAATTTGCAGGTTCTGATACATTGGCTACATCCTACACGCTGTTTCTTGCTGCAAAAAAACTTATGCCATTTCAGATGGTGATTTGTGGCCGTCAGGCTATAGATGGAGATACTGCACAGGTAGGACCTCAGGTTGCTGAAAAGCTCGGTATTCCTCAGATTACCTATGCCGAGAATCTGATTTCTGTGACTAAAAATAAAGTGGTTATTAAACGCAGGTTAGAGCGTGGTGTTGAAACAGTAGAATCTACTTTTCCTGTTGCAGTGACAGTTCACAGTTCAGCTGATAACTGTCGTCCACGCATTTCGAAACTTTTATTGAGGAATAAACATTCACGCACAATTACTGAACTTCAGACCGAAATCAAGGATTATACAGAGCTTTACGCTCATCGTCCTTATCTGACGATTGATGAATGGACAGTAGAAGATCTGGATGCAGAGACTGTAAAGCTCGGCTTATCAGGCTCTCCCACGAAGGTGAAAAAAATTGATAATGTGATTCTGGTTCATAAAGAATCGACTATGTTATCCAATGAGGACCGGGATGTGGAATCACTCATGAAGGAATTAATTGAACAACATATTATTGGATAATAAGTTGCGTCGCCCGCATTGTGTAATCACCAAAAAATTGTAAAAGTGAAAAGCGTATTTGTATATTGTGAGATAACTGAAGAAGGCAACGTAGCTGAAGTAAGTCTTGAATTGCTTTCAAAAGGCCGCAAGCTAGCCAACGAGCTTTCAACAAATCTGGAGGCTGTTTTGATTGGACATAATCTAAAAGCGATACCAGCCCATATTTTTCCATATGGTGTTGATGTTGTTCATATGGCTGATCATTCTGAACTTTTCCCCTACCGGACTTTGCCGCATGCAGCTGTAATAATAGATTTATTCAACAAAGAACACCCTGAAGTTGCTTTATTTGGTGCTACTTCTGTTGGTAGGGATCTTGCACCCCGGGTTTCTTCAGCTATGCAATGTGGTTTAACTGCCGATTGTACATCATTGGAGATTGGGGATCATTTCGAAAATAAGACACAAAAAGAATTTAAAAACCTGTTGTATCAGATTCGTCCTGCATTTGGTGGTAATATCATTGCAACAATTATCAATCCCGAAACCCGCCCTCAGATGGCAACAGTTCGTGAAGGGGTTATGAAGCAGGAAATCGTTGATAAAAACTATTCAGGTAAAATTAATAATATTGATGTTTCAACAATTCTGAAGGATGAATATTTTGCTGTTAAAATCCTTGAAAGACATATTGAACAGAGTAAAATAAATATTAAAGGCGCTCAGATAATTGTTGCAGGGGGATACGGTGTAGGATCACCTGAAAACTTCAGACTTCTCTTTGAACTTGCAGAAGCGTTAGGTGGTGAGGTAGGGGCTACACGTGCTGCTGTTGATGCAGGATATATTGAACATGAAAGGCAGATCGGACAGACAGGAATCACCGTTCGTCCAAAGTTGTATATTGCATGTGGTATCTCAGGTGCTGTACAACATCGTGCAGGAATGGATCAATCAGCAAAAATCATATCAATAAATATCGATCCAAAAGCACCTATAAATGCGATTGCCGATTATACCATTATAGGTAGTGTATCAGATATAGTTCCAAAAATGATTAAATACTATAAAGCAAATTCAAAGTAATTTAATCATGTTTTATCTGACTATCAGAATTAATACTGTAAAATATTGAAGTTATGTCAAATTTCTATACCGATAATGAAAACCTGAAATTCCATCTTGAGCATCCTCTGATGGAAAAAATTGTTCGCCTCAAGGAGGACAATTTTATAGAAAAAGAGCTTTATGATTATGCACCTCTTGATTATGAGGATGCAATTGACAGTTATAATAAAATACTGGAAATAGTTGGTGAAATTGCAGGAGAAACTATTGCTCCAAATGCAGAATCAGTTGATCATGATGGGCCTACTTTGGTGAATAATGCTGTTCAATATGCACGTGGAACCCGGGAAAACCATGATACACTGGTAAAAGCTGGATTGGTTGGTATGTCGCTTCCCCGTAAATATGACGGTTTAAATTTTCCAATGGTTCCTTATGTAATGGCTGCTGAAATTGTATCTCGTGCCGATGCCGGTTTTGCAAATATATGGGGATTACAGGATTGCGCAGAGACAATTCATGAGTTTGCTTCTGAAGAACTTCAGGCTGAATTCCTTCCAATGTTTAATAAAGGCGCTACTGCTGCAATGGATCTGACAGAACCAGATGCGGGCTCTGATCTTCAAAGCGTTCAACTTAAAGCACATTTTGACCAGGCAAAAGGAGTATGGATTTTAAATGGTGTTAAGCGTTTCATTACAAACGGAGATGCAGATATCTCATTGGTTCTGGCCCGTTCGGAAGAAGGAACAAATGATGCCCGTGGTCTTTCACTGTTTGTTTATGATCGACGTTCAAATTGTATGTCGGTACGCCGTATTGAAAACAAACTGGGTATCAAGGGTTCTCCTACATGTGAACTTGTTTTTAAAGATGCCCCGTCTAAATTGGTAGGTGATACAAAAATGGGTCTCATCAAATATGTAATGTCTTTGATGAATAGTGCCCGTTTAGGAATTGGTGCACAATCATCAGGTATTGCAGAAGCAGCGTATAGAGAAGCCGTAAAATATGCCATTGAACGTGAACAATTTGGAAAAGCTATTATTAAATTCCCGGCTGTTTATGAGTTATTGACAAATATGAAGGTAAAGATTGATGCCATGCGTACTCTTCTTTATGAAACAGCCCGTTATGTTGATGTTTACAAAGCATATAGCCTTCTTTCTAAAAAACGCAAACTCGAACCGGCTGAACGGGATGAAATGAAACTTTATACACGTTATGCAGATGCATTTACTCCTTTACTGAAATTATTTTCCAGTGAATATTGCAATCAGATCGCTTACGATGCGCTACAGGTTCACGGTGGAACAGGTTACATGAAAGACTTTCCAATTGAACGTTTATCACGTGATGCACGTATTACATCGATTTATGAAGGTACTTCTCAATTACAGGTAGTAGCTGCAATCAGATTTGTTGGTAACGGAACATATCTGAAAATGATGCAGGACTTTGCAAAGCGTGAAGTGAAAGCTGAATTCGAATACATGAGAAATATGTTGGTGAAAATGACTGACCAATATGGCAAGACAGTAGAAAAAGTTCAGGAATTAAATGATGCTGAGTATTTTGATTTCCACTCACGCAGGTTAGTCGAAATGGCTGGTAATATTCTTTCGGGATATCTATTGCTTGATGACTCTAACAGAAATAATAAGTTTAGTAAATCGGCTGAAATATATATCCGCTTAGGACGTTCAGAGAATGTTCAGAAAGTTAGTTTTATCAATTACACTAATCCGAAAGATCTGAGTGATTACAAATATTAAATCATAAATTCTATCCTGAAATGCCCCTTGAAAATAATTGTCAAGGGGCCTTTTTTTTATTTCTCAAAATGATGGAATCCTGCTTACTAAATAAATGGCCTTATGACATCCAGCAATTCACTGAATATCATAGCCGTTGCCCCCCAAATGAGCCTTTTACCTATTCTATAGCAAGGTATATTGGGCAAGATTCGCCCATCCACTTTTAAATCCTGTATGGTAAATGCATCCTGTTTTAAAAAATTTAAGAGATGACAAGGTATAACTTCATTTATTTCAACAGGATCAGGAATAAACACGGGTGCAACAGTGGTATAACCTACAATTGGATAGACCAGAAACTGACTTGGGAAAATAAAGAGTGGGGATAATTGTCCAAGTATGGTAACTGATTCAGGATTAATTCCGACTTCTTCCTGGGCTTCTCGCAGGGCAGTAGCTACAAAATCCACATCATTGATTTCATATTTGCCACCAGGGAAAGCTATCTGGTTGCTGTGAACACCATCATATTCAGGACGAAGAATAAATACTGTGGAAACCTGATCACCATCAGGCCATAACAATATCAGAACAGCACTATCTCTTACCTGGACACCTGGTTTTGGAATTTGGAGTTCGATGGGGCGGTGAGGTGGAGCCATTTTACCCTGTGAACGAGTACCGGGTAGCGGTTCAGCTAATGTTTTTCTAATCTCATTCAGAAAAGCATTGAATTGGGTCATATCTTTTTTTGTTTCAATTATGATTGGATAGAACAAATTTCGTTAAAATAGGTTTTAAAAACAGTATTCGATAAGTCTAAATTGTTTTTTTAAACTATCTTTATTGAGGAAACCAGTGCATGTAATTATGATAAAAGTAAAGAAAATAGCTAAAGCAATAGAAAATATCCCGGAGAACGGAAATGAGTTTTCTCTGGTTCTTTTTAATGACGATTTCAATACATTTGAATTTGTAATCGAGACGTTGATGGAAGTTTGTGATCACAATGAAGAACAGGCTTATCAGTGTGCCTTGATAACACATCACAAAGGAAAATGTGAAGTTAAAAAAGGGTTGAAAGATGATTTAAAAATTTGTTGCTCGGAACTGATCAAAAAAGGATTGAGTGCTGAGATATACACAAAGGGTTAATTATAAAGCAAACCGGAAAGAAGGTACTTTATAGTCAATTAAAAATGTATTGCAATCTAGCAGAATTGATATTTAAGACTTGTCAATAAACATGTTACAGACAATGAAAAGAAAAATAACTGAGGAAGAACGCAAACTGATTGCATCTCATTATAAAAAGTTAATCACTGCCTGTGATTTCGCTACTCCAGATGAAAAAGTATTGATCAGAAAAGCCTATAATTTTGCTTTATCAAAATATAATGATCGTACCATTGATACCGGTGAATTTCAAATGGCACACACAGCCTCAATTGCAACTATCGTTGCTTCAGAGATAGGATTAAAAGTTTCTTCAGTTATAGCAACCCTTCTACAGGATTTGGAAGATGATAAAGGAAAAGAACTCCTTGATATAAAATCTGAATTTGGAGAAACAGTTGCAAATCTGGTTGAATCATTGCATAAAGTTTCAACACTTCAAACTGAAAAAATTGAAAACCAAAGCGATAATTTTATAAAATATCTTCTCAGCATTGCTGATGATGTCAAAGTTGTTTTGATCAAACTTGCCGACAGACTTCATTACATGAGAATGCTTGATGCACTACCGGAGGCAAAACGGATTAAGATTGCTTCTGAGACTAAGAATCTGTATATTCCTTTGGCACATAGACTTGGACTCTATAAAATCAAAATTGAACTGGACGAATTATCTATGAAATATGGAAATCCGGAGGCCTATTTTGAGATACTTAAAAAGCTTGAGGCAACAAAGTTGCAACAAGAAAATTACATGAAGGAATTTATTGCACCAATAACTGCTGAATTGGAGCTTCTGAAATTCGATTATGAAATTAAATGGAGAACCAAAGCTATCTCTTCGATTTATCAAAAGATGCTTAAACAAAGGGTTCCCTTTGAAGAGGTATTTGATATTTTCGCAGTTCGAGTTATTCTAAATAACATTGAAGAGGACGAGAAAATAAATTGCTGGCATATTTATTCAATCGTTACAAATCTCTATAAACCAAGTTTAGAACGCATGCGTGATTGGATTACAAATCCCAGAGAAAATGGATATGAGTCGTTGCATACAACAGTTTTAGGTGAACAAAACAAATGGGTTGAGGTACAGATTCGATCTAAGCGAATGGATGAGAATGCAGAAAAGGGTTTGGCTGCACACTGGCGATATAAAGAAACAAAGAAAAATATTGAGAGTGACAGCTGGTTAAATCTCATTCGTGAAATGATGGAAAAAGAATCTTCCGGTGAAAATAGTCTTTCAGAAGATTCAAGAATTGAGGCCAATACCGATAAAATCTATGTTTTTACTCCTCAGGGAGACCTGATAAGATTATCAGAAAATGCTACTGTTCTTGATTTTGCCTTTGCTGTCCATAGTAACATAGGAACGCACTGTACAGGAGCTCGTGTTAATGGCCAAATTGTACCTTTAAAACACGTTTTGAAGAATGGTGATCAGGTGCTCATTTTGACTTCAAAAAACCAGAAACCCAATATGGATTGGCTTAATTGGGTAAATACAGCCAGAGCCAAAGCTAAAGTTAAAAGAGCTTTAAAGGAAGCTGAATATAAGAAAGCTGAAGAAGGAAGAGAATTGTTGAAACGAAAGATTGGACAATTAAAACTTACTTATTCCGATGAACTGGTTCAGAAACTCTTTACATATTTCAAGTATTCAAGTGCATTGGATTTTTGTCAGGCTATTGCTGATGAAAAGGTAACAGCAATTCAGATTCGGGATGCTCTGATTATACCAATTAAAGAAGAAGTTAAACCTCTGGTATTAAAAATCGCACCTCCTAAAATTGCGCCTATTGAATCAAGCCATATTAAAAATCATAATCTGATTATTATTAACGAAGATTCAGGTATCGAACATTATAAACTTGCACGTTGCTGTAATCCTGTATTTGGGGATCCAATCTTTGGCTTTGTTACAATAGGAGAGGGGATTAAAATACATAGGGATGATTGTCCAAATGCACGCCAGATGATCAATCGGTTTGGATACAGGGTTGTCAATGCAAGATGGATTGAAGCAGAACCAGGCCAGATTTCAATGTTTACAGCAGATGTTTTGATTCAAGGCATTGATCAGCTCGGCATTGTAAATGAAATATCGCGACTAATTTCAAACGAGATGCAACTCAATATTCGTTCTATTACGATTGAGTCAAAGTTAAACGGACGTTTTGAAGGTAAGGTAAAGGTGGCTGTCCAGAATACCAAGCTCCTTGATTTACTGCTGACTAAACTCCGTAAACTTGATGGAGTTGTAAAGGCTAACTGGATTCATAGTAATGATTGATCGTTTTAAAAATATAAATACTTATAATTAGATTTTAGCTATTGTTTTGTGCTGATCTTACAAAGATGAACATGGTTCATATCATGAGATTTTGTGTGCTTATTTCTTTTGTTTTTCACATTTCAATTTCTAGCAGATGATTCCTTATTGTAATATGAAGCAGTTTAAAGAATGAGATATTTACCATAACTTTTCATGTTAATAACATTAGTAATACTTTAACTTTTGCTCAATAAACTTAGGGTGTACGTTAACATCTAATTATAGAAATTTACCAATAAATTCTTTATTATTATTGACGACCAAAACTACATATTGTGAGAAAAGTAATTTTACGCCAGGTATCAAAATTTAAATTTTTATTTCTTTTAGGTCTGATGACCTTGGTGATATTACAATCAGTATTTCCTCAATCACAGAAACCAGTCGTCATCAATGGTACTTTATATGAAAGTTCTGCCAAAAGTCCTCTTGAATTTGCTTCGGTTTCATTGCTGACTATAAAGGATTCAACTCTTGTAAAGGGGGGGATTACAAATTCAAAGGGTGTTTTTAGTTTTAATAATGTGACTCCGGGTACTTATAAATTGAGACTTTCCTTTTTAGGTTATAATACAATCCGCAAAACAGTTAATATTCAAAGTGCTTCCGGAATTCAAAATCTTGGAAATTTCACTTTAGAAGAAGGCAAATCTCTCATGAATGAAGTAGTTATTACAGCTACTCTTCCTGTTCTTGTCAAA
>Ga0209540_10003222_pt1 | contig 11225 bp, 9 predicted proteins | sample BarGraIncu01121A_FD_184501 | JGI IMG/M metagenome (GOLD analysis project Ga0209540, IMG submission 184501) | Arctic peat soil microbial communities from Barrow, Alaska - Barrow Graham LP Incubations 011-21A (SPAdes) (version 2) | ecosystem: Environmental > Terrestrial > Soil > Wetlands > Peat... | reverse complement strand
GTTGCGCATACCATTTGCAGCATACGGAGCAAAAAAAGCTCCCACATTTATTCCCATGTAAAAGATCATGAATGCCGTGTCCCTTAGCTTATCGTACTTGGGATCGTCATACATCTGTCCGACTACTGCCTGGAGATTGCCTTTGAAAAGTCCATTCCCGAAAGCAATTGTCATCAGGCTTATAATAGTGAATGTAAGGGTCATCCCCGGGATGGCCATAAAGATGTAGCCTGCAAACATTATTATAATTCCGACAAGAATTACCAGCTTGTACTTCTTCGTGGAATCAGCCAGGATACCTCCAAAGAGAGCCAGTGCATAGATGCTGAAGTAAAACCAGCTGTAAATGTCCCCTGCCTTTTCTGCTGAAAGACCGAATTTTGCCTGCAGGAACAGCACCAGGATTGCCATCATTGTGTAAAACCCGAATCTTTCTCCCATATTTGAGAAAAAGGCTACCAGCAGTCCCTTTGGATGATTCTTGAGCATAATTGTATAATTTTATAGGTTATGTTAAATGTTAGTACCAACATGATGAACCATGATTATGAATTCATCTGTGATCTTTTTGTGCCTGTAACAAAAGTATTAATCTTTTTTTATTAACGGCCGAAGAGTTTAAATTTGTAGAATAGAGGTTTGAACTATGAAAATATTTACCAGCGGACAGATAAGGCAGATTGATGATTACACAATAAAGCATGAGCCGGTTGCTTCTGCTGATCTTATGGAACGTGCTTCCGGGAAGCTTTTGGAATGGTATATTGAACGATTTGCAATATCAGTTCCATTGTTTATTTTCGTCGGCCCCGGCAACAATGGGGGCGATGGATTAGCCCTGGCAAGGCTTCTTTCAGAATCCAACTACCGGCCCGAAGTCTATTCAGTCGAAATCACGGCCAGTAAGTCTGCCGACTGGGTGCTTAACAGGAAAAGGCTTGAAAATGAGACAAGTGTTGTCTTCAGGACAATTTCTGCAATCGGGCAATTCCCTGACATTTCATCCGGATCTGTAATTATTGATGCTATATTCGGTTCGGGGCTTTCACGTCCTGCCGACGGTCTGGCCGCAGAAGTTATCCGGAAAATCAATTTATCGGGAAACAAAGTGATATCAATCGATATTCCGTCCGGGTTGTCGGGCGAGGATAACAGCGACAAGATACCTGAAAACATTATTCATGCAGTATATACGCTCAGCTTCCAGTTTCCGAAGCTCTCTTTCATGTTCGCTGAGAACGAACAGTTTGTCGGTCAGTGGAGTCTGCTGCCTATTGGACTGGCTGCTGGCCCAATTGAAGGTACCGCGACTCCCTGGCGGTTTACCGAACAGGATGATGTATTCCCGCTACTTAGAAAAAGGAATAAATTTGATCATAAAGGAACATTCGGGCATGGCCTGTTCATTGGCGGTTCGTACGGAAAAATTGGTGCGTCAATCCTGGCCTCAAAGGCAGCTCTTCACACTGGCATCGGGCTCCTTACGTGTCATATTCCGTCGTGTGGTAACCTTATAATGCAGAGAGAACTACCTGAAGCAATGATCAGTTATGATAAAGGAGAAAAACATATTTGCGGGCCTATCGATGCAGGTCCTTGCACAGCCGCCGGAATTGGCCCGGGAATGGGAACTGCTGCAGAGACGCAATCTGCTTTTCATTCATTTATTAAGGATTTTGGTAAACCACTTGTAATCGATGCCGATGGTCTGAATATATTATCACTTAATAAGTCCTGGCTCAGCAGCATTCGCCCGGGAACGGTATTAACGCCACATCTTAAGGAATTCGAAAGACTTGCAGGAAAAAGCAGGAATAGCTATGCAAGGCTGCTCAGGCAGGTTGAATTTTCGTCAGAACATAAATGTATCCTTGTCATTAAAGGTGCATATACCTCAATATCAGATCCTGACGGTAATGTATTTTTCAACAGCACCGGCAACCCCGGCATGGCAACCGCCGGCAGCGGTGATGTGCTTACCGGTATGATATTATCATTGCTTGCACAGGGATACTCTCCATTGGATGCTGCAGTTACAGGTGTCTATATTCATGGACTGGCCGGCGATATGGCTGCTGAAAAATCGTCAGTCGAATCTGTGATCTCATCCGATATTATCAACGCCATCGGATCTGCCTTCAGGAAGATCAGAGGTGAATTAAAATTGCAGCCTAAGTAGTCAAACAACTAATTCAATAATATGAAAAAAATTGCCAGGCTCTTTATATTTTTTCTCATTCCGGTTACCATCTCTTCTTGCCTTACAGGAAAAAAAACTTCCGGGTCCGCGAGGATCACTTCCATATCTTCAGACACCATGGAACTTCGTGATGGAAGCATCATTTATGCTCTGCCAAGAACAGTTTTTACCGTAAAGGTCGAGGCTGAAAGAACTTTAATGATCCCCGGTCCTTACGCAGATTATGCTGAAGATTTCCTTGGGCTTAAGGATGTACAGAAAGCCAGGGAAGAGCACTGGTCATTAAAGAATTTGTCAATAAGCTCGCATGAGGAGGTGGACCCTTCGGAATATTATGTTATTCATACTAATGGGATGTTCCGGTCAAATGTGCTGGCGCTGAAAAAGGAGGGAATCATCCTTAATTTAAATCCTGCCGTAAATTACCAGGAATTGAATAATGCCGGGAAAAGTGGTATCAACTTAAACAGGTTCAATCCGCTTGATCTTGGATCGGATGAATATTACGAGGTTCAGACGGATACTGCTTTCAGGCGAGTGAAAATAGATTCCACATTCATCAGGATACCATATATAGTTGAAAAGAAGAAGAAGCTTTCACAGGATCAGCTTGCCGAGCGGGCTGCGAAGAGACTTATGGAGCTGCGTGACGGGAAAGTGCTGATCCTGACCGGAGAAGCAAATGTCTTTCCTCAGGATGATGCTTCAATAAATGAGATTAACAGAATGGAAAAGGAATATGCCGAGTTATTTACTGGTAAGTGTATTACTGATATAAATATTTTTACATACCAGTTTATTCCGGTGAAGGAGTCATCGGGCAAATCATTTGAAATTTTCAGATTCTCTGAAGAAGCCGGACCTGAAGATGCGGGTTCTGCTTCCGGAATTCCTGTTCTTGCGGAAGTTGTTCCCGAACAAAAGACAAAGGATATTGTAATTGTTGAAAAAGGAACGCAGAAATCATCCAATGCATTATACGACAAGCTTTTCTACAGGATGCCGGATGTCGCCAATATTAAAATAAGTATGAATGGTAAAACGCTTTACAGCTCCAGGAAACTGATTTATCAGCTGGGTGAGGTAATGCAGCTGCCCTCTAATTATGTGATTGGGAGATAGATGCTTGATGATGTTTTTTTAATGTAATAGCTTGAATGATAAGAAATATCTTTGAACTTTTACAGAATAAAATCCCCTCCTTGGAGAGCCTGCCCCGCGAAAGCGGGGGGCAGGGGTGGGTTAAAAACAATCAATAACCTACTTTATCTTCCCCACAAAACTCTTCTGATAATCTTCCCATTTTCCGGTAAGATAAGCCTTTTCAGCAAAGAATGTAAGAAGGACCTCCATCTGCTTTGCTTCCTCGAACCCCGGTACAGGAGAGACACCTATTTTGCCATTTTCCTCGGTAAGGAAGACGACAGTCGGGTATGAAAGCTGTCCCTGGAGAAGAGCAACAGCCAGCTGATGGGCATTCCCGTATTTACCATCGTTCACGAATTTCTGGCCCAGGAAGGTAATGTCCTCTTTGCCTTCTGCATTAAGCTTGACCGGGTAGAATTTATTGTTGAGCAAGTCGGAAATAATGGAATTCGTAAAGGTCTCCTTGTCCATTTTCTTGCACCACCCGCACCAGTCAGTATATGCATCAATAAACAGAGGACGGGGTGATTGTTTCATAAGCTTTTCGGCATCCTGGATGGTATACCATTTTACTGAAGAGTTATCTGAAGAAGGTGTACTCTGGGAAAATGCAGCAACCGTACCAAGTATGAACAAAATGATTAATAGAGAGCGTCTCATATATTGAAATATTCCAAGTGTGTAAATTTTTACAAAAGTATTAAATCTCCCGGATTTTATTCTAACTACCCGGTTTAACTTCAATACAACAATCAGGCCAGAGTTTAGTTTATTATTAATGATCAGATTGGGGAATTACATCCAATTTATTTTTTACATTTACTGCACTTAAAATTCACTAATTCATTTTTATGGAATCAATAACAAATACCTTGCGCGACTCCAAAGCAGCCCGCTGGACGGCTTTAGGTGTGGTCGCTTTCACAATGTTATGCGGTTATTACCTCACTGATGTAATGGCTCCGCTAAAACCGTTGCTTGAAAAAGAGTTACTCTGGAACAGTGCTGAATATGGATTTTTCACCAGTGCATATGGCTGGTTCAACGTATTCCTCCTGATGCTGTTATGGGGCGGAATCATCCTTGATAAAATGGGAGTGAGATTTACCGGGGTAATGGCAGCATCAATTATGGTTATTGGTACGGCCATAAAATACTGGGCTATTTCAACTCATGCTATGGATGGTCATGTTTTGCTTGGAATGAAAGAGCAGGTGGTAGTTGCCGGCCTGGGATTTGCTACTTTCGGCGTTGGTGTCGAAGTGGCTGGAATTACCGTTTCAAAAATAATTGTAAAATGGTTCAAGGGAAAAGAGATGGCACTGGCCATGGGACTTGAAATGGCAACTGCCCGTTTAGGCACTGCCCTGGCCATGACGACTTCTATTCCTATAGCGAGAGCACTTCATGGTGTATCCAAGCCGATCCTGGTATGTCTTATAATGCTTTGCATCGGATTGATATCATTCATTGTTTATACTTTCATGGATAAAAAACTGGATAAGTCTGTTGAAGCAGCAGGTTTATCATTATCCTCGGAAGAAGAGGAATCATTCCGTATGAAGGATATACTCTTCATTGTTAAAAACAGAGGTTGGTGGTATATAGCAATTCTTTGCGTATTGTTCTATTCAGCTGTATTCCCGTTTATCAAATATGCAACGGACCTGATGGTTAATAAATTCCATGTTGATCAGGAACTGGCAGGAATAATACCGGGACTTCTTCCTTTCGGAACGATATTGCTCACACCATTTTTCGGTAATCTTTATGATCGAAAGGGGAAAGGTGCTACTATAATGATAATAGGAGCAATCTTACTGATTTTTGTACATGCCATGTACTCAATTCCTTTCCTGAATGCAACTCCGATAGCAATATTTCTAATCATTATCCTTGGAATCGGATTCTCGCTTGTTCCTTCAGCAATGTGGCCTTCCGTTCCTAAAATTATTCCTGAAAAACAGCTTGGAACAGCATACGCTCTTATATTTCTGATTCAGAATATAGGACTTTCCCTGGTTCCTTTGCTTATAGGATGGGTGCTTAATAAATATTGTATAACCGGGACGCGTATGCTTGATGGTGTTGCAGTCTCAAACTACAATTACACTCTCCCGATGATAATCTTTACCTGCTTCGGGGTTCTTGCACTTATCTTTGCATTCCTGCTGAAAGCTGAAGACAAAAAGAAGGGTTACGGACTTGAGCTTCCGAATATTAAAAAATAAGAGATTAAGGATATTTTGGAAAAGACGCTGCTCGCAGCGTCTTTATTTTTTTACGCCTGAATGAACCTTAAAGAACCTGGGTTGTTCTACTGTTAATAAATTAACACTAAAATGGAAACAAACGAATTTGAAAAGGGGAAAGTCTTTAATTTCAACGATTCAGTGGAATATGCCAGCGGAGGAATTCTCAGCAAAACCGTACTAAAAAAAGAGACAGGCAACATATCGCTGTTTTCATTTGCCAGGGGCGAAGCATTAAGCGAGCATACAGCTCCCTTCGATGCAATGATTCAGGTGGTCGACGGGAAGGGCGAGGTTACAATAGGAGGAAAGCCATTCATTCTAAAAGCCGGGGAGGCTATAATCATGCCGGCAAACATACCTCATGCTGTTAAGGCAGTTGAGAAGTTCAAGATGGTTCTTACGATGATCAGGAGCAAATAAAACAGGTTCAAAGTACACGGCGTCGTTCATTAAGTCTTCTTCCTTGAACCGTGTGCCTTGCATCTTGCACCGTTGTTAAGCCATTTTAATCAGTATCGACTTAATAGTATCTGTTACGTCTTCCGCTTCATCGACGGTCCTTTCAAGAATCTCCAGGATCTTGTTGTTTTTCAAAAGTTCTGCCGGATCTTTCTCTTTTTCAAAAAGCTCTGCAATAGCGACATAATAATACTCATCAGCCTGATGCTCTATTGCCTTGACATTATCGCACGATCTGGTTATCTCCTCTTTGTTTGCGGCAGCATCATTTAGGCCGTGAATGCATATCTGTATCTCCAGGGTAGCTGCATAAATCTCTGCAGCCATCTCTTTGTACACTGGCATGAGATGTTTTGGCTTATACAGACATATCCTTCTGCTTATGCCATTTATTGAATCAACAACGTCGTCGATATTAGCAGTCAGCTCATGAATATCTTCCCTGTCGAATGGAGTGATAAATGACTTATTAAGAGCCTGATAGGTCCTGTCAGTGATTTCATCGCCGATATGCTCCACATCCTTTATATCTTTATGTATCCTTTCATGTTCATGATTGTCACTGGTTGACATGAGCTCTTTAAGCAGCTCGGCTGCTTTGACGAGGTTTTTTGCATCCTCTTCGAAAAGGGGATAGAAAGAGTGATCTTTCGGAACAAAAAACTTTAGCATTTTATCAATATTCATATTTTATCTGTTAAATATTCAACTTAAAAGTAATTTTATAAAGGGTGTACGAAATTGAAGAAAAAATACATCAGGCCTCCGATTGCGCCTGAAACCGGAATAGTAAGAATCCATGCCCAGAATATTTTTTTTGTCACTCCCCACCTAACAGCTGAAACCCCTCTGCGCGCACCGACCCCGATTATTGCACCTGTGATTGTATGAGTGGTACTGACAGGAATGCCAAAGTGCGTGGCTATAAAAAGAGTGATTGATCCGGCAGTCTCAGCGCAAACTCCTTCGAATGGCTTGATCTTTGTGATTTTCTGACCCATTGTCTTGACGATCCTCCAGCCTCCGAAAAGCGTTCCAAGGGCAATGGCTGTCTGACAGGACATTTTTACCCATAACGGTATTTCAGAATTTTTTGTTACAAGATTGCTAAGTAGCATTGCCACCCAGATTATACCCATTGACTTTTGGGCATCATTTCCACCATGACCAAGACTAAGCGCAGAAGAGGAAACAAGCTGGAGCCGCCTGAACACCTTATCAATAGTAGAAGGAGTTACTCTCCTGAATATCCACATAACAATGGTTGAAAGCCCGAGCGATAAAACCATTCCCATCAATGGGGCTATGAAAATGAATGCCACTATCAATATAACACCTCCTGAGATCACTGCCCCAAAACCTGAACTTGCAATAGCACCTCCGATTAGTCCGCCTACAATGGTATGGGAGGAACTTGAAGGCAATCCCAGCCACCACGTAACCAGGTTCCAGGTTATGGCTGCAACGAGTGCGGCACCGATAACATTTATGTTTATCACATCGGTGTGCACTACACCTATGCCTATCATTTTTGCTACCCTCATAGGGAAGACAGTGAAAGCAATGAAATTGAAAAAGGCAGCTGCAGCGACTGCTGCCAAAGGTGAAAGGACCTTTGTAGAAACAACGTTTGCAATTGAATTTGCTGAATCATGAAATCCGTTGATAAAATCAAAGATAAGGGCCAGCGCGACAATTATATATAAAAATGTCATTCCTTAAGTTCCGGGTATTAGATTCAGTGATTAAATGCTTTTTGCATAAACTAGAGCAGGGTATTTATCTCTTTAATTCTCTACCTTTCAGGTCAAAATTTGGTAACCAAAAGTAATTAAAAGAGGAGACAAATCAAAATTCATTGATGTAACTCTTTTGTTCTTATTTTTATTAAAAGCAGAAATCTGATCCTTAGCCTTTTTTTTATTGCTTTTCAATGTTTTATCGCTATTTTTAAATAAAGAATATCTTACATTTGCATACGGTCTATATGTTTAATTTAAAAACCAATTGAATATGAGTGATATACGAAAACTTGAACCAACACCAGTCTGGAATTATTTCCATGAAATAACACAAATTCCCCATCCTTCAAAAATGGAGAAGAAACTTGCTGAATTCATTGTAAAATTCGGCAAGGACCATAAGCTCGAAACGACGGTGGACAAGGTTGGCAATGTTATAATAAAGAAACCTGCTACAAAAGGAATGGAGAACCGCAAAGGAGTGATTCTTCAGTCTCACATCGATATGGTACCGCAGAAAAATAGCGACAAAAAACATGATTTTGCGAAAGACCCTATTCAGACCCTGATCGACGGTGAATGGGTAAAGGCAAATGGTACCACCCTCGGTTCTGACGATGGTATCGGAGTAGCATCGGCACTCGCCGTTCTTGCTTCAAAAGACCTTAAGCATGGTCCGATTGAAGCGCTCTTTACTATTGACGAAGAGACAGGGATGACAGGTGCATTCGGCCTGAAGAAAGGTATTCTGAAAGGAGATATTCTGATGAATCTCGATTCGGAAGATGAAGGCGAACTTTATGTGGGCTGTGCAGGAGGAATTGATGTAAGCGCAACAAAAAAATATGCTGAAGAAAATTCGCCTCGCGGAATGACGGCATACCATGTTGTGGTAAAGGGACTTAAAGGCGGACATTCAGGAGTAGATATCGCTCTCGGAAGAGCCAATTCCAACAAGCTGATGTTCAGGTTCCTCATGCAGGCTGGATCTGATTATAATATCAGGATTGCAGAAGCAGCAGGAGGCGATCTCCGCAATGCTATACCCCGCGAATCATACTCTGTACTTCTCGTTCCTTCCAAATCAGTTAAGCAGTTCGAGAAGTTTGTTAAGGGTTACGAAAAAATGTACAGGGCTGAATTTGCAGAGACAGAACCGACTCTTTCATTCACCTGTAAAAAGTGTGATGCTCCGGCAAAAGTAATGAGTAAGGCAGATCAGTTCAAGATCATCCGTGCAGTTTTTGCTTGTCCCAATGGCGTCGTGCGTATGAGCCAGGCGATGAAAGGACTTGTCGAAACCTCGAACAATATTGCTATTGTAAGGTGCATAAAAGGAAAATTCGAAGCCCATAACCTTACAAGAAGCTCTGTTGACTCGTCGAAGGAATCGACTGCATGGAGAATTGCCGCTGTTTTCCAGCTTATCGATGCCAAAGTAACTCTTACAGGAAGCTATCCCGGATGGAAACCAAATATGAATTCTCCGATCCTGAAAACAATGGGCGGAATATATAAGAAGATGTTCGGCAACACTCCGGAGATAAAAGCTATTCATGCAGGCCTTGAGTGCGGATTGTTCGGAGGCGTTTATCCGAATCTCGATATGATTTCGTTTGGCCCGACGATCAAATACCCACATTCACCTGATGAGAAAGTAAATATACATTCAGTTAAAAAGTTTTATGATTTTCTGTGTGAAACATTGAAACAGGTACCTGCAAAATAAAAATCAGGAATAAAATAAAGAGCCCGGGTAAATATTTACACCGGGCTCTTTATTTATTATATTATACTGAATTCAGTTCAACATTCACCGTGTACCTTTTTCTATTCCACCTTTATCACAATAAGCACATCATCCTTCATAATATTGGCGCCTGCTTTTGTGCTGACTTTAATTACTTTACCGTTTACCGGTGACTGAATTTCATTCTGCATCTTCATTGCTTCAAGGATCACCACCGGTTCGCCACGAAGGACGCTTGAACCTTCCCTCACAAGGACATCAATTATCTTGCCTGGCATAGGGGCTTTTAAAGACTCCTGCTCATTGACGCCCTTCGTTGAATTAATGACTTTCATCCTCTGAAGCGAAAATGGGGTCTCGACTGTGAATGTGTAGCTTATATCGTTGAAAAGGATCTCGTACTTATTCTGCCTCGACCTTACGATCTCGACAGGATATTTCCGGTTCTTCCAGAGGATATATGTTCCGTACTTCTCGTCTGATTTAAGCTGGACAACATAATCTCTCCTGCCAATGCGAATCTTGTTCTTCAGCGGCACCGAAAAGCTGAATTTCCTGTTCTCGGATGAGAGAGCATACAGCTTTTTTATTTTGAGGTTCTCGTTCATTGTGTCGCCGGCTTGTTTAAAATTGGTTTATTCTTTTGTTGAGAAGCCAGGGGCTCATCTCTTTTCCGTTTTCAAAATCAACATTGATACTGTCCTCCTGAAGATTCTCTTCTACAAAAAGCTTTGTTGCAAGCCATGCGGCAAGCATCTCTTCGTACTCACTGTTCAGGTAGCATTTCTCAATATCTTTCTCAATAAAGGCAGTAGTAAAAGTTCCATCCTGGAATTTCTGGTTGCGCACCAGCATCCTGAAAAAAGGAAGAGTAGTTTTGGTTCCTTTTATCCAGACCTTGTCGAGCGCCATTTTGCAGTTTTTTATTGCTTCCTTCCTGTCTTTACCTGTAATGATCAGCTTTGCGATCATGGAATCGAATGAGGCAAGAATTATAGATCCCGGTTCAATCCCTGTGTCAACTCTTACATAAGAATCTGCAGGCATGCTAAGGTTTTCTATCTTGCCGGGAGCGGGAGCGAAGCCTGCCTGAACGTCTTCTGCATTTATCCTGCACTCTATGGCCCAGCCTTTAAGTTTAATGTCTTCCTGCTTCATTGAGAGCTGCTCACCTTCAGCAATCCTGATCTGCTGTTCTATCAAGTCAATACCGGTTATTGCTTCAGTTACAGGATGCTCTACCTGTATCCTGGTATTCATTTCCATGAAATAAAAATTTTTATCTGAATCGAGAAGAAATTCTACAGTACCAGCCGAATGATAATTGACCGCGCTTGCGATCTGAACTGCCATGTTCCCCATCACCCTGCGGAGCTCTGGATCAAGTGCGCAGGAAGGAGCCTCTTCAAGGAGCTTCTGATGCTTCCTCTGGATTGAACATTCTCTCTCCCCAAGATGAATAATATTCCCCTTTGTATCCCCAAGTATCTGAAATTCAATATGCTTTGGATTCTCAATATATTTTTCAATAAAAACTGAAGGGTCATTGAATGCCTTTTCAGCCTCCTTGCTTGCAGTGGAGAACATCCTTTCCATTTCTTCCTCCTTGCGGACAATTCTCATACCCCTTCCGCCACCTCCTGAGGCAGCCTTTATAATTACAGGATATCCTA
>Ga0209540_10003219_pt1 | contig 11235 bp, 10 predicted proteins | sample BarGraIncu01121A_FD_184501 | JGI IMG/M metagenome (GOLD analysis project Ga0209540, IMG submission 184501) | Arctic peat soil microbial communities from Barrow, Alaska - Barrow Graham LP Incubations 011-21A (SPAdes) (version 2) | ecosystem: Environmental > Terrestrial > Soil > Wetlands > Peat... | reverse complement strand
AATAACCTCGACCGCTTCCGCATCCCCCGTCCGAGCCTCAACTTCGACGACCAACAGGCCATCATCGCGCGCTTCGAGGCCGGCTGGAGCCTCGTCTGTGTCTACCCCACGCCCGACACTGACCCCTTATGTAAAGGGTTTGCCGGGCTGAATCCGTAAGGGCGGCGGCGCGGCGCCTGAGGGGCGGGACAGGATGGCGGAGCCGGGCGGAGAGCTCTTCATGCACGAGTGGATGGACGTGACCCACGTCCCCTTCGACGCGCTGCTGCTGCTCGAACGCGTGCAAATCGGCTGGCTGCCCAGGTGGGCGGGCCTGCCGCGCCCCCAGCTGGCGGTCGCCCTGCGCTCTCATCCTTCCGTCGAGTGGTACCTGCGCCACAAATGCCCCGAGATCGGCCCCTGGCTGGATGAGTTGCTCGCCCGGCCCGTCGCGCCCGCTGCGCCCGCCGCTCGCAGCGAGACGGAGCTGCGCCAGTCTGAGCTGAGCGTGCTGCGCTCGCTGCAGGACCTGCTGGTCTACACCCTGGATCCGGCAGCTTACGACGCGCAACCTCTCCTCGGCTGGGACTCGGCGGAGCTGACTGGTCTGGCGGATTTCGCCGGGGCGACCGTGATCGACGTGGGCGCAGGCACCGGCCGGCTGGCCCTGACGGTGGCGCCCACCGCGCGCACCGTCTACGCCGTGGAGCCCGTCGCCAACCTGCGCCACTACCTGCGCCAGAAAGCCCGCCGGCTGGGGCTGGACAACGTCTACGTGGTTGACGGCTTGATCACCGCCATCCCCTTCCCGCCCGCCTTCGCCGACGTGACGATGGGCGGCCACGTCTACGGAGACGACCCGCCGGCTGAGTACCGCGAGCTGGCGCGCGTCACGCGTCCGGGCGGCCTGGTCATCCTCTGCCCCGGCACGCGCGACGTCGACGGGCCAGCCCACACCTACCTTGTCGAACAAGGCTTCCAATGGTCGCGCTTCGCAGAGCCGCGCGATGGCATACTCCGCAAATACTGGAAGCGCGAGCGCGTCAAACCCGTCCTGCGGAGCTAGCGCGGCAGGAACCAATAAATCGTATACTATGTTTAGGGTAGGCGTACAGTAGGACGCGGCGCTTTGTGCTAATCTGCGGGTGCGCGAGCAAGCGGACATTTCTCCTTCTCCTCCCTTTTTACAGGGCGCCGGGGCAGTAGTTGCCTCGGCGCCCGAACGTTAAGGGGCTGACCATTCATACCAGGAAAGGCTATCCCGTGCTATGCTTGGGGAAGATAGAAGTAACTGGCGTCCGGTGAGACGTGCGATGCAGAGATACAGAGCACTAGAGTTGCTCCGATCGCACCGGGCTGATCTAGAGCGTCTTGGTGCCAAGTCGTAGGCCCTTTTCGACTGGACGGCGCGCAACGAAGCCACGCCGCGGAGCGGTGTGGACCTATTGGTCGAGTTCGCTCGCCCCGTTGGGCTCTTCGAGTTCATCGATCTTCAGAACTACCTGGAGGAGCTGCTGCAGCCTCGCGTGGATCTGGGCACTCCCGCTTCGATGCGACTAAGGCTGCGAGAGAGGGTGCTGAAAGAAGCAGTGTATGTCTCCCGTTCCTAAACTGATTCCAAGGTGAAATCCACATGCTGTGTCTGGGTGCACAATTGACTGGCCGCTACCATCAGCGCATCGGCTTGAGCCTGCAACTCCTTACGACAGCGTTGCTTGACCTCGGCTGTACGCTCGGCCAGTACTGCAAAGAAGCGGTCCATCTGCTCACGCACCTTGACTGCGGTGCCAAAGCAGGTGTTCGCGGTCACCTCTTCGCGCGCCCAGTCCCAAATCGCCTCGTCAGGATTGAAGTCAGGGCTGTATGCGGGCAGAGCCACCAGGCGCACGTTGAGCCCTGGTGTGGCCAGCTACTCTCGCATCGCCGGTCCGCGATGCGCCGGGCCATTATCCCAGATCACAATCAGCGACTCGCGGTACTTGGCGCGCAACTGTTGCAGGGAAGCGACCGAGGTCTCTGCCGTGCAGTTCTCAGTTACCGTCATGGCATCCACCTCGCCCGTTTCTAGGCACACACCCGAGTAGTAGGTGGCCTTCTCGCCAAACTTGGGACTGCTCGAATCAGCGAAGGCTGGTTCGCCACGCAGCACCCATTTGGCCCGCAATTCCGCATCCGCCCGGAAGTGCCCTTCGTCCACAAAGATGATCTTGGCCCCTGTGGTCTGGACCTCGGCCCGCAAGGCAGCATAGGCAGTGACAAACGCCTCTCGATTCGCCGCATCGGCCTTCAGGAACCGCTTCTTGGGTCGTTTCACCACGAAACCCAGGCACTGCAAGTAGTTCCAGCAACTGCTGCGGCTGAGCACGCGGCCAAAGCGTTCTTGGACGAACTGCCGCACGACCTTCCAGTTCCAGTTCGCCAGGCCGATACCCGAAGCCGCCGGCGTTGCCTGGACCGCCGTCTTCAACTCGGCTTGTTGCGCCGTGTCAAGGGCGGGGGGAAACCGGGAAACCACCACTCTGCTCAAAGCTGAGACCCGTCGGACCTTTCTGGCGGAAGTCTTCCGCCCAATCGCCTATCGTGTGGGCGTCTCGCTCCAACGCCTCGGCTACCTCGGCGGCTGACCAGCCACGTGCCAACAACCAAACCGCATGCCAACGTTCGCGTTCCCGAGACGTCGGTGCGCCGTACATGCGCTCACGCACTGCCTTGACGGTCAACTGCCAGCGCCCGAGCGTTACAAGCATGTCGTTCATTGCAGAGCCCTCGCCAATCGGTGTATCACTGGCAGTATACCACTCGGCTCTGCGGGTTTCACCTTGGAATCAGTTTAGTGCACGTCCGCCGGGTACAGCGCCCTGTACATCTGGTAGTTCAGCGAGACGCGCTCCAGGTACTCGCGCGTCTGGCCGAACCCAATCCAGCGTATCAGGTCCTCCCGGCTCGACACCAGCGGGTCTTTAAGCCAGGTATCCACGCTGCCCGGGCCCCCGTTATAGGCGGCAATGGTCAGTTCCTGGTCCCCCTTGAAATACTGGAGCAAGTAGTGCAAATACCAGGCGCCCATGCGGATGTTAGTCTCCGGGATGAAAGCCGCGCCGGGTGGGATGTCCTCTTTCAGTTGCTCGGCGATGTAAGTCTGTGTCGGCGGCATGACTTGCATCAGGCCACGCGCGCCAACCGATGAGAGTGCCTCGGCGTCGTAACGGCTCTCAGCGCGCATCACCGACCAGACCAGCAGCGGATCGACGCCAAACTCTTTGGCCGCGGCGCGCACCGTCGCCGAATAGGGCTGCGGATAGCTCAACCACCAGAACGCGGCCGGGGCATAGGGATGGTCGCCGACGTAGGTAGCGGCTATTTCCTGGGCCGCGCTGACGTCGCCGGCCGCCACGAGAGCCTGCGCCATGGCGAGCCCGACCTCCGGCGCGCCGGCATTGCGCGCCGCGAGTATCAACTCCAGGTGCGCCAGGTCCGCCCGGCCAATGACCGTCAGAGCACGCGCCTTGGCCAGGATGTCCTGGCCCGCGGCAGCCGCGGCCGGCGCGAGCTCCAGGTTCGGACCGGCCTTGCGGGCGCGCAGCGCCAGCCAGTCCAGCCCCAGGCCGTCCAGCAACGCCTGGCCCTGCGCTTGAGTCCCCTGGTCCCCCAACTTCTGTCCCAGGATCAGCAGCCGGTACGCGGCGTCATCGGCAAAGTCGGCGTCGCTCTTAGCGATGCGCGCGTAAAGCGGCAGGGTTTCCGTGATGTGGCCTTGCTTCTCGAGGATGCCGGTCGCCGTCCACCAGGCAACAGGATACGGCGAATCCTTGTAGAGCGCCAGGGCCTCGTCGGGCTTCTGGGCGGCCAGCAGGTCGGCCTGGGCAAGCCGGCTGTCGGCCGTGTCCACCGTTTTATAGAGTGCCAGGGCCTCATCGGCGTGCCCCTCCTGCGCGAGGACACCGGCCAGCCCAGTTTTGGCCGCCGCATCGCTCGGGTTCTGCGCGAGCCACTGGCGGTAGGCGGTCTCCGCCTCGGCATTGCGCTCAAGCGTCGTCAGGGCCTGGGCGCGCAGCGGCAGGGCCGCCAGGTCAGCGCTGGTGCGCAGCGTATCCAGGGCATCACTGTCATAGCCGGCGGCGATCAGGTCTTTGGCGACAACCAGCGGATCGTGCCCGCTGCGGCGCACACCCTCGAAGGCATCCGGAAGCTTATTCAGCAGGCGGACGTATTGTGCGTAGGCGCCCTGGTCGTCACCCTGCTCTTCCAGCCGGCGCGCCAGCTCGAGCCGCAGGGCTTCTTCGTCGTTCAGGGCCAGGGCGGCCAGGTACTCGTCCTTGGCTTGCGGCGCGCCGCTGCCCGCGTAGTAGCGCGCCAGGACGATGTGCGCCTCATAGGCGGCGGGGCTTTGCGGACGCAGGGCAATCACATCCTGCAGCGTGCGCACGGCTGACAGGTCCGGCATGGCGGAGGCGGCCGCCCAGAGAGCGGTGTACTCTTTGATCTCCGGCAGCTTTTCGCCAAGCCGCCCATACAACGGCAACGCTCGTGCCGGTTCAGCCGCCTGGGCCACGCGGTACAGGTCCAGCGGTGCGCGCAAAGCATCCCGTTGGGTCCAGGCGTAGTACGCCATGCCGGTCACCACCAGGAGCACGACGAGCACGAGGAACCAGCGCAGGTCTGGCCGCTGCCGGCGTTCATTCAGCAGGCTTAGACGCATATCGAAACTCCAGGCCGCTCGTCACCCTCGGCGGCCACCAGGCCGACCTTCCGGCGGGCCAGGTAAACCCACGGCGAGACAGGCATTATTTGCTTCCCAGGGCGAACGCGTGCAGCCGGCGGTCGGTCGAGCCAACGTACAGCTTATTGCCGGCTACGGCCGGCCCCGCCGCGATGGCGCCCGCCGTGCGATAGCGCCAGGCCGGCGCGCCGGTCTTTACGTCCAGGGCATACAGGTAGCCGTCGTCAGAGCCAAAGAACACCAACGCGTTCGACACCGCCGGCGCGGAACGCACGAGGCTGCCTGCCCGGTACTGCCAGAGCGTGTGACCGTCCCGCGCGTCCAGCGCATAAACCTGGCCGTCATCCGCGCCCACGTAGACCGCGCCACCGGCGGCGGCGGGCGAGGACTCGAAGGCGGCGTCGCCACGGAAGGTCCAGAGCAGCCGGCCTGTGACGGCATCCAGCGCCAAGAACTGGCCGTCCAGCAACCCAGCGAACACGCTTCCCGCCGCCACAGCCGGGGTGCTCATCAGCGGGCCGGCGGCCCAGTAGCGCCAGCGCAGCGTGCCGCGCGCCGCGTCCAGCGCATACAGGTAACCGTCGCCCGAGGCGGCGAAGACCACATTCTCACCCCACGCCGGACCACCCTCGATGGGCCCGGCCGTGCGGTACCGCCAGAGCAGCGTGCCGTCCCCGGCCTTCAGCGCGTAGACGTAGCCGTCGTATGAGGTCACGAACAGGACCTCCCCGGCAAGCCGCGGCGCACCCGTCACCCAGCCTCCCGTGGCGTAGCGCCAGCGCAGCTTGCCCTGTGCGGCATCCAGCGCGTAGACGTTGCCGTCCCAGGAGCCAAAGTAGACCACGCCGCTGGCCACGACCGGAGAAGAGGTCACATTGTCCCCTGTCTCGTAGCGCCAGATACGTTCGCCGGTATCCGCGTTGACGGCATGGAGCGCGTTGTCATCCGCGCCCAAGTAGACGACATTGCCGGACGCGGCCGGCGTGCTGCGCACGTAGTCGCCCGCCGCATAGGCCCAGGCAAAGGCGATTTGCGGGGTGGGAGTGGCCGGGGCCGCGTTGGTCGTGGAGCCCAGCAGTAACAACGCCAGCGCCAGGGCGCTGATCAGCGCCCGCATCCTCTTCATAGATCTCCTATTCGCGGCCCAGCGGCTGCTGGGCGCCCAGCAGCTCCTCGGCGCCCAGCGCGTGCTCCGGCAGCGCGGGAAGGCGGGCTTCGTGGGCAAAGAGGCGCAGCAGCATCACCGCGGCCAGCAGGCCAAACAGGCCCGTGATCAAGACGACGCCGTAGGCGCCGAGCCAGTCCACGAACGGTCCACCGATGCTGGAGCCGAGAAACTGCCCCAGCCCCAGGAAAACCGAGTACAGGCCCATGATCGCGCCGCGATCGCCGGCGTGCTCCTCGGTTATGTCGGCCAGGTGCGCCAGCGCGGCCGGGGTGAAGCCGCTCTGCACCATGATGCTCAGGAACAATAGGCCTGCCAGGGGCAGCACCAGCGGCGCGTTCAGGGCGGGCTGGCGGTTGAGGGCAAACATCAGCAGGCACGAGACGAATAGCCCGCCGACTCCGATCAGCATCACCGTGGGCCGCTTGACGTGTGGGAACAGCACCGTCCACAGCACAATGCCCAGCACGAACACCAGTGCGTAGCCGGCCACGATATTGCCCGCCTGAAAGCTGTCGAACTTACCCACCAGCAGTTGGCTCGGGAAGCGGGTCTTGTCGGTCAACACACGCGGGATCAGGTTGATCCAAACCCCGAGCACGCCATTGATCGCGATCCAGGCCGGCGCGAAACCGGCCACGCGCGGGCTGCTGACGATCCGCCAGTAATGCCGCCACTGCTCTCCCGCCCCTTCGATCGGCCGTGGCCGGTCCCGCGGCGCCCGAAAGTCGCTCGTGCCAAACCACAACACCAGCAGGCTGGCCAGGTAGATCAGGGCGTTGAGCGCAAAGGCCGGACTGGTGAGGGGGATACCGGCCACTATCGCCGCGGCGCCGAAATGTCGCCACAACAGGCCGCCCAACGAGAAGCCCAGCGCCATGCCGCCGATGGTCGCCACCTCGAACAGCCCGCTGACGCGCGAGCGCAGCTTGTGCGAGCCTGCCGTGGCCTCGGCGATATAGCCCAGGGTGGCGGGCGCGTTGCTGGCGGTCGAAAGCCCTTCGAGCAGGCGGGTGAAGATCAACAGCCAGACGATGGTCGTCACGGCGGTGATCTGCACCGCCAGGGCGCCGAAGAGCGGGCCGAAGATGATAAATAGCTTGCGCCCGTAGCGGTCGCTCCAGGCGCCAAACAGCGGCGCGCCGATCAGCTCGGCCGCGAAGAAGGCGCCGATGATGATGCCGCCGAGGGTATACGAGATCGGGTAGAGGTTGCGCGCCGCAGTGACCAGGCGCAGCGGGTGCTGGGGCGACAGCGCCGCTTCGTGGATCGCGTTGAAATAGAACTGGATATTCTCGCCCATGGCGCCAGCCGCCGCGCGCAGCAGGAGACTGCCGACGATCACCGCGGCCAGGGAACGCGTCAGGTCGGCAGGTGGTAGGTTTTCGGGACGGGCTCGGGTCATGGGCGCCTTTGTTGGACCGGGCAACCAGATGACGCGCCTGGTTGGCGATGCCGCACGGGCCGGCTGCAGTGCTGCCTGGCTGACGGATGATAGCGGCGCGGGTCTCATTTGTCAAACAGGCGAGTTGCCTCACCTGAAATCTTACTTTGCAGAGGCTGAGGTTCTGCGACAAAGCGAAAAAAGACGCACTTGACTTGCCGCGCGTTCCCCCTATAATGGTCTGGTGTCAGGTGGCCTTCGTTTCTAAGAGCGGGCTCAGAGCCAGGCGCAAGGTCGTGCAACGTGAGTGCTGACCAGGTCAAAGAATCCCTGGTGGCCCAGGTACCCTTGTTCGCGGCCTTGCCGCGCAGCGAGATCGCGCACCTGGCCGGCCATCTGCGCCTCGTGGATTACCCCGCGGCCACCCTCCTCCTGCGTGAAGGCGAGCCCGGCGATCGCATGTTCGTCCTCCTGGAAGGTGAAGTCGAGATCATCAAGGCGCTGGGCAGCGACGACGAGCGGCTGATCGCCGCGCGCGCTGCCGGCGACTTTTTCGGCGAAATGAGCCTGCTCGAAACCGCCGGCAAGCGAACGGCCAGCGCGCGCACGCGTACACCGGTCAAACTCTGGGAGTTGTCACGCGCCGATTTCGAGACCTTGCTGCACCGGCGCCCGGCCCTGGCCTACGAGATGCTGCGTGAGATCAGCCAGCGCCTGCGCACCGCCCAGGAAGGGCGCATCGCCGACCTGCATGAGAAAAACCGCCGCCTGACGGAAGCCTACGAAGAGCTGCGCGCGGCGCACGCCGAGATCGTCGAGAAAGAGAAGCTCGACCACGAGATGGACCTGGCGCGCCAGATCCAGGAGCGCATCCTGCCGCGCCGGCTCCCTCAGCCTGACGGCTTCGAGCTGGCCGCGCGCGTCGTCCCGGCGCGGGCGGTGGGCGGCGATCTGTTCGATTTCATCCCGCTGGCCCCCAACCTGACCGGCATCGCCGTGGGCGACGTGACCGGCAAGGGCCTCGCGGCAGCTATCTTCATGGCCCTCACCCGCAGCCTGCTGCGAGCCGAGGCCGGCCCCCTCGCGACGCCGGTCGAGACCCTGCGCCGCGTTAACGGGTTGCTCCGGGACATTAACGACTCGGCGACGTTCGTCACCATGCTCTACGGCGTGCTGGACGGCGACACCCATCAGTTCACCTATGCGCGCGCCGGCCACGAGTTGCCCCTGCTCCTGGGCCCCTGCGGCGAGACCTTCACGCCGGACGCAGGCCATGCCCACCCGCTCGGCATGTTTGCCAACCCGGCCATCGACGAAAGAACCATCGCGCTGCCGCCGGGCAGCACGTTATTGCTCTATACCGATGGGGCCACCGACGTGCGCGACGCCACCGGCGTGCGGTTCGGCTGGGACCGCTTCTGCGCGGCCGCCCAGGCTGGCCTGGGCGATTCGGCGCAGCAGTTCTGCGACAACCTCTGGCAGGCAATCGCCGCGTTCCAGGGCGCGGGCGAGCAGGCCGACGACGTTACCCTGGCCGTCGTCTATGCCAAATAAGGGGAACACCAATGGAAATCCAGGTTTCGCAAGTCAATAGCCGAGTACCGGTCGCCGTCCTCAAGATCATCGGCGAGCTCAATGCCGACACATCCGGCCAGTTGGATGCCGAGGCGCGCAAGGTCTACGAATCCGGCACGCGCAACCTGCTGTTGGACCTGAGCGACGTGCCGTACATCAGCAGCTACGGGATCCGCACGCTGAGCGAGATCTTCAACCTGCTGCGCGCAGGCTCGCCGGACGAAAATGACGCGGCCCTGGACAAGGGCCTGCGCAACGGCTCGTTCAAATCCGGGCATCTCAAGCTATTGAACCCCACCCAGCAGGTCCGCCGGGTGTTGAACCTGGCCGGCGTGGATATGTTCCTCCAGAGCTACGACGCGCTGGACGCGGCCATCGCTTCGTTCTGAGGCCATCAGCCCCGGCGTCCGAAAGGTGCTGGCTACGTGGATGAGAATGGGGAGCAGCGGGCCGGCGCGCTGCGCATTGCCGCCGAACTCAAGAACCTGTCGACGATCGGCCGGTTTGTCGAAGACAACGCGCGCGCCCTGGGAGCCGGGCAAGAGTGCATCGCCGACCTGATTCAGGCCGTAGACGAGGCGGCAACCAACGTGATCCTGCACGGCTACCACAACACGCCCGGCCCGCTCGAGCTAGAGGCCGGCCGGGAGGGCGAGCAACTGGTCATTATCCTGCGCGACCAGGCGCCCCCCTTCGATCCGACCACCGCCCCGCCCCCGGACCTGACCACGCCCCTGCACCAACGGCGCATGGGCGGCCTGGGCGTGCACCTGATGCGCGCGCTCACCGACAGTCTGGCCTATCGGGCCCGGCCGGGCGGCGGCAACGAGCTGGTGATGGCGAAGCATTGCTAGCGGTCGGCTGCTTCCGGCGTCACCGGCGTGACGACCATCTTCAGGGCGCGCACCGCTCCAACAGTTGCTCCATCAGCGCGCTATTCTCCTGTTTGCCCGCATCCCAGAGGCGCCGCGCCACATTCGTGTACTTATACACGACGTTGCGGGCGTGGGATTCGCAGCTCCCACGCCCGCACGGTCTGCGACGGCCGCGGATCAGCAGATGGTCCTTACTTCGCCATCTGAGAGACCGCCAGGATGTTGCCGTCCAGGTCCTTGAACCAGGCGGCGCGCTCGCTGCCCATCGTGGCGATGCCATTGACCGTCTTCAGGCCCAGCATGTCGTATTCTTCAAACACGATCCCCCTGGCGCGCAGTTCCTTCACCTCGCGCTCCACGTCGTCGGCCACCCAGCTCATCAGCGTGTGCTGCGCAGTGCCGGTGTACTGCGAAGGGTAGAGGGTGAACATCGAGTTCTTCGAGCGGTACGTCAGTCCGTCGGCTGCCTCCATCTCGGGCTCGAAACCAAGCTTCTCCGCATACCATTGCCTGGCTCGCGCCAGATCGCGCACGGGGATGGTCGCCCCGGCGTCCAGTTTTCCCAGCATCGTAACACCTCCGGGATTGTGGGCCGCAAGTCACGCGGGCAGACAAAGGTGTTCGTGACTTGTCTTGTAATCGTACATTAGCACGCTACTATGAGCGGAGAGCAACTTAGGTAAGGGGGCTTACGATCCTCAGATCTGCTGGCCCTTGGGCCGTCAATCACAACCGACAAGCGGGGGTGACGCTCACTGCCCGTCTTGTGCTCGGTCCAGCGAAACAAGCGCAAGTTGAGCAACTGACATGACTTGTCCATTTGTGTCGGTGAGCAATACCAGATGAGCAGGCTTACCTTGACCGCCCGGCTGGTGCTGCCGTTACGCATCCATTAGCCATCGCGCGTCAGGCTGCTCTCAACCAGCTTCGGACAAACCCACAGGCGGCCAGGGCGACGTTTCTGTCGTGGCCGCCTGGTGCATTGATCAATTTCATCGGCCACACGGGCACCCGTGTAGTTTCTCGCTTAGGTATTGCTCGCACCCATAATGCAACCGAGAGGCCAGACCGAACCTGCGAACAGTGTGGAGAACCGCTGCATAACTGTGCACCACAACGCCGCTTCTGCACTGCCTGTCAAGCAGAACGAGCTCATCTCCGCGCGCAGAAGAGGCTCGAAAGAGAACGATGCCGTCAGAACACGCAGACATCATAAAGTCTATCATATCATCCATGGGCTTTGGGTGCAAACCAACATGAAGTTGGCGGGTTGGCGGGGAGGCCTGGCTGCTTTGGGCCCGGCTTGTGGTCACGACCTTGTCTTCGAGGAGCTGGTCCAGCACCTTGGCCGTCTGCCGGGCAAACTGGCATGCACTGTTCGGGAAGCAGCGCGGGAGAAACACGGGGCATGCCGTGGGCCCCTGTGCTGACTTCACACCTAAACTGATTCCAAGGTGAAATCTACATGCTTGGTCTGGGCGAACAACTGACTGGCTGCCTCCACGAGCGCGTCTGCTTGGGCTTGGAGGTCCCGGCG
>Ga0209540_10003218_pt1 | contig 11236 bp, 5 predicted proteins | sample BarGraIncu01121A_FD_184501 | JGI IMG/M metagenome (GOLD analysis project Ga0209540, IMG submission 184501) | Arctic peat soil microbial communities from Barrow, Alaska - Barrow Graham LP Incubations 011-21A (SPAdes) (version 2) | ecosystem: Environmental > Terrestrial > Soil > Wetlands > Peat... | reverse complement strand
CTCCTCGAGGACCGCGATGAGTACGACACGCTCGGCGGGCTCATGTTCCACCGGATCGGGCGCGTCCCGAAGCCGGGTGACCAGATCCGGGTCGGTGAGCTGAGCCTGACCGTGGAGACGACGGACGGGCGGCGGGCCGGCAAGGTCCTCGCCGTCCGCGAGCGCCCGACGGCCGACGGGGACAACGAGGCAGGCGCGGCAGGGTAGGATTTGGCCGGCCGACCGCGGGGCTCGGCCTCGAATTTCGTGTCTTCCAAAGGAATCAATTGCAGACGCGCCAGCCGCGGATATCATCGGGCGATGTGGGGTAGGGGGGCAACGGTACCCGGCCGCCTCGATGGCCTCGATGCTGCGCTCATCGGTGCCATCGTCGTCGGCACGGCCGGCACGATCGCCATCCTGGCGATCCCGAACTTCCACGGCCACGTCGTCGCCCCGGCGGCCGACCTGACCTTCGACGCGGTGGCCCTGGTGGTCACGACTGCGGTCGCCCTGCTCAGCTGGGCCCGGTATTGCGAGCACCGCCAGCCGATGGCCCATGCGCAGGCGGCCGCGTTCCTCGCGCTCGCGATCGCCGACGCGATGGCCGTCGCGATCGCCGTGAGCGGCGACCTCGAATCGAACCCGATCCAGACCGCGATGAGCGAGGACGCGCTCTTCGTCTGGGCCGTCGCCCGTCTGCTCGCAGCGTCCATCCTGGTGGTCGGGGGCGTGGCGTCGCTCCGCGGCGGCCGACCGCGCCACCCGGTGCTGTTGATGTTCGGGGTCGGCGCCTTCATGCTGGCCGCGATCGGCGGCGTCCTCGTCGTCGGCGAACCGTTCACGGCGATCCTCGCCAATCCCGTGTCCCAGAGCGAGCCTGCCGATCTCGTGCTGACGACGACCGGCGTCGTCGTCAAACTCGCTGGCACGCTCCTGTTCCTGGGGGCGGCGGCGGTCAGCCGTCAGCTCTGGCGTCGCGACGGCGCCATCGGCGACGCGTACTTGGCGCTCGGGCTCCTCGTCGCGGCGTTCGCCAGCCTGCATGCGGCGTTCTTCACGAGCGCCCATCCCCGCCAGCTGGGTACCGCGGACCTTCTCCGCCTCGTGTTCTACGTGATCCTCTTCTTCGGGATCCAGGCGGAGGCGGGGGCAGTGATGAAAGCGCTCCGGCGGGCGAACGAATCCCTTGGCCGCCTCCGCGATGCCGAGGTGGAACGCGCCGCGCTCGAGGAGCGAGCACGGCTTTCGCGGGAGCTCCACGACGGACTCGCCCAGGACCTCTGGCTGGCGAAGCTGAAGATCGGCAGGCTGGTCGCATCCTCCGCGCTGACACCCGAGGACCGGACCCTCGCGGAGGAAGCCACGAAGGCAGTCGACGTCGGTCTCACAGAGGCGCGGCAGGGCGTGATGGCGCTTCGCGACAGCGCCGACGCGAGCCAGTCGTTCCCGACGCTCCTCGGGCGGTACGTCGACGACATCGTGGACCGGTATGGCGTGCCGGTGGACTTCGAGTCCGTCGGGAGCGTCCCCGCCCTTGCCTCTCGGACGAACGCCGACCTCCTGCGCATCGTGCAGGAGGCGGTCTCGAACGCGACGCGTCACGCGGACGCGGGATCGATTCGCGTGCACGTCGCGGGGGACGGCGATGGGATCACCATCACGATCGAGGACGATGGCCGTGGGTTCGACCCGGAGGCGAGCACGCCGGGCCACGTTGGCCTCCAGGTGATGCGCGAGCGGGCGGCGACGATCGGCGCGCTGCTCACGGTGGAATCGAGCCCGGACGGCGGCACGCGCGTCGTCGTCACGGTCCCGGCCGGGGCGACGCAGGCCCTCGAGGGGGCATCGCGATGAGCGGGACCTCGACCCAGGGTCCGATCCGGGTCATGATCGTGGACGACCATCCGCTGGTGCGCTCGGCGGTGCGGCAGGCCATCACCGCGCCGGACGTCGAGATGGTCGCGGAAGCCGCCACGGCCGAGGAAGCCCTCCGGTCCGCGCCGCTCGTTCGGCCCGACGTCCTCCTCGTCGACATCCACCTGCCGGGGATGACCGGCGTGCAGCTCGTTCGCGAGCTCGCCCCGCGCCTGCCCGACACGCGCATCGTGATGCTCACCGTCTCGGCGGCGGACCGCGATGTCGCCGATGCGATCGGCTATGGAGCCGTCGGCTACCTGACGAAGGACCTCATGCCGGATGCGCTCCTCCGTTCGGTCCGCGCCGCCTACACGGGTGACCTGGCGATGCCACGGCAGCTCGCGGCGCGCCTCATCCGGCGGCTCGCCGGAAGGCTGCGAACCGACCCGGTGACCACCGGCGACCCGGCGGGCGAGCAGCTGAGCCCTCGAGAGCGGGACGTCCTGCGTCTCATCGCCGAGAACCTGACCGATCGGCAGATCGCGGAGTCCCTCGGGATCTCGTCACGGACCGTGGCGACGCACGTCAGCAGCATCCTGCACAAGTTCGGCGTGCGGAATCGGGCCGAGGCGGCCCGCCGCTACCGCGAGGATACGTAGCGGCGTCGCTCCCGCGAAGGCGTGTCAGCGTCGATGCGGGCCTGGCCGTTGGTCCCGCGCCGGGGGCGCGCGAGCGACGCGCATGGCTCGAACGGCGGCAATCTCGACGCGGAACAGTCGCGGCCGGTCCACGTCGAGGATCAGGCCCGCTCCGTCGCACAGGACGAGGAGGAGGTGCTCCGCGGAGACCGTTACCTCCCGGATCGCGTCCAGGTCGTACTCCAGCGCTGTCCGGCCGAGGTGGACGAGGCGGGCCGAGGTGAGGTAGAGGTCACCTGCGAGCCCTGGGTAGGCGGCGTAGCCCGCGCCAGGCTGTGGCTCGCGGCGATCAAGAACCGCGGAACGACGGACCGCGAGGACCTGCTCGCCCGGCACGAGACGCACCGCAATCCGCGCGTCGGGCTCGATCGGCTCCATCGACCCGTCCCGAAATCGATCCCGCGCCTCGAGGGCCGCCGCCTCGTCGTCCGCGGCGCGGGCGAGGATCGCGTCCGCGTCGCGCAGCGCCGGCGACGGCGTGGTGGCGTCGGGAGTGGCCGCTCCGTTCGTCGCGCGGCGGCCAGTGCTCGGGCGCTCTTGCATGGCGGGACTCTACCCCGCAGGAAGGGCTCCGGCGATCGGCAGGGCTACGGACCGGCATGCGGATAACCGGGTCAGTACCGAGTTCGAGTTTCCGTATCCCGCTCATGAGCGACACCGATGGCGCCCTGCTCGCGCCTCCATACGGTTCGGTCACCAGAGGCAGGTGGCCCGACCCCAGGCGCGCCATGCATCTCGCCGTGCGCGGGGCCTCGAGTCACCCCAGCCCATCGCGTCGAAGCGCGGCCGGGGATGAGCCGCAATCGAAGGAAAGGGAGCGGAGAGGGATCGAATGATGCGAAGGAAGTTGTTTGCCCTGCTGGCGGTGCTGGCGCTGTGCACCACCGCTGCTGGGCCGGTCGTCGCGAAGACGGCGCTGCCAGCTGGTGCCTCACCGGCGGCGGGCGCACCCGCGGCTCCGATCAGCGCGACGGATCCGACGAAGGTTCCGCATTACTTTGGCCCGTGGCCGAACTGGGCCAACAGCCCGCTCACGCTGCCGGACGTCCAAGTGAACATCACGGGCGGCGGCGGCATTGGCGCAGCCGCGACAGCCACGATCGGCGCCAATGGCGCCGTGACCGGCCTCGCGATCACAGATCCCGGCAGCGGCTACACGAGCGCCCCAACCGTCACGTTTGGTGGCGCTGGGGATGGCGCATCCGCGACCGCATCGGTGAACACGACCGGTTCGGTGACCGGCGTGACCGTGACGAGCGGTGGAGCTGGCTACACCGCTCCGGTCGTCTCGTTCGCTGGTGGCTCCGCGTTGCCTGTGACCAGGACCGTCGGCAATCCGCTCGTCGATCGCGCCTATGCGACCGACTACAGCGTCGCCCCGGTTGTCATCCCTGCGTCGGTGACGCAGGTGGCGAACCACACGGTGGCCGTCACTGCGGGCAATGCGACCGGCGGAACCTTCACCCTCACCGTCGACGCAGTCACGAGCGCGCCGATCGCATTCGACGCGAACGCCGCCACCGTCGCGGGAGCCCTCACGGGTGCGACGGTCACCGGCAACGGGCCGTGGACGATCGTGTTCGTGGCAGACAACCCGAACGTGACGATTGACGGCTCCGGTCTGACCCGTGGCGTCACGGACGCGGTGGCCGCGGTTGGCGCCACGCCCGACGTGTGGAACGTCAGCGTCGGCAGCGCAACCGCTGGCAACCTCACACTGGATGTCGACGGGCTGCTCGCCGGCCCGATCGCGTTCAATGCCCTGTCCACGGACGTCGACGCGACCCTGGCGGCCGCTGGCGTCTCGACCGCGGTCCCGACCACGGGCACCGGCGCCGGGAACGACCCCTGGGTCGTCACCTTCGTGGCGCCGCCGACGCTGGTCACCCCGAGCTTCGCTGGTCTCACGCAGCCGGCGACCGGCTTCGCCGTGACCACGGCCGCCACCTACTCTGCGAGCGTCGGGACCGCCATCGGCGGCACGTTCATGCTCACCGTGGACGGCGCCACCACGCCTGCGCTCGCCTTCGACGCAACGGCCGCGACAGTCGAGGCTGCCCTGACCGGCGCGACCGTCTCGGGCACCGGCCCGTGGACCATCGTGTTCGCCTCGGCCTCCGTCGCCGTGAACATGGACGGCAGCGGGCTCGCGCAGCCGACAGCGCCGGCCCTCGTTCCCGTGTTCACCGTCGTCCCGACCGCGCTCCCGGTGGGCACGCTGACGGCGTTCCAGACGTGGAACCAGGCCACCACTGGTGGCAGCTCGGCCCCGTCGGCGGGGAACACCTTCTACGCGTACGTCCTGCGCCCGACAGGGGCCGACTACGCGGTCGTGTACCGCAGCAACCTGCTGACGGTCCTGCCCGTCGTCGATCCGCTCGGCGAGGTCGTCTCGTATCCGATGCCGGACGTTCCGGTACAGTCGGGCGACGTGCTCGGCTTCTACGGCGCCGGCATCCCGGTCGACATCGACCCCGCCGGCCTCGACGTTGTCGCCTATCCGGCGCCAACGGCCCCGGTGATCAACGACGTCATCACCATCGGCAGCGCAGGCTTCCCGGCGCTCGGCCAGGCTCGCACCTACTCGTTTGCCGCGACGGTCTCCGACACGTCCGGCGTGCTTCCCGTGACCACCACTGCCACGGCAACCGCCTTCGGCGGCGTCGACGCGGTGATGTTCAGCGATTTCGGCAGCGGCTACACGATGCCGACCGTCGACTTCGACTTCCCCGATGATCCTGCCGGGGTTCAGGCCGAAGGGCACACGATGTGTGTTGCCACGACCGGCCCCAACGTCGCCTGTTCGGACCCCGGTGCGGCCACCCCGCTCGTCATCACGAGCGTCGTGATTGACACCGCTGGGTCCGGCTACAGCGCTGCGCCCGGCGTCGTGATCCGTGATGGCACGGCTTCCGATCCCATCCTCGGGGCGACCCCCGCCGTCGTCACGGTGTCGCTCGTCATCCAGACCATCGTTGTCGACACGTTCGGAAGCGGCTATCAGGTCGCGCCGACGGTGACGATCACCGACCCGAACGGCACCGGCGCCCTTGCGACCGCGACCATCGATGCTGGGATCGTCTCCACGCTGACCCTCAACTCGGGTGGCTCGGGCTACCTGACCCCGGGCATCAAGAAGTTCGAGGACGCCCTCCCGGGGCTGTGCCTCCCGCCTGCCTGCCCCACGACCGGCAAGTACATCCCGCTTGCGGTGCCCGAGAACAGGGCCTACAACGGCGTGGACGCCGACGAGTACGTCATCGGCCTCGTCCAGTACAAGACCAACTTCTCGTCCAGCTTGCCGGACACGCTCGCCCGCGGGTACATCCAGTTGGAGACGCCCGCGAACGCGTCCATCAGCCAGCACTGGCCGGTGACGAACACGCTCATGGACGGGACACAGGTCCCAGTCATGAAGGCTGACGGCGTCTCGCAGTGGCTCGCCGTGACCCCGCCCCAGTGGCTGGGCCCGACCATCGGTGCCACCAAGGACAAGGCCGTCCGAATCGAGTTCCACAACCTCCTGCCGACCGGCGCAGCGGGCGACCTGTTCCTCCCGACCGACTCGAGCCTGATGGGCTCGGGCATGGGCCCGATGGACATGCCCGCGCCGACCAACAACGGGACCGTCCTCGACGGCGTCCGGAACCCGGAATGCACCACGTCCGGGATCAAGCCCGCGATGTGCTTCACGGATAACCGCGCGACCCTGCATCTGCACGGTGGCACGACGCCGTGGATCAGCGACGGCACCCCGCACCAGTGGATCACGCCGGCCGGGGAGACCACCATGTGGCCGCAGGGCGTCAGCGTCCAGAACGTCCCCGACATGAACGTGTGCGGGGCGACGGACGACGGCTGCCAGACGTTCTACTACACGAACGAGCAGTCCGCGCGGCTGATGTTCTACCACGACCACGCATGGGGAATCACGCGCCTCAACGTGTACGCGGGCGAGGCGGCCGGCTACCTGATCACCGACGACACCGAGAAGAAGCTCATCATCGACGGGACGATCCCCGGCGCCGCCGACACCATCCCGCTTGTCGTCCAGGACCGCACCTTCGTTCCCGGCGCCGCGCAGCTGGCGATGCAGGATCCCACGTGGGACGCGGCAGCCTGGGGCGGCAAGGGCTCATTCTGGTACCACCACGTCTACATGCCTGCGCAGAACCCGGGCGACCCGTCCGGCATGAGCGCCTACGGCCGATGGATGTACGGGCCGTGGTTCTGGCCGCCCGCCACACCGCAGAACGGCCCGATCGCGAACCCGTACTACGACCCTGCCTGCAAGCTCGACGTCCCGTCAACGTGGACGTATGACACCGACCCGTTCTGTGAGCCGGAGCTGATCCCCGGCACACCGAACATCTCGGTGGGCATGGAGCAGTTCAACGACACGCCGATCGTCAACGGCGTGGCCTACCCGACCATCACGCTGGAACCGAAGACGTACCGCCTCCGGATGCTGAATGCGGCAAACGACCGGTTCATGAACTTCCAGTGGTACGTCGGCGAGGCCGCCACGGCCAGCGCCAGCCTCAACAAGGCCGGTCAGGTCATCGGGGCGACCGAGGTCGCCCTTAACGCGGCCGAGGTGGCCGCGGCACAGACGGACATCAACGTCTTCCCGACGCCCGTTCAGGGCCCGGTGACAGCTGGTCCTGACTGGATCCAGATCGGCACCGAGGGTGGCTTCCTACCCGCGCCGACCGTGATCGACGGCCAACAGCCGACGACGTGGATCATCGATCCGACCCGCTTCGACGTCGGCAACGTCGACAAGCACTCGCTCCTGCTCGCCCCTGCGGAGAGGGCCGACGCGATCGTCGACTTCTCGAAGTTCGCGGGTAAGACCCTGATCCTCTACAACGATGCGCCAGCAGCCTTCCCGGCTCGCGTCGCTTCGTACGACTACTACACCGGCGCACCGGACACCGGCGCCGGGCAGATCATCCCCGGCTACGGCCCGAACACCCGGACCGTCATGCAGGTCAAGATCGCTGGGACGGCCGCCGCCCCCGCGTTCAACCTGACAAAGCTCCAGAACGCCTTCAAGCATCACGCTGACGGCAGCGGCGTCTTCGAGTCCGGCCAGCACCCGATCATCGTCGGCCAGGCTGCGTACAACAGCGCGTACGGCAAGACCTTTGCCGCCAGCGGAAACTGTACCGACCCGAACGGGACCAACAAGTGCGACGGCCTCGCGCGGATCAACCAGCAGGGCGGCGACCTGTTCAGGTTCGACAACCTCAAGGGCTCGAGTCCGCAGCTCAAGATCCCGCTCCAGCCGAAGGCGCTGCACGATGAGATGAACTCGGCGGCGTTCGACGAGTTCGGCCGGATGACGGCCAACCTCGGACTCGAGGCCGTGCCGGCGACCCCGGCCGGGCAGAACATCCTGCTCTACCCGTACATCGCGCCTCCCACGGAGGTCATCGACGGCACCAACCTGCCGAAGGGCGACTTCAACGTACAGGCTATCTCGTCAGCGACTGATGGCACGCAGATCTGGAAGATCACCCACAACGGCGTCGATACCCACCCGATCCACTTCCACCTGTACGACGTGCAGGTACTGAACCGCGTCACCTGGGACAACATCATCATCCCGACCGAGGCGTCCGAGCTCGGCTGGAAGGACACCATCCGCGTCAGCCCGCTCGAGGACACGATCGTGGCCCTGCGGCCGGTCGTCCCGACACTGCCGTTCGAGATCCCGAACAGCATCCGCGAGCTCAACCCGATGATGCCGGACGGTGCCAACCTCGACCCGAACGGGTTGATCGTCGACCCGTCGGGCAACGTGACGACCCTGACCAACGCGCTCGTCAACTTCGGTTGGGAGTACGTCTACCACTGCCACATCCTGTCACACGAAGAGATGGACATGATGCGGCCGGTCCTGCTGGCTCTGCCTCCGTACAAGGCTTCCGGTTTGAACTACTCGGTGACCGGCAACGGGAACAACACCCGGCTCACGCTGACCTGGACCGACAACTCGATCACGGAGACGTCGTTCCTCGTCCAAAAGCAGGCCGGAGCGACCGAAGCCTGGACGACCATCGGGACGATCAACGTGCCGCTGAACCGGCCGAACACGACTGGCGGCACACGGAGCTTCACCGACATCAACTTCCGGTGGAACAGCACCGTCTACTCCTATCGGGTCATCGCCCGGAACACGGTCGGCTACGGCGGTGCCTATCCACAGGTCAATGCCGACTCCACGTCCGTGGCCATCCCGGCCCTCCAGTCGCCCACCGGCCTGGCGGGCACGCTCCAGGCTGGCACCAACCCCGGCCCGGTGCAGGTCAGCCTCGCGTGGACCGACAATCTGTCGATCGAGACCGGCTTCGCCATCGAACGGTCGACGAACGGCGGCACGTTCGCGCAGATCGCAACCGCACCGGCACGTGCCGGAACCGGTGGAGTGACCTTCGTTGACCTGACCGTGACCACCGGCAATACCTACGCCTATCGAGTGGCGGACATCACCCTGCTCGGCAACTCCGGGTACTCGAACATCGTCACGGTGGTCGTCCCGGCTGTGCCCACGGCTCCGTCGGCGGTGACCGTTCAGAACGGCGCCAACCAAGGTAGCAACCGCTCCGTCATCGTTCGCTGGAGCGACAACTCGAACAACGAATCGGGCTTCACCGTCCAGCGTGCGACGAACGCCGGCTTCACGACCGGTGTCGCCACGACCAATGCCGCGGCCAACGCGACCACTGTCACGGTCACCGGCCTGAGCCGGAACACCGCGTACTGGTTCCGGGTCCGGGCCAACAACGGGGCAATCGTCTCGACGGCCTGGGTTCCCTTGACCCCCGCATCGATCTTGACCAACCCGTAACCCGATTGCCACCTGGCGCCGGCCCTTGGTCGGCGCCAGGCCAGTCCAACAGACCATCGTCCAACCCTCGGGCGGCTGGCCGCCCCGAAACAGGCCCGCACGGAGGGCCCGGAAGCACCACAGGGGCGGGGGTCCCGCGAACGGGTGGCCCCCGCCCCATCGCGCTCTGGACGTCACGCAGGCACCGACGCTGAAGCAACCTCCACGCCGCGAACGACTGCGCTCAGCCGCCGCCGAACCGCCAGCGCGTGGCGTCGGCCGGGAAGCTGGACCAGCCGAAGACGATCCCAGGCGTCACGGCCCAGATCCCGCCGTCCGGGCTCGACCAGTTGGCCGGGTCGACGGCGTAGCCGCGCGGTGCGGCGGCGTACTTGGAGAACGCCGCGACCAGGTGATCAGAGAGCCCCTCTGGAGGCGCGTCGAGGCGCACGGCCGTCCCCTCCACCACGACCGCGCCGTCACCCGGCAGCTCGATCCCGACCGAGATCGCGGGATTCACCTCGATGTTGCGTGCCCGGCGGGTAAGCCGTCCGCCCTCGAACCAGAGCCGGCCGGCGCACCAGGCCGCCCAGATCGGCATCGCGTGCGGACGGCCGTCCGGGCGGGTCGTCGCGACCCAGTAGGTCTCGGCAGCTGCCAGGCGGGCCGCGGCCCACGACCACGGGAGCGCCCCTTCGATCGTCTCGGGGATGCCGTACGTGGGGACGTCGGGCCGCTCGACGACCGGCGGATCGATCGGCGGCAGCGCCCCGCTCACGCGGAGATCACGCTCCGCATGATCTGCTCGAGCTTCTCGCGCGCATCCGGCTGGACGACGCCAGCTGCATCGAGCTCGGCGATCGCCTGGTCGCGCCAGCGGCGCGCCTCCTCGCGCGTGTAGTCCTGGGCGCCGGTGCGGTCCACGATCGCCATGGCCTGGGCGATCTCGTCCGTGGTTGGGTCGGAGTCTGCGTAGAACCCGAGCAGGCGCGCCCGGTCGTCCGCCGTCGCGTGCTCCAGCGCATAGATGACCGGGAGCGTCTTCTTGTGCTTCGCGAGGTCGGACGGCTCCTTGCCGGTCGCCTGCTCGCGGCCCCAGATCCCCAGGAGGTCGTCGTTGAGCTGGAAGGCGAGGCCCAGGGCCCAGCCGAACTGGCGGTACCGCGTGATCACGGCCTCGTCCTCGGTCGCGAGCAGGGCGCCCGCCTCGATGCTCGCCGAGATGAGCGCCGCCGTCTTGCGCCCGATCATGTCGAAGTAGAGGTCGACGGTCATCGCGGTGTCGTGTTCGCTCGTCCAGATGTCGATGTACTGGCCCTCGCACAGCGCCAGGCAGGTGTCGTCGTAGAGCCGCATCAGGCGGAGCACCGTGGAATCGGAGAACCCGAGTGCCGTCAGCCGGTGGAGCGCGATCCTCGAGAGCACGAAGACGGCGTCACCGGTGTTGATGGCCTGTGGGATGCCGTGCACCGCCCAGAGGGTCGCCCGGTGGCGTCGCTCGCCGTCGCCGTCCTCGATGTCGTCGTGGATCAGGCTGAAGTTGTGGCCGAGCTCGACCGCCGCCGCGCCCGGCAGGGCGCGCTCCCAGGTGCCGGTGATAGACGCAAAGGCGAGGAGCCCCAGGAGCGGCCGCAGCCGCTTGCCCGTCGACCCGGAGCCGTCGAGCCCGAGGTGATAGCGGACCATCTCGTACATCCCGTGCGTGGTCGGATCGCGATCCACGACGAGGCGCAGGATCTCGTCCTCGACGGCGCCGATCAGCTCCGGGAGGTCGAGGGACGTGGGAGAGGTGGGCACGGGCAGGATGATAGCAACCTCGACTGGTGCGGCCGTCATGTGTCCGGGTGTCGGGCGCGACACGGTT
>Ga0209540_10003217_pt1 | contig 11236 bp, 14 predicted proteins | sample BarGraIncu01121A_FD_184501 | JGI IMG/M metagenome (GOLD analysis project Ga0209540, IMG submission 184501) | Arctic peat soil microbial communities from Barrow, Alaska - Barrow Graham LP Incubations 011-21A (SPAdes) (version 2) | ecosystem: Environmental > Terrestrial > Soil > Wetlands > Peat... | reverse complement strand
TGTTAAACCCGTTCAAGAGGTTCGGCGTTCCGGCTCATGAGCTGGCAATGATGATGACTATAGCATTGAGGTTTATTCCGACACTGATGGATGAGACTGACAAGATCATGAAGGCTCAGACCGCAAGGGGAGCAGATTTCGAGAGCGGCAACTTGGTGAAGAGAGCAAAGAACCTCATTCCTATACTTGTCCCTTTGTTCATAAGCTCCTTCCGTAGGGCGGACGAGTTGGCCATGGCCATGGAGTCAAGATGCTATAGAGGCGGTGAAGGAAGGACAAGGATGAAGATCCTGAAACTTACCGGCCGCGACTATACAGCTGCGTCAGTCACAATCGCGCTTGCAATAGCATCAGTGATGAGCAGGTTTCTCCTGACATGAGGAATATAAAGCTTATGCTGGAGTTTGACGGAACATTTTATGCCGGATGGCAGAGGCAGATAAACGGCATAGCCGTTGAACAGAAGGTAAGGGAAGCTATAAAAAAACTTACAAAGGAAGAACCTGACTTGATAGGCTGCAGCAGGACAGATGCAGGAGTGCATGCAAGAAGATATATATGCAGTTTCAAAACGGAATGCACTATCCCGGCAATCAGGATGAAATTCGCTTTGAACAATATCCTGAAGGATGACATTGTGGTGCTGGAGTCAGAGGAAGTATATCAAGAATTTCATGCAAGATTCAGCGCAAAGGGGAAAAGATACACATACACAATTTGCAACAGGGAAATCCCTCCTGCGATAGGGCGCAACTATGTTTATTTTTTTAAGAGGGCATTGAATACGGATACTATGGAAGCAGCAGCAGCTTTTCTTGTTGGAAAGCACGATTTTTCATCATTCAAGAACGCAAATTCAGCTGTCCAATCAAATGTAAGGACGATATTCGAATTGACTGTATCACGAATCGGTGACATGGTAACAATTTCAGTAACAGGTGACGGTTTCCTGTACAACATGGTTAGGATAATCGCCGGCACTCTGATTGAGGTAGGTCTGGGCGGAATCAGCCCTGAGGACATGAAAAACATTCTGGAATCAAAGGATAGAAAAAATGCTGGAAGAACAGCACCGGCATCTGGTCTTTGTCTTGAAGAAGTTTTCTATTGACACACGTGGCTGATTGTATTATAATTATTTTTGTTTGTAATCTAAGTATAAAAGATCCACTAGCCCCGGGTCTTTATATAGAACGTACAATTTTATGTTAAAGAATTCAGGGAGGTAAGTAGTATGAAATCATACATCGCAAAAACAAATGAAGTTGAAAGAAAATGGTATGTTGTTGATGCTGCCGGCAAACCGCTCGGTAGAGTTGCAAGCCAGGTCGCTTCAATATTAAGAGGTAAACACAAGCCTATTTTCACACCACACGTTGACACAGGTGATTATGTTATAGTAATCAACGCAGAAAAAGTTGTTTTGACTGGTAAGAAATTAGACCAGAAGATGCTCAGACATCACTCGTTTTATCCAGGTGGATTAAAAGAGACCCCATACAGAGTGGCTTTGGAAAAGAAGCCAGAATTTGTTTTCCATGAAGCAGTAAGAAGAATGCTTCCAAAAGGACCATTGGGAAATCAGACACTTTCAAAATTAAAAGTATACAGAGGGTCCGAGCATAATCAGCAGGCTCAGCAACCTGAAGTTTTAGAATTAAAATATTAATAGGATTCTGGAAGGAGGATATTTATTATGGCAAAAGTTCAGTATTTTGGAACAGGAAGAAGAAAAAAATCAATAGCAAGAGTAAGACTTGTTCCTGGTGAAGGAAAAGTTACAATAAATAAGAGAGACATAGATCAGTATTTCGGATTAGAAACACTCATGCTAATAGTTAATCAGCCTTTAGTTTTAACTGGAACTAAAGACAGATTCGACGTTTTGGTTAGCGTTTACGGCGGTGGCTACACTGGCCAGGCTGGAGCTATCAGACACGGTATCTCAAGAGCTTTATTGAAAGCAGAGCCAAGCTTAAGACCTGAATTAAAGAAAGCTGGTTTCTTAACAAGAGATCCAAGAATGAAGGAAAGAAAAAAATACGGTCTCAAAAAAGCAAGAAAAGCTTCACAGTTCTCAAAGAGATAATATTTGCGAAGTTTACAACCCCCGAAACCCAATGGTTTCGGGGGTTTGTTGCATACTGGGCAAGAATGGCTGCAAGGGTAAAAAAGCGCTCAAACAGAATAATCTGTATGAGCGCCGTCAATGAAATATTAATTAAAATGGTCCTGTATCACTTCTGTTTTGCAAAGTCAATTAAGCCTTGGAAATCCAGCATAACCACCGGTTCATCTCCGATCACCCATCCGTCATGTCCTTTTGGTATAGAAGTCACATCGCCGGCTACACACTCAAATTGCGTTCCGTCATCCATCGCTACCATAAGCCTTCCTGAAAGCTGATATCCGAAGTGGGCCTCCTCATGACTTTTTGTTTTAAAAAAGGGTTGATTCGAGATTGACCATTTCCAGCCGGGATTAAATGTAAACCGTAAAACCGAAGCGCCTCCCACTTTTATCAACTCCATTTTTCCGTTTGGGAATGTCTTTACTTCATCAGGCTTATCGAAATTTTTCAATTCGGCTTTTTCTGTTGATCCAATCATGTCTAATTCCTCCCTCATATATTAATTTAAAACATCAACAATTGATTAGATATTACGTAAGCATATTATATACCTTTTTTTCTGAATATTCAATAAACATGCGTGAATAATCATAGATTGCAGTGGTATACTGAATATATAAAATGAGGTGCTGTTATTGTTATCGTTGGTTTGAATGGAGGGATGTATTGTATGGATGAAAAGGCTGCGTTGGAGGTAATTATAAAAATCTGTGGTTTAGTCTTGATGTTTAGCGGGTTGATTATGCTATTTTCCTCTAACCCCATTATGCTGATAATGGGCATTGTCTTAGCTGGAGTAGGGTGGTACCTATTAAAAATATTCAAACCTCGTGAATAAACAGATTTCAAAGGAGGCGTGTGTCATAATGAAAAAGGTTGTAATCAAAAGAGCAGGCTCTGATATTAAATCATCTGTAGCAGAGCTTGTTCTAGGACTCGGTGGGTTTGGTAAATTTGTCAAAGCAGGAGAAACGGTATTGATTAAGCCAAACTATAACACCGCGGATGAATCGCCAGCCTCAACTGCTCTTGATTTTCTGCAATCGATCGTGGAACTCTGTTTCGAAGCAGGTGCCGATAGAGTAATTGTTGGGGAGAGCTCGACTATTTCAACGTATAATCATTCGGTTTTTACCAGAAAGACGCTATGTGAAGCTTGCGTTTATGATCTTGAAAAAACACCTAAACCGCCTGAAATATTAATTTTTGACGATAATGAGTGGGTAACGAAGAGCATACCAGGTGCTAAACATATAAAAAAGGTATCAGTTCCCAGGATTATGGACGAAGTTGACAAGATTATCCTGCTGCCTTGCTGCAAGACTCATCATATCGCACAATATACCGGTGCCCTTAAGCTTATTGTCGGTTTCATGAGACCAAAGGAAAGGATAAAGCTGCACATCGGCAATAAGGTACCAGAGAAGGTGGCAGAGATGAACACTATCTATAAACCTGATCTGGTCATCATGGATGCCCGGAAGTGTTTTATCAGCGGCGGGCCGGCTAAGGGCGAAACTCGCGAACCGAGGCTGATTTTGGCCTCAGAGGGACGGGTAGCGATTGATATCGAAGAGGTTAAAATTATACAAAGCTTTGAGGGTAACTCACTGGCAGGGCATAAAGCGGAAGAAATGAGACAAATAAAATATGCCAAAGAACTAGGGATAGAATAATTATTGGGACGGTGAATGCACATCAACCCCAAACTGGATTTGAGTATTCAATTAGAAATAAAGAGGAGACAAGCTATTAATTCGGATAAAATATGATATAATAGCTATGCTCAAGTTCTTATATCAGAGCAATGCAGAAGGAGAAATGTAATGAAGAGCATTAATAAAATTAAAAAATGGTCGCTGATAGTGTGGGCCATATTTATTCTTATAAGTTTTGCAGGCTGCAAATCAGCTGCAGTAACGGAGCCATCAGGGAATGCCGGTTCGGGTATATCTGCATCCGATCAGTCAACAAATGAAGCGGGCACCGCAAAAGTTTCAGTGAAAAAAGGTCAAAGGTATTCCACCAAGGATGAGGTGGCTGCATATATTAACGAATACAAGGAGCTGCCCCCCAATTTTATAACAAAGGCTGAAGCTCAAAAGCTGGGATGGGATAATTCGAAAGGTAATCTGTGGAAAGTAACCGACCATAAGTCTATTGGCGGTGACAGCTTCGGCAATTTTGAAGGGCTTTTGCCTAAAGCACAAGGGCGTCAGTATTATGAATGTGATATCGATTATTATGGGGGATTTCGTGGTGCTGAGCGAATTATTTATTCCAATGACGGGCTTGTTTTCTACACGGGTGATCACTATAAAACCTTCGTACAGCTTTACTAGGAGGGGTACAAATGAAAGAAATACACTTAAACGGGTCTAAAATGACGGATAAAGCCGCGACTCATATATATTTAAAACGAAAACTAGGGTTTCCGGATTATTATGGGGAAAATCTCGACGCTTTATGGGATTGCCTAACTACAGATTTATCCGGTAAAAAAATTATTATTCATAAACCTGAAGCCATTATTGATAATTTGGGTTCCTATGGTGAATCTATGATACAGATTTTCAGGGAAGCTGCTGATGATAATGAATTTATGCAAGTAAGTTTTGTAAAAAAGTAAAATCAACACTCCCGGAACATAATTAGTTCCGGGAGTGTTGATTTTTTGATAGTGTATATTGCCCGGAAAATTAAAATTTGTATTGAAGAGTTGAGCTTATTATAGTAATATGATACAAAAAGGATTAGGCCAATAAGCCAATGAGCCAATTTTCAGGAGGCGATTAACATAGAGATTAAGATAGTTAAGGATAGCGGAGTTCCGTTGTATATGCAGGTAAAAAAGCAGATAATGGATCTTATAAAAAATGGGTCCCTCTCGGTTGGTACAAAGATACCAACCGAGAGGGTGCTGTCTGAGAAGCTTGAAGTCAGCAGGAATACCATCAGCACAGCATACAAGGAACTAGAGCAGGACGGCGTAATTAAGTCCTACCAGGGTAGGGGTACGTTCGTTGCAGAGGAAGCGAACCCTTGGAAGGCACAGAACATCAAGGATAAAATAGTGAAATTTGTTGATCTCGGTTTTGAGGAAGCTCTGGAGTCGGGGATGGATGCGGATGAATTCGTGGATCTGGTTCTGCACAGGATAAAAGAGAAAAAGGACATGATGAGCAAGATCACTGCAGTTTATGTGGAGTGCAACGAGGAGCAATCGAGGATGTTCAGCAAACAACTCAGCACAAGAACAAACATGAATGTTATACCGCTCACAATAAAAGACATAAAGGAAATGAATGGGGAGACAGAGTCCATTCTGGAAAAGTCCCAGGTAATAATAGCCACATTCAACCATGTTAATGAAGTGGTTGAACTCACGAAGCGTTACAGCAAGGACATAATAGGCGTTGCCATAAACCCTGATCTTGAGACTATAGTAAAGATTGCCAGGTTCCCGCTGGAAACAGCCTTTGGCTTCATATGCATGTCAAAGGAGTTCATGTTCAAGGCCAGAGGAGCTCTTGAAAAGGCTGGAATGGGTGATATAGATATCGAGTATTCCAACTCAAATGATAAAAATGAATTAAAGAGGTTAATTTCAAATTCTGACGTCATTATAGTATCTCCGGGAAGGTACAGGGAGATCAGGGAGATAGCAGGAGAGAGCAAAGAGATAATCAAGTTCTTGTACAGCCTTGATGACGGATCTGTAAAAGCTCTTAAATCAAAGATAGTAGAATTGAAAGGAAACAGATAGTCTTTAAAGGAGGAGGCGAGTTATGGAAAAGGTCAGATGGTCAGATGAAAAGTTCGCCCAGGAGAGGGTGAAAGCCTCACTGGGATTCCCTCAGCAAGAAGAAATAAATCTAATTGAATCAACAGAATATCTTCGCGACATGCCGATACACAGGAGTTATCCCAAAAAGCTGAAGATGGCACAGAACCACGGGATTACACTGCTGCAGGCAGGAATGGCCGGGGATATCATGACAGCTGCCATAGATAGTGAATCGGTCAGCGCATTAAGAAAGATATCCGATGAGCTTGATATGCCGGTGCAGGGGACAATCGCCGGACCCGATTCAAAAGTACAATGCGAATTACTCTGCGCATCGGGATGGACTTCTGTTGCGGGAGGCGGGGTTTCATACAATGTGCCTTACGAGGGCGAGTTCACTCTTGAACAATCCCTAAAGGACTGGCACTACTGCGACCGTCTTGTAAGCTTTTATGACGAGTGCGGAATACGCATAAACAGGGAAACGAGCGTGCCTCCCTCCGAGTTACTTGTGCCGCCAAGTATTTCCGGTGCCGTTTCTATCATCGAAATGCTCATGGCAGCAGGGCAGGGAGTGAGGGATATAACTCTGGCGCAGAGGCAGTACGGAAGTCTTGTCCAGGATGTGGCAGCAATAATGGCACTAAGGGAGCAGGCTGAAGAGTATCTGCAATATTTCGGATACAATGACGTGGTTCTGAACACATCAATGCATCAGCAGAAAAGTGAGTTCCATGGGGAGGAGTCGCTGAAGGTTGCAGGCGCATCCTATGGCGCGATGACAGCCGCATTGGCGGGAGCGGACAAGGTGGTTCTGGAATGGTCAGGTGCTGCTGAAGCAAAAAGTCTGCTCAATATGCTGTATGGACAGAAGCTTCCTGCTTCAAAAGAGCTGGAAACGGAGATTTCCATAATAAAGGCTGAAACCAAGTGTATAGTCAGCACATTAATAAGGTTGGGAGCAGGTGACCTGGATGCAGGGATCATCAAGTCTTTTAAAACAGGGGTGCTGGACCTGCCTGCCGCACCGAGCAAGTTCTGTCTGGGTGAAGTTACAACAGGAAGGGACCGGCTCGGAGCTGTGAGGTATCTTGACCCTGCCAGGGTTCCATTAAGCGATGAACTGAAACGATTCAATAAGAGAAAACTGCTGGAAAGAGACGAGGTTGAAAGGGGAAAAGATGCATGAAAGAAATACATGTAGATAAAATAAGGGATTCAGTGAAAAAGCTTTGCATAGATGCAAACTACTTTCTCCCGGCTGATGTTAAAGGTGCCATAGTGAATGCGCAAACCAAGGAAACATGGCCGGTGGCAAAAGACATACTTGAAAAGATACTTGAAAATGTCGATGTTTCTAAGGTTGAAAATGCACCCATGTGCCAGGACACAGGGATGGCCTGCGTTTTTATAGAGATAGGACAGGATGTGCATGTTGCAGGCGGAAGCATTGAAGACGCTGTGAATGAAGGTGTAAGGCTCGGATACGCTGAAGGATACCTCAGGAAGTCAGTGGTGGGAGATCCGTTAAATAGGGTTAATACGGGTGACAACACGCCTGCGGTGATATACTACGATATTGTCCCTGGAGATAGGCTCAATATCATGGTGGCACCGAAGGGCTTCGGTTCAGAAAATATGAGCCAGATAAAAATGCTGAAGCCTGCTGACGGTATTGAAGGGGTAAAGGAATTCATACTAAAAACTGTAAAGGAAGCGGGTCCAAATCCATGCCCTCCTATGGTCGTGGGAGTCGGCATAGGCGGTACCTTTGACAGAGCTGCTGTTTTGGCTAAAAAAGCATTGATTAGGTCATTGTCGGAGCGAAATGAGGATCCTTTCTACAGGGATCTTGAGGAAGAACTGCTTCAAAAGATAAACGATTTGGGCATAGGACCTCAGGGTTTCGGCGGAAAAACAACTGCATTGGCAGTAAATATCGAAACCTTCCCTACCCATATTGCAGGGCTGCCTGTAGCGGTTAATATCAACTGCCACGTGACAAGACACAAAGAAATAACACTTTAATGGAGGAATAATTCATATGGAGATAAAAATACATACCCCGCTGACAGAAGATAAAGTCAGGGGCCTCAAGGCTGGAGACAGGGTTCTTATTTCAGGGGTTATCTATACTGCAAGGGATGCAGCCCATAAGAAGTTAGTAGCCCTGCTTGATGAAAACAAGGAGCTTCCTATCGATGTTAAAGATGCAATTATATATTATGTGGGCCCGAGCCCTGCAAAGCCAGGAAAGGTAATCGGTTCAGCCGGACCTACCACAAGCTACAGAATGGATCCATATGCTCCAAGACTTCTGGATATTGGCCTCAAGGGGATGATCGGCAAGGGAAGCAGATCACGGGAGGTAAAAGAATCAATAAAGAAGAACTGCGCTGTGTATTTTGCTGCCATAGGAGGAGCTGCTGCACTTATGGGGAGAGCTGTCAGGAAGTCCGAGATAGTAGCATATGAGGAGCTTGGATCTGAAGCCGTCAGAAGGCTTGAAGTCGAAGATCTCCCAGCCATGGTAGCGATAGATTGCCAAGGAAATGACCTTTACGAAATAGGACAGAGAGAGTATCTAAATTCCTTAAAATGAAGTATAATGAAATAATAGACAATTCATTTGCGTATCATTGTGGGGAGGGGTTTTATGAAAGTAGGAATTCCAGCTTCGCCGGGTTATGCTATTGGCCGCGCACTCATAAGAGGGAGCTACCAAAGTAAAATCATACATAAAAAAATTAGTAGCGTAATCTCTGAAAAAGAGAGGCTATACAAAGCAATAGAGAAAACAAGACAGCAACTGATAGAAATAAGAGACAAGGTCACTGAGGAAATCGGTGAAGGAAATGCAGCGGTTTTTGAGAGCCACATGGTGTTGCTGGATGACCCTGAATTCATTGGAGCTGTTGAAAGTAATATAGAGACAAACATAGTGAATGCTGAAAAAGCAATGCAGGAAGTCATGGACATGTACATCTCTATTTTTGATTCAATGCAGGATGACTATATGAAGTCCAGGTCTACGGATATAAAGGACGTAGGAACGAGGATACTCTCTAACCTCCTGGGTATGGCCACGGTCGGTTTGGTAACCTCTGAAAAAGATACAATTATAGTAGCACATGACATGACCCCATCTGAAACAGCTCAGCTGAACCGTGAACATATAATAGCTTTTGTAACCGATTTAGGAGCCAAGACAGCGCACAGTTCCATTATGGCCAGGAGCATGGAGATACCCTCTGTAGTTGGTCTGAACGACATTACGAGAGTTGTAAAAAATGGAGACATATTGATAGTCGACGGTGTTTTGGGGCAGGTAATGATCAATCCTGATTTTGAAATACTGAACATGTATCGCCTTAAGAAAGAAGCATATGAAAAAGATAAGGAAGAGCTTAAGAGCTTGAAAAACATAACAATTTCAACAAAATCGGGAAAGCAGATAAGAGTCGGTGGCAACATTGGGAAACCCGAGGAGGTTGATTATGTTCTTGAAAACGGTGGAGATGAGATCGGACTTTTCAGAACAGAACTTCTTTATCTCGACACGGACAGGCTGCCCACAGAAAAAGAACAGCTTGAAGCATACAAATCAGTGGTTATGAAAATGCAGGGAAAAGCTGTCATTATAAGAACCATGGACATCGGGGGAGACAAACACCCTTCCTATCTTCATATTCCCGAGGAGACAAATCCTTTCCTGGGCTACAGGGCGGTAAGGCTCTGCCTTGACAGAAAGGACATTTTCAAGGTACAGCTGAGGGCGCTTCTAAGGGCTTCCGCTTATGGAAACCTGAAGATAATGATCCCTATGATATCAACAGTTGAGGAGTTCCTTGAGGTCAAAAAGTGTATCGAGGAATGCAAAAGGGAACTTGACTACGAATACCTGGATTATGACCGTGATATTGAAGTCGGCATAATGATTGAAGTCCCGGCAGCGGCGGTCTGCGCCGACGAACTCGCAAAACATGCAGATTTCCTGAGCATAGGCACAAATGACCTGATACAGTACACTTTTGCTGCAGACAGGGGAAATGATAAAGTTTCATATCTTTACAATCCGATGCATCCCGCTATACTGAGGCTCATCAAAATGACAATAGATGCTGCACACATGGAAGGAAAATGGTGCGGAATGTGCGGGGAGATGGCTGCAGACGAGAACGCAATAAAAATTCTTATCGAATACGGACTTGATGAGTTCTCGATGAGCTATTCATCTATCCTTAGAGTGAAGAAGCTTATCCTTGAACTGTAGGATTAGGAACTGGCTAAAAAAACAAAAACAATAAAAAAATATATAAAGCCAAATAGGCTGCAAGGAGGAAAAGATTATGGTAAATGTGATTAATGATTCAAACTTTGGACAGGAAATAAGCAAGGGTGACAAGCCGGTAATAGTTGATTTCTGGGCTGCTTGGTGCGGACCTTGTAAAATGCTTTCTCCAGTAATAGATGAGATAGCAGGTGAGTACGGAGATAAAGCTGTTTTCTACAAATTAAACGTAGATGAGAATCCTGTGACCTCAATGAAGTTCAATGTAAGCAGCATACCTACTGTTATTGTATTTAAAAACGGCAAGGTTGCAGAAACACTAGTTGGGTTCAGGCCGAAGCAGGCGTTTAAAACTGCTATCGACAAATACCTTTAATTCCCTGGAGGTCGGTCAAAAATGGACAACAGATATGATATAGCTATAATTGGAAGCGGACCTGCAGGGCTTTCAGCTGCAGTGAATGCTAATATAAGGAATAAAAACATAATCTTATTCGGCAACACCGAACTGAGCCATAAACTTATAAAAGCTCCCAAAATCAATAATTATTTGGGGTTTCATGACATTACAGGGCTAGAGCTAAAAGAAAAGTTCCAGCATCACATAGAAGAGATGGCTATACATCTGACCGACGAAAAGGTGAACACCGTATACGCAATGGGTGACTACTTTGTGCTTCAGGTTAATGAAAAAATGTATGAAGCAACATCTGTAGTAATAGCAACAGGAATGGAATTCACCAGACCTTTAAAGGGGGAAGCCGAATTCCTTGGGAAAGGTGTAGGCTATTGCGCAACTTGCGACGCCCCTCTTTACAAAAACAAAACCGTATCTATAGTCGCCTACAATAAAGATGGCGAAGAGGAAGCAAACTTTGTAAGCGAGCTGGCAAGCAAGGTGTATTATATCCCTATGTACAAAGGGGAATATAAGCTGAATTCAAATATCCATGTCGTGAAGGATATACCTCTTGAAATCCTCGGAGGTGAAAATGTTGAAATCCTCAAGCTCAGCAATACAGAGTTA
>Ga0209540_10003216_pt1 | contig 11238 bp, 9 predicted proteins | sample BarGraIncu01121A_FD_184501 | JGI IMG/M metagenome (GOLD analysis project Ga0209540, IMG submission 184501) | Arctic peat soil microbial communities from Barrow, Alaska - Barrow Graham LP Incubations 011-21A (SPAdes) (version 2) | ecosystem: Environmental > Terrestrial > Soil > Wetlands > Peat... | reverse complement strand
TTGAAACAAAGAAATCGAGATTTTCCGCCCCGGTATTTAATGGTCTACCCAGGCTTGATGCTGTTGTATCAGCTCCTGTAATTATAACCTTGCACCAGTCGTTAAATCCGGCGCCATTTTCTGTTATTGACGAGATATAATAATTCCCATTCCGTGTAACCTGATAATAATGAGCTTTATCAAGTCTGGTTAATATCCTTTTTGTATTGCCCCAGCCTGATCCGCTTTTGACAGAAATATACGTCTCGGATTTTTTCTCAACATCTTTTCTTTCAAAATACATTGTATCTCCCGTAATTGATAATGCCGGACCATAACCCTCAAAAAGATCGATGGGGCCGGTCCATTTCCCGTCGGAGAAGCTATATCTTTTGATGTTTTCTCCTCTGATGGGGTAGTACCCTTTAATCTCTGAATAATAAATATCCCTTCCATCATTTGAAATTGCGATCCTTTCGGCGGCGAAGAATCCCTGGTTTACAAACAAAGGAAGTGCTTTTGGTGTATTCCCCGGAGGGGTTTGGCCCAGGTAATGGCTTCCGGCTGGTATTGACTGCGTGAAACAGGTAGTTACCAGAAAGGAAAAAACAGCTGATAAAAGAATTGATTTCAATCCTGTTCCAATTTGAAGATTACTATTTCTCATCATTTTAAAGGATTTGGTTGTACAAAAAACAAACTCAAAGAAAATAATACAGCAGACTCAATCAATGAAATATATGATAAGCGGTCTTATAATATGATAAGTGGTTTCACCGGATTGAACGACCCGTCCGAATAGCCTTCGTCGGGGCAGACTTCAAAACTGCCCGACTTCGTCAGCCAGGCAAATCTTTCGGTAGTTGGAGTTGTCACGGGTTTTGTTTTAAATCACAGGTTTGATCCTATGATAGTCAATAAGTATTTTGGCTCGTAAAATATGGCATTTCCCTGCTCGCCTGTCTCATAAGAGCATCGACCAATCGCGCTGGAGAACCTAAAGAAGATGAAAGTTTATGATCAAAATTCCAAATCATTTTTTTTGCACTTTGGTCATGAATTGATAATGATACAGTCGCTTCATTCGTCGCACCCCAAACACCAACCAATAGGGCAACAGCAATTGCAGCACCCTCAGACATAGGTTTTGAGAGTGAATAATTTGATGTCATAATACCATCAACGCCAAGAATATTGCACATATCAATTGGTGTCAGTAGTTGTCCATTATTAAATCCAGCATTCGCAAGCTTTGCATTTGTAGTCTCAACATCTTGTACTTCAACAGTTATGGTCCCTTGCATTTTTCTTTTGAGCATCCAACTATACATCTCTCTCTGGAAATTTACTGATTCAGTTTTTTGTTGTTCAATCAAAGCATTACCATCGATGTTTTTTCTTGCAGCAATTGCAACTTTGGGAGGAGCAATTGCTATTATTTTTTGAGCTCTGGCAAGTGGTGTAGCATCAGGTGAGTAAAAGATTTTAGCACAACTTTGCAATAAGAAAGTTACTGCTATCAAAAAAAATAATGACCTTTTCATAATTGTTTGTTTTTAGTGATTAATTAATGAATAATAACCGCAAAGAAAATAATGCAACAAGGTAAATCAAAGGAAAAAATGATTAGCGGTCAGATAATGTGATAAGTGGTTTTGACTGACTGAATCTCAGAAGGTTTGAATTCAATTTTTAACACATCACAATTGCTGTTGAAGCAGGCAATTGTTGTTTGCGATGTGTGATAGCGGCAGCATATCTCATTTTAATGGGCTATAAGGTTTGCGTATTTGTTGTGTTTGGGAGATTGAAACTGTTGTTTCGTTTCTATTACTTCTATTCCTTTTTCAAGCATCGCATCCCTTTTGTTGTCAAGATCATTTTTTGTGTTAAGTACAGTATAATCAGGAGGAATACCAAAACCCTCATACTGCACCATATCAGCCGACACTGCTATTTTTGATGATAATGTAAACGACCAGCCATTAGGTAACTCCCGCTCAACTTTAGGGCTAAAACAACCAGCAGTTGTATCACCGACAACTGAAGTATTTGGCAATGTTTTCATTGCTAAAGTAAACCATTCAGCAGCACTTCCGGTACTCTTGCTTGTAAGAACAACAACAGGTTTTAAAAATTGCTCAGGACCTTTAGGTTCTATATAATAATCTATCCATTCAGAAAAATCATTCTTCCCGGGCCCATTTTTTGAACGTAGTTTTATATAAAGTCGTTTTTTATCAGTAAACCTGTTAACAATAGTTTCAACATTTGCAGGAAGTCCTCCTCCATTCTGCCTTAAATCAATAATTATCCCGTCTTTGTTTTTGAATTGTTTAATTATTTCATCAATTACCAGGAAGCTATCATCAGAATAAACAAATGTTTCACTTTTGACATCAAATGTATTAATACTTATATAGCCTATGTTATAATTCTTAACAGACCAAAAAGAAATATTTGAATTATTCATCTCAAATGAAGACAAATAGCTTTGAGGATATATCCTCATATTGCTATAATATTCCGAAGGCATTGTTTTTGAATTACATCGTCCATAATTACTAACCAGGGTTACATGCCCATCATTAAAAGGTTTAATCATGCCTGATAAAATATTGTACAACTCAATACCTGATATTTGATCTGTAATTTTAGGTCTGTTAATACTATATACTGAATCCCAATTTATATGTTTTATCCCGAAGGATGGATAAAACTTATCAAAATATTTCCAAAACATTTCAAAACTATTTAAGGGTGTGTTTGAGATATCATTTTCAAAGAACAACTTTTCACAACCAGAAAATGAAATGACAATAAAAAATAAAATAAAAATTTTGATTTTCATGTTTTTACAGTTTGCCGACTATACCTATTAAAAATTGACTCTGAAGATTTTTGGAATAATTAATATCCTGATATTGGCTAAATTTATAATACCGAAGACTGTATTTACATTCAATACCAAAATGGCTGCCAATAAACTGAACAAATGAGAAATCTGTTTTAAAATAAACCAACTTGTTAAATGAAACAAAATCTCCCTTTTTAGCTAAGTACTTCAACATATTACCGCTATAATTCATTAACGGGTCAATTTTCTTTCCAACATAAGCATTATAAGTATCTTCCATTAATACATATGAGACAAATGGTATATTCAGGCTAAGAAATGCAACTTGTTTATTGCTCGCAAACCGTTTCTCTAACTGTGCCTTAAATCCTAAACTATTAAACTGGTCTAACATTAATAATTTATTATTATAGATATATGCATGTTGCCGAAGGTTTAATAAAGAACTGATTTCGCCGCCGAAATATATATTACTATGGTATTTGGGGAAACTGAATGCTTTACGCAAATAAGAATATCCCATTTGAATATTAGTATTCTGAACAAAATGGTTTAAGCCGGCATTCTCATAATTTGGTAAAGAAGATATAAGTCTCAAATTATCAAAATTTGCATAAAATATTTGGCGACTTTTAGTGCCAAAGTATCTATAGCTTATCTCAATCGGTAAAGAATGCCCTCTGAATTTAAAGGGAGACATAGCATCATCCCTTTCGATGTATTTGGAAAATCCAGTATTTATGGAAAAATAATGAGATTTATCTAAATGAAAAGTATCAATATCCTGAGCTTGTATCAGTCCCAGGCTAAATATCATCAATATAATTGTGGAAGCCAGTCTCATTTTAATGGGCTATATTGTGTGTTGAGCTTTCGTTATTTTTTATAATCTATACCTTTATTACTATGTTACCTCTTTTGTTTCCTGTTTCATAGTATTTGTGGGCTTCTGCTGTCTGTTCCAATGGAAAACATTTATCAATTACCGATTTTATCTTTCCTTCTTCAACAAGTTTTTTTATGAAAATCAAATCTTCAGTTTCTGGGGTCGCTATAGCACAGACTACTTTCTTTCCGCCTTTAATTGATGTCCATAGCATTTGAAGAAGTTTCTTCGACTTGAAACTTGATAACAAATAAACCCCGGTTTCTTTAAGCGATTTTTTGTATTGTGAAAAAGAGCCTTTACCCAAAATGTCAAAGATAATGTCATATGTTTCTTCGAATTGTATAGAATCTTCTTTAGTGTAATCAATAACCTTATCGGCTCCCAGGGCTTTTACAAATTCTAATCCTGGTGTACCACAAACACCTGTAACTTCTGTATCAAAATGATGTTTCGCAAGTTGCACGGCCGCTGAACCTATACCTCCAGAAGCACCAATTATAAGTACTTTTTGCCCCTTTTGTATATTTGCTTTTTTAAGTAAATTCAATGCCATAATTGTCCCATAAGGTATAATCGAAGCTTCTTCATAAGTCATATTTGAAGGTTTGACAGCAATTATACCATTTTCAGGCATACAAAGATACTCGGCATATCCTCCCATTTTTTCTCCTATATAGCCAAAAACTTGTTCGCCTTCCTTGAATTGTTTTACATCATTTCCAATCGTCTCAATTTGACCCGCGAATGTATTTCCTAATATTTTCCTTTTAGGATTATTGAGGCCAAAACCAAATCGGGCAAGTATCCAAAAGAGTAATGGCATATTGAATTCCTGTGTAGAAATATTCTTAAAATTTCGGGCAATGATATCTCCATAATTTACGGAAACAGCACGAATTCTAATTAGAACTTCATTGCCTTTTGGATAAGGTTTTTCTACTTCCTGAATTTTAAGGACATCAGGTTCACCATATTCTGTGTAAACTATTGCTTTCATTTTTTCCATATCATCTCATTACTATTTTTGGATAAGTTGTCTTTTTATAATGACACACAACGTTTGCGTGTATGTGTAGTGACGTATTAATAATTAATGTGTTACAGTTATCACAACATTTCCTTTTTTATGACCTTTTTCAACATATTCATGAGCAACAGGTAATTCTTCAAGTGAATATTGCCTGTCGATTATTGTTTTTAATTTACCTTCTTCAATTAATGTCCTGAGATAATTCAGGGCTTCAGTTTTATTAAGAGACATCGCAAAAATTACCTTTTTCTTATTTCCGGGTTTTGTCAGGAGTGATTGGATAATTATCTTTAAAGTCATTACTGTTGCAACATATTTGCCATTACTTTTAAGAACTTTCTTACAATGGGCAAAGGAACTTTTTCCAACTGTGTCAAATATTATATCGTAAGTGTCACAGGTTCCGGTAAAATCTTCTTTTGTGTAATCCACAACTTTATCGGCTCCTAATGATTTAACTAACTCTATATTTTTTGTGCTGCAAACTCCTGTAACCTCAGCACCAGAATATTTAGCCAGTTGCACAGCAAAAGTTCCGATACTGCCTGACGCTCCATTTATAAGCACTTTCTGACCTTTTTGAATATTGGCTTTTTCTTTAAGGAAAAACAGAGCAGTTGTTGCACCGTCAACTACCGATGCAGCTTCGGGAAACTCCATATTACCGGGTTTTATGGCAAGCGATCCGTTTTCATTCATACATTTATATTGGGCATAACAACCGGTTCCAAAGCCTCTGAATGCATAAACTTCATCACCAGGTTTAAATTTTTTCACCTTACTGCCTACTGCTTCAATCTTACCTGAAAATTCCGTTCCCAAGATTTGATATCTTTTCATTGGTTTTATAAGACCCAACAGTATTCTGCTTAAAAAAGTATCGCCTCTTCTCATCATACAATCGGCAGTTGTTACTGTTGATGCATAAACCTTGATAAGAACTTCGTTTGGTTCAGGTTTTGGTTTTTCTAAATCCAGAGATTCAAACACATTTGGGGAACCATACTTTTTGTACACAATTGCTTTCATATATTAACCTAATCTATATAATGACGGGGAAACACCAACTTTTTTCTTAAAGAGTTTGCTGAAATTTTGCGGATATTCAAACCCCAGCTCATGGGCAATTTCATTTATGCTCAGGTTAGAATTAACCAGCTTGTTTTTAGCTTTTTCCAGCAAATAATAATGAATATGTTCCTGCGTATTTTTTCCTGTTTCGCTTTTAAGCATGTCGCTGAAGTAATTCGGCGAAAGGTTCATAGCATCTGCACAATACTTAACTGTCGGGATACCACTATTTTGGAGTTCGTCAGAGTTGAAATAATCTGTTATAAATTCTTCAAATCTGACGATGACATCTTTATTCTGATTGGTACGGGTAATAAACTGCCGGCCATAAAAACGCCTGCAATAGTTTAACAGCAGTTCAATATTCGATATTATAAGGTCATGAGAGTAATGGTCAATATTGGTATTATATTCATTCTCCATCTGTTTTAAAATGGAGAGCAAAATAAGTTTTTCCTGTTCAGAAAGATGTAATGCTTCATTTTCGGCATAAGAGAAAAAAGAATATTCATTGATTTTTTTCCCCAAAGCAGTATTCCGTATTAATTCAGGATGAAAATATAAACCCCAGCCTTCCGTGCTGCTTGTTTCTTTTTTCCTATTGAAAGTAATAATCTGTTCTGGCGCAGTACATAGCAAAGTACCTTCTTTATGGTCAAAAGCCTGCCTGCCATAAATAAAATCACAATGCTTTTTAAAATTAACGGAATAAAAACTGCAGATAAAGCTACCCGATTCGGGACCGTCATTTACATCTACTTTTGAATAGTCAATAACAGTAACTAACGGATGTTTAGGTTTTTCAAAACCTGCTATTTCGTGCAGTTCGCTAATTGTCTGAACTTTGTAAGCTATATTTTTCATAATTGTTTTGAAATATCCATATACAAAGTAAATCAACTTTGGAGGATTTGTAAATATCCAAATTACAGGTTGTTGTATCCAATTTACGGATTATTATTACTCTACGGCCAGGCAAATGATGCAGGTTGCAGAATTCCTCATTTGAATCGTTTTTAATAAATAGATGGAATCAACCTCTTTGTCCTCTTCCGGTAGTCAAGATATTTTCCCCCCATTTGTTTAATCATAAACCTCTCCTCAACATTTATACGATGGAGATATCCGGACAAAACCGGAATTATCATGAGTAAAATTGATAACCAATTTGACAGACAGACAGAAATCCCCAGAAAAATAATGAGCTGTCCAAGATACCCGGGGTGCCTTATTATCTTATATAATCCTGTCTCGATCAGCTCATGGTTTTCTATCTTAGTTACGGTATAAGTGAACTGTTGCTTAAGTTTCATTATCGAAGTCACTCTGATTATCAATCCGGTCAATGCTAAAAGAGATCCAATTACGAAAAAGGTATTCCAATGGTATATCCTGCCTGTTTTAGTGGATGCTATTATAAAAGAAAGCCAATAACCCATTGAGATTGAAATCGTGAGTAACCAGATACTCCCTTTGTCTCCGCTTTTGGAGATTTTTCTATTGTCTTGTTTTCTCCTGCTCATGAATATTTCAAATAATCCATAGAGAATTGAAAACACTATTATAAGAATCAACTTAATATTCATTGTTGTGGTTTTTATCAATAATCCGATCAAAATTATCCAGATCCATCAATCTGATTCTCTTTATTTTAGTAATGTTCTGGCCATTTGTCCATGTCAGGCGTTCGTAATATTTTTATTTTGATTCCATAATTATCACCACTTTCCCATGTGAGTGTCCTTCACTTAGATAGCTCATTGCATCTGCAGTCTTGTCAAGTGAGTAGCGTCGGTCAATAACTGGTTTGATCTTGCCATCCTCCAGAAGCTTTGCAAGAAATTCTAAATCATTTTTATTTGCTTTTGCAGATAAAGATCTCATCTTCTTAGAGCCAAATGACATCAACCATCCAAATAAAAGTGATTTGAATATTTGTGATAAAGAACCACCAACCATTACATATATGCCATTTGGAGTCAAGACTTTTTTATAGGCAGAAAGTGGATAATTACCATTGATTGCTAAAATGAGGTTATATCGCATGTCGCTATTTGTGAAATTCTCTTTTGTGTAATCAATTACATAATCTGCACCGAGAGAACTCGTTTGATTTACATTCTTTGAACTACATACCCCCGTTACTTCAGCATCGAAATATTTGGCAAGCTGAATTGCAAATGTTCCGACACCGCCAGAACTACCAATAATTAACACTTTTTGTCCTTTTTGAATGTTGCCTTTGTCACGTAATGCCTGGAGAGCCGTTAATGCTGCCATAGGCAGGGTAGCTGCTTCTTCAAATGAAATCTTTGCAGGTTTAATTATCAGGGCTTTTTCAGGAGTTGTAACATACTCGGCAAATCCTCCAAATCCAAAACTTGCAAGGTCACCCATTACTTCGTCCCCGGGTTTATAATGGGTGATGTTTTTACCAACAAATTCGACAATACCTGCTATATCGGCTCCAAAAATCTTTCTCTTAGGGATAATTCCCATTTTCATCGAACGATAATCGGCAGCATTTGCCGCAACAGCATGTACTTTTATCAAAACTTCGTTGTCGTTTGGTACAGGCTTGTCGACTTCACAATAGATCAGCTTTTCAGGTGAACCTTTTTTATTAAATAGTACTGCTTTCATTTTTTTCATATAATCAAAATTATCATTTCATTTACTGTCAGTTCATTATGACGACTAACTCTCCTATAGTGTTTTATTCATGGCTTAAAGCATCCACTGGGTTTCTGATTGCTGCCCGCCAGGTCTGAAAACTTACCGTTGAGATGGCAATCGCAAGTGCAATGATTCCGGATAGTCCAAATATCCACCAGCTGAGTTCAGTTTTGTAAGCAAAGTTCTGTAACCATTTATGTATAATGTACCAGGCAACAGGACAGGAAATAACAAAGGCTATTGCCACCAGCTTAATAAATTCGCTGCTGAGTAGAAACATAACTTCCGTGATTCCGGCACCGTTAATCTTTCTGATTCCTATCTCTTTGGTACGTTGAACTGATAACCAGGCAATCAATGCAAACAAGCCAAGACACGAGAGGGAAACAGCAATTATTGTAAAGGTCCCTACTATATTGGCCAGCCTTTCTTCATCCCTGTATCTTTCAATATATTTATCTTTTATAAAAAAGTATTGAAAGGGGACACCCGGAGCCAGTTTCTCCCAGGTTTCTTTTAGGAATTTAATAGTTTGTGAATAATATTTTTGATCTATCCGAAGGGTGACGTAACCTGCAAGCCAGTTGGCACCTGTATATCGATATACCACTGGTTCAACCTGGGTTTGCAACGACCTGAAATTAATGTCTTTTAACACACCTATAACTGTAACCGACTCCTCTTCATGTTTAAACCGGAGTTTCTTCCCGATCGGGTTGTCCCATCCAAATTTCCTGACTGCCGTTTCATTGATCATGACATTTTTGAACCTGTCAGAGGCAATTGTATCAGTAAGGGTTCTGCCGCTCACCAGGGGAACTTGAAATACCTCTGCAAAATGTTCATCAATCGATGTCACTATCATCTCTTTCGAATCTTCTGTTGAAGATCCCCCGGGAATTACTGCAAATCTGTTCGGAAAGTTTTGTCCAGGGACGTTTTCGGTTAATGAGACACTCTTAATATCATATGTGGTTGCCCCGTTTTCCAGACTCCCGGCAAATAGTTTTGCAAATGCCAGACGTTTGCTTTCATCTTTAACATGAAGCGGAACAGAAACAAGGTTTTCTTTATTGAACCCAAGTTCATGATTCTTCATAAATGAAATCTGCCTGGTTATAAATAATTGCGATGTAATAAGTATGATGGTTATGAGAAACTGGGCTATAATAAAACCTTTCCGGATCCCGATTTTGGATCCGGAAGATATAATCCGGGAACGAAGCATCTGAATCGGTTGATATTTAGAGAATAGAAGTGCCGGATAGATGCCTGACAAAACTCCCGTAAAAATTCCGAAAAGCAGAACAGATAAAATAATCTTCCCGTTAGAAAAGTCGATATTTATATTCCGTTGAGATAATTCATTAAACCATGGCAAAAACAGTTTTGCCAGAAATACGGCGATAACGACTGCAATCAAGGAAAGGGTGACAGCTTCCCCAATAAACAGGCATGTTATCTGAAATCTTCCGCCACCAGCCAGCTTTCGCAGTCCGGTTTCCCTGGACCGTTTTTCCGATTGACTCGTGGAGAGGTTAACAAAGTTGGCGCAGGCAATAAATAAAACGGCTATGGCTATCGCCATCAGAATATAAAGATAATTTAATGAAACCGGTGGTATAGCGTCACCGGAAACACGATTATCAAGATGGATCTTTCCGAGAGGCTGGAGGTCATAACTTTCCCTGCCTTTGAGATAGTCAGGAAAATATTTCCCCGGGATAGAGGCAAGACCTGTTTTAACGGAATTGATATTCTGATTCGCATAAATTTTTACGAAAATCATTGCTCCTCCTCCCCACCACATATTTGCAAGATCGGGATGCATCTTCTTTAGAATGTAGTTCGAGACAAGAAGGTCGAATTTAAATATAGAATTCTCAGGCAGATCTTTTAAAATCCCAACCACAGTGAAACTGTAATCTCCGATTATCAACTCTTTCCCCAGCGGTCTTTCATCTCCAAATAGTCTTTTTGCAGTTTTCCTGGTAATTACAACTGATCCCGGATTGTCAAAAACTGTGTTAGGATCGCCACTTATCAATGGGAAATTGAACATTTTCAGGAAACACGAGTCAGCAGTGTATCCGGTCAGATTGAAAAAGGTTTGATCAGCAATCTGAACCGGTTCATCATCACTCAAAAAGAGAGACAAATCGGTTGTTATCTCTGCATCTTTGATATCTGACCTGACAACTTCAGGTAAAGGCAAAGGTGTTGTAGCCCTGTAATCAGTTCCTCCTGTACCTTTATTAACTGAGATGATCCTGTAGATCAGTTTACCATCCTTGTGAAAATTATCGTAACTCATTTCAAAAGCGACAAAGTAGAAAATGAGGATGGCAACAGACATTCCGATTGAGAGTCCTAGCAGATTCAGCAATGAAATATGCTTTTGACTTGCTAAATACCTGAAACCTATTTTAATGTTATGCCAAATCCTATACATATAAGTCTTTTTTTTGATTATTTAATATTTCATTATAATCATTATGAAATTTAATTATTTTGTGCATACAACGGCATTCATTTTATTTGAATTCATTTTTTATTTTTTTAAAATTAAAAATAGATCCGGTACATTAAGTTTGGGAAAAATCCAAAAGAAGTAGTATAGCCTACATTACCTGGTTTACTCGCATCATAATATTCAGCCATTCTGGCCTGACTGTTAGTGAGGTTCATCAGATCGAGGAAAATTTCGTGTGTAGCCCTGGGTTTGTTGAACTTGTA
>Ga0209540_10003215_pt1 | contig 11240 bp, 12 predicted proteins | sample BarGraIncu01121A_FD_184501 | JGI IMG/M metagenome (GOLD analysis project Ga0209540, IMG submission 184501) | Arctic peat soil microbial communities from Barrow, Alaska - Barrow Graham LP Incubations 011-21A (SPAdes) (version 2) | ecosystem: Environmental > Terrestrial > Soil > Wetlands > Peat... | reverse complement strand
CCACTATGAAGCTTTTGGAATCAATTTGCAGCGGATAATTTTCCGCGAGCACTCCCTGGCTGTTCGGGGTGCGGCCCACGGCCAGTAGTACCTTGTTGAAATCTTCCTGCCATTCCTTGTCCCCTTTTTTAAAATTCAGGCCGATCTTGTCGCCGCTGCGGGGATTGGATATGGCGGTGGAGGTATAGATTGTGATGTTTTGCTTGATCAGTTCATTTTTTAAAATGTCGGTAATTTCCTTGTCCGTGCCCGGCAAGATGACGTCCATGATTTCCACCACCGTGATCTTGCTGCCCAGGTAAGCGTAGATCAATGCCCATTCCAGGCCCACTGCCCCGGCGCCCACGACCAGCATGGAATCGGGTATGGAATCGAGTTTCAGCAGTTCGTCGGAACTGACCACCCGTTGCCCGTCCCACTTTAAAAAAGGCAATTCGGCCGGCTTGGAACCGGTAGCGATGACGATGTGCTTGGCCGTGATTTCCTTTTGGCCGTCGATGCGCATGGTATTTGCCGCGACGATCTGGGCTTTGCCTTTGATGAACTGCACGTTGTTCTTCTTGAACAAAAGTTCGATGCCGCGTGTTTGCTTGCTGACGATGCGCGTTTTGCGGCGGTTGATCTCATCCACGGAGATCTGGAATTTTTCCACGTGGACTCCGATCTTGGCGAAATCGCCGATCTGCTTGATGGCTTTGACGGAATGCAATATGGCTTTGGTCGGGATGCAGCCGCGCTGCAGGCAGGTGCCGCCCAACTGGTCCATCTCCACCACAGCGGTTTTCAAGCCTCTCTTGGCTGCAACGATCGCCCCCTCATAGCCGGCCGGTCCTCCGCCGATGAATGCCAGATCATAATCCATAGGGTCTCCTTTCATTTCTATTCTTTGCCCTTTTTTGATTCATTCAGTATATTTTTCAGTTTGCTGAAAAAGAAATCATTCTCTTCTTCCAGGCCGATGGTGACACGCATGGCCTCGGGGATGCCGAAGCCTTCCGTCGGCCGGATGATTACCCCTTGCTGCAGCAACTTCTGGTTCAGGACAGAGATATCGATGTGGGGAAAGAAAAGCAAAAAATTGGCCTGCGAAGGGATTACCCGCAGTCCCAGGCTTTGCAGTTGGGTAAACAGTTTGGCTTTGTTGGCCCGGTTCAAACGTACCGACTCATTTTTGTAATCATCATTTTCCAGGGAGGCCAGGGCGGCGCGCTGGCCGATGCGGGTGACGTTGAACGGGGCTTTGACGCGGTTGAGGATGGAGATGATCTCAGCCTTGGCCATGGCGTAGCCTACGCGCAGACCGGCCAGGCCATAAACCTTGGAGAATGTCCGCAATACCACCACATTTTTTTTCCGGCGGATTTCATCCAGGCCGGTGACATAATCACCGGGATCGTCGATGTATTCCTGATAGGCATTGTCCAGAACTACTATCTTGTCGCCGGGAACCCGGTCTAAAAAATTATGGATGGGTTGAGCCTGGAGGAAAGTCCCGGTCGGGTTGTTGGGGTTGGTGATAAAAATAATTTTGGTGAGCGGATCGATCCTGTCGGCGATGGCCCGCAGGTCGAAACGCAATTCCTTGTCCATGGGAGCCTCGACATAGGCCGACTCCCCGGCAAATTCCGTGGTGGCGATTTTATAGAGGGAAAAGGTCTTTTCAGAACTCAGGACTTTTTCTCCGGATTTCAGAAAGGCCCGGATCAGCATGTGGATGATCTCCACCGAGCCGGCACCGACGATGATGTTGTCCAACTGCAGGCTATTATACTCGGCGATACGCTGGCGCAGGTAATAGTTGTCGGAATCGGGATAAAAATGGACCTGGGAAAGTTCGTCTTTTATCGCATCCCTGACCTGTTCCGGGATGGGCAGCATGTTTTCGTTGGAGGCCAGTTTGACGACTTTGCCAAGATGGAACTCCCTTTGGATGTCTTCGACCGGCTTTCCCGGTTTGTATGGAGTGATCTGCAGCACATGGGGGTTGACCAAAGATTCCATGGATTCCTCCTATTTGAACAATGAGGGCTGTTCTTTCTCCTCGAAAAGCTCGGTCAATTCTTCCAGGGACGGCAGTTCCGACATGTCGTTCAAACCGAAGTAGACCAGGAACTCCTGGGTGGTGGCGTAAAGGGCAGGCAGACCCGGGACTTTTTTCCGGCCCGTGATCTTGATCAGTTTTTTCTGCAGCAGGCTTTTTACCGGGCCGGTGGAATTCACGCCGCGCATGTCGGATATTTCAGCCAGGGTGGCGGGCTGGCGATAGGCGACGATCGACAGGGTCTCCAGCGAGGCGATGGTCAACTTCGTGGATTGTTTGATCGTGAAAAACGCTTTCAGTTCATCGTACAGGTCGGGCTTGGTCACTAGTTGCAGGCCGCCCCCGGTCCTTTTGAGGAGCAGCCCCCGGTCGGGGCGGTCCTGCAAATGCTCCTTCTCCATGGCGGTCAGTATGATTTCAAATTCTTCGATGTCCTTGATCTCCAGGAACTCCATGATCCGTCCCGGCGCCACCGGTTCCTTGGAAACGAAAAGAATGGCTTCGATCAGGCCGATCTGACGGGCGATTTGCTCTGGGTTCATATTTTTCAATTGTCCAGCTTGCCGGGTTCGTTTTTGTATATGGAAATGGTGCCGAACAACTGCTCCTGCACGGCAATGAGCAGGTGGCGCTTGATCATTTCCAGCAGGGTGAAAAAACTGACAAGGATCTCCTCGATGGAATCAAGTTTGGCTACGTAATCGCTGAAATCAAAATACCCGCTCTTTTCCAGCAGGGAAAAGATTTCATCCTGTTTTTCGGCAATGGAATAATTTTTTGAGGAAATATATAAAAATTGCTCGTTTTCCTTCTTTTTAACAATGTCAAAGAAAATTTCCGCCAATTGGAAGGCCGACACTTCCTTCAAAGCATACTCGCGATTGGTGAAATTTTCGTTCATTTCAAGGCGCCGCCATAGCAAAAGTTCCGTGTATTCCATATCCTGCAGCATCTTGGAGATTTTCTGGATCTTTTCGTATTCGATCAGGGTGTGGATCAGTTGTTTTTCGGGCGATTCTTCGGCCGGGTTTTCGGGTTTGGGCAGCAGCGAACGGGATTTGATGTAGATCAGGGTGGCGGCGGTCATCAGGAAATCGCTTTCACGCGAGGGGTTGATACCCTTCTTGCTTTCCAGGTAGGCCAGGTACTCGGCCGTGATCTGTGACAGGCGGATTTCCATGATCTTCATTTTGTTTTTGCGGATCAAATGCAGTAGCAGGTCCAGCGGGCCTTCGAAAAAATCGGTCTGTACCTGGTAGCCGGGGATCTCAATTTCCATTACACGTTCATCAGGCCACGCACCTGGGCGATGGTGCGGCGGGCCCGCTCGGAGGCACGGCGGTTTCCTGGTTCCAGAATGTCGGCCACGGACATTTTTTCATATCTGCTCCGCCGCTGGCGGAATGGATCCAGGAAGTCGTTGATATTGCGGATCAGGATCCTTTTGCAATCCAGGCAGCCGATGCCGGCCGTGCGGCAGTCGGCGGCGACCGCCGCGATCTCTTCGGCTTTGGAATAAGCCTGGTGCAGGGCGAAGACCGGACAATCCTCGGGAACGCCGGGGTCGGAACGGCGCTTGCGCCGCACATCAGTGACCATGGGCTTGATCTTTTCCTCAACCACGGAAGCCGGGTCGCAGAGATAGATGGCATTGCCGTAACTTTTGCTCATTTTGCGGCCGTCCACGCCGGGCAGCTTGGGAATGGGGGTCAGGAAAGGCTGGGGTTCAGGGAAGCAGTCACCGTACAGACCGTTAAAGCGGCGCACGACCTCGCGGGCCAGTTCCAGGTGAAAGACCTGGTCCTCGCCCACGGGTACTGTGTCGGCCTTCATGATGATGATGTCCACCGCCATCAGCAGCGGATAGCCGAGGAAGCCGTAGGTGTTGATGTCGCGGTCGCTCAGCTGCGCCTGCTGCTCCTTAAAGGTGGGAACGCGCTCGAGCCAGCCGAGCGGCGTCATCATGCCCATGAGCAGGGACAGCTCGGCGATCTCTTTGACGGCCGACTGCAGATACACGACGCTTTTTTCGGGATCGATGCCGACCGACAGAATGTCCAGCAGCGATTGGCGGATATTGTTCTGGATGTTTTTTACATCCTGATATTCGGTTGTCAGGGCGTGCCAGTCGACGATGGAATAATAGCATTCGCCCATGTCCTGCAGCTTCACCCAGCTTTTCAGGGCCCCTTCCCAGTGGCCCAGGTGGGCCGCCCCGGTGCCGGTCGGCCGGATGCCGCTCATGATGACGTGGGGGATCATCCGACCACTCCCGCTTTCAACAAAACATAGACCAGCATCGGGAAGACCTTGAAAAGCGTATAAAAAATCGCGTTCGCGATTTTATCAAAAATATGGGTGTAAATGATCAGTACGAGAATGAAAAAACCGTATGGCTTGATCTTTTCATACATGACCAGCGCTTCCCCTTTCAGCAACCCCGCCAATATGCCGCTGCCGTCCAGCGGGGGGATGGGGATGAGATTGAAAACAGCCAGAAAAATGTTGATCATCAGCAGGTAGGAAGCGATCTTGATCACCAGCAAAAAGGTCGGGTTGGTCGTGGCCAGGATCGGCTGACTGAACAGCAAAAGAAGAAAGATGATCCCCAGGCTAACCAGTATGTTGGAAATCGGTCCGGCCGCGGAAATGAACATGCCATCACGGCGAGGATTGCGCAGGTTATAGGGATTGACCATGACCGGCTTGGCCCAGCCGAACACGGGTGCGCCGATAACGGCCAGCATGATAGGGAAGATGATGGTGCCGATCAGGTCGATATGGGCGATGGGATTGAGGGTGACCCGCCCCTGCAGTTTCGCGGTGGGATCGCCAAATTTGTTGGCGGTCCAGGCATGGGCCGATTCATGGATCGAGATAGCGAAAAGCACGACGGCGAATTGGACCACGATGCGGAATATATCAGCCATGTTCCTTGAAAAATAGCATAAATACCGGCCTCAGTCAATCAAAATCCGCTTCCTGTAATGGTCAAATTCATTTACATTCGCAGGTTTCGGAGATAATTGGGCATATGATGCATGATTTTGGCAGCAAGGGGAAATAGGGCGGCGGTGGGGGCCATTTTGTTCGCTGTTGATTTTTATTTGTCCTAAATTTTATGAAGCTGGTCCCGGGAGCAGATCCGGCGATCAATCGGGCGGCGGAGCCTGGAATATTTTTTTATATTCTTCCGCAAAGCCGCTTTTGCCGCAGAGCATCATGGCGGTCAGCGGCATGAGTACTTTGACTTTTTCAGCCAGGCGGTGAGCCAGGTCGCGTATGTCCCACTGGGCGTGCTCGTCGTCGCGCAGCCTGACAAAATGGTACATTTCTCTCAGGTTCATCTTCATCAAGACCCGGCGGCAGTGGGAATTGGTAAGAACGTAGTCGGCCGCGGCGTCGAATTTTTCCTTGATCTTGCCATGGGCGCGGTTGGTCGCCTCAATGATCTCCTGAAATTCACTCCCCAAACCGGCTGCGGTCAAGCTTGCCGGTACGGTGCTGCCCAATTCCGGAATATAGGGCCCGGATAGGAGGGTGGCCATGCGATGGCGTTTGAGCTGGGCGAAATTGGAAGCGCTGACGATGGCCTGGAATGTGATATCGGCCATTTCGAATTCCCGAGGCGGGGCGTTGAAAAATTGGATTTTTTTAAAGAAGTCCATGAACAGGATTTTTTTTTGCGCGCCGCTTGTTTTTTTGACCGTTTCCATGGCCCGGGCAAATCCGAAATTGTTGCGAATGCTTAGATAAGAAGCCAGGATAAGGTCGTCGCCGTTTTCCGAACAGCAAACAATCTCGGGCTCACGGTCGGCTGCGGCCGTCGCTTTCCGCGGAAGGAATTGAAAACCTTTGTCCATGGCGGAGAAAGCTTCCCGCTCAAAAGCAGAGGGTTCGGGGAAAAGAATGATGGAGGGGGCGATGGGGAGAACCAGGGCATATAATTTTTCGGCGAGCAGCCGCACTTCTGCCCGTGGGCTGAACCGAAAGCGGCGGAACAGGTGTTCCAAATTGCGGGCATTGATGGTCATGCCGACCTGGCCGCTGGTAGCCAGCGAGAGAATGTAGCGGGCGTCTTCCTTGGCCCAGCCCTCCACGAGTTTCTGGCCGGCGGCACTGCGGCTCAATTCCCGGTATTGCTCCTGCAGCCTTTTGTTTAAAATGGCAAAGGCTTTGAAATAAAAGCGGTTTTGTTTTTGTATGATTTCATGGAAAATTTTTTTGAACCGAGCGGTTTTAATTTCTGTGGGAGTGACGCAGTCTCCTTCCAGGGTGACATAGCGCTGTGATTTCTCGGTATAAGAAACCAGGCGGAATTTTTCGATCTCTTCCAATGCCAGCCGGGAAACTCCCATGATGTCGAAATTGAAAACCGCATGCTCGGCCACGGAATGGTGGCCCATCTCAAAAATGATCTTTTGATTCGATTCCCTGGCTTTGGCCACGTCCAGGCAGGCTTTTTTTCTGAGCTGGTCGATCGAAAGGGGGCTGCGGCTGATGCGGGCGTAAGCGGCGCTGATTGTTTCCGGAGTAAGATGCCAGCGGCCCCGGGGATCCAATTGTTCCATGATGCCCGAGTCGATGTTAAAACCGGCAAGTTTGACCCGCAATTTTTCCTCCCCAGTGCATTTTGTCGGCAAAGGATTCATTAAATTAATTTCAGGTTCGCTATCTGTGCCATGACATCCTGGGCGCTTTGGTCAACGGTTTGGTGGTTCCAGATATCGCAAGCAGGAATCCGGTTGGCGCGGATGATCCGATCGTACAGCTCATCCAGTTGCTGGCAGCGGTCCGGATGGTAATCGCGCAGTCCGGCCTTGGGGATTCTGTTCTTCAGGATCTTCGCATCCACGCGGATCCTGAACGTTACGGCATAGGTCGGCATCCAGAACCGGAAGAGGATTTCCAGCAAATTAATTTTTTCCGCAGTTTGGCCGTTGCTTTTTTTTTCAGCCAAGGATCTCTGCCATTCCAACCAATGATCCAGGATTGAGCCGTCGCTGAGGAGATAGTCGGGATGAGCCAGCGAGCGGATATTCTCTTCGTTGATCTGGTTGCTGCTGAAATAAAATTGGCTGACGAATCCGGCAGGCTGGTTGAAATCAAAGGGGCTGTTCAGCTTGGAGTCCGGGACTTCCTCAACTTGGAATTTCAGTGACAGTAATTTTTTCACCTCGGCCAAAATGGATGTTTTGCCGCTGCCGGGGATTCCCGAAAAAGCGATTTTGTGCATGGCCGAATTTTATGCAACATTCGTCACAATGTCAAATTTACTTTTATTGAATTTTTTGCTATGATTCGGCCGATGTTATTCACGTGGAAAAAAAATTTTCGTAATAAACTGCAAAAATGACCAACCAGGAAATTGCCCGGGCTTTCGACAAAGTCGCCTTTTTTTTGTCCCTGAAAGATGAAAATGAATTCAAGATCAACGCTTATATCAAAGCCGCCAAGAGCATCCGCGATTATCCGGTTTCGATCGAAGACATGTTGCTGGCCGGAGAGGACCTGACCAATATCGAAGGTATCGGGAAAATTCTGGCGCAGAAGGTAGAAGACCTGGTCATCATCGGCTCCTTGAAAATTTTAAATGAATTGCTGGCGGAATTTCCCGACAGCCTGTATGAAATGGCCCAGATCAAGGGGATCGGACCCAAGACAATTTTGAAGATCTTCGACGCTCACAAAATAAAATCCCTGGGCGAGCTGAAACAGTTTGTGCTGAACGGAGAAAAACTGGCCATCGCTTCCCCCTATGAATGCCGCATCAAAGAGTTTTTTAAAATATGAAAATTGTTCTGGCTTCAGCTTCGCCGCGGCGGAAAGAACTGCTGCAACTGATCGGCCTGAACCCGGAGATCATCCCACCGGATATCGATGAAGCCCCCCGGCCCGCGGAAGCGCTCGCTGCTTTTCTGGAAAGGGTGACCATTGCCAAGGGCATCGAGGTTTACAAAAAAAGATTTTTCTCCCATTTGCTTGTCAGCGCCGATACGGTCGTTTTGCTTAACGGTTCCTTGATCGGCAAGCCCGCGGATCGTGAAGATGCCTACCGGATGCTGAACCGGCTTTCCGGTCAGCGGCATGAGGTCCTGACCGGCCTGGCGCTTATGTACCAGGGGGAGACCCGTTTTGCCATTTCCCGGACGCATGTCTATTTCAAACTGCTTGATGACCGGGAAATCAATTTTTATCTTGATCACGAAAATTTCATGGACAAGGCCGGCGCCTACGCCATACAGGGGCGGGCCGCCATTTTTGTGGAACGGATAGACGGCTGTTATTTCAATGTCATGGGTTTCCCCTTGAACCTGTTTTACCGCATGCTCCGCGAGCGGAGCATGGACGTATTTGCATGAATGCTCTAAAGACGGGACTCGGCAAAACAGTGAATCTTGTTCCGGACGGCAGGGCAGTCTTGCGCATGGGCATGGGCGGGATCCCGATCCAGCGCCTGGATGCGAAACAGTCGGACCGGGTGTTGGAAAGCGCCGTGGCCGCCGGCATCAATTTTTTTGACACGGCGCGCGGGTACACCGACAGCGAAAGCAAGTTTGGTCGCATCCTCCCCCGCTATCGTGACCGCGTGGTCATCGCCAGCAAATCCTTCAGCCGCGGCGCCAAGGAGATCCTGGGCGACATCGAGACCAGCCTTGAGCAGTTGCGAACCGATCATATCGATATTTACCAGTGCCACAACATCGCCAATGAAAGCGAGCTGGAAAAAATTCTTGCTCCCGACGGCGCCATGGTCGGCATGCTCCAGGCCAAGGCACAGGGCAAGATCCTTCACATTGGTCTTTCCGGGCATAAACCCCGGATCGTGACCATGGCGCTTGAGCGCTTTGCGTTCGAAACCATCCAGGTCCCCTGCAATTTCATGGAAACCGATGCTTTCCCGGACCTCGTTCCCCGGGCCCGAAAGCTGGGGATAGGCATCATCGCCATGAAGCCGGTGGGCGGCGGCAACATCCGCGAGACCGCCCTGAACTTCCGCTTCATTTTCAACCGTGGTGTGGACATAGCCATCCCGGGCATGGATTCCGAAAAGCAGGTTGCGGAAAATGTTGCGGCGTTGGCCGACCTGTCGACTTTGACGTTTGCGGAAACCGCTCGCCTGCAAAAGGAAAAGGACCGTTTGGGCGACAGCTTTTGTCGGCGCTGCGAATACTGCATGCCCTGCCCGCAGGGCTTGCCGATCTCATTTTTACATGTTCTAAAAAATTATTATTTTCTCTACGACTTGAAAGACTGGGTCTGGGAGCGCCTGAACGCCCTGACCAAGACCTACAAGGACTGCGCTGCCTGCGGCCAATGCGTGCAGAAGTGCCCGTACCATTTGAACATGCCGGAGATCTTCCGCGCCACCTGGGAAAAAATGCTGGTCGATAAGGACAACAAAACGCTGAAATAGCAGAAATCGGTTCCCCGGGGACCAAGTCCGGCACGGGCCGGCTTTACTATGGCTCCAGGTTGTAATATAATCCGCCCATGAACGCCCGGCAGCTGATCGAGGAAGAAAAGCTCCAGAACATACTGAACCCCCGCAAGTCCAACCGGGAATTCAAGATCACCATCCGCTTTCAAAAACACCTTTCCAGAAATTTCGCAAAGGCCTTGGAACTGGCCAGGAAGAACAAATATTTCATGGAGGAGGGCGAAGGGGATTTTTACAAGGCCTATGCCAGTTTTTATCCGACCGAGGTCGAGGATCTTTTTGATCTTTTCGAGCTGGTCAAGGACCATGAAACCACGAAAATTTTCTTGAACAACAAGGCCATCCCCTACATTCAAGACCTGTGGCTTTTTCTGCTCTGGTTCTACCGGGTAAAATAAAATCACCAAAAAATAGCTTCAACAACTTGACTTTTTCTCAATATTAAATTATAAAGTTATCTTGTTTAGGAGGTTTTCATGAAAAAACTATGGTCGATCCTGCTTATAGTGTTTTTGACCGCCTTGATTGTTTCCAGCTTTGCTGGGTGCGACAAATTGAAGATAACCAATTTAAAAGCCAACAAGCATTTTAAAACGGCCAACAAGCTTTATACCGAGGAAAAATATAAAAAAGCGATCGCCGAATACGAGGCAGCCCTGCAGCTTAACCCCAATCTGCATGAGGCTTTTTATTATCTTGGCTCCAGTTACATCATGGTCTACAAGCCCGGCGACGAAACGGACAAAAACAAGGAATTCGGCGCCAAGGCCACGGAATACCTGCAGAAAGCCCTGGAATTGAATCCTGACAACAAGGACATCATCCAGGCCCTGGGCGACATCAACGACAAAATGAAGAATTTTGATCTGGCGGAAAAATATTATCTGCAGGTGCAGAAATTTACTCCCAATGATCCGCTGACCTATTACAACCTGGCCGGTTTTTACAACAATAACGGCAAGTTTGACAAAGCCATTGAGATGTATGATAAACGCATCGCCCTGAACCCCGCCGATCCCGAAGGTTATCTGTATCTGGCCGGGTTTTACCAGGACAAGCGCAAATGGGATGATGCCATCAAGAACCACGAAATAAGGATCACGAAGATCAGCGAATCCAATATGGAAGAAAAGGCGAAAACCGATCTCTTGGCTGACGCTTATTACCGCCTGGGCGTGGTCTGCTGGAACAAAAGCTACCAGACTCCTCCCGATGTCATGGGGTCGGTCGAACGCGTGCAGGTGGTGGACAAAGGTTTTGAAGCATTGAAAAAATCGACCGATCTGTCTCCCAATTTCCCCGATCCCTGGGCTTACATGGGCTTGCTCTACCGGCAGAAAGTAGTTGCCGAACCGTTGAAAAAGGTGGCCTACGAAAAATTGGCCGATCAAATGGTGCAGAAATTCCAGGACCTGCGCAAACGCAAACTGGCCAGCGAACAATTTATAAAAGAACTGGCTAAAGAAAAATAGCGATAAAAACCCCTTGTTTTTCTCAAAAAACAAGGGGTTTTTTTTATATATTCAAATATTCAAACCGTTGAGTGCTGAAACCAAATCGGTCAGATAAATACCGGAATCCGAGGCAACAATCAGTTTTTCCCCGTCGACGATCAGGTCGGTGATGTTGGTCGAAGGGAGGTTTTTTCGCAGGAATGCGGATTGTTTTGTTTCGAGGTTGATGACAAAAATTCCCTGATCGAATGTTCCCAAGAGCAGGTATTGCCTGTATACCGCCATGTTGTTGAAATTGAATTTG
>Ga0209540_10003214_pt1 | contig 11243 bp, 6 predicted proteins | sample BarGraIncu01121A_FD_184501 | JGI IMG/M metagenome (GOLD analysis project Ga0209540, IMG submission 184501) | Arctic peat soil microbial communities from Barrow, Alaska - Barrow Graham LP Incubations 011-21A (SPAdes) (version 2) | ecosystem: Environmental > Terrestrial > Soil > Wetlands > Peat... | reverse complement strand
CCCCGGCGTGCGCGGACTGCCACGCCGCCCCGGCCGGCCACAACCGCGTGGCGACGTGCGCCTCGTGCCATCTGCAGCCCGGCGTCTCCTGGGCGCCGACGCACCCGGGGTCCTCGGCCTGCGGATCATGCCACAAGGCACCCGCGAAGCACTTCGGATCGTCGTGCGCGAGCTGCCACACGAAGCCCGGCGTCACCTTCAAGGGCGCCGTCTACCGCCACACCTCGTCGGCCTGCGCCTCGTGCCACACGCCGCCGTCGGGGCACAGCCGGACGGTCTCATGCGCGACGTGTCACAAGAAGCCGGGAGCCTCCTGGGCCGCGTCGCACCCCGCGTCGAGAGCCTGCGCCTCGTGTCACAAGGCGCCTTCCAGCCACTTCGGGACCTCGTGCGCCTCGTGCCACAAGCCGCTGGTGGCCTGGACCAAGGCGACGTTCCGCCACCCGTCCGCCGGCGAGCACTCGTACCGCAGCTTCGCATGTGTGAAGTGCCATCCGAGCGGCTACTCGACAGCCAGCTGCACCTGCCACGGAGGCCATCCGCCCACGGGGGACTGATCCTGCCGGCGTCGGTGGGTCGGACTGCGCACCGCGAGTCCCCACTAGGGGCGCGGACCAGGAACCCCCTGGCGGCGGGTACGGCGAAGGCGCCGCCACACATCGGATACCACGATGACCGCGAACCCCGCGCCGCACGTGATCGCCGCGGCGATCATCCATGGTGCCGGCACCCGCGTGAAATCTATCGAAGCGTACTCGGTCCCGTAGTACTGCTCGATGCCCGGCGGGAGCCAGCCGGTAAGGACATGCGTCGGCGTGGACAGCGAGAGTGGCCATGCCGCGCACGCGGCAAGTCCGGCGAGCGCCGGCCACAATGGCGCGTCCGACCATGCCAGTGCCGAAAGAAGCGCCGCCAGCGCCAGCGCGCTGACCCCGGCGACCGACTCCCACCCGAACAACGTCCACGACCCCACGAACGATCCCACCGCGGCGCTGGCCTCGACGCGAGCGATGATCGCCGGGAGGGCGAGTGCGATGCACGCGAGCGCCAGGGGGATCGACGAGGCGGCGATGGCGGCGACGCTGCGCCTCCGGGAGACCGGTGGCGCGTCGCCGCCTGCCGCGCGCCACAGGGCGATCGAACCGGCCACGAGCGTCACGCCCCCTGCGAGCACGCCGGTCACGATCATCGGCTGCGGGCCGACAACGCCGACCAGCTGCTCGAGCCAGATGAGCGAGGTGAGCAGCAGCGGGGCGACCGCGAGCAGGGCGCCCGCTCGCCCAGGGCCCTCCCCCCGCAGCACGCGCGGGAGGGCGACACATACGATTCCCCACGCCAGCGCCGCCAGCGCCATCTCGGCCGGCTGCTCCGCGAGGTGCGGCCATCCCGTCGAGATACCCGCGAGACCCCACCAGCCGAGTCCTGCAACCACGGCTGCCGCAGTCGCGCACACGAGGGCACCGTCGATCCGCGCGGTGCGCGCTGCCCGAAGGATCGCCAGCGCACCGATCACCATGAACGCTCCCGCGGCCAGGATCGCGAGTTCCTGCATCGGGAAGCGGACCAGCGGCGAGAAGGACGACGGCCGCTCCCAGTTGGCCACGACGCCCGCCGCACCGGCCACGGCGAGGAGCCCGCCCGCGAGCGCGAGCGAACCGTGCGCCGTTCCGCGCGAGCGTAGCGCCATGACCGCGGCGGTGACGGCCGCAATGGCCGCCCACCCCCCGGCCATCCAAAAGACGACGACCGAACCCGCGGGCGCATCGGACATCCTCACGGCCGCGACCGCCGCCGGCGGACCGAATACGCCGATCAACCCTCCGATGCCGGCCAAGACACGCGAGCGAGCATCCATGCCGCGCACAGCGGCCAAAGGACGGCCCGCCAGGACCACAGCGAGCGCGAGCGCGCCGAGCGCCTGAGTGGTCGCGAGCGCAGCCGCGGGCAGGCGACCCGCGAGCGTCACCGTCATGCCGACGTGCACCGCGAACGCGAGCGCCAGCGCCAGCGACCAGACCATGTTCCTGCGAACGCCGGCCATCTCGTGCCCCGCCTTCCCGGTCACCGTAGGTGTCTTCCCACCCTACCGCATGCGCGTCGGAAGGGCCGGGAAGCCTCTCCCCGACCCTTCCGCGTCACGCCACCCGCGGCTGCCTGCCCCTCGTGGCACAGGTGCCTCAGCACTGCCTACTTGTTGTGGCAGGCCTCGCACACGCCGCGGTTGTTCTTCTTGAGCAGGTTGCTGTAGTCGGGCAGGACACCGCGATAGCCGACATCGCCGGAGGCAAGCGTCGTGAAGTTCGCATAGCCGGTCATCGTGGCCGTGGTGCCGTGCGCGTTGTGGCAGGTCAGGCAGTCGATCCAGTCACTGCTGGAGTTGTGGACACCCGCACCTGCAGTTGTCTTCTGCTCCGACGGGTCGTGATCGAGCGGGAGACCGAGCGAGACGTCAGTGATCATCGTCGACGTCCCGGTGTAGCTGGCCAGCGCCACGTTCACCGAGTGACGGTGACGATCGATGAACCCCAAACCGTCGCCCGAGTTGTACGTGCTGCCATTCAGCACCGTCGGGACCCCGCTGACGAGCGTGGGGGTCGTGGCGTCCGCGACGATGTACTGCGTGTGGCAACCGGCGCACCAGCCGCTCATGCCCTTGCCCGTGTCGTTGTTCGGCGCCTTGGCATACTGCGCCACGGTGTAGTCCGGCGAGTAGGTCGCAGCATACGAAACGTGCAACTGGAAGCCGCCCTGCGGGAAGCCCTTCTCATCCGAGATGACGAACGGGGTCGGCTTCGGGTTCTGAACGCTCCAGTCATTCCCGAACGGGTCGGTAGTGCCCGTAGCGGCCGCGTCGTACCCACCCACGGTCACACCGTTCACGACATCCTTGAGGATACGGTAGTTCGAGGACCCGTGAGGGTCATGACAGGTGGTGCAGGTCATGACGATCTTGTTGCCGGTGCCGAGCAGCTCGGTGACGTTCCCGGTGGTCCCGCCGCCGAAAGCGCCCCAGGTCGAACCCTCGGTGGTTATGTGGAACGACGTGACGACGTTACCGCCCTGGTCCACCAGCGCGGTCGTGGACTTACTGGCGTTCACACCGCCGAAAGCACCGGAAATGAGGTTCCCGCCCTTGGTGCCGTACTTGTCGCCCTGGTAGGTGCCGCCGATGACGTTCGTGTCGGCGCCCTGGCTGGCATCGTCGTGGCACGCAAGGCAGAACGAGAGCGTCGAGTCTGATGCGGTCAGAAGTGCGTTCTTCTGAGCGTGCGTGCTGTCGGTCCACGTGATCGTGCTCGGTGCGGTGTGTGCCCTGTGGCACTGGGCGCACAGGTCGGTGTCCGCGACGTATCCGCCGTGCGGACCGATGTTCGCCAGCGCCACACCAGGAACGGCCATGGCTGCGGCCATCGCTGCCACGATAAGGATCCAAGCGATCTTCTTCATGGTCACAGCTCCCCCCCCGTCATCGAAGTCTGTTCTTCCATCTTCGCACGACGGGCACTCAAGGCGAGCAGACCGGCGACAACGAGCGTCGGGGCGAGCGCGGCCTTGGCGAACGGGCTCGACAGCAGATTGCCGATCATCGGGGACATGTGGTCCTCCATGAACGGGTCGGCCTTGGGGGGCGCGACCAGGAACTTGTGCGAGGCCCAGAACATCGATCCATCGCCGAACCGGGACATCCAGTGCTGGTCGCTGTCGTTGAGGTACGCCAGGATGTTCGCACGGGTGTCGTACACCATCGCCTTCGCGGGGCAGGTGTAGACGCAGGACGGCTGGTGATCCAACTCTTCGATCTCGACCGTCGAGTACCGGGTCGTGCCGTCCGTCTGGAACAGCTGCGACTGCCGATGCTTAGCGGTTCCCGGGGCCTTGGTCGGCAGGTCGGCACCATCATCGGTGCGGCCCGCGCCGACGTACGGCGCGCCGTCGTAGCCACCGCTGTGGCACAGCGTGCACTTCCACGCCTTCGGCTGGAGCTCCGTGAAGAGGTCGGACCCCGCCCCGATCATGGGGACGCCACCGCGCTGACAGTCGATCTTGCACTGCTGCACGCAGTCGACACCGGCGGCGTTGGTCCCGCCCGGGTTGCAGAGGTTCGGGTCGATCCAGACCGCCCCGCTCGCCGGGTCCTTCGTGATCGCCTTGAACGGACAGCGACCGGTGCACGGCGGCTTGCCGGCGCAGTGCCAGCAGCTGAACCGAACGAACGGGCCCATGTCCACACGCTTCTGGGACTTGATGACCACCCGCTGGTTTGCCGCGAGCTTGTTGTGAGGCATGTCGTCCGCAGGGACGATGCCCTTCATGTGCCAGGTTCGCTTGCATGAGATGACACAGCCGTTGCATCGAACGCACTTGTCGACCTCTTGAAGAATCGCCATTTCAGCCACTATGCCACCCCCTTAGAGTCCGACGATTTGGCAGAGACATGCCTTGTACTCAGGAATCTGCGAGTTCGCGTCCCATGCGTCGATGCACAGGTCGTTCGCGCGCGAACCGGTCGAGAGTCCCTTGTCGCCCCAGTGCCACGGGATCGCAACGACACCCGGCGCGACTCGCTGGTTCGACTGGAGGCCGACGCCGACGCGCGCCTTGAACCCGCGCGCCCATGTCGTGTCAGGGCTGTCCGGAGTCTCGGCAACCTGGTCGCTGGTCGAGTTCGAACGTGCCGTGATGACGTTGACCCACTGGCCATCCGTGATGCCGTAGGTGCGCGCATCGATCGAGTTGATCTCGACCCACGGGACCGGCTCTGCCTCGACGTTCCAGCTGTTGTTGCGGGTGACGGGGCCACCCTGGAAGTGCTCGACGCAGCGGATGCTGGTCAACACGAGCGGGTACGTGGTGGACGTCGTGCCGTAGGCGCCGATCGCGCTGCCGTCAGCACCCTCCACGATCAGGCGGCTCGAGCCGGACATGTTGTGACCGAAGAGGGCCACGTAGTCGTGTGCGAAGGCCGGGTTGCCGGTGACAGCGGGAGACTCGTATGGCTCAGTGTGGCCCGGGAAACGGCCCATGAGCGTCTTGGTGCCGCCCGGCGAGAGCGAGGTCGGGAAGTGCGGTCCGGAGGTGACGCTCGGAGCGTCCGCAAACGTCTTGTACTTGCGGTAGACGAGCGACCAGTCGGCCAGCCCGGCGCCCGGAGCAGCGCTCTCCGTGAACAGGAGACTCACGAGGCCGGGAGAGACGAACGTGTCGCTCTGATCCCCGGAGATCTCGCCGTTGTTGTAGAACACGCGGCGGTTGTAGAGCCACGCCCAGCCCCAACGCGGGTAGTTGTTGGCGCCGTTGAGGTCGTTGCCCTTGACCACGCTGTTGCGACTCTTGGCGCGGTTCTTGACCTGCCATGTCGCGGTACCCACCGCCACGGTCAGCGCCGGGATGTTGTTGATGTTCCAGTCCGTGCTGCCGTTGTAGCCTCCGACGCCGAGCGTGGAGCCCGCGGTCGCGGAAGCCGCTGCGGGGCTGCCGGAGTAGATCCACATCGTGCCGCCGGTGAGGGAACTCGCAGTTCCGTTGGCCAGCTGGTTCAGAGGACGAGCGAACTCCTCGTAGACGCGCTCGGCGTAGATCTCCGAGCCGGTTCCTGTATACGCGAGGTCCGGCGTCGACAAACCCGGCGCCCAGCGCTCGGTCGTATCCGTGATCGCCTCGAACGCGGCGCCACCGGGCGTCCAACCGTACTTGGCCGCATAGAGGACGTTGTAGGCCCCACCCTTGATCTTCGTTCCGAGGGTACTCCACACCCCGTCCGTCGGCTCGGTCGTCACGTCACCCGTGCCGTCATCGGTGTAAGGACGGTTGGTGAGGTGGCTGAAAGCGCCCGCCTTGTCGAGCGAGTAGGCGAGACGGAACAGCAGCTCGAGGTCGGCCTTGCTGTTTCCCTTCGGGGCGGTAGCGCGCTCGCGCCACTGCAACCAGCGACCGGAGTTCGTGACGCTGCCGGCTTCTTCCACGTGAGCACACGAGGGGATCAGGTACGTGACGCCGTTCGGATTGCGGTCGCAGGCCGCCGTCTCGGTCTCGAACATGTCGACGACGACCATGAGGTCGAGCGCCGCCAGGCCCGCGCGCACCTTCGACTGGTTCGGCTCCGTGACGGCCGGGTTCTGACCCCAGATGATGGAAGAGATGATCCGGTTCGCATCGCCTACGGGTAGAGCCATGTTGCGGAACGTCTGGATGTGCTGGACACCGTTACCCTTGGGCCACGCGTTGTACAGCTTCTCGATGTCGGCTCCGACGGACGTTCCCTTGCCGAACCATTCTGTCGTCATGTTTGCGAAACCACGCTGCTGAAGCCCAAGCTTGCTGGCGTCGAGATGGTAGGTGTTGACGTCGTAACCGCCCGCAAGATGGGTCTGGGCGTAGCTGGCCACAGCCCCCAGGCCCGTTCCTCCGGCGACCGCCGAAACCAGCGCCGCGGCAGCAGGAGTCGTGGCGACTTTCGCCGCCACGTCAGCGGCGTTCGAGGTGATTGCAGCGCCCGTTGTGGCCAACGTCACCTTGATGTCGTTACCGGTCACGGCGACGGAGAGCATCGCGTCGGCGATGGTGCCGTCGAACTGGATGGTGACCAAGTTGCCGAAGGCACCCGCCGTGACCGCGGTGAACGTGACCAAGGAGTTCCCCGCACCGACTGCGAGAGAGGCCGTCTTGATCGAGTTCGTCATGCGGTTGCCGAACAGGGTGTCGAGGTAGTGCTCATAGCTGTCGGTCGCCGCGGGGTTCCCCGAGTAGCCGGGGATGTTGTCGTACAGCAGACCCCAGTCGGTGGATCCCTGGACGTTGTGGATACCGCGCAGCGCGTTGATGCCGCCACCCGGGCGACCCATATTGCCCATGAGCGTCTGGATGATCGCAAGGTCCTTGATGTTCTGGGACCCGTTCGTGTGCTGCGTCTGGCCCATCGCGTACAGGACCGTGGTGGCCTTGTAGGTGGTGGCCTGCGGGGTCGCCTGAGCGGCGTTCCAATCGCTGCTCTTGAAGCGACAGTTGTCGATCAAGGCCTTCGCGACATTCACGATGTCGGTCGCGGAGCATCCGCAGATGTCTGCGACGGTGGCCGTGTCGTACGGCGCGAGGTGCTTGATCAGCGATGTCCATACCGTGTCGCACGTGTCCGGCCCGACGGTGACGGTTGACAGAACGCTGTCGGCGATGACCGGGAAGCTGGTGAGAGGACCGCCAAGGTTCGTCGGGTATGCGGTGCTGTTCGGGATATGCAGGACACCGCGCACGTAGTCAGTCCCTGCCGCGTTTACGACGAATCGAGTGTCCGTGTACTTCGGATACCCCGTCGCCAGCGGATGCACCGCCGTGGCGGCGTCATAGTAGGCGCCCTGCCACTGGTCAGCGAGCGGGCGGACGGTGGCGCCGTTGTCGTCGACGAACGTGCGCGGCTTTGTCAGGTCGCCGGTGGTATTGGCGTTCGTGGAGTTCGCCGCGGTGCCGTTGTGCCAATCCAACATGTTCGCCGCAACGGTTCCGGTGCCGTTGTCGTACGCGGCCATGTTGTCGAAGATCCACTTCATCAGACCGTTGGTGAACGCTACGTTCGTCCCGGGACGGATGCGGACGTAGAGGTCGGGCTCGGGGACCGTGGCGCTGCCAAGCTTCTTTCGGTTCGGGTCGCACTGGAGCGCGGTGCGGGTCAGTCGGGGGTCGACGACGATCATCCTGGCCTTCTTGGCCCCGAAACGCGCCGCATTGATGTGCGCCATGCACGCGGGATGGTTCTCAGCGGGGTTCGCGCCGTACACGAACACCAGCGAGGTGTTGTCGATATCGTTCCAATGGTTCGTCATCGAGCCTCGTCCGAATGCGCGGCCAAGACCGGCCACCGTGGATGAGTGTCATATACGGGCCTGGTGTTCGGTCATGCTCGTACCGAACTGGGCGATGAGCTTGCGGTACGTGTAGTTCTGCTCGTTGTTCATGTGCGAGCTTCCGAAGAACTGCACGTGCTTCGAGTTCATTCCAGAGGGTGTGCCCGGCGTGACCGTTCCGCGATCCAGCTTGATCTTCTTCGCGATGTCGTCCATCGCGACATCGAGCGGCACGGGGCTCCAGCCACCGTTGCCGAGGCGCCAGTACGCGACCCCGCCGCCGTAGGTGTAGGTCGAGCCGTCGTACGCCGTCCCCGTCCAGCCGGTGGGCTGCGCGGGGAGCACCGTGGCGGCCGGCCGAGCGGCGAAGATCGGGTTGGCATCGTTCGTGGCGAACGCGCCGAGCCGACGCTTGTTGGTCACGAGCTGGAACGCGCCCGCGCCCTTGGCGCACAGTCCGCCATTGTTGATCGGTGAATCGACGTCGCCGTAAACGTCATAGACGTCTCTGGTCGTGTGGCCGACGGCTACGATCTGGCCACAGCTCGCCGAGCAGTACGGACACGTGGTGTGGAACTTGTCGAGAGATGTATCGCCACCGTGGAAGGTGACTTCCGCCATCGCGGGCGCTGGTGCCCAGTTGACCGCGGTAGCGACGGCCGCACCTGCTGCGCTGACTTTCAGGAAGTCACGCCGCGAGAGCCCCATCCCTTTGTCCTTGTCTTGCTGTCCCATTCCGCTTCCCTCTCTCGTGGTGCTGCAAGAGACCGTTCTGTAGATCGTGTCCCCGTCTGTCGGGTCGGGCCCGGCTGTGGACGTGTTGCGCGATGCCCCTTGCCCCTTCATTCTCGATTCGCGCGTCCCAGCCGACGGGGGAAATCAAAAAGACCGCTGTCATCGTGGCGCGTGAAAGCGCCGTGTCTGACATACGGTCTTCGTTCTACGGTATGGTGCCCCCTTACCCCTTGGAGGTGCTGCACGCCGCAACGACGACCCCGTAGGGGCCGGTCCCGGCGTACGCCACCTTTCCAAGATGGGAGGCGACACGGTTTCCCGCATCACCCCGGCTCGGCGTCCATGGCGCGACCGCTTTAGGTCCGCCGAGCTCGGAGGCGTAGTTCGCTCTGTCAAACCCACAAACGGATTTGCCGGTCCGTCCGTGGGGGCCGACCGCTCCGAGATCCGGGCGGCCGATTCGTGGGCCTCACGCTAGCCCCGCAAGGGGTCCTTGTCAATCGTCGCTGCGGGTCGCCCGTCGGACGATCCGCAGCGACGGTGGACTACCGTTTCTTCTTGCCGAAATGCTCGATCCACGCGGTCCGGTCGTACACGTCCACGCCGAGCGCGACCGCGTATCGAGCCAGATCGATGTCCTCGGTGCACAGGACGCGGCACCGCTTCGCCATCGCAAGGAGGCGGGCCGTCCCGAGGGCCGTTCCAAGGCGCCCGCGGATCGCTTGGGCATCCGGCTCCGAGTACGGCTCGTCGTGCAGGAGGTCGCCGAGAGCGACGCCGTCGACGACGCTCCCCTCATAGGCACCGGCCGCGCCCTCGGACATCACCCAGCGCCAGCGCTTGCGGACCATCAGCGGGACGAGGTCCGCGACGACCATCCCGTCGACGAAGTCGGGGGTGACGAGGAACCGGCGGGGGCGCGTCGCCAGCCAGACGAGTGGGGCCCCGATCAGCAGGATCAGCGCGAACGGTACCCATGCGGTGCCCGGCGTGATGCGGGTCACACCCGGGATCTGGCCCACGATCGGGCCCCACACCTGTATCTGGTTGTTGTCCCGGTCCGCGATGAATGCGCGCCCACGCGCGTCGAACGCGATGTCGTTCGGGAAGTTGAACTGACCCGGGCCGGTGCCGTTGTCACCGAAGGTCGCGACCATGTCGCCCTTGTCGTTGTACATGTCCACCCGGTGGGCAAGCGCGTCCACCACGAACAGGCGGCCCTGGCTGTCCAATGCGAGCCCGCGCGGAGTGCCCGTCGTGTTGAAGATCTGGACGAACGAACCGTCCGGTCGGAACACCTGCACGCGACGGTTGTCGGCGTCGGCGACGAAGACGCGCGCATCCACTCCCGTCCCCTTCACGGCGATGCCGTTCGGGAAGTAGAAGTCCCCGGGCGAGTCGGTGACGTTGACCACCTGCTTGGTCGAGCCCCAGTGGGCCTTGAGCTTCCCATCGCTCCCGAACACGAGTATCTGGTGTTTGAGGGAGTTCCCGACGTCGGTCACGTAGAGGTCGCCGTTCGGGCCGAACGCGAGCGCCAGTGGTGACCACTGGAACGACGCATCGCCGTTCGGCAGGAACTTCCTGATGAACGTGCCGTCCTGATCGAACACGTAGAGGCCCTTGAGCGCGCGGTCGGTGACCCACACGGTGTTGTCCGGGCCGATGGCCAGATGCACCGGGCTGCTCAGACTCGTCGCCGTGCCGTCCTGGATCGCACCGAAAGTGAACAGATAGGCGCCGTCGACCGTGTAGGCGCGAACGGTGTGGTAGGCGTAGTCGGTGACGTAGCACCGGTTGCCGATGAGTGCGACGCCGGTCGGGCGTGTCATCGCCTGCGCGCCGGTACCGGCGAAGGAGTACAGGTACTGTAGCGGCTCCACTGCCGCCGCCGTCGCCGTGAAGCTCAGGGACGGCGTGTGCCGGTTCTGTGAGTAGTAGTAGGCGACGTAGAGCAGCGCCGCGAGCAGCACGCTCAGCGCCACGAGCACGGCGATCCGTCGCGCCCGGGCACGGGCCATCGCCCCGTTCGTGGTGATCGCGCCGGATTCCGGCAGCACGTTCGGGACCTGGGTACTCACTCCGCTATTTGGCATTCGCGCCTAACCTCTTGATCGCGTCGGGGGCCGTCTTGTCTCCGGGAACGAGTTCGAGATACCGCTCCCAGGCGTTGAGGGCCCGCTGGGTGTCCTTCTGCTGCTCCGCCAACTCTGCCACGAGCTTGACGGTGTCCGCGTTCGTGGGATCGAGGGATGCCGCGATCCGCGCCTCGGTCAGGGCCTTTGCCGGGGAGCTCGACCTCAGTCGGAGCGCGGCGGCGAGATGATCGGCCGCGGTACCCAGCTTCGCGAGCTCGTCCTTCGGCGCTGTGATGCCCGCCGGGGCATTGTCGGCCGCCGTGCGGAAGTACTCCGCGGCCTGCGCGACATCGCCGGCCTTCAGCGCGATGATCCCGAGGTCGTAGTTGGCCTGAGCCTGCTTGGGATCGAACGCGACGACGATCAGGAGTTCCTGCTTCTGCATGTCGGGAAGCCCGAGGCGCTGGTACGCCGTGGCCAGCATGTAGTGGGCCGGCGAGGAGTCCCGCTTGATGGACAGCGACTTCTTGAGGTTCGCCACGGCGTCCTCGTAGCGCTTCTCCTCGACGTAGGTGGTCCCGAGGTAGTAGTAGGC
>Ga0209540_10003213_pt1 | contig 11244 bp, 13 predicted proteins | sample BarGraIncu01121A_FD_184501 | JGI IMG/M metagenome (GOLD analysis project Ga0209540, IMG submission 184501) | Arctic peat soil microbial communities from Barrow, Alaska - Barrow Graham LP Incubations 011-21A (SPAdes) (version 2) | ecosystem: Environmental > Terrestrial > Soil > Wetlands > Peat... | reverse complement strand
CAAGTTTGGTACGTCTGCGAACTTTTCGCAGCAGTTAGGCTTGACCCAAATCGCTTCGGAGAGGTCTTTGCCGATTTTGTCTTTGTTAACTTCAAAAGCGGCAACAAAGTGTATGTCGCGTATGTGGTAGCCGCCGTAGTTCACGTGCATTAACCCTGGAACCGTGGTATTTTCTTTTGCATCCTTATAGTACTGAGTTCCCTGAATAAGGGCTGAAGCGCTATTACCAACGCCAACTAATGCTACGCGAATTTCAGGCATGTATAGATAACATCCAAATGCATTGATTAGTGAAGGCTTAATGTCCACGTACGCTATAACTTTTCCTATCCCACTAATGGCAATGCTTGTTTTCGCTGGTAGTTGTTGTTGAGAGGTTGCTATACGCAACTACTTCCAACAGGTTACCCTGCTTATTGCGTTTAGTTGTCTGATTGAAATTATGGGTGCATTCTGGTTGTGCATGTTGCCATAAGCAGCACTGAGTGTTACAAATTTGAGTTAGCGGACTTGGCACTGAGAGCGTTCTTCAGCAAGTAGTGTGAATTGCTTTTTTTTGTGATACTGATCAACTACTATAGTCATTCTACTTGCGGTCCCCATGACGGAAGTTTACGACTTGCTCGATTTCTGAACATTTTTGTTGACTTCCTCGGTGCTTAAACAATCCCAAGATTCTGGCCAAACTCTCTGCAGGGGTTCAACAAACTCCTGAACTCCAAAGTAAACCTCTATTCATAACCCTTCACTAAACCGAGATCAATCAAAACGAAAGATGTAATCTCCTTTTTGAATTTTTGACGCTTTAATCAGGCAGTTGCTTTAACCCTTTTTGAATAAGCATAATAGTGAGCATTTTCTGGCAGAATGAGGTTTGGCAAAATTATAAAGGGGACGGCTGACACACTTACTAATTAACCGGTGAATAAATGATATGAGTACAAACGAAATCGCCGTTACTTATGAACCATTCAAAGAAATTGTAATTATGGAAAAAACCCGTTTTAACAGCCCAGAAGAAATCGCGCGGTTCACCTCTGTGATTGCTGGGGGCAAATTGGCTGGGTTGTACTGGGTTGATGGCGTTGTTTTCCTGTATTTTCCGCTTACTGCTTCAACAGCTATAGTTGCCAAGGAACTGCTTGAGAAACACAAAGTCTACTGGACTTTCGTCGGGTTCGCGATGATGCCCAAGTACATGCAGATTATTGAGACTAAAGAAAAAATGATTGTGCCTGTCGTTGAGATAACGTCTGATCCGATTTTGAAATCGGTTGCTAAATGGTTAAAAGAACTAAAAGAGTAAGCCCGTTTTTTGAGGGCTAAGTTTGCCTAAGATAGTGTTTGAGGGCACCGTTTTTTCAGGCACCGGCAAGGGCAAAAAATTCTTGGAGTTGCCCTGGGTTAAACGGCAAATAGAAGAAAAACTCGGTTTTATTCCGTACGCTGGAACCTTAAACATACGCTTAACCGAAGAGAGCGAACAGAAGAAGAGTCTGCTTGAAAAAGCTCAGGGAATAGAGATTGAACCTCAAGTAGGGTACTGCCCAGGTGTTCTGTTTAGGGCATGCATTGGCGCTTTGGATTGTGCTGTTGTGATTCCTAAAGTGCCCAATTACCCAAGCGATGTGTTGGAGGTTATTGCTCCCGTTTATTTGCGCGGTGAACTCAAGTTGGTGGATGGCTGTTTGGTAACTGTCACCGTTAACGTTTAGGACTGCAAGCTTTCTTGAATGATTCCATGTATTCGTCTACGCAACCAGCCTTTTTGAGGTATGAGCCATAGGTTACGAGGGCTTTCATGGCTCTGGCTGCATCCTCGGGCGATTCGAAAGAGGGAACGCATAGCCTATCGAACCGTGAGCGTGTGTAGAGGGCCATTTCAGTTTCGCCGATGTCACACATGACTATGGGCTTAGTGTAGTTTTCAGCGATTTTCACTATGCCGTCGATGTACACTTCTCGGAGTCCCGGCATGTGATGAAGACCAAGAAGAATTATGCCATGAATCTGCGGGTCCTGGAACATCAGGTCAGCAGCCATAACAAACATGTCATCGGTCACTGAACCTGTGAGGTCCACGGGGTTTGAGGTAGCTGCAATCTTTAGGATGATATTTTGATCTTTTAGTTCTTGGAATTTCTGCAACGTCTCCTCGGAGAAACGTTCCACCGTTAACCCTAAGGCTTCGCATTCGTCAACGGTCATGACGCCTGGTCCTCCTGCGTCGGTTAGTACGCCGATGTTTTTGCCCATGGCTGGCGGCTGCATCGCCAAGGCTTTTCCTATGTCGAAGAATTCTTCCATGTCTCTGGCTCTTATGATTCCGCCCTGTTCGAAAGCTGCGTCGTAGATTTTGTCTGAACCTGCAATCGCACCCGTGTGAGATGCCGCAGCTCTTGCGCCTGCCGCGCTTCTTCCTGACTTGATGATTACGACGGGTTTTTTGGCTGTCACTTTCTTGGCTATTTTGAGGAATTCTCTTCCAGACGTAATGTCTTCAAGGTAAACGAGGATAACTTTAGTTTCTTTATCATGAAGCAAGTAGTGGAGTATGTCGGATTCGGTGACGTCGCATTTGTTTCCGAAGCTGACGAATTTGCTAACACCCATCTGGCGCCCAGTCAAGTAGTCTAGGGCGGCGACTCCGAATGCTCCGCTTTGCGTAATCATGGCAATGTTGCCGGGCATGGGTCTTGGTGTTGCGACAACTTCCTCTCCTGTTGTAAGAACTTTTGTTTCGGGAAGGAACAGGGTGTCTATGCCTGTTTTTGAGTAGTAAACTCCTAGGCAGTTGGGTCCTAAAACGCGGATTCCGCCCTTCGCTGCAGCCGCCACTACTTGGTCTTCGAGTTCTTTGTTTCCGACTTCCTTGAAGCCTGAACTGATAATGATGGCGTTTTTGACTTTTTTAGCCGCTGCTTCCTCCATGATGGAGGGAACAAATTTGGCTGGAACGATAACAACGATTAATTCGATTTCGCCTGGGATTTGGGTTAAGGACGGGTAGCATTTAAAGCCTAAAATCGAGTCTTCATTGGGGTTAACAGGGTAGAGTTCGCCTTTGAAAACGCCATGCTGTTTGTTGGTGACGAAGTTTTTGAAGATAACGTGGCCTGCTTTATCGACTTTTTTTGTGGCACCGATTACTGCGACTGAATGTGGATTGAAGAATGCATCCATCTTCTGTAGTGTTTCTTCCATAACTTATCCCATCGTTCCGCTTAGTGCTTGCAAGCCTCGTTTTTATGTATTACTCTACAAAAAAGTTCTTTTCTGTTCAAGTAATTTATTTATTTTCTGATGTATTAATCTTGTTTAATGGTTTTTCTTACGATTACTATGGGTTTGTGCCTGATTGCCGCAAGCATCTCCCAGCTTACCTCGTTAACTTCCACATGGAACCTCGCCGCCATATCCCACACGGTAGCGCCTGAACCTGGACCGCGGGCTTTGTCAGCTATGTTCGTGATTTTCAACGCTTCGCTTGCCCCAAGATTGCAGCCAACTGCGGTGAGCGGTGTGGAGCTTTTTTTGAGTTTGAGAACTCTGCCTATGAGGTAGGTGCTGCTTGCTCCCAGTGAATGTATGCCTTTTAGGGGGTTTGGTCGTGGAGTAAAAAAGAAATTCCGGAACTTGTAGGTTTTATCGGTGTCAGCGATTATTACGCAAACGTTTTTTTGCAATCTCAATTGGATTTGGCTTTGAATTTTCTGCGCCAATTCCTCTGCATCATTCAATGGCAAGCTCACGTATGAATAGGGCAGGTTGGAGCCGTCGATTCCGCCTTCGGAACCGAACATGAGTGCCTGCCAGAACCCAGCGTACTGAAGGGCTACTTGTTTGTGGCGGCTGCCAGAGGCGAGGGGGTAATTGCGCAATCGCTTTAGCAGTCGCGGTCCAAAACAGCATAAAATTCCAAGGGGGTAACCCCAGACAATGCGCATCCAGAAACGCGCCATAACCATTGCACTCCAATTTGGCTCTACGGTGCTTTCATCAACCATGTTGCCAAGCGCCGTTGAAATTGCCTTTTCCGATACCACTACAAAGTCGCATTCTTCAACTTTGCTTTCTATCGCGTCGATGATTTTGTCTATGTAAATGCTGCGGGGTTTCCAGTAATTGGTCGTTATCGCCAACGCATTGTACTTGGTCATTGATTAGGGCACTTTACAACTGCACAGTTTGGGTTTTGCCCTAATAAAGGCTTAATCCCAAAAACGAGCCCCAGTTGGAACTGATGTCGTCGCTAAAAGAGCGCGTATGGGAAACCCTGGTTGTTCTGGTAGAGTTTTCCTTTTATAGGAATCTGGTGTCCGCACACGGGGCAACGCATGTCGCTAGTTAGGTTCCACTTTGTGATGTCGAAACTGTTGCGTTTGATTACGGCTTCGTTGCAGTTGGGGCAATAAGTGTTCTCGGCGGGGTGACCGGGCACGTTTCCCATGTAAACGTAGTTTAAGCCTTGGTTTTTAGCTGTCATGTACGCTTGTTCCATGTCTTCCACACTGGTGGCGGGTATGGTGGTCATTTTGTATTCGGGGTGAAAACGCAGCAGGTGAAACGGTGTGTCTTTGCCCAAGTAATCTCTGATCCAAATTGCCATTGCACGGATTTTATCCATGGAATCACCTGCTTTTGGAACAATTAAATTGGTAATTTCGATATGGACGCCGTTTAGCTTAAGCTCTTTTAGTGTCTCGTAGATTGGTTCAACGTTGGGTACTGCCATGACAGATTTGTAGAAGTCTGGGTCTCCTCCGCCCTTGAAATCAATGGTTGCTGCATCCAAGTAAGGTGCAATGGTTTTTACTGCTTCAGGAGTCATGTACCCGTTGCTGACAAAAGTGTTAAACAAGCCTGCTTCATGCGCCAGCTTAGCGCTGTCATAGGCGTATTCCATGAAGATGGTGGGTTCGGTGTAAGTGTAGCTGATTCCTTGGCATCCAGCGTTTTTGGCTGACTTTACCACTTCTTCTGGGGGAAAGGGGTTACCTGCGATTTCTTTGTCTTGGCTTATCATCCAGTTGTCGCAGAATTGGCAGCGGAAATTGCAGCCAGCCGCCGCAACCGACATCACCAAGGCTCCGGGGTTGAAGTGGGAGAGCGGTTTTTTGCTTATGGGGTCAACGCCTGCAGAAACGGCTTTCCCATAATTGAGCGTGTAGAGGACGCCACCTTTGTTTTGCCTAACCAAGCAAAAACCAGTTGCGTCATCATTTATGAGGCAGCGCCTAGCGCACAGGCAGCATTTTACTTTGCCTTCACCCTGCTTTTCATACAGCATTGCTTCATGTAAAGACATAACAATCCACAAAGAGAATAGGGGGTTTTTGTTTAAAAGCATTAACTACAAGCGCTTGTATTGAACTGGGAAAGAAATAACTAATAGTTATGTAGTTATATAGTTATTAGGTGCTGAATCTTGGGTAAATATGCCACAATCTCAGTCCCAATCGAAGTCAAAAAACAGTTAGAGAAAACCAAAGGAGACAAAGATTGGGGCGCATTCCTGCTCGAAATCTGCACTGAAGGGCAGCGTCTGAAAGGCAAGAAAGCCTTTGAAGAACTTAGGCAACTACTCTCAAAGGAAGACCTAAAAACTATACGTGAATCCAGCAAGGAATTTAGAGAGAATTTTAGCCTAAGATGAACCTATTAGACACAGGCATAGTTATCGACATAATGGAAAATGACAAGTACATTCCAGCCTTCATCTCTTCGATAACCCTTCTAGAGATCTTGAGGGGCATCGAAGACAAAAAGAGACGCACAGCAAAACAGTTGTTGGAAGAAAGCTTTTCAGTTCTAAACTTAGACAATGGCATAATTGAAGCTTACTGCAAAATCTATCGTAAATTAAAAGAGGAAGGCAACTTGTTACCTGACGCTGACCTCTTAATTGCAGCAACAGCTATCGCGCACGACCTTATTCTAGAAACCAAAGATGCCCACTTTTTAAGGTTAAAATCTTTTGGGCTAAGATTGACTTAGAGATTAAAAAAGAACGCAAACAAATCGTTCTGTTTACAACATCTTGTGGTGGAAGCAGGTGTCTGCTCCTGTGTGACATACGTTCCCTACTTGTTCTACCACGTACAATAGGGCGTCGTAGTCGCAGTCAGTTGTTACTGAGACGATTTTTTGTGTGTGCCCTGAGGTTTCGCCTTTTACCCATATTTCGTTTCGGGAGCGGCTCCAGTATGTGGCTTTTTTGGTGTTCAACGTCATTTCGACCGCTTGCCTGTTAGCGTAAGCCAGCATCAATGTCTCTTTGGTTTTGGCGTCTTGAACGACCACTGGGATGAGTCCGTTGCCTTTTTTGAAGTCTAATTTTTCAAGCAATTCATTGTTTGTCATTGTCTAATTGTCACCCCCATCTTGCGCAAGTAATCCTTTACGATTGGAACGGGATACTTGTTGTAGTGGAAAATTGAAGCCGCCAGCGCCGCGTCCGCTTTGCCATCGGTTAAGACATCGAGGAGATGTTTTGGGACCCCTGCGCCGCCGCTTGCGATGATTGGAACGTTAACGCGCTCAGAAATGGCACGGGTTAACTCGATGTCATACCCGTCTTTTGTGCCATCTCTATCCATTGAAGTAACCAGAAACTCGCCTGCGCCAAGCTTCTCTGCCTGTAGCGCCCACGCTATAGCGTCGATTCCTGTGGGTTTCCTCCCTCCGTAAGTAACCACTTCAAACCATAACTTGCCTTCGCCAGTATCAACCATAATCTTGCCGTCGCTGGCATTGTGGTTTCTTTTGGCATCAATGGCTGTAACCACGCATTGTCTTCCGAAAACGTCGGCTAATTCAGTTATGACTTTAGGGTTTTCCACTGCTGCCGTGTTAACTGACACTTTATCAGCGCCGCTGCATAATACGAGTCTTGCATCTGAAACATTTCTGACTCCACCTCCGACTGTAAAGGGAATACTGATTGCTTTGGCAACACCTTCAACGACACCTCGAAGAATGTCTCTCTTCTCGGAAGACGCGGTTATATCCAGGAAAACCAGTTCATCTGCGCCGTCGTCGGAATAGCGTTTAGCCATTTCAACTGGGTCGCCTGCTTGCTTTGGATTCAGGAAGTTTATGCACTTAACTACTTTCCCGTGGTCAACATCTAAGCATGGAATGATACGTTTTGCTAACGGCATCTTTATTCTCCTATTTTTTGTATGGCTTCTTTTAACGTGAAGCGCCCTTCATAAAGGGCTTTCCCGATGACGGCGCCTTCTACCCCAATTTGTTTAAGAGCTACCAAATCCCCAATGCTGCCGATTCCGCCTGCTGCGACGATTTTTGCGTTGGGGTATTCGGAGGCTCGGCTGAGCGTTTGCAAGTCTGGACCGTTAAGCATGCCATCCTGGGCAATAGAAGTTATCAGAAAATGGTGAATTCCAAGTGCATTGTATTTTTCAAGTGCGTCATCTACGGTCATGGCGGTTGCGGTTTGCCAACCCTCAACCATGATGCGTCCTTCCTTGTTGTCTAAGGCAACGATGACTGATTCGCCACCGAATTTTTTTTGGATTTTCCCAATGGCAGGGGGGTCGCTAAATGCTAAGGCGCCAAGGATGACGTGGGTTATGCCTGTTTTGAAGAGTTTCTCTGCTATCTCAAAATTGCGTATTCCGCCGCCAACCTGAATGGGCAACGCAATATTTTTTGCAACTTCAGCTATGACTGCGTGGTTGTTGCCGATCCCAAAGGCTGCATCCAAATCGATAATGTGCAGCTTCCCTGCGCCCTCGTCCCGCCAACGTTGGGCGGCTTCAACTGGGGTGCCGAATTGGCTTTCATATATTTTGGCGGTTTTGGCTTCGCCCCGGGTTAAACGAACGATTTTGCCGCCCATCAAATCTATTGCTGGAATCAATTGCATAGTAATCACTTAACTACGGTTTTGACGAAGTTTTTGAGGATTCTCAGGCCTATGTCGCCCGATTTTTCTGGGTGGAACTGGGTGCCATAGATGTTTTTGCTGGCTATGGCTGAGGTGAAGGTTGTTCCGTACTCGGTTTTTGTGCAGACTATTGACTTGTCTTTGGGCACTGGGTAGAGTGAATGTACGAAGTAAACGTAGGTGCCATCTGCTATTCCGTCGAAGAGCTCGTTGGGTTTGACGATGTTTAGTGTGTTCCAGCCCATGTGTGGCACCTTCACGGTCTTGGGCAGCTGCATGTTTTTGCCCTTGAACAGCGCTAAGCCGTTGCCTGGTCCTTCTTCGCTTGTCTCAAAGAAGAGCTGCAAGCCCAAGCATATGCCAAGGAGCGGTGTACCGTCTTGGATTTTGTTTTGGAGTGTTTCCTTGACCGCATCGAGCTTTGACGAAGCGGCGGTGAAACTTCCGACGCCTGGCAGGGCGATGGCGTCTGCTTTCGCTAAGTCCTGAACGGTGGTGCCGATTGAAGCGGTTAAGCCTGCTTTTTCCAGAGCCGTTTTTAGGCTAAGAAGGTTTCCGACGCCGTAATCAAAAATCACTGCATTTGGCATTAGATGACTCCCTTGGAGCTGGGCACGCCTTTGCGTCTTGGGTCTATAGCTATGGCTTGGCGCAATGATAGTGCGAGGGCTTTTACTGCCGCTTCTGCCTTGTGGTGGTCGTTGCTGCCATATTCAACAAATACGTGGACGTTTGATTGGAGTGCGGTGGCGAGGGATTCGAAGAAGTGGTTGATGTCTTCGGTGGGCATTTCTTCTACTTTTTTGCCTTTGAGTTTGAGGTCGATTTTGAAGTAGGGACGCTTCACCAAGTCCACAGCGGCAAACGCTAAGGAGCAGTCCATGGGTGCAGCGGCGTTGCCGAAGCGTGCGATGCCTTCGCGGGTGCCCAACGCCTTGTTGAGTGCTTCGCCTAAGCCTATGGCTAAGTCTTCTACGGAGTGGTGCACCAAATCGCCCTTCACCGACGCCATTATGTCGATTAAACTGTGCGTGGCAAACGAAGTGAGCATGTGGTCCAAGAATGGCACGGAAGTGTTAACGGCTGCCTTTCCTTCGCCATCAAGATTCACTTGTACTTTAACTTCGGTTTCCTTGGTTTTACGGTAAACCTCTTCTGTCCTCATTCGTCTTCCCCTTCAATTTCCTTTAACGCTTCGACTAATTTAGCGTTCATTTCAGGCAAACCAACTGTGACGCGGAAGCAGTTTTCGTATTGGAGGATTTTGCCCCATTTCTTAACCATAATTCCCTGCCAAAGCAGCTTCTGGTTAACTATGTCGCAGGGCTTTTGGGTGTTCATCAACACGAAGTTAGCTTGTGAATCGAATGCTTGTACGCCTTCTATTTCGTTGAGTGCCTTTATCAGTTTTTCCCGCTCGCTCTTGAGTTGCCTGACAGATTCCAGCATTATGTCAACGTTGTCCAGCATTTTAGAGCCCATTCTGAGTGTGAAACCGCTAACAGGGTAGGGCAGCGGGGTTTTTTCGGTTAGAACCTTGGCTAACTCGGGGTTTGCCACCGCGTAACCAAGCCTGAGTGCAGCTAACCCAAATGCTTTGGAGAAGGTCCTGAGGATAATCATGTTCTCAAACTCGCGTATCCTTGGCACAAACGAGTAGTCCGCGAATTCGCCGTACGCCTCGTCCAGGATGACTATGCCCGGGAAAGCTTTGGCTAATTTTTCTATGTCTTCAGCTTTGTACTGCGTTGCAGTGGGGCTATTGGGTGAGCATAGATAGAGTAACCTTGTTTTGTCTGAGAACTTAGATAGCATTCCTTTAACGTCGAGTTGCAGGTTTTTTTGAAGCGGGACGGTGATGTATTCGCCTTCTTGGCGTCTAACGCAGAGCCTTGGAATGGAGAATGTTGGCGCGAACGAGACTGCGATGTCCCCTTTTTCGATGAATAGTCTTATGATGCGATCGATTAGTTCATCGCTTGCATTGCCAACTACGAGGAAGTCCTTTGGAACTTTAATGTAGCCAGTGAGCTTTTCGCGCAGCTTAACCTCCTCGTCCTCTGGGTACATGCGCAAATCAATCTCGTCAGCTAACTCTTTCACAAGCTTAGCTTGCTTCACGCGGGGCATGAACAGATTCTCGTTGAAGTCTAACTTGATTATCTGCTTTGTAGTGACGCCTAGTTGCTTTGCTACTGTTTCGGGCGTTGCTCCAGCAGTGTAGCAGTCTATTGCTTGGAGTTTTTCAAGTTTTTGTTTTATCCATTTTTGGTAGGATTCGCTCATTTTTCAAACCTTGCCTTTATTGCTTTGTAGTGGTTTGGAAGGTTTTCTGCTTCCGTCATTACCTTGATGCTGTCTTTTACTCTTTCTAAGCCTGTTTTGGTGCTTTCGACTATGCTTACTCGCCTCATAAAGTCCAATGCGGATAAGCCTGAGAAAGACTGGGCAAAGCCGCCTGTTGGCAGGACGTGGTTGGTTCCGCTTCCGTAGTCGCTTAAGGCAACGGGGCTGTAGGGACCTAAGAGTATTAGTCCCGCGACGAGTTTCTCAGCCAACTCTTTAGCGTTGGCGGTCATGATTTCTAAGTGCTCCGCAGCAAACTGATTAGCTAAACTGATCGCCTGATCCATGCTGCTGCAGATTATTATGAAGCCGAACTTGGATAGTGACTCAGAGACTTTTTCGCCCCTCTCAGCCGAAGCAGCAATCTTTGAGAGGAAATCCTGAACTTGCAAAGCAACTTTCTCCGAAGTTGTTATGAGTCCAGCAACGCTGTCGCCTCCATGCTCAGCCTGCGAAACCATATCAAACGCAATCAGCCGCGCATCAGCACACTCATCAGCCAACACGAGGACTTCACTTGGGCCAGCAGGCATATCAATCGCAACATCGGTGGAAACCAGAACCTTCGCAGCCGTCACATATTTGCTGCCTGGACCAACGATTTTTCGCACGGGCGCTATGGTTTTTGTACCATAGGCTAAGGCGGCTATGGCTTGGGCTCCGCCAACCCTGTAGACCTCATCGACACCGCAGATGTCGGCGGCAACCAGAACCAGAGGGTTAACTTTGCCTTTAGCATCCGATGGCGAACACACGACTATTCTGGGGACACCTGCGACTTTGGCCGGAACCGCAGTCATGACAAGCGTGCTTGGATAAGCGGCTTGTCCACCTGGAACGTAGCAACCGACGCTTTCGATTGGGCGCAGAACAGTCTGCACCGTTATGCCGTCGCCGGTGGTTTTGATTTCGATTTGGGTAAGCAGTTGCTTTTGATACGCGTTGACTTTTTCCTTCATGAATTTTAGAGCAAACACTTGTTGGGG
>Ga0209540_10003212_pt1 | contig 11252 bp, 8 predicted proteins | sample BarGraIncu01121A_FD_184501 | JGI IMG/M metagenome (GOLD analysis project Ga0209540, IMG submission 184501) | Arctic peat soil microbial communities from Barrow, Alaska - Barrow Graham LP Incubations 011-21A (SPAdes) (version 2) | ecosystem: Environmental > Terrestrial > Soil > Wetlands > Peat... | reverse complement strand
ACAGGAGGTCTGTCGGATGTCAGAATCAACTGTTTCCCCGATTGATGAAGGTGGTTGAAAATATGGAAGAAGGTATCCTGTGTTTTTTCTTTTCCTGCAAATTCATGTACATCATCCAGAATAAGGACATCAATCATCTGGTAGAAATGAAGGAAATCGTTTTTATTATTATTTCTTACTGATTCAACAAACTGGGTCTGGAACTTATTGGCATTTACGTATAGCACGATCTTGTCAGGATGTTTTTCTTTTACGAGAATACCAATAGCCTGAACCAGGTGAGTCTTACCCAGACCTGAGTCACCATACACCATCAGAGGATTGAATGCGGTTCCACCTGGATTATTGCCAACGGCTATTCCAGCTGATCTTGCCAGCCTGTTGCATTCTCCTTCAATATAATTGCTGAAATTGTAATCGGGATTAAGTTTAGGGTCAAAATGTACTTTTTTTATGCCTGGAATTACAAATGGGTTTTTAATTGAGGGTTGAGTAACATCGAAGGGGACCTGTACCGGTTTATTATTAAGATCTGTTTTGTTTCTTGACGGATATCTTACAGTATAGGGTTTGCCATCGGAAAAATTTGTATTCTCCATAACGACATTGTATTCAAGCTTGGCGTCAGCACCGATCTCGCGTCTCAGGGTCTTCCTGAGAATATCAATGTACTGTTCTTCAAGATATTCATAAAAAAATGGACTTGGCACTTGAATGGTCAGAACATTGTTCTCGAGTTTTAAAGGAATTATCGGTTCAAACCAGGTCTTGTAACTGATGGATGGAATTATGTCTCTGATTATTTGCAGACAGTTATTCCATACGTCATTATGTGACTTATTCATGTAAGTTGGTATTTAAAAAACTTCAAGTTTGAATCAAACCGATTCACGTAGCAATATTTGTAAAAAAAAAGCTAATAAAAAAAATTTTTTTTACTTGACTTTCTCGAAAAAAGTATATGTTTTTAACCATCAGCAACTTATAAATGAAATTATTTTTATTTTATTTAAACTACTGATTATCAATTCTTTATTGTTATTTATATTAGTTTGTATGTGTAATACAATTCATTATGAATTCTTACTCAAAATTCAACCTGATATACATAAAATGCGGACTATTTTGCCCTTGATTCTGATTGATTTTTTAAGATCAAGATTATCTGATTTTTATACTAATTTTATTTAGACGGTGTACTTTTTTTACCAAAGACTGAAAAATGTACATATCTCTTTGGATTAGTCTTCATATCCTTCAAAAGTATATTTAAACTCTCCAGACTATTGGTCAGATTTGTATAAAGTGTATCATTTGTAAGAAACTGCCCCGCACTGCCTTTTCCTTTGTTCAGATTATCTAGGAGTGAAGATGCTTTTTCGAGACTCGTTTTCAGGTTAGAAACTGAAGCGGAAATGTTTGAAGCTGCCAGAGTATCGGTAATTGATTCAAGATTACTGAAGGTCTTGTTCATTTTTCCGGAATTATCCGAAAGCATTTTGGTAAAATTATTTATATTATCGAGTGTGGCTGCAAGTTCCTTTTCCTTGGATCCAATTGCTTTGTCGATGCTAGCTGTTGTATTATTAAGGTGAGTAAAAGTTCCTCTGAGTTCCTTTTTAAATTCAGGATTCATTATTTCATCTACTGAACTAATCACCGAATCGATGACCACAATCAAATTAGAAATCTTTTCCTTCACCGGTAAAATTTCCGTATCGATCTTATCCATAAGAGATTCTGCAAGTCTTCCTGGAATAGTATCTCCTTCAGAATAAGTTCCAGGTCCTTTTCCATATACAAATTGAACTTTCATTCCACCCAGGAGAGAGATTGGCACTATTTCCGCTACAGTATTTTTAGGGAGTTTGAAATTCTTTTTCACTGAGAATACAACCAGAAGTTTTCCGCTCTTTGCATCTATAAAATCTAAGGATCTTACAACGCCGACTTTATATCCGTTGATTTCGACAGGACTGGATTCAGCAAGCCCGCCCACCTTATCATAAACGGCATAGTAAATGGCTGTGCTTTTTAAGAAATCTTTTCCCTTAAGAAAATTAAAAAGCCATACAAAAACCACAATAGTCAGTAACGCAGTTGCTCCGACTTTAACTTCATTTGAAATCTTCTTCATCAATTAGTTTTTTTGTGTTTTCCTCTTTTGTTCCAAAGCTTGGTGTAAAGGTAATATTTTGTTGTCTTTTACAGCTATCACAAATGCATCAGGATAAATCGTATCAATCTTTTTTCTATAATTTACAGCTTCAGAATAATCTGGGAAATTTCCTGCAGCATATTTGTACCGGTTTTGTGTAAATATTTCTGTTATATCACTTAACCCTTTGAAATTTTCGGGTTTAATTTCGGTTTTTGATACAGAAGTTGTAACCTGAACCATAAATAATATTTCACCGGTTTGTGAATTTACTCTGGTTATGGTGTCGTTTTTCTGGGCTGTATCCTGATTCTTTTCCCATGAAATGCTGCTCTTGCTCTCAATCTCATTAAGATAATCTCTGCAAGCTCTGAATATTGCAGATGCAAGATAATCCTGCCCTTCTTTCGAGTTAAGATACTTTTCTTCAGCTGGATTAGTAATAAATCCCGTTTCAACCAGAACACTTGGCATCTTAGTGTTGTACAAGACCCAGAATCCGGCCTGTTTGACATCACGATCACTTCTGTTTACCCGTTCCCGGAACTCTGTTTGAATCTTTGAAGCCAGATCAGTGCTCTCTTCTTGAAAAACTTTTTGTGTGGTCGAGAACATAATAAATGATTCCGAGGATTTAGGATCAAATCCTCCATATTTAGTGGAATAATCCTTTTCGAGGTATATTACCTCGTTCTCCTTCATAGCCACTTCAAGATTCTGCTGGTCTTTCGAATAACCCATAATCCAGGTTTCGGCACCCATGACTTTTTTGGAATTAATCGAATTGGTGTGAATTGAAATGAAGAGATCAGCATTAGCTTTGTTAGCAATCTTTGGTCTGTCTCTTAACTCAACAGTCGAATCGTCTTTCCTGGTATAAATAACCGTTACATTCTTGATATTCTGTTGAATATATTCGCCTGTTTTAAGAGCAATTGCCAGATTAATATCACTTTCACGGCTTATAGAACCCAATGCACCAGGATCTTTTCCTCCATGTCCGGCATCAATTACAATCACCCTGTGTTTTTCCTCTTTAATTCCATTTGCCGGGGATGATGAAGTTGGTGAGGTAATAAATAGGAAAAACAATATTACTATATATATATTAAAGGTATGATGTTTGCCGTTTTTAATTCCTGTACTCATTTTTCGTTAGTGTTTTTTAATTAGTTTTGCGCAGGCATGCCGGTATCACACAAAAACTATACAAAAATAGCATTTAAGTTGTATTTTTTTAAAGAAAAGCGGTTAGTTATATTGTTCCTTTTATTGGTCCAATCTTTTTCTCTGTTCTCTCAGGAAGGCAAAACAGTTATGGATACATTGGTAATAAAGAAGGATTCCATAACAACCGACTCTGCTAAATTGAAGCTTCGCAAGACAGCATCAGGTGCAATAGATTCTAAGATTACTTACCAGGCTGCGGAATTAATTAAAAGAGATATAATTAACAAGAGGTTTATCCTTACCAAGAACGCTGTAATTAATTATGGAGACCTAGAAATAAAAGCCGATTCTATTGTAATCAATATGAATACGAATCTGTTGTTTGCGATAGGGAGGAAGGACACTACCGGGAAAGTTGTTGGGAAGCCGGCTTTTAAACAGGGAAGCAATCAGTTTGAATGTGATGAGCTTACTTACAATTTCAAAACCAAAAAAGCTCTGATTAAGAATATTGTAACAAAACAGGATGCCGGACTATTGCATAGCGCTTTTACCAAGCTTCTTGAAGATGGTACATCCAATATATCAAGGAGCACCTATTCCACATGCGATGCCGATACGCCTCATTTTTATATAAATCTTCCCAAAGCAAGGGTGTATCCCGGGAAAAAAATAATTTCAGGTCCTGGTAATCTTGTTCTTGAAGGAATACCATTGCCTCTGGCAATTCCTTTTGGCTTTTTTCCAATCCAGACAAAAAGAGCGGAATCGGGGTTAATTATTCCCCGTTATGGAGAGGAACGTGTTCGAGGTTTTGCTCTCACTGAAGGCGGATACTACTTTGCGATAAGCGATTATTTTGATCTTACGTTGAAGGGAAGCCTGTGGGCGAATGGTTCCTGGTTAGGAAATATTATGACTGATTATAAAAGACTATATAAATATAGTGGTAGCTTCTCATTTAGTTACGCAAATAATATATCGGGTCATCAGGGACTGCAGGATTACAGCAAAGTCGCTAATTACAGTTTAGGATGGACTTTTACACAGGATGCAAAAGCTTCTCCAGGATCAAGATTTGCTGCAAGTGTAAATATGAGTTCCAGCGGGTATGATCAAAGCAACAGTTATAACGTTAATGATCATGTTACAACAACCAGACAGTCAAGTATAAGTTATAGTAAGTCGTGGGATGGAACCCCATTCAACTTTTCGATAAGTGCAAATCACAGTCAGAATGTAGCTGACAAATCGATAAGTCTCGATCTTCCCCAGGCCAGCTTTAATATGGGAAGAATTTACCCTTTTAAATCCAAGAATAGTACCGGAACATCAAAATGGTGGGAGGAAATTCAACTTTCGTATTCTGCGTCAATGGATAATAAGATATCAACAAAAGACTCCCTGCTGTTTACATCTGCAGTATGGAAGAATATGAGGAACGGATTTAAGCAGGATATTCCCTTAAGCCTGCAGATCCGTCCTTTTAAGAATTTTTCGATCTCTCCGTCATTAACCTATTCCGGTGTGCTGTACACTCAAAAAATAATAAAAACCTTTGATCCAATTTTTTTTAATCCTGCCCTGAATAAATCTCAGCCTACAGTTGTTAATGATACTTTACACGGATTTTATTATGGGCAGGCGATAAACCCCACAATCAGTGCAAGTTTCAATCCTCAGTTGTTTGGCACATATGATTTTACTGAAAAAAGTCCTAATTTAAGAATTCAGCAAATCCGTCATGTAATCAAACCTTCGGTTGGCTTTAGCTTTACTCCCTCATTTGCGGGCCTGAGTTCCAAAATGTACAGACAGGTGCAAATTGATACTTTCCCGAATCATATATCCAGTTATTCTGTTTTTGATGGGAATATTTATGGAACACCTTCATTATCAGGCAAAAGTGGCAATATTTCTCTGAGTCTGGTTAACATACTGGAAGCTAAGGTCCTTCAGAGAAATGATACAACAGGAAAACCCAAAAAAATAAAACTGATCGATAATTTCAGTATTACTACAGCTTATAATATTTTTGCTGATCAATTCAGATGGGCTCCTATAGCAATGCAAATAAGGACCACTCTCATGAATAATATTAATGTATCTGCGAACAGCAGTTTTTCACTATATGGAACTGACAGTATCAGCCAACCAATTAATAAATTCTTGTTTATCCAGAATCATAGACTTATGCGGCTCACAAATTTTTCAACGAGTGTAGATTTCAGCCTTAGCGACTTATTCAAGAAAAGCAAAGATAAGAGCGCTTCAGGTTCAAATGCATCGCAAGCTGGTTATCAGGGAGTTCAGGGAAACATGGGAACGCCTGCCCCGGATTCCAAGATACAGCAACCTACGGGAGCAGCAGGACAAAAAGATGCATATGGTTACCCTGTTTTTAATATGCCCTGGACATTCAGTGTAAGCTACAGTCTCAATTATGTTCCATCAATTATAAAAACGACAATCGATCAAACTTTATCATTCCGCGGGAGTGTCACAGTTACTAAAAAAATGTCAGCTACATTCCAGAGCGGATATGATTTCAATGCTAAAAAGATAACTATGACAAATATTGGAATTACACGTGATCTGCATTGCTGGGATATGAGTCTTAACTGGGTACCCAATGGTACCTTGCAAAGCTGGAACTTTTTGATAAGAGTGAAAGCTGCAGTTTTGGGCGATCTTAAATACGAGCGAAGGAAAGATTTCCACGATACATATTAATATTAAAATGCGATTGTCTTGTACAGACGTCCAATTTAGGCGTCTCTGCATGTACAATGATTAATATAAAAAAATAGAGACGTCCGTTTCAGGCGTCTCTATATATATTTTTGGGATCTTTTATTCTCCCTGGATCTCAAAATCCACCTCAACTTTCACATCCCTGTGTAGTTTTACGATGGCTTTGTAGTTACCAACTTCCTTGATCTGATCTTCGGGAAGAGTGATGTTTTTACGATCAATATCAAATCCCTTTTCTTTAAGGGATTCAGCAATCTGGATTGTATTTACCGAACCGAAGATTTTGCCGGAAGTACTTGTTTTTGCACCGACAATAATTTTTAATCCGGCCATTTTCCCTGCCATCTCCTGTGCGACAATCTTTATCTTCTCTTCTTTATGAGCCCGTTGCCTGAGGTTTTCAGTATGCATCTTTTTTGCCGATGGGGTTGCAGCTATCGCATAGCCTCTCGGGATCAGAAAATTTCTGCCATATCCTGCCTTAACGTTTACCAAATCGTCTTTCTGTCCCAGCTTATTGACATCCTGTATTAATATAATTTCCATATTGAGTCCTCCTTATTTTAAAAGGTCAGTTACATAAGGAAGAAGAGCGATATGCCTTGCTCTTTTAACAGCTTTTGCCACTTTCCTCTGATATTTAAGTGAAGTACCTGTAATTCTACGGGGCAGAATTTTTCCCTGGTCATTCAGAAACTTTTTAAGAAATTCCGGATCTTTATAATCTATATAACGGATCCTGTTTTTCTTAAACCTGCAGTATTTCTTTTTCTTGATCTCAACGGTTGGTGGAGTCAAATATCTGATTTCCGATTCGTTCTGTGCCATATTTTATTCCTCCTTAGATTTACCTGATTCTTTTTGTCTTCTCTTCTTCTCTGCATATTCGACAGCAAATTTTTCCATCCTGAAAGTTAAAAACCTGATTATCCTCTCATCTCTGCGATATTGGACTTCAAGTTTTTCGATTAGATCGCCTGTGCCTTTAAATTCAACCAGGTAATAAAATCCTGTAGACTTTTTCTGGATTGGATAGGCCAGTTTCTTTAGACCCCAGTTCTCTTCATGAACGATCTCACCGCTGTTGTCGGTAATGACCTTCTTGAATTTTTGTACCGCTTCCTTCATCTGGTTCTCAGATAAAACGGGAGTTGCAATGAAAACGGTTTCGTACTGATTCAACATAGTAATTAATTGTTTATTAAATAAATGATTTTGGCTCGCAAAAGTACAACTATTTTGCTTTATTCAAAAATATATCAAGGAAAAATTATCTTAGATAGGAATTACCATTAAAATGATTTTAAGAACTGTCACAGAGGGACACGGAGCACCACAGAGAACCACAGAGAAGAATTTATCTCTGTGTAACTCTGTGAAACCTCTGTGCAACTCTGTGTAAGTTCTTGATATTATTTTTCTACTTTTCATATTTCTATTTGCATTTTGCAATTACTAAGATGCCTTTTTAACTATATTTGTGTTCAGGAATTATTAAATACGTCGACTGCTATTCTATGAAAAACTTCATTGTTTCAGCAAGGAAATACCGGCCTGCCAGTTTTGATATGGTAATCGGTCAGGATTCTATTACAAATACGCTGAAAAGTGCTATTAAAAACAACCACCTGGCACAGGCATATCTGTTTTGCGGACCAAGAGGAGTGGGGAAAACAACTTGTGCAAGGATCTTTGCCAAAACAATCAACTGCAGCAACCTGCGAGATAACCTTGAAGCATGCGATGAATGTGAATCATGCCTGTCATTCAATTCTTTGAGATCATTCAATATCCATGAACTTGATGCTGCATCAAATAATAAGGTTGAAGATATCAGGTCACTTAACGACCAGGTAAGGATTCCTCCACAGATCGGAAAGTACAGCATCTATATAATTGATGAAGTTCATATGTTATCTTCATCAGCATTTAACGCTTTCCTGAAAACCCTTGAAGAACCTCCTTCTCATGCCATATTTATTCTGGCCACTACAGAAAAACATAAAATAATCCCGACTATTCTCTCCCGATGTCAGATATTCGATTTTAACAGGATCAGAATTGAAGATATTGTTGGTCGTCTCATGTATGTAGCTAAAAATGAAGGAATCACAGCAGCCGAGGAAGCGCTTCATATAATTGCTCAGAAAGCCGACGGAGCTTTACGCGATGCTTTATCAATTTTTGATCAGATTGTAAGTCTGAGTGGAAAAACAATCGTCTATAAGGATGTTATCGATAACCTCAATGTTCTGGATTATGAATACTATTTTAAAACAGTCGATGCTGCTTTGATTGGTGATGTATCCTCAGTATTACTGACTTTTAATGAAGTCCTGGAGAAAGGATTTGACGGACATAACTTTATATCCGGACTTAACAGTCATCTTCGCGATCTGCTGGTTAGTAAGGATGAGTCAACCCTGCGGCTTCTGGAAGCGACACCCGCTATTAAAAAAAGGTATCTTGAGCAAACCGCGAATTGCTCTGTTGCCTTTCTTTTCAAGGCTCTGGAGATTGGGAATAATTGTGACCTTAATTATAAAAGCACCAAGAATCCAAGATTGCATATAGAGCTTTCACTCATCAGGTTATGCAGGTTAATGCATGAAGATGATGAGGCTTTGGAAAAAAAAAAGCCTGATCCGGATCAGTTGAAAAAACAGGAAGAAGATCTTCCGCTTCCTTCAAAATCGGAAATATTAAGGCAGGAGGTTCATCATTCTGAAAAAGTGGTCATTAATCGGGAAAAGATCTTCGGGAGTCATGATCCTGTTATTGAGAAGCCATCAAAAACATTCTCAATAAAGGAGATCATTTCTGAAGATATTGAAACGGGAGATACGAAGAGTGAGAAATTAATTCTTAACGAACCTGAGGTTCATCTTCTACCTAAGAAAGAATTCTCTCCACATGCTTTTGACATTGCATGGCAGGAATTTACAGATCAGCTTAAAGGAGATGGTATGCGAATCGTGAGTATGTTTAAATCTATCAGGACTGAAGTGGAAAATGATCAGACTATAAAAATCCATCTTAATAACGCAACACAAAAAGATACTTTCATTTTAAATTATAAACAAAAACTTATAAGCTTCCTGGAGAATAAGTTTATTCTTTCCGATATAGATATTGAAACAACTGTGGACCTCACTGAATCTAATGAAATTTTGTATTCTGATGATCAGAAGCTTAATTATCTTATTAACAAATATCCAATTCTGAAGGATATGAAGAAAATCTTTAATCTTGACATATCATAAGATGGTGCTCGAAAATCAATTTATTTACCCGGTCTCCAAGGGAAGTAAATTGATTTTGGCTGCGCCAAGCTCGCCAGCAAAACTGGGCTCGGTTCTTCGCTCCCCGCCGGCAGGCGGGTTGGGTAAACGAAGAAAATCAAAGGAGAACTATACAGATTTTTTTCTACATGGCTTTTACAAAATAAAACTGACAAATTGAAAAAGAAACTTGAAGTATCTGACGGTAATGATTATTTGAAATTTCTGACCAGAGAGAAGGATCTTTCAGACCAGATTTTTAACCACTCGAGGTCAATGATTACAATCATTAACCGAGATTATATTTATGAGAAAGTTAATTCTACCTTTTGTAACGCGCATAAAGTCGTTCTGGATACTATTCTTGGAAAATCCCTTGGAGATATTTGGGGTCATGACACTTTTCAAAATACAATAAAACGGAATGTCGATATCTGTTTCACAGGGAAAACAGTACAGTATGAAGCAACTTTTATTACACCTCAGTCAGGTAAAAGACATTTCGAAGTGGTTTTCAGACCGTTGTCTGTCGAACCGGGTAAAATCACTCATCTTCTCGCGGAAACATTCGATATTAATGATCTGAAGAACACGAAACAGGCTGTAATAGAGAAAGAAGAAGAGCTCAGAAAGTTTGAATCAAACCTTCCTATTGGTTTCCTGAGATGCGATCCTGATGGGAATATATTAAATGCCAATGAAGCTTTTCTTATGATTGCCGATTGTCACGATAAACTTTCAATTACCAAGATGAATCTTAGAAGCTTCTATCAGGAGGAAGAACTTTTTGACTTGCAGATTGACCAACTTACTGATAGCCATACGAAAAACTTTGGAAGGGTCTACCTGAAAAACTGTTGTGGAAAAGAAATCCCATGCAGGATTAGCGGGTTCCTTGCAATGAACGGATCAGGCTTTCCGTCGTACATAGATTTTGCAGTTGAAGATTGCTCACGAGAGCTGATGCTCGAAACCCGTTTGCTGCAGGCTCAGAAACTTGAGACAATCGGGTCCCTGGCAGGAGGTATTGCACACGATTTCAATAATATATTGGCTACGATTTCGGGATACTCTGAAATGTTACACGAAGATTTACCAAAAAATTCAGATCTGTCTGATAAAGTAAGTAAGATTCAGAGTGCGGTCAAAAAAGCTCAATCAATTACAAATCAAATACTTACATTTAGCAGACATGTTGAACAGGAAAAGGTGCTGATAAATGTGGCAGAAGTTCTTAAAGAGACTATCGGATTCGTAAAATCATCAATTCCAGCCAATATTGTTTTGAAGAGCAGGATTCCCAAAATTAATTCCAATATCCTGGCTGATCCGACTCAGTTGTTCAGGATTTTCTTAAACCTTATGACTAACGCAATCCAGGCAATGGAAAAAAATGGCGGTACTTTGTCTGTAAATATTGCGGTTGTCAAAAGGGAGTTTGTACAACATGAACTTAATAAAGATATTGTTGCAGATGAATATGTCCTGCTCACTTTTAAAGATACAGGAGAGGGTATGGACCCATCAGTTTTAGGAAGAATCTTTGAGCCCTTCTTTACGACACGCGAAGTGGGCAAAGGCACAGGCCTTGGCCTTTCAGTAATTCATGGTATAATAACAGAAATGGAAGGCGAGCTTGTTGTTTCAAGCAAGAAGGAAAAAGGATCTGTATTCAGTGTTTATCTTCCGGTATCGACCGGATATTCCATTAATACAATAAAGAAAGGCATCAGGAAAAAAATATTGTTTATTACAGGAAATAAATATGAATCAAGGATATTATCTCTGGCTCTTGAAAGTGCAGGGTATGAGCTTATTTATATATCTGATGGCAGGAATTTTATTAAAGTAATGACTAACATCCGGGAACGTCCTGATTTGGTTATCTA
>Ga0209540_10003210_pt1 | contig 11258 bp, 11 predicted proteins | sample BarGraIncu01121A_FD_184501 | JGI IMG/M metagenome (GOLD analysis project Ga0209540, IMG submission 184501) | Arctic peat soil microbial communities from Barrow, Alaska - Barrow Graham LP Incubations 011-21A (SPAdes) (version 2) | ecosystem: Environmental > Terrestrial > Soil > Wetlands > Peat... | reverse complement strand
TTCAAATTCTAAAGAACGATTTAAATAATCAGCAATTTCAAATATAACGCCTGGGCATTCGTTGCGTAGGTCAACTAATTGCTCGTTATTATCGTTGATTTCCATTTTTCTTCGAAAATCACTTGAGAGTATGTTTATTTCTTGCATTAAAAAATTGTTAGCGCCTTTTTATTTTTTATATCAAGTTACTATGACAATAGTACAACTTTGTGTCAGAAAAATCGAATTCTAAAACTTATTCCTTCTGTCGCTCCTCCGTTTGTTTGTGAAGGCTTAAATTTTTAGTTTAACTGTATTTGTTGTATAGTTAAGCTATAAAAAAAGGAGATTGTATGGGTTCATTTAAAATAGAAAAGAGCGGTTCAATAAAGAAGCAGGCGACACAAATTGGAGGGCTGCTTGCTATCCTAGGTATAGTCGTTTTATTTTTGTGGTATCCAGTTGTAGGTATAGCAATGATAGTAATTGGGCTTATCGCCATATTAGGCGGAAAGTTTGCGAGTAGTTAGGGTTATCATTTTTGGGTGAAAGGCATTGCTACGTTTTACTCCGCTCCTCCGTTCGTTTCTGAAAGGACTTAGTCACAGTAAAATTCATCCTGAATTTTCTGCGACCCCGCCTCAGTCGGTGACGTTCGTCATCCGGCTTCCGGCCTTGCGAACTGCCGACGTGGCAGTTCTCACCTTCGACCTCGAGGTCGAAGAACTAAGTCCGTTCAACCGCAGGAATATAAAAAAATCCCAGACCACAAATGGTCTCGGATCTTTTTATGGTCGGCTCAGAGCGACACTCAACGAACCTATGAGCAAGACAGGATATACCAGATTTTACGTAACTACAGTACCTTTAGAGATAAGCTAGTGAAGTTACAACGCATACTCGACAATGTTGTGAAGCCAGAAGGTTTAGAGCTTATCAAGTTTACACCGTAAGTGATATAATGGTTGTAAATATGGGACTGTTACTAAAAATTAGAAAACTTGTTATTTTAACCAGCAAAGAAATAGCAACAGACCGTGCTCTTTCGAGAGATAGGTTTCCGTCGTCCATAGAAAAAAATGATTTACTAATGCTTACAGAAGGTGTTAAGGATATTGTCGATATTGAGACGGTATATAAAATTGCCGTGCAGAGAGGTTACCTTATAGAGACCAAGATGGCTCCTACAATGAGCCCTTCTTATGCAGTCTCTGTTTCGCCAGACAAAGCGAATAAGATAACTTCTTGGGTTGGGTTAACCGAGACGGTACTCGAAGAATATAATAGGACTGTAGCGTTCTTAATTGCACTTCTTATAGGTGCTGGTATAGGTGGGCTACTTATAAAGAGCATTGAAGCAATTATTGGAGTATGGAGTTAAATATGAGTGATAACGAAGACACAAAAGAGGCGGCTGTGGTGCAGGAAGCCGAGTTACCACCGCAACAGTCGGCAACAGATACGACCAACTGGGATAATAAAGTGTCTACCGACCCTAACGGCGAAAAGTATATCAGAACTACTGACGAAGATAACGAAACAAAAGAATAGACCAGCTATTACGAGCTAGATGTTATTAGTATTGCAGTGCGGTTCAGCGTTCTATCCACTTTTGGGTAAATACGTTTTGCCAATCGTCTATAATTGGCTCAAGTTCGCCACCTTGAGCTGTCAATAGTAGCCTGTATTTGATAGCAATCTTTTTTATAGTCTCAATACACTTATCAGCGTCATCGAATGTTAGTTCAGGTTTAGCCTTTGTCGTCTTATGTGCGATTGAACGGTCGGCAAGTTTCTTGATATTTTCACCAGCAGATTTTAGCTCGCTTAAATCTTTTTCTATAATAACGGGGTCGATATAATCACCAGAGCCAGCATTTTTATTAAACATCTGGTCGGCATAATTGTTTACGATAAAACCGTCATAGAGGCTTGCGTGCCATTTACGGCTTAAGCTTTCGGGGTTTAGCTTAATATCAGATAGCAGTCTTTCGAGTGAGACGACATCATTGTCTGTGTCGAGCTGGCGTCTTATGGACATAGCAACAAAAGTAACATAATTAACTTTTATCCAGTTGTGAAACAATACTCCATTGTTTTGGACATTCGTATTACCATTTACAATTTCACCGTATGATTTGTAAATCTTACGACTTGCGAGCAAGTATATGATGTCATTTTCAATATCTTTTTGCCAACGTTGCCACTTGGCTATTTTTTGCTTATCAAACATTCTCTTTATTCTACTATTCAGGGTTAGTAGTATCCTTCTAATAAGTTTAGTAATACTTTTAACCATATCACCATAATAACAGGAGTACCCCCCTAGGGTAGTATACTTACGTTTTGAGAAATGATGTAAACGCACTAGTCAGCTAAAGATGTCTCGATGCCTAAAAATGGTATGTTTTGGCTTTACCCAACAAAAACCAATTACAAACAGTGGTCAGATTGTTGGGAAAAAATTGTTAGGGAATAACTATTATTTGCCTTGTGAGTTGCGAATATCAGTATTTGTAAAACCACGTTTAGCCATTGCTTCGTCATAGGATTTGTCCATATAAAGTAGGTCGGCAAAAGCACCGAACCAGAAATAGTCTAGCGTAATTACTCGACCAACTGTAGCCGTACCGAGATATAAACGGTTAATAGCAAACGGACAAATTAAGTTGCACAGGGTTAGTATTTTATATGTTTTGCGGTCTTTCATCTTTGACACTCCTTGCGGTTACTTTTATATAAACCGTCAGAGTGTCAATATAAAAAAGGAGACACCGCCAACGGTGTCTAAACTATTTTTTCCGCAACAGGCTTTCACCTAATTGTTTCGGACGATGCCCCCTTGTTTATAGGTGAACACCGAACGAAAAAAATCGACGGATTTCCTGTTGTGTTTTAAATAGTTTAGACAAAGCTATTGTATCATCTTAGATATTGTTGGTAAATTAGGTCTTTAGATTGCAGTCTTAACTACGTCGCCGATGTAACTACGATTAAGCCAGAAGCACTTTTTAACGAGCATAGTGCCTTGTGGGGTTGGTATAGTGTCTTGTGAGTTCTTAGCCTTAGGTCGAACGTGAGCAACACGACTTTCTGTTGATCTAGGTAGATTACTAGCGTCGATAGCAACTCGTCGTTTTGTGTCTTCCCAAATACGACGAGCTTCTTCACGGTCTAGGTATGGCATATTCCAATAATTGACTTTTTCGAGCCTTAAATCACCATTTCCATCTTCTCTAAAGATAACAAATAAAAACTTCTGCTCGATTTTCCCAAAGAAACTACTCTCTTCCCAATCTTCGTCAACGATGTCCATATACTTAAAGGCAGGAAATGACATCGCTTCGGCTGGCATCCAGTCCTTATTTACACGTATAGTCTTCAATTCGACACCTGCTTTTTCAAGTTCAGGAACAGCCAGTTTAGTACCACCAAGAATACGCATTGTCAGGTTGCGATAGAAACCTTTGTCGTTCTTGCTCTGTTTATGGAAATCTAGCATAGTAGAAATATCTTCGACAGTCTTACCTAGATAAGGCTTAAACTTGTTTTGCGTTGCTTCTTCGATGGTAAGTTCGGCAGTAACATCCAGTACACCAACTTCTGACGTATGACCTTCAATTATCCGATTAACGTAGCTAGGCTTTAATGAAAAAGCCCGTGATTTAGCAAGTATGTCAGAAAAAGGTTGCTTCTTAAGTGTTTCGTTTTCACCACCCGAACCCTTACGACAAGCACCTAAGTAATAAGTATCACCCTCGGATAATTCGTGAGCTTTGCCGTCTTCAATCTTTCTCTGAATAGTCTCCCAATCTCGCTTGATGATTTCTAAATCTTCAAGTGGAAACTCGAACAGCAAAGGATGCAATACGAAACGCCTATCAAATACAGCTATACCTTTCTCGTAAAGATAGAACAAAATAAGCATCAAGCGACATTTTTCCATCAACGACGATGTGTCCCATCGTTCTTCGATGAGGTTCATATAGTTAATCATCGTCAAGACGAGACGCTCTTTTGCTTTATAACTACCGTCGGAACGCTTTAATACACCAGTGGTTTTTAGTTCTACGCCTGCTTCAGGAAAATCAGGTTTATGGGAAGTGTTATCGGGTTGGTATTGGTAATAGTATTTCTCAATCATATTACCCAAATCGCCCTTGTTGCTAACATTCTCAGCAATTTCTTTCATATCGACAACTTCAGCAAGCGACTTACCAGAAAGACCACGAGCGAACTCTAATAAAGACTTCGGTGATGTTATGTCGTATGTAGCTTGAACCATATACACAATTGTATCAAAATTAAGTCAAATTGGGGTTGATCGAAACAATAATTGTTGATAAGATAGACTACATATGGTAAAGAAAATTAAAATTGTAGAACTATTTGCTGGTGTTGGTGGCTTTCGTCTAGGGCTTGATAGTGCTAGTGATGAAAAAACTAAGTTTGAAACTGTTTGGGCAAACCAATACGAACCTTCGTCTTCCCGTCAACACGCAGGCGAGGTTTATGAGGCACGTTTCGGCAAAAAAGGTTTTAGTAACCGAGACATCGAAAAAGTTATTGAAGATGATTTTGAAACTATTCCAGACCACGACTTACTGGTAGGCGGTTTCCCTTGTCAAGACTACTCAGTTGCAAGTACGCTCAAAAACTCGCACGGGTTAATCGGTAAAAAAGGCGTACTATTTTGGTCTATCTACTCTATCTTGAAGCGTAAAGGAGACAAAGCACCCGACTATCTTTTTCTAGAAAATGTAGACCGCCTATTAAAATCACCAGTCAAACAACGGGGTAAAGACTTTGCCGTTATGTTGGCTTCTTTGTCTGACCTTGGTTATATAGTCGAGTGGCGTGTAATTAACGCCGCCGAATATGGTTTCCCTCAAAGGCGTCGCCGTGTGTTTATTGTAGGTTATAAAAAAGGAACAAAGTTGTACGATAAGGCTAAGAAAGCAGTTGCGACCGACTGGCTAATCAAAGATGGTGTCCTCGCTGATGCGTTTCCAGTAGAACAAACCTTATCTACGCACGAAGTTAAGCTTGAAGGTACATACGCAGAAATTACCGATAACTTCTCAGCGAATAAACCTACTGTTAGCCCTTTTGATAGTGCTGGAATAGTGATTGACCGAAAGATTATCACTGGCAAGGTTAGTCCTGTCTATGACGGTAAAGTTACGACAATTGGTGATATTATAATCGACGAAAAAGATGTACCAGAAGAGTTCTTTATATCTGAAGACAAGTTGCCAATGTGGACATATCTCAAAGGTGCTAAAAAAGAAGAACGTAAGACTTCAAGTGGACACGTTTATCACTACGCAGAGGGTGCGATGGTATTTCCAGACGCTCTAGACAAGCCTTCGAGAACGGTTATCACTGGCGAAGGCGGTTCTGGTGCTTCTAGGTTCAAGCACGTCATTAAGACGCCTTCAGGACGTCTTCGTAGACTAGTTCCGTTAGAACTTGAGCGACTTGATATGTTCCCCGACAATCACACGAGACTAGACGGTATATCAGATGGTAAACGTGCCTTTTTTATGGGTAATGCCCTTGTAGTCGGTGCAATAGAAAAAGTCGGTCAATCTCTCTCTAAAAAGCGTTAGCCTTTTCACTAGTTTTGTGGTATAATTTAGCTACGCAGGTGCTATACAGCCCTACGTCGCACGTTCAGGCTGATGCAGGTTATCACAATAGTAGGAGTAATCTTACCAGTGATAACGGTCAACCCTGAACTTACGCTCACCTTTGGGCTTAAGGTTACTAGCAGTTTTGCTAAATCTCAAGAAGTAACAACTAAGAATAATAAAGTGTCCAAGGGAGGTAAAGCGGTGAACTTTTCACAACAGTTACAGCGAAGCAATCGAGGCAACTCGGCGGAACTGGCGGAGTATGGGGGAAATATGGTACAATATGTTTATAGCAGGTGCTATACAGCCCTACGTCGCACGTTCAGGCTGATGCAGGTTATCACAATAGTAGGAGTAATCTTACCAGTGATAACGGTCAACCCTGAACTTACCATCACTCGATAACTGCTATAGGCAATACGGTCTATTCTTGAGGGTCAACGGTGAAAACAAAACTATTAGATGAAATCTCAAATCGTGATACGCTAATCAAAGCGTGGAAAAGCCTCACTAAGAGGTCTTTTTCTTATGGTCTAGATAATGTAACTATCGAGCAATTTAAGGAAAGTGTTGATGGTCAACTTGATGAAATACAAAAACAACTAGCATCCAAAACAACTACTTATACCTTTGCCCAACTACGCCTATATCTGGCTGTTAAAAAAGATGGTGGTCATAGACCCATTAAGATACCAGCCGTCAGAGACAGGGTTGTCCAAAAAGCTATATACGACGTTATATACCCATATCTAGACAAAAAATATAATATAAACAACCCTGCGAGTTATGCGTACATCAAAACTAGAAAAATCGAGGACGTAGCGACTAAAATCCTCAAACTTAGAGACGTCGGTTATAGGTACTGCTGTAAGGCAGATATAAAAAAGTTCTTTGAAAACGTCGATAAAAAAGACCTGCTAAAACTAGTGATTGACGCTTTGCCAGATAAGTCGGTAAACAAGCTAATCGAGGCGGTTATTGTCAACGACATATCAAACGCTGATTTGATGTACTTTGAGCGAAAAACAGGAAAAGCCTACAAGTACGATACTGTAGCTGGTATTGCTCAGGGTAGTCCGCTTTCTCCTATGTTCGCCAACTTGTACTTATGTGGTTTTGACGCTTATATGCTTAGTGAGGGTTACGAAATAATACGATATGCCGATGACATACTTATATTGACAAAAAACAAGCAAGACGCAACCGATGCGTATAGAAAAGCACATTCGTTTCTACAAACAATCAAACTAGAGTTATATCCACTCAGAGAGGATATTTTAGGCGAGTTATGGGAAAAGGACGGGAAATACTCACGCTCAAGAACTATACAAGACTTGGAGTTCTTAGGATTACGTTTTGCTAGTGGCAAGGTTTATCCAGCTAACTCAGCATACAAAAACGTAATGAAAGAGATACGCCGAGTTGCCGACAGTAAATCGTTATCTTTGATAAAGAAAATCCAGTCAATTAGCTCTCGCATAGAGGGCTGGTCTAGTGCTTACGCCTATACTACCGAGGAAACCACAAGGTTACAGGCTAACGACAAAGTTTTAGATGATGTGTTGGAGCGTATGCTATCAAAGCACAATCTCAAACGTAAAACCTACATTAAATCTACTACAATAACTCTAGGCATACCTACATTTCAGTCTGCCTTGTCGGTGATAAAATCGAAAAGGAAAGCTAAGGAAAAGAAAAAGTAATATACCAAAAAACAGTTGAACCTATATGCAAGGTATAATGGTAGGTAAGTATGGCTAAGAGTGAGCAGAAAACTAGAACACGCAAGAAACAAGAAATTGTACCTCTTAGCGATGAGCAGTTAAAACAAGCTGAACAAGTTGTTGCAGATAGCCTAAAAGATAACCCCGAACTATTTAACCTACCAGAGAGCAGATATACGGTCGATAGCCTTGTTGATTTCTTTGTACAGTCCATAGAGGGTAGTAGAAAGATATTACCAAAAGAGAAACGACGCTATGTCATATACTTGCGTAAGTCTACCGACGATGAAAGAAAGCAAGTGAGATCTATCGACGACCAGAGAAAAGAGTGTTTAGGCTTAGCGAAAAGGCTAGACATAAAAGTCAGACCAGAGGATATTTTTGAAGAGAGGTGGTCGGCTAAAACTTCGGGCAAGCGTAAGATATTTAACGCTATGATGGAAGGCTTTGAGTTGAGTAAATATCACGGCTTAATATCGTGGTCGCCTGACCGTTTATCACGCAATATGCTTGAAGGTGGACAGATTATCGAACACGTAGACCTCGAAAAGATACAAGACCTTCTATTTTGTACATACGCCTTTGACAACACGCCAAACGGTAAGATGATGCTAGGTATTTTATTCGCTACGTCAAAGCAATATAGCGACAAGTTAGCCGTAGATGTTGCAAGGGGTATTACGGGTGCTATACACGAAGGCAAGTATGTAGGTCTTATCAAAAAAGGCTACTATGCGGATACTGATAATGGTCGTTTTATGCCAGATGGTGTTCATTGGCAGTTGTTGCGTCAAGCCGTTGTTATGAGGCTTAAAGAAGGCAAAACAAACCAAGAAATAGCTGACTTTCTAAACGCCTCTAACTTTAGTTTTCGTAAACACCAAGATGACCCTTATAGGAAGGGCAAGATGGACAAAAAGACCGTTGCTACGATGTTTTCTGACCCCTTTTATACGGGTGCTTACAAGTACGGCGATAACTTAACTAATCTAAATGATACCTACAACTTCTTGCCACTTATGACGCCAGACGAGTTTATTGCTTTAGGTCGTGGCATATCGGATAGCTTTAACCAGAAGTTTGTAGGGCGTAATAATGTCTCTCAACGGTTAGACTTTGGTTTGCTACGAGAAAAAGTTATTTGCGATTTTTGTGATGGCAATATGGGCTTTCAGCGTACGAGGATAGTTAGAGGTAAAAATGCTGGTAGTTGGCAATTAAGTTACTATTGTCGTAATAAAGATTGCATACGCCATAATGACGAAGAGGCGATACGTGTATATGGCAAAAAGTTAGCCAAAAGTATTAGTGCTAGGTTTATTACGGCTCATATCGAGTGGACGCTACGCCATATGACCGCCAATGTACTAGAGGCTCACAAGCAGTATATCAGCCGTATAGAAAAGCAAGTGGCGATAGACAAGGATATAGCAAAACGCAAACTAACAGAGGCTAAGACGGAGCTAAAACGCCAAAAAGATATGTACTCCAAATACCAAACCTTTCAAGTGGACGAACCAGAAACGTATAAAAAACACCACGCTGGCAAGCTAGAGTTTCATCAAGCACAGATTAACGCCGTCAATGCTAGTATAACTTCTACACAAAAAGAGCTTGATGATTTGCGTAAAGCATTGCCAACCCGTGAGGAGTTTGTTGAACTCGTCCACTCGTATCTTAAAACCATACTTGAAACGTCAGATTTGATTGAAGAAGACGCAGTGTATCGTGAGCTAGTGTTGAACCTCCGAGTTAGAGACAATGTGGTATCTGTTATAAAGCTAAATCCACCATACGATATGATGGTGGATTTAAGCGAAAATACTTCTTGGTCGGGGTGAAAGGACTTAAACCTTCGACCTCTCGGTCCCAAACCGAGCGCGCTATCAACTGCGCCACACCCCGATGGTGTTTACTCGACGAATTATACCGCATCTCTGATGATATTTCTAGTGTTGTGTGTATGAATTATTACTTGTTTGTCATTCAATAACAGGTTATCATAGTAACAATTAATTATGTTGAAAAATATATTTAACCTGAGACAACGAAACCTTGGACTAAAAAGGTCTGACTGGCTATTTATTTCGGCCGCATTATTAGTTTTTGTTACAATATCGCTTTTGACAATTACAAAGTCATCAATTTGGTTTGATGAAGCCTTTGGTGCGTATTTGATACGCTTTAATTTTCTAGACATTGCGCGCTATACTGCGACTGATGTTCATCCGCCGCTTTTTTATTGGTTATTAAAAATTTGGAGCATGTTCTTTGGTAACACAGAATTAGCACTTCGTTCAATGAGTGTATTCTTCGGTGGAATAGCTATTATATTTGGTTATCTGTTAAATCATAGGCTATTTAATAAGACCGTTGCCAGGATTAGCTTGATATTTATGGTATTATCACCAATGTTAATTCGCTACAGCCAAGAGGCTAGGATGTATACGTTAGTGGCAGCTATCGCTTTGGCGGCAACATATGTGCTAACATTTGCAATCAGCTCAAAGAAAAAACTGCCATGGGTAATTTACGGAATATTGGTCGGACTTGGCATGTGGGTTCATTATTTTGCCGCCATTGTTTGGATTGCTCATTGGGTTTGGCGAGCTGACATTATCCGACGAACCTCTAGAAAAGGCGAGTTTGTTCGTAAATTTTTTACGAAAGAGTGGAAGCTGGCGCACTATGTGGCAGTTGGGCTATTTCTTCCTTGGCTTCCGTTTTTTGTCGGTCAATCATTTGTAGTGCAGGCTTTTGGTTTCTGGATTCCACCCGTTACGCCGGGAACGCTGCTTAATTTTATAACTAATGCCGTTTACTATCGGGACCTTGGTGATACAACAGGTTGGTTGACATTGGGAATTATTATCATGGCAACGCTGCTAATATTGTTAGCGATTAAAGTTTATAAGACATTAAACGCAAATGACCGCCAATCTTATCGACTTATTATGACGTTGGCCTTTGTTCCAGCGCTAATAATTTTTACTATATCAATGATACTTCGTTCGGTTTTTATTGATAGGTATTTAATTACATCGGCAATAGGCATAGCTTTGTTTATTGGCGTGACTTTAGGGCTTGGCTATAAATTCCTACGACCGAAATGGCGTTATATTGTAACTATTTTTATGGCAATACTTTTAATAATCGGGATTGCTAATGTTTATCAGTTGGGCAATTATAATAAAAATACAAATGATTCAAACCAAACTAGACAAATTGTCGAGGCTGCCGTTGCAAAATCAAAAGATGGTCAGCCAATTATAGCTGCAACGCCATGGCTGTTTTACGAAGCCGTATTCTACAATACCGGCAATCATCCAACATATTTTCTAAATGTATCAGATTATAAATATGGGTCGCTCGATATGTTGAAATACAGCGACGCTCATAAAATTAAAGACATTTCGACATTTGCAAAACAAAACCCAATTATATGGTACGTTGGATGGATTGGTGAAAGCGAATTAAAGTCTCCATATTCTAACTGGAAGAAGCTGCAAGAGATAACTATTAAAGATCCTGTTAGTGGCAAGCCAGAATACAAAGCGATTCAATACAAAATATTAAATTAGCCTATCTGGGTCGTTTAAGAGCAAATTTTCGCGCAAGGTCTGTATAGTGGTCGGATATTTTTGATTTCGTGAACTTGCCATACTTTCGGGTAACTGCTTGTTGAATCAAGAAGTCAGCAATGGCTGGGTTTTTAGGTAGTAATGAACCATGTAGGTAACTGCCGATAATATTTTTGTAACGTGCGCCCTCGCTAACGTCTATTGTGTTGTTTCCAGCGCCAAGTCGGACGCGCCCGAGGGCAGGAACATCGTGTCCCAAAAACGTTTGTCCGCTGTGATTTTCATAACCTACGATATCGCCAAACTGTTCGCTATGAGTAATGATGTTGCCAATTAAG
>Ga0209540_10003209_pt1 | contig 11263 bp, 11 predicted proteins | sample BarGraIncu01121A_FD_184501 | JGI IMG/M metagenome (GOLD analysis project Ga0209540, IMG submission 184501) | Arctic peat soil microbial communities from Barrow, Alaska - Barrow Graham LP Incubations 011-21A (SPAdes) (version 2) | ecosystem: Environmental > Terrestrial > Soil > Wetlands > Peat... | reverse complement strand
TTGCCGCATCTTCCTCGATGGTCCGTGTTGCCACGCTCACAATCTGCGCGTCATCAAACTTGGGTCTGGAAAAGCGAGAGAACAAGCCCATGGCTGACCTCCTTTGCTTGATCAGGGATGTTGTCTGCAGCCACTCTATTATACCCCTGAAGCCCTCGTTTAGGCAACACTGATTTGGAATTTACCAAGCGGGGGATCTTTTTTCGCTCAGGGTGCGCGGCGGGTAATGCCTTTGATGTTCTCTGTCGCGAGCCGAATAGTTTAGCAGCGATCCGGGCATTTTCGTCCGGAATGAACAATGGCGAGATGAAGGCCCAGGGCTCCGAACAATCAGGCCGTCGACTATCCAAATAAACCGGCCCGTAACACTGGTAAAAGTCCACGCGCTGGTCGAACTCTTCCGGCAGCCCGTTGAAGTCGGCAAAGAGGTTGAGCAGACATGTCGCCGCCTCTTCCGCTACGCCATCGCCCGGCCGCGCCGCCTGAGCCAGCAGGTCGTCGATCAGCGCCTGAGGGTGGATCTTTTCCTGGATATACACGGGCACCAACGGCACGGTCAGCGCCTCGGCATCCTGCTCGTCCTTCCCCTTCCACACCAGTTGGGGGTCCAGCGAAGGATCCCGCGGATACAGCATGCGCCTCGGCGCGGCCTCATCCTCGGCCACGAAGTCCCGCAGCTCCTCGGTGGGGATATTCTTGCGCGTGTCGTTGTGCTTCAAAGAAGCTACCTGGGCAGGGTTTGATCGCTTAACGGGCATGCTCCGTTTCCTCCATCAACCAAGCAGTGCGGTCAACAGAATCCGCTCCTCGGACCTGCCCCGATTCAGCGTAGACACCACATGCAAGTACCGTAGAACAGCTCATGAGCCGTCTTCGCCGACGGTTGGCATCTCATCGCTGGACGCGCCCTCATCGGTGTCGAAGGTATCGTTCGCGAAAACAACAGTCCTCATGTTCTGAGGCATGTAGATGACCGGCCACCAGAAGGGGCAGCCACTCCACCCCTTTTCCTTCGCACCGTTCTGCCGGAAAAGCATGAGAACCGCCGCCGTCACACCGTAGCTGCGAGCTAATTCGCCCTTCACGTACGAGGTGTCCGGGGCATCGAAGAACCGGATACCATCCGACCCCATCCGGCGATTCTCACGATTTGTCCGAACGAGGACATACACCTTGCCGTTCTCACTCTGCATGGGGTTTTGAGTACTCACATACTTCAGGCACGCCTTCACCGCTTTCAAATCCCATTCGTATCCGGAATCCTTCTCGAAAACGAGCGTCTCCCGTATCATGTCGAGGATGCTGTTTGCCTCTTCCAGATCAATCAAAGCCGGTGGTCCGCTGCGCTGAGCGTCCGATAGAGCATCGATGTCAGCATCCAGCCGCTCTACTAACCTGAGGATTCTCGATTTGGAGCCCGTCTGAAAGCCGATCGGGAGTAGTCTTTTTCCCGACCGCACTGCCGTCAGAGTCGATAGGAGAACCTTATTAGGTGAGCAAGGGATGATGCTGTTGCCTTCCTGTTGAATGAAGATTACACCCGCGTCTTGCCCGCCGCTTTCAAACGCTGTTCTCAGCCCAGTATCGAAGTCATGAATCGTGTTGAGTACCCGGTATATCTGAGGTGATGTGTAAAATCGCGTAACGGCCAGATCTGCCCGTGGGCGTGCACCATACATTCGTGAATGCTGCAGTACGGTGTCTTGCTGGAAACGGTTCGCTCTTCGACCATAGTAGAATCCGATCAGGTTGGCGACAGTGATGCCTCGGTCAAGTATCTGTCCGCCGATGAAAATATTCAGCGGGTTACGAAGCTCAAGCTGACCATCACGGTCCAGTAGCCGGTTGATGTCAGTCTCCGAGTTTACTTTCTCCACTTGGATAGCCAGCAGATACTCCTTACCTTTCGTCAACACATCTTCGTAGTTGGGCAGAAAGAACCCTCCGGCATTGACGGACCTGGCCAGATCATCATAAGCGGCACGAACCAACTGAATGAACACGTCCAGGTTCGCTTCTGCGCCTTCACGCAATCTGTCCACAACAGCTTCGACGATCTGTTCCTGCCACTCGTGCGCCTCTCGGCTGTACTGGGTATGGATAATAAAACTGTACCTGTTCGGGCGCTCACCGGCCTGCTCAGCCTGGAGTCTACGGATGATTCCTCCGACTAGAAAGGCGACAATCGCCTGCCGCAGGGACACGATGCCGTCGTTCGTCAGCGCAGTTTCGGACCTGAAGCGGCGTCGGTCAGGGAGATGAAGGACGTCGAGTTCGTTTAGGTCTACGGGGTGGTACAGATATGACGCGACGGAACCGGGCTCGAGACTGTCCTCGAAGTAGAACTTCCCCCCAATATACTCCTCATGAACGGGTACCAGTTCAGTGAAAGCGGGGCGGACCGGTTTGAATTCTGCCCCGCTCACGACAATCTTGTCGGGTTGCAGGTAAAGTGAATATGGAGTTGCAGTCGTTTGGAGCAAACTAGCGTTGGGCAGACGTTGGCGAAGTTCGCCAATCATCGTCATGATTCTCTGCGCTTCGACGAATTCAGTCTGGCTGCGCCTGAACCCGATGCTGGCAAAGTCCGCTTCATCATCAATGATGATCGCTCGGCGGTGTGAAAGTCCGGGGTAGTCCCTGCATACGGCATTTACGAGGTTGCGAAGGTTGTCCTTCTGCTTCTTGGCGACCATGACCATAGGACGGCACTGTTCATACCTCGTGAGTTTGGGCAAAGCCATCACATCAAAGACGCGCAGCTCATCATCCTCAATGATCGTAAAGAAGGCTTGTCTTAGACGCTTTGTGGTCTGAGTTGCGAGCGCCTTCGTGTCCGTCGTCAACACTATGAAAAGATTGAACCCGTTATCAAGCCCTAACGCAATGACTCCCAGGAACGTCTTCGTCTTCCCGCTCTGGACCATGCCTAGCAGCATGCCGGGGCGATCCACGCTCGTATCGCTGTCCACAAGGTGTTGGAGGGTCCTGTGAATGCACGACTTCGACTCGTCGTTGTAGGGCGAATTCTTCTTGGCGGCCTCGGCAATGAGCGTGTTATAAGCCTTGCCCTCAAGCAGCATTTTGCGATACCTCCCCTTCGCGGTGTGACGAAATGGCGTGTCGGATCGCCTTGACAGCATCCCATTGGTCGACAACCTCGACGAAGTCCCACCGCCTAAACCCGTCATGTTGGTTCACCGCAGGTGTCCACTCAGCCATCATCCCTTCGCCCATCCGTGGCCTTGACAATGGGGCCAACCATAGACGCACGGCGTTGCCCCCAGACCAAAGGCTTCACGTCAAGGGCGGTAGGCTGCTGCGGGCGAACGCCAGCGCCTTCAGATGCCGGATGGGCACCTGAGACACAGTATACATCAGATCACTGGGTTGTGAACACGCAAGTACCCAGAACATCTGTTCTATGTCGAAAACAGGCTAAGCCGGTTGCCGTCAAAACCCGTGGTACACTTTGGGCGCAAAGGGGGAAGATGGAGGAACCACTAACCAAACAATCCTGTAGCGAGCCACAGCCAGTCGCTCTCAGCCGTCCGCCTGTGGCCTGCTCACCTGCCAGACCAGGGTGGGCCCATAGCGCCTGCCGGCGTAGCCGATGCACTCGAACCGGCGTCCCTGCGGATCCTCGAAGGGCCGGGCCAGCTTCACGGTCTCGCGCCCGATCGCCTGCCCGTTCAGCAGCAATCGTCACTTTACACAATTTAGCCAAAAGTGTAAAACGTCAATTGACAGTTTTGGCATATATCTGTAAAATGCCCTCATGCAAACACTGCCGCGCACCCTTTTCCCGGCGCTCCAGCGTGCTCTAGCGGATCAGCGCGTGATCGTACTTACCGGCATGCGGCGCGTCGGCAAGACCACCGTCGCCCGTTGGTTGCTCGACCAGGCCCCCTCCCTCAACAAGCTCTACCTCGACCTGGAGCGGCTGGATAACCGCGCCGTGTTCGGCGAGAGCAACTACGACCTGGTCCTGAACTTCCTGCGCAACCGCGGCCTCGATCTGACCCAAACCGCTTACGTGGTCCTCGACGAGATCCAGTATGTGCCGAACGTGCCCAGCGTGGTGAAGTACCTGTACGACTCCCAGCGGATCAAGTTCATTCTGACCGGCTCCAGCTCCTATTACCTCAAGCACTACTTCACCGAGTCGTTGGCCGGCCGCAAGGTCGTCTTCGAGATGTTCCCGCTCTCGTTCGGCGAGTTCCTGACGTTCAAGGGGGAGACGTGGCGGCCGCGCGCCGCTTTCGCCGACATGGTCTTCGATCCGTACGAGTACGAGCGCCTCAAAGGGTTCTACGAGGAATACCTGGCTTACGGCGGCTTGCCCGAGGTGGTCCTGACCGCCGCGCCTGAGACAAAGACCGAGCTCTTGAACGACATCCTGTCGTCGTATATCAATATCGACGTGCGGGCGATGGCCGACTTTCAGAAGATCGCCGAGCTGCAGCAGTTGCTGCGCGTGCTGGCCAGCCGGATCGGCAACAAGCTGGACAACACCAAGCTGGCGTCCATCGTGGGGATCTCGCGGCCGACCTTGTTACAGTACCTGGAGTTCCTGGAGAAAACCTACATCCTCTGCCGTCTGCCGGCCTACACCAGCCCGGACCACGCGAGCGCGCTCGGCAAGAAGCTCTACTTCTACGATAACGGCATCGCCGGTGTGCTGGCCCGGCTGAGCGAGGGCGCCCTGTTCGAGAACGCCATCTTCAACCAACTACGGCCCTACGGCGACCTGACCTATCTGACCAAGGGCAACGACAACGAGATTGACTTCAGCCTGCGCCCGGCAGGCGCCGATGAGCGGCTCGCAGACGAGCGTGAGCCGCTCGCCCTGGAGGTCAAGGTCAACCCGCTGCCGGCCGATCTGAAGAGGGTCAGACGGCTCGCCGCGGCGCACGCGCTGCCGGCGGCGCACGTTATCGGCCGCTTCCCTACGCCGGGGTTCACCGAGTTTGTCTGGGGTGGACTGATTTTCTGAGCCGGGACAGGTGCCACGGGCCGCGCTCTTTGGCAGCGAATGTGATCATGGGGCCAGATTCGACGGCTGAGCACCCCCGCTGTTTCTTTTAGCCTTTCACCGCCATTTAGCCAGGCCCGTGACACTGTCATCTTGCCGCCCTTGTTGACCGGGTAGAAAAGCGGGCCGGGTTCGCTGCCTCTCACGCTCAGCCAGTCTCGCATTGCACACCCGGCGCCGTTGGCCAGGTAGTTTATGCGGGCTTTATTACGCTTGCCATGCAGCACCGTGAGCGCGCCTGTCTCGGGGTCATAATCGGCCAGGTCCAGGCTTGCCACTTCTTCACGCCGCAAAACCCCAGGATACATGATCACGATCAAGGCAGCATCCCGGGCGCCGGCCAGCGTGGGATCATTCTCACAGGCTGCCATAAGAGCCGCAATCTCACCAGCCGGAAGAGCGCGCCCGGCTGGGAGAGTTTCACCTTGCACGCTTTCCACGTCGCGCGCCCGGTAATAATCTTCGCCGGTCATCTGTTCGAGCTTCCAGGCTGCTTTTAGCACTCCGCGCAGCGCACACAGCATGCGATTACAAGTCGCTGCAGCATAGCGCCCGCCCAGTTGCGCCCGGATCGCCGCCGTGTGCTGGAAACGCAGGGCTGCCCAATTGAAGGCCAAAATATCAGGGCTGCCGGTCAGCATGCCGGCGATGATCTCCAGGCTTTGCCGCTGGGTGCTTCGCCCGCGCTTGCTGTTCTGGCTTGCCAGGAAGACGAGCGCCGCGTTCTCAAAGAGTATGGTGAATACTATAACCATGCCCGTCCACACCAGGGCATTGGTCAGCGCTTTCCTGTGTCTGTGTCAAGACCAGAACGGAGCACAATAGGTCCAATCCGCAGACGAGATGTCCTGGGGGGCGTCATCCACGATTACTACAGGCAGCCTTCAGCTCCGGTTTCTGGCAATGGATAGGATTTGTGCACCATACAGGCTTTTTCAACCAGCAGGGCCATATGGTTCATCGGTCCGTGCCCATGACCAATCTCCAGATTCGCGGAGGTGGCCAAGACCTGGGTGAGATAGTCTTTGGCGATAGCCACCGCGTCTGCCATCGGGTGCCCTTTGGCCAGTTCTGCCGCGATGGCCGACGCGAACGTGCAGCCGGTGCCGTGATCGTTCCGGGTTTGGATGCGCGGGGCGCGAAATTCCTGAAAAGAACTGCCGTCGTACAGCAGATCGATGGCTTCGATTCCACCTGGCAGATGCCCCCCTTTGACCAGGACATTTTGCGGGCCCAAGCACTGGATTGCTTTCGCCGCGCGGCGCATCTCTACCAGGTTGCCGATCTCAAATCCACACAGCACGCAGGCTTCGGGCAGATTGGGGGTGACGAGGGTGGCGAGCGGCAGCAGTTGTTGGATTAGCGCCTCCCTTGCGTCATTGCGCAGCAACACATCACCCCCTTTGGCAACCATCACGGGATCCACGACGAGAGGGGTAAGGCGATGCTCAGTGATCTTGGCGGCCACGGCCGCGATGATAGGGGCGCTGTAGAGCATCCCTGTTTTTACCACATCCACCCCAATATCGCTCACGATGGAATCGATCTGCAGCGCAACAAAGGCGGGCGGAATTTCAAATACCCCTTGCACCCCAACTGTGTTTTGCGCGGTGAGCGCGGTTAGGACGCTCAAACCATACACGCCGCGGGCTGCGAAGGTTTTCAAATCTGCCTGGATCCCCGCGCCGCCCCCCGAATCCGAACCGGCGATCGTCAGTGCACGTTTCATCGATCCTCCTTGAAGTGATCCCAGCCGTGCGCCTCCAGTGCGACGATGCGCCCATCAGGCAAAACCAGCAGCTGGCCTGCGCTCGTAGGCACGATTTCGCCAATCATCGAGACAGGCGTGCCGGTCTCGAGTGCAAGCTGAGCGGCGAGTTCATCCGCCTGCGCAGAAGGCACTGTAAAAAGGAGCTCATAGTCCTCGCCCCCGTGCAACGCGAAATGCCACTCATCGCCTTGGGCGGCGGCCGCCAGTGCCCGGTTGGCCTCGCCGACGGGTAGTTTTTCCGCGAACAGGCGCGCGCCTACCCCGCTCTGCTCGCAAATATGCCCCAGATCGCCTGCGAGCCCATCACTCACGTCAATCATAGCGGTCGCCTGATGAGTGGCGCCAATCCATTGTCCCTCCCGAACGCGCGGCGTGGGCGTATCGCGTCGCATCCGAGCGATCCTCGCATACCACCCGGTCGTCGCGAGGGTACCATCCAAAAGTAAGGCCACCCCTGCCGCTGCGTCGCCGAGTGTGCCAGTAACCAGAATCTTATCCCCTACATGAGCGCCGGAGCGGAGCACGATGTTTTCACGGGGCGCCTCCCCGAGCAGAAAGATGTCGATAAACATGCCAAGCCGCGAGCGGGAGATATTTCCTCCGACAAGGTCCACCCCAAACAAATCGGCTTCGGCGCGCAGTCCCTCGTACAACCCGTCAACGAATTCAACCGGGAGGTCTTTGGGTAACCCAAGCGAAATGAGCGCGAAACGGGGCTTACCCCCCGTGGCGGCAATGTCGCTCAGGTTGATGGCGAGCGCTTTGCGACCCAGGTCCCGCGGGGCGATTTTTCCCCGTAAGAAGTGCGCGCCCTCCATTTGCACATCACAGGTAGCCAGCCAAACACAGTCTGCATCGGCTTGCAAAACAGCCACATCATCCCCGATGCCCACCAGCACCCCCGGACCAGAAGCAGACAATGCGCGTTGAATGCGAGCGATCAAACCAAATTCACCCAGCTGGTCAATTCTCATTTTTCCACCTGCTGTCCTGGACAAGACACATCCAGGGTTAGCCGCGCAGCCTCGATGACCCGCTTCAATTCACGCGCCGCGCGTTCCGGATCCTCGGCGCCGATAATGGCGGAGACGACCGCTACACCCGCCGCGCCGGCGCGGATTACATTCGCCACGTTTTTAGCGTTCAGCCCGCCGATGGCCACAACCGGGATCGGGCATGCGCGGGCGATCTCCTGCAGTCCTTGGAGGCCCATTGGCGGAGGAGCGTCCGGTTTGGTGGGCGTGGTAAAGATTGGACTGGCGCCCACGTAATCTGCGCTGCCCTCGACCGCCAGGCGCGCCTGGGCGACATTTTCCACCGACACCCCCAGGAGTTTGCCCGGCCCGATCCATTGGCGCGCCAGCGAGGCGGGCAGATCGTCCTGTCCGACGTGAACCCCATCCGCATCGACCGCCAGGGCGACATCTACCCGGTCGTTGACGATGAAGGGGATGCGGTGGGCGCGGCAAAGAGCACAGAGTTCGCGGGCTTCTTCGATCATCTGGCGCGTGCTGGCACTTTTCTCGCGGTATTGCACGAGCGTGACGCCTCCGCGGATGGCCGCTGCGACGATCTGGCGCTGGGACCGCCCCCCTGAAAGTTCCGCGGCGGTGACCAGGTACAGGGAATAATCCAGTGGGTTGGGCTTCATCCTAGTTCAACGATCCGCACGCCAGATTCGGCTTGCTCCGGAGAAAGGTGGTAAATACTGTCGAGGAGTTCAGCGCGAAAAGTGCCGGGCCCCTTGGCTCGCTCTGCCGCAGCTTGAGCGGCGAGGCCATAGCAGGCGAGCGCGGCGGCTGACGCGATCAGATAATTGCTTTCAACCGCGCAAAAAGCCGCGATGGCGGTCGTTGCCATGCAGCCGCTGCCGGTGATGGTTTTCAGCATGGGATGGCCATTGTCCACCCCCAAGGTGCGCAGCCCGTCGGAGAGGATGTCGCGCTGGCCGGTAATCGCTACAACGGTGCTGTATTTATGCGCCAGGTTCCTGGCGACCTGAACCGGGTCCTTGACCCCTTCGATGCTTTCGACGCCTTTGACCCGGCCACCCGCGCCCGCGAGCGCCCCCACTTCGCCCGAATTGCCGCGTACGGCCGCCAGGCGCAGCTCGGAAAGGAAACGCTCACCTGTCTCATTGCGCAGTCTGGTTGCGCCGACGCCGACCGGGTCATAGATGACGGGGATACCGAGCTCGTTCGCGCGCTTGCCCGCAATCAGCATAGCCTCCACCCATTCTGGGGTAAGAGTGCCGGGGTTCAGCACGAGCGCGCCAGCTGCGCTAACCATTTCAGCCACTTCTTCTTTGGCGTGAGCCATCACCGGCAGCGCGCCGAGTGCCAGGGTCAGGTTGGCCGTATCATTCATCACCACATAATTGGTGATGTGATGAACCAGCGGATGCCGGTCGTGTATGCGCGCCAGCAGTTCGGCGCAGACCGCGCCGAAGGAGTTGTTCTTCGCCAAGGTTATGTCTCCTTGTTAAGAAATGTCTCGGTTGGTTTGCCCCGCAGGAAGGCGAACGCGAGCGCCGTGTAAACGATGAAGGCTGCAATAAAACTGGGGAGCGATCCACCGAAGAGGCTCAGCGATTTTGGAACGATCTGGGTCCAATTTGGGATGAACGCGCCCAGCGTGGTGGGGTTGGTGACGTGGTAGACCAGGAGGCCGACTACCCAGGCGATCAAACCCCAGATGTTCAGCCCGCCGTGGAACCAGTACGCGCCGTGGGGGCGGAAGAATTCACTCATCGGATATTTCCGCCCGCGCAGCAAGAAATAATCGGCAGTCAGGATTCCGAAGAGGGGAATGAAGAAAGAACCGGTGAGGAGCAAAAAGTTCTCGAACTGGGTGATGTCCAGCACAACTGCGACCAGGTAAGCGAAAATGCCCAACCCCAAGATCAGCCAGCGCTGCCTGATCTTGGAAAATACATTTTGCATCGAAATGGCGGCAGAGTATAGATCCGCCCAGGCATTGTCGGTCTCATCCACGAGCAAAATGAGAAGCGCCACCCATCCCGCGGTGAGGGTAATCGCGCTGACAAAACCTTTTGGTTCTTGAGCAAGACCCGCGGCCAAGAACACAACCGCGCCGAGCGCGTAGAACCAAACGTTGGTGAGCAGATATCCGAGAAAAGTACCCCAGAAGGCGGGCGCGGGTTTGCGCGCAAAGCGGTTGTAATCGGCGACGAGCGGTAACCACGAAATCGGCATCGCGATCACCAGGTCAACCCCGACCCAGAAAGACACAGATCCATCCCCGGGTCTGCTGAACAGCGCAGTGAGGTTAGAGGTGGTGAGCAAATGCCAGGTCAGCCACGCGGTGGTGGCGAGCACGATCCATACCGCGAATTTCTTCAGCCACTGGCGCACCACGCCGATCGGGCCGCCGACGCCCATCAGGATAACGATCGCGGCAAAGATCGCCGTCCACAAGGCGAGACTGGATCGACCGAAGACCGCCTTGGAGATGGCATCGGCAGCAAAGCCCATCACGACAAATTCGAAAATGGTCCAGCCGATGAGCTGAAGGACATTCAACGCGCTGGGCAGGTACGAACCGCGTATGCCCAGCACGGGGCGCAGCAGCACCATGGTCGGTAGGGCGGTTCGGCTGCCCAGGGTGCCGACCAAGGAGAGCAGCAGACATCCCAACACGCTGCCGATGACCGTCGCGAGCAGCGCCCTCCCTAAGCCGAGGCCAGGGACGAGAAAACTGCCCGCGAGCAGGACGAGCAAACCAATTCCCAGATCCCCCCACAGGACAAAGTAATCCAAAAAACCAAGCACCCGATACTCCCTGGGGACGGGTTCGATCCCCCATTCCGGTGGTGCTTGAACCCTAGGTAGAACTCTGCGCCACACATCGCCAAGGATGGACATGGTGCCCCTCCAAATCATGAAAATCGCCACCTGATTTGGATGGCGATTGGGATGTTTCAGGAATTACCTCCGCTGGCATTATCCAGATCAGGTTCAGCGGGTCGAAGACATTTCGGTCTTCCTCTCAGCCCGACTCGGATCGAGCTCCCCGTAGGTTATTCAATTGTCAGGAATAGTATATATGGTTGGCCCCATTGTCAAGACCACGGATGGGCGAAAATAAGGTGAGAAACAACCACAGCCAGCATGCGAAATGGACCTCGACGGGTGTGCGGTAGTCCAGGCTCTGATGCGGACGCTCGTGGTTGTAGAAGCGGAAGTAGCTGCCGAGTCCAGCTTCCAGGGCCGGCACAATCAGGTAATCCTGCAAGATGACATCCTCATACTTGACTGAGCGCCAGAGCCGCTCGACGAAGATGTTGTCCAAGGCGCGACCACGACCGTCCATGCTGACACGGATGCCCGTCGTTTCGAGTGTGTTGCTGAACTCGTGAGCCGTGAATTGTACCCCCTGATCGGTGTTGAAGATAGCGGGCTGGCCCTGCCGCAACGCGTGCTGCAAAGCGTCCAGAC
>Ga0209540_10003208_pt1 | contig 11266 bp, 10 predicted proteins | sample BarGraIncu01121A_FD_184501 | JGI IMG/M metagenome (GOLD analysis project Ga0209540, IMG submission 184501) | Arctic peat soil microbial communities from Barrow, Alaska - Barrow Graham LP Incubations 011-21A (SPAdes) (version 2) | ecosystem: Environmental > Terrestrial > Soil > Wetlands > Peat... | reverse complement strand
CCTCGACGTCGCCGAGAGGTGCAACGTCGAGCTCGAGTTCGGCAAGCTCATCCTGCCGGTCTTCGACGTGCCCGAGCGACTGGCGGGGATGGACGAACAGGAGGCGCTCAACGCCTACCTGGAGGAGAAGTGCCTCGCCGGATTGCGCGAGCGCTACGGCGACCCGATCCCCGAGCCGGCCCTCGAGCGCTTCTATCACGAGTACGAGGTCATCAAGAACAAGGGCTTCGCGGGGTACTTCCTCGTGGTGCAGGACTTCATCCACTGGGCGAAGGAAGCGGGGATCGGCGTCGGGCCGGGCCGCGGTTCGGCCGCAGGCTCGATCATCTCCTACGCGCTGCGCATCACCGCGCTCGACCCGCTCGAGCACGGGCTGCTGTTCGAGCGTTTCCTGTCTCCCGACAGAAGCGACATGCCGGATATCGACATCGACTTCGACGACGAGCGTCGCGGCGAGGTCATCGACTACGTCCGCGACAAGTACGGCGAGGACAAGGTCGCGCAGATCATCACCTTCTCGACGATGAAGGCACGCGCGGCCGTCCGGGACGCGGGCCGCATCCTCGGCTACCCGTTCGGGGTGCCCGACAAGGTCGCCAAGATGATCCAGGAAGGTCCTGAGGCGACGATCGAGTCGTCGCTGAAGATGAACCCGGACCTGCGCCGCGCGTACGACACCGACGCCGACACGAAGCGCATCGTCGACGCGGCCTCCGCGCTCGAGGGGTTCGTGCGGGGCGAGGGCGTGCATGCTGCCGGAGTCGTGATCTGCCGCGATCCGCTGCACTGGCACACGCCCCTGAAGCGCGACACCAAGGGCGAGTCGATCGTCACCCAGTACGAGGGAACGCTCGTGGCGGACCTCGGCCTGCTCAAGATGGACTTCCTGGGGCTGCGCACGCTCACGGTACTCGCCAAGGCGCTGGCCGCCATCAAGGAGAACCACGGCGTCGAGATCGACCTCGACACCCTGCCGACCAACGACGCCAAGGCCTTCAAGCTCTACCAGAGGGCTGATGTCGACGGCGTGTTCCAGGTGGAGTCGCCGGGGATGCGCGGCGTGCTCAAGACACTCAAGCCAACGGTGTTCGCCGACATCGTCGCCGTGGTGGCTCTCTACCGTCCGGGTCCGATGGACTCGATCCCGGACTTCGTGGCGCGAAAGCACGGACGCACCAGGATCACCTACTACGACGACCGGCTGCGGCCGATCCTCGAGGAGACCTACGGCGCCATCGTGTACCAGGAGCAGGTCATGCGCATCGCGATGGTGATGTCGGGCTTCCCGGCCGCCAAGGCGGAGAAGCTGCGCAAGGCGATGGGCAAGAAGATGCTCGACGTGATGGCCCCGCTGAAGCGGGACTTCATCGACGGCGCGATCGAGAACAAGTACGAGAAGCGCATGGTCGAGGGCCTGTGGGACGACATCGAGAAGTTCGCGCAGTACGCGTTCAACAAGTCCCACGCGGCCGCTTACGCGCTCATCTCGTACCAGACGGCGTACCTGAAGGCGCACTACCCCAAGGAGTTCATGGCGGCGGTGCTCTCGAGCTTCTCGGGCAAGACCGAGAACGTCGTGAAGTACGTCGCTGCCGCGAAGCGCGGCGGGATCGCGGTCCTGCCACCGGACGTGAACTCCTCGGGAGCGGACTTCACCGCCGTGCCCGAGGGCATCCGGTTCGGGCTCGCGGGCGTGCGCAACGTGGGCGCGGGGGTCGTCGCCGCGATCATGGAGGAACGCCATGCGAGCGGACCGTTCGCCTCCCTGCAGGACTTCTGCCTGCGCGTCGACCCCAAGGTGCTGAACAAGCGCACCATCGAGGCGCTCATCAAGGCCGGAGCGTTCGATTCGACCGGCTACACGCGCAAGCACCTGATGCGCATGATGGACGACGCGATCGACCTCGCCACGAAGCGCGCGAAGGACCGCGACAGCGGCCAGATCAACCTCTTCGACCTCGACGGCGCAGCCGAGCACGGGTTCGAGCACGCGGTCCCCGTTCCCGATGGCGACGAGTGGGAGAAGGCGATGAAGCTCGCCTTCGAGAAGGATATGCTCGGCATCTACGTCTCCGACCACCCGCTGCGCGAGATCGCCCACATCATCGAGGAGGCGCGCACGATCTCGCTCGGCGACGACGAAGGGATGGTCGACGGGCGGTCCGGCTGGTTCGCCGGCATCCTGACGACCGTGAACCGGGTGCTCACGCGCAACGGCAAGCAGATGATCGACTTCATCGTCGAGGACCTCGACGGCTTCCGTGAGGGCCGGCTGTTCGGCAACGTGTACACGCGCTTCGAGCCGCTGTTCGTCGAGGATGCCGTACTGCGCATCCGGGCGAAGGTCGAGGCCACCGACCGCGGCACGAAGCTGCAGGTCATCGACGTGATGCCGCTGGCGGTCACGGGCGACTTCTCGCGCCCTCCGGGCATGCTGGTGATCCGCGATCCGGGCGGGCGCTTCAACGATCCCGCGGTCCTCAGCTGGTTCAAGGAGCTCGTGCCCCGCTATCCCGGGCCCGACAGTGTGCAGGTCGAGGTCACGGCTGCTGCGGGCGGGACGAAGACCTACGCGTTGCCGACCGGGACGTACAGCGTGGACAAGACGTCGCACCGGCTCCACGCGGAGCTTCGAGAGGTGTTCGGGACCAACGCGGTGCACGAGCGATAGGGGATTGTCGAGCGACACGGGGCATGGTACTTTATCGCGATAGCACGCTACCGTGATAAAGTACCGACCGAGGAACCCACCGCCCGTTCGGGCGCCAAGAAGGAGACTTCGCGACGATGAGACCCGTGACACCGCGAGGCTTTCGAGATGTCCTGTTCGAGGAGGCCGCCGAGCGGCGCACCGTGACGGCGGCCGTGTCCGCGGTGTTCGCCGGCTATGGGTTCCGCTTCGTCGAGACCCCGGCCGTCGAGGAGTACCGCACCCTTGAGGCGGCGGGAGCCTCGCTTGAGGGCACCGCCTTCCGGATGGTCGACCTCGACGGTTCGCTGCTCGCGCTGCGCCCTGAGATGACGCTGCCGATCGCCCGCCTCGCCGCTTCCCGGCTGATCGGGGAACCGGCTCCGCACCGCCTGTGCTACGCAGCGGACGTCTACCGTGAGCAGGCTTCGTTGCGCGGCGAGGCCCGGCAGTTCACGCAAGTCGGCGTCGAGCTGCTCGGTGTCAACGGCCCCGCCTCCGACGCGGAGGTCGTCTGTGTGCTGGTCGACGTGCTCGCCGCGGTCGGACTTCGCGACTTCACGGTCGGCATCGGCACGGTCGCTGTCCTGCGCGCGCTGATCGCGGCCGCGGGAGCGGGGGAGACGTGGTCCGCCGAGCTGCTCGCCGCCGCCCACGCCCGCAACCTGGTCGAGTTCGATCGCCTCGCGTCGTTGGCGAGCGTCGAGCCTGCCGTCGGAGAGGCGCTGAGGCGCGTCGTTCGCATCGGCGGGGGACGTGAGGCGATCGGCGAGTGCCGACGCGTCGCGGACGCCGTGGGCTGTGCGGATTCGCTCGATGCCCTGGAGGCCGCGTGGGGGCTGCTCGAGGCCGCGGGCCTCGCCGACCGCGTGCGCGTCGACTTCGGGATCCTGCGCTCGTTCGACTACTACACCGGCCTGATCGTCGAGGCCTACGCCCCGGGACTGGGGCTGCCCCTCGGTGGCGGAGGCCGCTACGACGACGTGCTCGCTGCCTTCGGCGCCCCCATGCCGGCCGCCGGCTTCGCGCTGTCCCTGGAGCGCGTCCTGATCGCGCTCGCGGCGCAGGACGTGGCGATACCGGCCCGAGGGCTCGACGCCGTGGTCGGCGGCGAGGATGTGGAGGTCGCGCGCACGGCGGCCGCCCTGCGCGGCGCGGGCTGGACCGTTCGGATGACCGGCGCGCGCGACGACGCCGGACTCATCGCCGAGGCGGCGGCGGCAGGAGCCACCTGGCGAGTCCTCGCGGGGGAGGCCGTCGCGCGCTCGCACGACGGTCGTACGCTGGCGCTCGATCCCGTGCCTGCCCCGGCGCTGGAAGGCGGTGCGCGATGAGCGCCGAGCGCCTCCGCATGGCGATCCCCAAGGGTGCGCTGTTCGAAGGCTCGCTCCGCGTCCTGCGCGCGGCGGGCATCGAGATCGGCGCGCTGGCCGACCCGGGCCGCCTGCTCATCGTCGACACCGACGAGATCCGGTTCATCATCGGCAAGCCGACCGACATCCCGTCCTACGTCGCGTACGGCGCGGCGGACGTGGCGATCGCCGGCGCCGACGTGCTCGCCGAGGCCGCGCTCGACGTGGCAGAGCTGGCCGACCTGAGATTCGGGGCATGCCGCTTCGTCGTCGCCGAGCGCGAGGACGCGGGCGCATCGATCGCCGACTCGTACCGCCGGCTCGGGGTCATCCGGGTCGCGACGAAGTACCCCCGCATCACCGAGGCGTACTACGCGGACCACGGCGTTCAGGTGGAGATCGTCAAGCTGCACGGCAACATCGAGCTGGCGCCGCTGATAGGGCTGGCCGACCAGGTGGTCGACATCACCGCGACGGGCACGACGTTGCGCGACAATCACCTGAGGATCGTCGACGAGGTCCTGTCGTCGAGCGCGCGCTTCGTCGCCAACCCGGTGGCCGTGCGCATCGACTCGCAACGGGTGATGGACATGGCCGGGCGCCTTGCGCGCGCGGCTGGAGAGGTGGAGCAGTCATGATCATGCGCCGCATCGAGGTCAAGCGTGGCGTGCCGCTGACCGACGATCTGTTCTCGCGGAGCGGAGGGGTCGACGCCGAGGTGCTCTCCGTCGCCTCGCGCATCGTCGGCGATGTCCGCCTGCGCGGTGACGAGGCGCTCCGCGACTACACGCAGCAGTTCGACCACGTCGACGTCCCGGCGCTGCGCGTCACGACCGCCGAGATCGAGGCGGCGGTCGCCATCGTGAGCGAGGAGTTCGGCGACGCCATCAGGCTCGCCGCCACCTCCATCGAGGAGTTCCACGAGCGCCAGGTGCCCCAGTCGTGGTTCTCCGTACGCGAGGACGGGGTGATGGTCGGCCAGAAGGTCACGCCGATCCGCAGGGTCGGCATCTACGTGCCCGGCGGCCGAGCCTGCTATCCGTCCAGCGTGCTGATGAACGCTATCCCGGCCGTGGTGGCCGGTGTCGAGGAGATCGCGATGGTCGTGCCGCCGAGCGCCGACGGGACGGTGAACCCGTACACGCTCGCCGCGGCGGCCGAGGCGGGCGTGTCCGAGATCTACAAGGTGGGCGGCGCTCAGGCGATCGCCGCCCTGGCGTACGGCACCGCTTCCATCCCGCGCGTCGACAAGATCACGGGCCCCGGCAACGCCTACGTCACGGCAGCGAAGAAGCTCGTGCTGGGCGAGGTCGGCATCGACATGCTCGCCGGGCCCTCCGAGGTGCTGATCCTGGCCGACGAGACCGCCGAGCCGTCGTTCATCGCCATCGACCTGATGGCCCAGGCGGAGCACGACCCGAACGCCTCGGCCTTCCTCGTCACGACGGACCCGACGCTCCCCGACGAGGTCGAGGAGGCGCTCGAGGTGCTGCTCGAGGACGCGCCGCGCGCCGACGTCATCCGGCGCAGCCTGCAGGACAACGGCCGCATCTTCGTGGTGCCCGACGTGCGCTCCGCTCTCGACATCGCCAACCTGATCGCCCCCGAGCACCTCGAGGTGCTCATGGCCGATCCGCACGAGCTTCTCGGCTCGATCCGCAACGCCGGCGCGATCTTCCTGGGTCCGTGGACGCCCGAATCGGTGGGCGACTACGTGGCCGGGCCGAACCACGTTCTGCCGACGGGCGGGACGGCACGATTCTCGAGCCCGCTCTCGGTGGACGACTTCATGAAGAAGTCGTCGGTCATCTCGTATTCGCGCGAGGCGCTCGAGGCGGACGGCCCCACCGTGATGACGATCGCGAGTGCGGAGGGGCTTTCGGCCCACGCCGACGCCGTGGCGCTCCGTCTCGAGATCTCGGCGGACGACGACAACCCCGACGACGAGGAGCGCTGATATGTCGAGACTGCGCCCACCGCGCCCGGAGCTCGCCGACCTCGTGCCCTACGAGGCGAAGGAGCCCGCGGTCGAGACCAACCTGTCGGCCAACGAGAACCCGCTGAACCTGCCCCACGAGGTGATCGCGACCATCGCCGCCCGGCTTCCGCAGTTCGCCTTCAACCGCTACCCGGACCCGATGGCCGGCTCGCTCAGGGCCGACATCGCCGCCGCCAACGGCCTGGACGCCGGCAACGTGCTCGTGGGCAACGGCGGTGACGAGCTGATCTTCGACCTCATGCTCGCGTGGGGCGGTCCCGGCCGCAAGCTGCTGACCTTCCCTCCGACGTTCGCGATGTACGCGCTCGACGCGCGTATGACCGGCACCGAGGTCGTCGAGGTGCCGCGGCGCGCCAAGGACTTCTCGATCGACGAGGAGGCGGTGCTCTCGCGCCTCAAGGAAGGCGACATCGACCTCGTGATGATCGCGCATCCGAACAACCCGACCGGCAACCTGCAGCCGGAGACCTTCCTGATCGACCTGCTCGACTCCACCGACGCTCTTGTGCTGGTCGACGAGGCGTACTTCGAGTTCTCGCGGCACACGATGCGGCCACACATGGCGCGCCATCCCAACCTCGTGGTGCTGCGTACGTTCTCGAAGGCGTTCTCGCTGGCCGGACTCCGCGTCGGCTATCTGCTCGCCTCGGAGGAGGTCGTCACGGAGCTGGCCAAGGTGCGGCAGCCCTATTCGGTCGACCGGTTCAGCCAGTGGGTCGCCGGGATGGTCTTCCGCGAGCGGGTGGTGTTCGAGAGCCAGATCCAGGAGCTGTTGCGCCAGCGCGACGTGCTCGAGCACGGGCTGGGACAGCTGCCCGGCGTCCATGCCTTCGGGAGCGAGGCCAACTTCGTGCTCTTCAGGGTGGAGCGGGCCGGCGCCGTGTGGCGCGACCTCCTGCACTCCTACGGTGTGCTCGTTCGCGACCTGTCACGCGAGCCGGGGCTGGAGGACTGCCTGCGTGTGAGCGTCGGGTCGCCCGAGGACAACCGCCGCTTCCTGGCGGCCATGGGCGAGCTGATGGCCGTGCGGCGCGAGAGTGACATGTTCGGGACCACCGGGGCCGCGGAACGCCCCGCCGTTCAAGCCGAGGTCGGGTCCGGCCACGGCGGCGAGAAGAAGGGCCGCACGCCATGACACGCATCGCGCGCATCGAGCGGACCACGGGGGAGACCGCCGTGGCCGTCGAGCTCGACCTGGACGGGACCGGTGTGGTCCGCGTCTCCACAGGCGTGCCGTTCTTCGACCACATGCTCGACGCTTTGGGGCGTCACGCGCTGCTCGATCTGACGATCGAGGCTCAAGGTGACCTGGAGGTCGATGCTCACCACACGGTGGAGGACGTCGGTATCTGCATGGGCCGCGCGATCGCCGAGGCGCTCGGGGACAAGACGGGGATCCGGCGCTTCGGCTCCGCCGCCGTCCCTCTCGATGAGGCGCTCGTGCTCGCCGCCGTCGACATCTCGGGACGCGGGTCGCTGACCTACGAGGTCCCCGTCCCGATCGAGTTGATCGGGACGTTCGACACGACGCTGGCGCATGAGTTCCTCGGCTCCTTTGCGAACAACGCCGGGATGACCGTGCACCTGCACGAGGTCGCCGGCGAGAACGCACACCACATCATCGAGGCCGCATTCAAGGCCTTTGCGCGCGCTCTGCGGGAGGCCGTTGAGCTCGACCCGCGAGTCAGCGGCGTGCCGTCCACGAAGGGCGTGCTGTGACCGACGCGCACTCACCGGCGATCGTCATCGTCGACTACCGCATGGGCAATCTCCGCAGCGTGGAGAAGGGCTTCGCCGCGGCCGGCGTGGGTGGGGTCGCGATCACCGACGACCCGGCGGTCGTCGCAGCCGCGAGCGGGATCGTCCTCCCGGGCGTGGGGGCGTACCGCGATGCGGTCGCGAACCTGGAAGCGTCCGGCATGCGCGAGTTACTGGTCGAGCGGGTCGCGGCCGGCGTGCCGCTGCTCGGCATCTGCCTCGGTATGCAGCTTCTCGCCTCAGTGGGTCTCGAAGACGGCGAGTGGGCCGGGCTCGGTCTCGTCCCGGGCGTGTGCGAGCGCCTGCCCGGAGGGGTGAAGATCCCGCACATCGGCTGGAACACGGTGGACTTCCCGCGCCGCAGCGCTCTGTTCGAAGGCATCGACGAGGGCAGCGCCTTCTACTTCGTCCACAGCTACCACCTCGTACCGTCCGACCCGTCGGCGGTCGTCGGCCGCACGGAGTACGGAGTCCCGTTCGCGGCCGCAGTGCAGTCCGGCTCGGTGTATGGCGTCCAGTTCCATCCCGAGAAGTCCTCGGATACGGGCCTCGCACTGCTCCGCAACTTCGCCACGATCGTAGAGGAGGCGTCCTGATGCAGATCATCCCCGCCATCGACATCCTCGGAGGGCACGTGGTGCGCTTGCGCCAGGGCAGCTTCGACGAGGTCACGATCTACAACGCCGATCCCCTGGACCAAGCGAAACGCTGGATAGCCGCGGGAGCCGAGATCATCCACGTCGTCGATCTCGACGGGGCGGTGACCGGCGAGCCCACCAACATCGCCACCGTCGAGGCGATCGCACGCGCCGTGGACGTGCCGGTGCAGGTCGGCGGTGGTATCCGCAGTCTCGAGACGCTCGAGCGGCTCTACGACGCGGGCGTCGCGCGCACGGTCCTCGGCACCGCGCTCGTGAATGATCCGGAACTCGTCGCGGCCGCATGCGAGCGTTTCCCGGGGATCGTCGCCGGGATCGACGCGCGCGACGGTCTGGTCGCGATCGAGGGCTGGAAGCAGGGCACGGCGCGCAGGGTCGCCGACGTCATCGCCGAGATGGCCGTTCTCGGCGTGCGCCGCCTTGTCTACACCGACATCTCGCTGGACGGTATGCAGACGGGCCCGAACCTGGCCGCCTACCGCGACCTGGTCGCCTCGACCGACATCGCGGTGATCGCGTCCGGGGGCGTGTCGACGATCGACGACATACGGGCACTGAGGGCGGTCGACGGCCTCGAGGGCGTCATCGCCGGCCGCGCGCTCTACGAGGGCACTCTGGACCTCTCCGAGGCCATCGCGGTCGCTCGCCGGTCGTCAGGCCTGACGCCGTGCTGATGAAGCGCGTCATACCCTGCCTCGACGTCCATGAGGGACGCGTGGTCAAGGGCGTCAACTTCGTGGACCTGCGCGACGCCGGCGACCCGGTCGAACTCGCGCGCTTCTACGACGCCGAGGGCGCCGACGAGCTCGTGTTCCTCGACATCACCGCGACGCACGAAAAGCGGCCCGTGATGCTCGAGGTCGCCGGCCGTACGGCGGAGGAGGTCTTCATCCCGTACACCGTCGGTGGAGGGATGCGCTCGGCCGACGACATCCGGGCGATGTTGAAGGCGGGGTGCGACAAGATCTCGCTCAACTCGGCCGCCGTGGCCGACCCGTCGCTCATCACCACCACTAGCCGCATCTACGGCTCGCAGTGCATCGTCGTGGCGATCGACGCCCGGCGCGTGGCGGGCGGGCGCGACCGCTGGGAGGTCTTCGTCTCGGGCGGGCGGACCAATACGGGAATGGACGCGGTCGAGTGGGCCGCCCACGCGGAGCGCCTGGGAGCCGGTGAGATCCTGCTCACGAGCATGGACCGCGATGGCACCAACGACGGCTACGACATCCCGTTCACGCGCGCGATCACCACTGCGGTGGGCGTCCCGGTCATCGCCAGCGGGGGAGCGGGTACGCTCGACGACTTCGCCGAGGTCGTCATCGAGGCGGACGCCGACGCGGTCCTGGCCGCGTCGACCTTGCACTATGGCACCTTCCGGGTGCGCGACATCAAGCGCGCGATGGCGGCCGCGGGCATCCCCGTGCGCCTCGTCGACGTTCCCGATGACCCCGCGCGCCCCGCGCCGCCGACGTGGAAGGAGTGACCGCCGTGGACCGCGAACGCGACGACCTGGCGATCGACGATCTGGCCTGGAACCCCGACGGGCTCATCCCGGCGATCGCCCAGCAGCACGACACCGGCGAGGTGCTCATGCTCGCGTGGATGGACCGCGAGGCGCTGCGCCGCACGCTCGCCGAGGGCCGCGCCTGGTACTGGAGCCGCAGCCGCGCCTCCTACTGGATGAAGGGCGAGACCTCGGGAGCCGTGCAGGACCTGGTCGACGTCCGCTACGACTGCGACGCCGATGCTCTGCTCCTGCTCGTCGACCAGCAGGGCCTCGGAGCCTGCCACACCGGCGAGCGCACGTGCTTCTACCGCAGGATCGAGGTCGCGCCCGAGGGCGCGACGCAGGAGGTCACCGCCCCCATGCCCGACACCGCTTCTGACACGACGCCGGTCGCGTGGCCCTCGCTGGGCACCGTGATCGAGGACCTCTACGCGGTGCTCGAGCAGCGTCGCGACGAGCAGCCCGAGGGCAGCTACACCGTGAAGCTGCTCACCGGCCCGCAGGACAAGCTGCTCAAGAAGATCGCTGAAGAGGCGGGCGAGGTCATCATCGCGGCCCGCGACGGCGACCACGACCAGACGCGCTACGAGATCGCCGACCTGCTCTACCACCTGCTCGTCGTGATGGTCCGCGAGGGTGTCGAGCCCGGCGACCTCGCGGCTGAGCTGGCCGGCCGCAGCCGGTAGGGGAGAGCCCCTCGCCCGTTGACCGCGTCCTTGCGAGCCGATATACTTAGACGTATACCTAAGCATCTAAGGATGTGCGCCGTGCCGGACGTCTTCAAGGCGCTGTCGGACCCGACCAGGCGCGAGATCCTGCGCCTGCTCAAGCAGGGCGACTTGACCGCCGGCGCCATCGCGGACAACTTCGCGATGAGCAAGCCGTCGGTCTCGCACCACCTCTCGACGCTGAAGTCCGCCGGCCTCGTGTTCGCCGAACGACGGGGGCAGGAGATCGTCTACTCGCTCGACACCACCGTGTTCCAGGACGCCATGGCCGTCGTGATGGAGCTGTTCGGCCCCGCCGAGAAGGAGGAGCGCGACGATGAGTGACCGTGATGCCCGCGCGCAGACCCCGCAGACGCCGCAGCCCGACGAGCTGCCCGCACCTCCGCGCCTGAGGGACTACACGAAGCTGCCGCTTGTGATCATCGCGGCGATGTTCGTGGCCGGCGCGGTTCTCTACCCGTCGATGCCGAGCCCGATCCCCACGCACTGGGGTCCGAGCGGCGCAGCCGACGCATGGTCGGTGAAGTCGTTCGGGAGCGTCTTCTTCGAGCCGCTCATGGCGATGGGCCTGTAC
>Ga0209540_10003207_pt1 | contig 11267 bp, 11 predicted proteins | sample BarGraIncu01121A_FD_184501 | JGI IMG/M metagenome (GOLD analysis project Ga0209540, IMG submission 184501) | Arctic peat soil microbial communities from Barrow, Alaska - Barrow Graham LP Incubations 011-21A (SPAdes) (version 2) | ecosystem: Environmental > Terrestrial > Soil > Wetlands > Peat... | reverse complement strand
GCCGCCGGGCCCGGATCGGCGAGGTCGTCGGCGGGCACGTAGACCGCCTGCACCGAAGTGATCGCGCCGTCGTCGGTCGAGGCGATGCGCTCCTCGAGCGTGCCCACCTCCGTGAACAGCGTCGGCTGGTATCCGACCTCGCTCGGGATGCGGGCGCGCAGCAGAGACACCTCGAGGCCGGCCTGCACGTAGCGGTAGATGTTGTCGTAGAACAGCAGCACGTCCACGTGCTCCTCATCGCGGAAGTACTCTGCGGCCGTCAGCGCGCTGTAGGCGACACGGAAGCGCGCGCCCGGGGGTTCGTTCATCTGCGCGAAGAATAGGACCGCGCGATCGAGCACGCCCGCACGCTTCATCTCGAGCCACAGGTCGTTTCCCTCGCGGGTGCGCTCGCCGATCCCGCCGAAGACTGACACGCCCTTGTGCTCCCGGCCCACGTTTCGGATGAGCTCCATGATCACGACCGTCTTGCCCACCCCAGCGCCCCCGAACATGGCGATCTTGCCGCCACGTGGGAACGGTGTGAGCAGGTCGATCGCCTTGAGGCCCGTCTCGAACACCTCGGGGAAGGACCGGATGCGCGCGTACGGTATCGGCGGGCGGTTGACGGGGTTGCGCTTGAACGCGAGCACCGGGCCCTCCCCGTCGATCGGCTCGCCCAGCACGTTCATGAGCCGGCCGCGGATCCCCGGGCCGACCGGTATCGATATCGGCTCGAACAGGTCGAAGACGCGCATGCCCCGCCTCAGTGCGTCGGTGGAGTCGAGCGCGATCGTCCGCAGCAGGCCGCCGCCCATCAGCTGGACCGCTTCGAGCGGCAACCCCCGCACCCTGTCCTCCACCCGCAGGAGGTTGCCGAGCGCCGGAAGCTCCCCTTTGAAGGCGACGTCGACGACCGGCCCCAGCACCTGGTAGACGAGGCCCTCGCATGACTCCCGCTCGATGTCCTCGAGGATCTCGACCAGCGCCGCTTCGACGATGCGATCGTGATCGGGCCCTGATCCGTTGCCGCTCATCGCGCCCACCCTCTCACGCCTCTCTCCCGCTCATCGAACGCTCCTCCTCGCGTAGCGAACTCGCGAAGAGGACGCCGATGAGATCGCTCGTGATGAGCTCGCGCCGCAGCCGGTTGTAGGCGACGGTGAGCTCCTGCAGCGAGCGGTCGGCACGCTCCGTCGCTTCCTCCATCGTGATCATCCGGGCGCCCTGCTCCGACGCGTACGACTCGAGGAGCACGTCCTCGATCTGCAGCCTGAGGAAGATCCCGAGGAGTTCGGTGACGACGGTGGTCAGGTCAGGTTCGTAGAACCAGCGCGGGACGAAGGCTTCGGCCTCTCCCGGAGCCGCGGACCCGGCGCTCTCGAAGCTCAGCGGGAGCAGCCGGACCAGCTTCGGGTAGCGGCGCATCGGCGAGAAGAAACGGGTGTAGGTGCACCACACCTCGTCGGCCTCATCCTCGAGGAACGCTCGCGACAGGCGCTCGGACAGGCCGTCAATGTCCTCGGCGGTGACGCCCGCGCGCGCCCATGTCGAGGACTCCAGAAGCTCGGCCTTCGTCCGGCGGCTCAGTGTCTTGGCGCCCTTGGTCCCCTTCGCGATCGCGCTGACCTCGACGCCCGCTTCGATGCGCTCGGCCACGAAGCGCACAGCCAGGCGGTCGATCGCAGAGTTGTATGCGCCGCACATCCCACGGTCGCCGGTGATGTGCAGCAGAAGGACGCGGCGCGTGCCTTCGTGCGGCTGCATGAACGGCGACAGCGTGACCAGGTCGATACCGAGCGAGGCCGCCGAGGCCTGCTGGCGCCGGATGACCTCGCGCATGCGCTCCGCGTACACGCGCATGCCCGCGGCGCGCTCGCGCGTGCGCGAGAGCTTCGCGGAGGCGACCGTGGCCATCGTGCTCGCCACGGACCGGATGCTCCGCACTGTCGCCGCCCGCTTGCGCACCTCGACGAGCTTCTGCATCGGCTACGTCACCGCCTCCGCACCCCGGGAGTCGGGCGCAGGTCCCGAGCCGGTCTCGTCAGCCGCGGCCGGGCCGGGCTCCGGGACGGCGCCGGCGGCGTGCGCGGACCACTGCCCGAGGAACGCCACGATCACCGAGCGCATGGCCGCTTCGACCTCCGACGTGATCTCCGTCGCGCCGCCGAGGACCGCCATCGCGTCCGGCTGGTGCACGTCCGCGTAGTCGTAGAGCGCGTTCTCCATCTCCTCGAGGTCCGCGACGGGGACCTCGTCGAACATCCCGTTCACAACGCCGAAGAGTATAAGCAGCTCGTGCTCGAGCGTCAGCGGCGCGTGCTGTGCCTGCTTCAGCAGCTCGCGGCTGCGTTCGCCGCGGGCGAGTTGCTGCAGGGTCGCGGCGTCGACCTCGGCGCCGAACTTCACGAACTGGGCCATCTCCTGGTACTGCGCCAGGTCGATGCGCAGCCGCCCGGCGACCTGTTTCAGCACGCGCGCTTGCGCAGTGCCGCCGACGCGTGAGACCGACAGGCCCACGTCCATCGGTGGGCGCGTCCCTTCGTTGAACAGGGCCGAGTCGAGCATCATCTGACCGTCGCAGATCGAGATGACGTTGGTCGGGATGAACGCCGACAGGTCGCCCGCGAGCGTCTCGACGATCGGCAGCGCCGTCAGCGAGCCCCCGCCGCGCTCGTCGGAGAGCCGCGCGGCGCGCTCGAGGAGGCGCGAGTGGACGTAGAAGACGTCGCCCGGATACGCCTCGCGGCCCACCGGACGCTTCAGCAGCGCCGACATCTCGCGGTAGGTCACCGCGTGCTTCGAGAGGTCGTCGAACACGACCAGCGCGTCGCCGCCCTGTTCAAGGTAGTACTCGCCCATCGCGCACGCCGCGTAGGGGGCGACGTAGCGGAAGGCGGGCGGCTCGTTCGGCAGGGCCACGACGACGGTGGTGTACGCGAGCGCCCCGTTCTCCTGGAGCGTGCTCACGATGCGGCCGACCGACGAGGCCTTCTGCCCGATCGCCGCGTAGATGCACGCCACGCCGGCGCCCCTCTGCGCGAGGATCGTGTCGATCGCGATCGTCGTCTTGCCGATCTTCCGGTCGCCGATGATGAGCTCGCGCTGCCCTCTCCCCAGAGGCACCAGCGCGTCGATGACCTTGATCCCGGTGTGCAGCGGGACGGTCACCGGCTGGCGCTCGACCACTCCGGGGGCCTTGCGCTCGACCGGCAGGTAGCTCTTCGGGACGATCGCGCCCTTGCCGTCGATCGGCTGCCCGAGCGCGTTCACGATCCGCCCCGCCAGCATCTCGCCGACCGGCACCCGCAGCAGGTGCCCCGTACGGGTGACGTCGCTGCCCTCGCGGATCCCCTCTTCGGGACCGAGGAGCAGGCAGCCCACCCTGTCCCCCAGGAGGCTGAAAGCGATGCCGAGTATCCCTCCGGCGAACTCGACCACCTCTTGCGACCCCACGTCGCGCAGCCCCGAGACGGTCGCGATCCCGTCGCCCACCTCGACAACGCTGCCGGTGTCGAGCAGCTCCTCCACTCTGACCTCGGGCGAAGTGTTGGCGAGCACATCGCGGAGGTATGCATAGGTGTCTTCGGGCGACGGCAGCTCCCCAGTCTCGACGAGCTCCCCCATCGAGCGCTGGATGTCCGTGACCCACTTCGAGCGGGGGTCGAGCACGACGCGGTGGTCCTCACCGATCTGCAGGATCGCCCCGGAGTCCATCGTGGGGTTCACCTTGACGTCGATGTGGATCTGCCGGCCGGCGACAGAGGACAGCACGTCCCCTAGCCTCCGCAGCAGCGTCTCGTCGAAGTAGATCTTCGCGTGCAGAACGACGCGCGACCCCTCGAGGTCGTCGAACGCCCGCCTCAGAGATGCGGCGTCGAACTCGTCGTTGACGGCGGCCGCACCCGTTGAGGTGTCGACGGCGTCGCTCACAGCAGCACCGTCGCCGGAAGCTTCTCGGCGCTCTCCTCAAGGTGACCGATCTCCGAGGCCATGATGCCCTGGATGAGCTGCCGCTGCTCCTGCGGGGAGACCCCCTCGTTCAGCAGCGCGCGGGTGGACTGCGCGACGACGCCCACGAGTCGGTCGCGGATCTCGACGTGCATCTCCGCGCGCTCCTCCTGAAGCACCCTGGCGGCGCGCTCTCTGATCTCCGCGGCCTCGGCGTCCGTGGTCGCACGTGTCTGCTTGCTGAGACGACGCGCGGTCGTGCGCGCCTCCCTCACGATCGCCGTCGCCTCGGACTTCGCAGCCGCGATGCGCGCTGCGGCCTCCTCCCGCGACCTGCCCAGTTCATCGGCCGCATGCGCGCCGCGCTCGACGCGGCCTGCGATGCTCTCCCGCCTCTCGGCCAGCATGTTGGCGAACATGCCCTTGCGGCGCCCGAGCCCGAACGCCACGAAGTACACCGTCGCGATGACCAGAGCGAACTGCACCAGCTCGATCGCGAACTTGCCGGGATCGGCGGCGATCTCCGCAATTACCTCGTGCAGGATCTCGAACATCACGCCCCCCTACCTTCAGTGCACCCTGCGAGCGAGAAGCTTGTCGACGGCGCCCGCCACGACGGCGGGTTCGGCCGAGCCCATGAGCTTGTCGCACGCGAGCGTCACGCACTCGATCGCCTTCTCGCGCAGCGACGCGACCTCCGCCTCGCGTGCGGACTCGATCTCCGCGCGACCGCGTTCGAGCGTCACCGCTGCTTCCTGCAGCGCCGCCTCGATCGTCTCCTTGCGGTACGCCTCGACCTCGTCGCGGGCGCTGCACAGCAGCCCGTCGGCCTTCTCACGGGCCGCAGCGATGATCCCTTGGGCCTCGGGCGCCGCCGCCGCCAACGTCCGTTCGGCCTCGGCGAGCGTGGATTCGGCGACCTCGAGCCGCACCTCTCGCTCCTCCATCACCGCGACGTAGGGCTTGAAGAACACGCGGCGGAGGGCGAAGAAAGTCACCACCACGAGACCCATCACCGCGAGGATGACCGGTAGCTGTATCTGATCGATCGGGTTCAAACTGTCCATGTTCGGACCTCCGAACGACCTCGGCGTCGCACACGCGGCCGGCTAGACCACGATCTTGCCGGCGATCACGAGAGTGACGACGAGCGTGTAGATGCACAAGGCTTCGACGAGCGCCATGGCGATCAGCATCGCCGTGAACAACTGCGGCGCGATCTCGGGCTGACGCGTCATGCCGTCCAGCGCCGTGACGGAGATGAGCCGCATCGCGAACGCCGCTGTCACGGCTCCCGCCGCGATGGGGACGATCGCCACCAGTGCCATGAAGACAGGGTTCATGATCTTCGACCTCCTCTCCAGGTCTCAGGTGCCGGTGATGTGCCCGGCTCGCGTCACGACTGCGCGACCGGCTCGGACCGTTTCCGGTGGAACCAGCTGCGCTTCGCCTTCTTCTGCTTCGGTGCCTCGTGATGGATCGCGCTGGCCAGGAAGCTCGCGATCAGCAGCGTGAACACCAGAGCCTGGACGAACGACGGGATGAGGCCGAGCACGTGGAGGATGAGCGGGATGCCGACGGGCACCACCGCTGCGACCAGGACCAGCGTCATGTATTCGCCGCCGATGTTGCCGAAGAGTCGCAGCGACAGCGACAGGACGTCGGTGAACTCGCTGACCCACTGCATCGGGTTCGGCCAGAACAGGTGCTTCAGCGCGCCCAAGCCGCCCTTGAAGTAGGCGGCGAGGACGATGTTGCCGATCACCGCGCTGAGCGCGAGGGCGAGCGTTACGCTGTAGAAGGAGGTCGGCGGGCGGTTCACGATCGGAATCGGGATGAGCACGATGAGGTTGCACATCAGGATGAAGAAGAAGAACGTCCCCAGGAACGGGGTGACGACGCCCACCACCTTCGCGCGGTCGTGTCCGTCGGACATCTCGCGCGCCTTCTTGATGAAGAAGCCGATGGCGAACTCCCCGAACAGCTGACGTCCCTCGGGCACGTCCGAGGTGAGCTTGCCGTGCGCCAGGAACGCGCCGAGCGCCACGAGAACGACCGACACGATCAGGGCGTTGACGAGAACGACCAGGCCGGTCGGAGTCACCGCCCAGACATCACCCAGCGCCACTACTCCCACCCCCTCTTCAGGACCGCTGCTCAGCCGCTCGGCTGATGCGGCCGGAACGCGTACCACGCAGCCGACGCCGACCCCGCGGTCATGAGCGTGAGGTCCACGATCACGACGCCGGAGGCCATCCCCAGTATGTCAAGCCATTGCGACAACAACGCCGAGGCCACGAGCAGGACCGCCTTGACGACGAGCCGGAACAGGAAGAAGAACGCGACCGGGCCGTTCGCGAGCGACTCGTGCGGGTCGGCGCCCTTTGAGCGACCGAGCATCCAGTACAGAGTCCCGATGTCGAACGCCGCCCCGACGAGACAGCTCGCCCCGAACCGCACGTCGTGTGAGACGCCGGTCCCGAGCAGCGCCACGGCAAGTGCCATGGGGATGGACCAGGCCGCCACCTTCCGCAGAAGGTCGACGGAATACACAGCATCCCCCCGGCTCGAAGTCACAGCCCCCGCCCCGCCCTACATCTCGTCGCGCAGGCGGTAGATGTCGCGGACCGACATCGCGAGCGCGACAAGAAGGCCGGCCCCCGTGACGTACGGGAACCAGCCCGTCAGCTGATCGATGACATACCCGATGATCCCGCCGGCGACCGCGTACGACGGCACGAGCGACCACACCGCGATGATGCGCAGGAACTCACGGGGGATCAGATCGACGTGCTCGCGCGTTCCAGGATCGCGTTCGGCTCCCCCGCCGCTGCTGTCCGCCATGACCAACGCCCCCTCTGCGGGCCTGTACGAGGCGTCGGGCGCTCAAGATGGCGTCTGGCGGACCCCGGCAGGTCTCGCCCTCCATATGGCGGTTGAGTCCACCGTCAGTGCGTAGATACCCCCGGAGCCGAGTGTCTATCGCGCGCGGGCCAGGAGCGGAGCGGCTACTCGTACGAGATCGCGTCTCGCACGGACACCTGCGAGGCCCGGAAGGCGGGGATCAGTGAAGCCACCGCTGAGATCGCTGCGACGATGACGAGCCAGCCGCCGACCGCCTCCCACGAGAACGCGTAGGTGAGCTGGATGCCGATGGCGCCCTCCAACAACCGGACGAGCCCGTAGCTCATCGGCCAGGACAGGATGAGCCCGCCGGCCCACGACAGCACCCCGATCACGACTCCCTCCGTGACGAACACCTGGTAGATCGAAGCGTGACTGGCGCCGATCGCCCTCATCACGCCTATCTCGCGCGTCGACTCGAGCACGTTGATGATCATCGTGCCCGACAACCCGATCACACCCACGATGGCGAGGATGACCGCCATGATGATCAGGAACGTCACGAGGATCCCGAGCTGGTTCGCGAACGACTCCGACATGCGCGCCTGACCTTCCACGCCGGCCACCGTCATCCCGAGGTCGGTGAAGCGGCGGTCGAGCCGGTCCGCCGCGGCGTCCTGCGCCGCGATCTCGTGATCGCCGGTGCGTACCAGGAGCCGTGTGATCGAGCCCTGCAACCCGAGCAACCGCTCGACGTAGGAACGGTTGGCGAACAACACGGGGCCCATCAGCTGACCACGTGTGACGCCGACCACTCTGAAGGTGTGGTCATCGCCACGCACCTTGAGCTTCACGGAATCGCCTATCGCCAGGTGCTCGCTGTTCACCACGTCGGTGTTCACGACCACAGCGTCGGTGTCGGCGTCCGTGAGCCAGCGCCCGCTGACCAGCGTCGGCGTGATGAACGATGTCCTCGGCGGAAGGGCGATCATCCGCAACTGCGTGTTCTCGGTGCCGTCGCCCCGGCGCAGCGTGGCAGGCGCCGCAAGCCAGCCCTCGACGCCGGTCACGTCCGACACCTTGAGCGCTTCACGTTCCGCGAGCGAAGCGGGGACGGGGGACACGAAGTTGACCTCCGCGTCGTAGTTCCACCACTTCGAGACATCGGACACCGTGGCCAGTATCGAGGCACGCACGCTCCCGACGCTCATCACGACGGCGGAAGCCAGGACGAGGGTCATGAGCGTCATCGCGAGCCGGCCCTTGCGTAGGAACGTATTGCGCAGCGAGAGCGCCACCGGCCGCGGAAGCCCTCGCAAGCGCCCGAGCAGGCGATCGACGAGTCCGTGTCCGAAGTGCGCGCCGCTCATCCCCGTGGCGTTGAGCGCGCTGACGACCGTCACGCGGGTGCCCTTGCGTATCGGGAGGAGCGCCGCGATCAGCGGCACCAGGAACCCGACAGCGACAGCGAGGGCCACGGTGTAGCCGGGCGGGCTCGAGGCGGCGGGGCCGAAGTCGAGCAACCCTCCCGCGAAGTTCGCGAACCACGACGCCCAGTAGGCCCCGATGGGAAGGCCGATGACCACAGCCATCAGGCCGTAGACGGCGACGAGCGTCAGGAACAGGGCGCCGATCTGGGTCGCCTTCCCGCCGATCGCCTTCATGATCCCGACCTGCCGCATCTGCTGCGTCAGAAGCGCCGAGACGGTGTTGACCACGAGGAAACCGGATAGCGCGAGCGCCATCACGCCGAGCACCAGCAGGAGTATGGAGACGGCCTTGAAGATGTCGCCCAGCCGGTGGCTGCCCGGTTCGGGCACCGAGGTGTTCAGCGTCCGGACGCCGGCGGGGGCCATCACCTCGTCACGCACCTTCGAGACGATCCGCGTCGCACCCGCGCGCGTCAGCCCCGGGATGTCGATCGAGATGAGGAGTTGGTCCATGCCCGACTCGACACCGAGGTCGGCCATCGTCTCGAGAGTCACGTAGCCGGTGATCTGACCGACGAAGAGCGCCGGGAACGAGTTGATGTCGTGGACGAAGCCGGCGACGCGGAGCAGCTTCTTGTCGCCCGCGTCGGTCTCCACCGTGATCAGGTCGCCTGCCGCGAGCGGGGACACCTGCGTGTCGGAGGTCTCGAGCACGACCTCTCCCCGAGCCGGTGGCCACGGCGTGCTCCCCTGGGGCGCCACCTTGTCGATGCGCGAGGTCGCCCAGTCCTTCGCCGCTATCAGGGTGATGGACACCGAGCGCTGCGCCTGCGTGACCTGAGGAGGCGCGTCCGCGACCTTCGTGAGGTCGCCCGGCTCATATCGGAGGCTGACCGTACGCCGCCCTTCCGCGTCGGTCACTCCCTCAGCGCGGCGCACCCTGTCGACGAGCATCTGGTCGAACCCTGTGGTGGTCAGCACGGCGGTGGACGGATTCGACTTCGGGAAGTTCGTGTCGAACGCCTGTATGAGGATGCCGCGTCCACCCATGACCACGAGGATCGCGAAGATGCCCACGGCTATGGACAGCACGACGAGTGCTGTACGCAGCTTGTGGGCGAGCAGGTCGCGGGCGACCTTGCGCCAGCGGGGTGGCACGACCACGGTCACGGCCGCCTGATGTCGTCGACGATCTCGCCGTCGCGGACGTGCAGCGCGCGAGCGACGCGGGCGGCGATGTCGTTGTCGTGCGTGACCATCACGATCGTCTTCCCCGCCGCCACGAGGTTCTCGAACAGCACGAACACCGCCTCGGCGGTGACGGAGTCGAGGTTGCCCGTGGGCTCGTCCGCGGCGAGTATCGGCGGGTCGTTCGCGAGCGCGCGGGCGATGGCGACGCGCTGCTGCTGGCCGCCTGAGAGCGCGGCGGGCAGCTTGTGCGCCTGGTCCGCCATGTCGACCTGCTCGAGCAGGTTCATCGCGAACGCCTCGCGATCGCGCGGCAGGTGCACGTTGCAGAAGTCCATCGGCAGCATGACGTTCTCGACGACCGTCAGCGTTGGAAGCAGCTGAAAGAACTGGAACACCACGCCGATGGTGTGGCCGCGCCACACCGCGAGCTTGTTCTCGGAGAGCGCGTGCACCGGGGTGCCGGAGATGAGGACCTCACCCGACGTCGGGCGGTCGATGCCGGTGACCATGTTGATCAGTGTGGTCTTGCCGGAACCGGACTTGCCGATGAGACCGACGAACTCGCCGGGTTCCACGGTGAGATCGACGCCGCGCAGCGCGGTGAACGGCACCTCGCCGGTGTCGTAGGTCTTGACCACCTGCGACAGGCGGATGAGTGAGTGGTTCGTCTCTGGCGCTGAAGCCGACACGTACGCTCCGATCGCATTGGCGCGCGTCCGCAGGGGTCCCCTTCTCTGCGCGCGCTTCGCTAGGATAAGCCACCCGGACGGCTCGCGGCGCGCGAGGACCGCGGTCTTCCTGCTAGTGTGGGCCTTGCGAGCGTAGAATCGAGGGGCGATCGCCGGGTGTCGGGATTCCCGGCGACGGGTAGTTTCCAGAATGAGGCTACTTCAAGACACGAGGGACTAGATGGCGAACACGACGGTGGCACTCATAGGCTACGGTTACTGGGGTCCCAACCTTCTGCGCAACTACATGGAGCTCCCGACCGCCGACGTGAGGTGGGTCTGCGACTCCCGGCCGGACCGGCTCGCGAAAGTCGCCGAGCGCTATCCGGCCGTCGGCACCACCGCACTGATCAGCGACGTGCTCGACGATCCCGAGGTGGACGCGGTCCTGATCGCGACCCCGATCGGATCGCACTACGAGCTCTCCATGAAGGCGCTCCGCGCCGGCAAGCACGTCTTCGTCGGAAGCCCATGGCCATGACCGTGGCCCAATGCGACGAGATGTGCGACGAGGCCGAGGCGCACAGCCTGACCCTCATGGTCGGGCACACGTTCGTGTACAGCCCGCCGGTGCGCCTCGTGAAGAGCATCATCGACTCGGGCGAGCTCGGCGACATCCGTTTCGTCACCTGTTCCCGAGTGAACCTCGGCCTTCATTCGAAGGAGGTCAGCGTCATATGGGACCTCGCGCCTCATGACCTCTCGATACTCGCGTACTGGCTCGGGGAGACGCCCCTCTCGGTCCAGGCCATGGGCCGCAGCTGCATCATCCCCGGTATCCCCGACGTCGCGTTCCTGAACATCCACTACTCGTCGGGGATCATCGCCGAGCTCGAGGTGTCCTGGCTCTCTCCGGTCAAGCTGCGCCGTACCGTGATCGTCGGCAGCAAGAAGATGCTCATGTACGACGACACGGAGAGCGTCGAGAAGGTCAAGATCTTCGACCAGGGCGTGGACTACAAGGACCCGGAGACGTTCGGAGAGTTCCAGCTCTCGTACCGGACAGGCGGGATCTACTCCCCCCGAGTGGACAACACGGAGCCGCTGTTCACGGAGGCGTCGCACTTCATCGAGTGCGTGACCACCGGTGCGACACCGCTCACCGACGGGCTCTCCGGGCGCTTGGTGGTCGCGGCGCTTGAGG
>Ga0209540_10003205_pt1 | contig 11268 bp, 13 predicted proteins | sample BarGraIncu01121A_FD_184501 | JGI IMG/M metagenome (GOLD analysis project Ga0209540, IMG submission 184501) | Arctic peat soil microbial communities from Barrow, Alaska - Barrow Graham LP Incubations 011-21A (SPAdes) (version 2) | ecosystem: Environmental > Terrestrial > Soil > Wetlands > Peat... | reverse complement strand
GCCGCCCGCCGGCGCCGCCGACATCACCGGCGTCATCTCGCAGGTCAGCGCCGGGCCGGGGCGCGACCAAGGCTCCTTCCTGATCGTCGCCGACCCTGCCGTGACCGGCGCCGTGGACCGCGCCATGGTGCGGGTGACGGCCGACACGGTGATCTGGGCGTCCGTGGGCGAAGGCCGGCGCAGCCTCGCCTTTGGCGACCTGCGCGCCGGCGCTCGCGTCGCCGTCCGCTTCACCGGCCCGGTCGCCGAGTCCTACCCGGTGCAAGCCACGGCGGCCGAGGTCGAGGTGCTATCCGGCCCGTAGCGCTCCGAACTTGCCAGAACCCCACCTCCTCCCGACAGAATTGGTCAAGTTCTGACGAGATCGTGCCGATGAGTCCGGCCGCGCGCGGGGGGGACGACCGACAGCGCCGTACCGGCCGAGCGGGGGGCTGGATGCGCGTCGCCGAAGCTGCGCGCCTGCTCGGCGTGAGCCCGAACACGCTGCGCCGTGCCGGTTCGTTCAGCGGTCTGCGCTGCCATCGCAGCCCCGGCGGCTCGAGCTGGTGGCCGATCAGAGTCTCCAGCTCTCGGCCACGCTGGAGCTGGACGTCGTGATCGCCGCGACAGCGCGCAGCCTGCGCGAGAGTGGTGGTTTCACCGACTGCGACGTGTTCATGATCGAAGGTAGCGAGCTCGTCTGCGCGGCCAGCTTGGTCGAAGGGGACGAGTACCCCGAGTGGATCGGGAAGCGCCTTCCGCTCGACGAGTGGCGCATGGTGTGGCAGGCCGTCCGCCTGAGCCGGGCCGAAGTCGACGCCATCACCGATGGGCTTACCGGGCCGTACAACCACCGCTATCTGCACGAACGGCTTGCCGAGGAACTGGATCGCGCGCTGCGGGAGGGCCTCTCCGCGTCGCTGCTCTGCTGCGACCTCGACTTCTTAAAGGACTGCAACGAGCGTCACGGGCACGCCGCCGGTGACGATGCGCTACGCAGTACGGCGCGCATCCTGGAGAAGTGCACGCGCCGCGCCGACCTGATCGCGAGGTACGGCGGCGAGGAGTTCATGGTGGTGGTGTTGGGGCCGACGAGGTCATGGCGGTGGAGATCGCGGAGCGTATCCGCACGGCGATCGCGGAGCGTCATCACAAACACGACGGACTCACGATCAGCATCGGGGTGGCGACGTTCCCTGCCGCGGCCGGCACCAAGGAGAGCTTGCTGGAGGCCGCCGACCGCGCGAAGTCCATGGCCAAACGGCTGGGTAGCGACCGCGTGGTGGCCGCGGGCTCCGTCGGCGCTTGACGGCTGCGGGGCGCCCGCCCCGTCTCAGCCGGTGTGCATGAAGTTGATCACGTCGCCGTCCTTGACGACGTACTCTTTGCCCTCGGTGCGCAGCAGCGCTTTCTCGCGAGCGGCGTGGAACGAGCCCAGCTCGATGAGGTCCTCGATGTTCACCACTTGGGCGCGCACGAAGCCGTGCTCGATGTCGCTGTGGATGCGGCCGGCGGCCTGCTTGGCGCTCCAGCCGCGCGGAAGCTGCCAGGCGCGCGACTCGCTGCTGCGGAAGTCGCCGGTGAAGAAGGTGACGTAGCCGAGGACCTCGTAGGCGGCCCGCAGGAAGACGTCGACGGCGCCGGCTTCGCCGGCGCCGAGCTCGGCGCGGAACTCGGCCGCCTCCTCGGGTTCCAGGTCGGCGAGCTCGGCTTCGAGGCGCGCGGCGACGGCGACCACCTGGTCGCCCCGGCCGCGCGCCCACTCGACGAAGTCGGCGTGCGCCGCCAGCGCCGCGTTCGCGGCTTCGTCGTCGTCGGTATTGAGGACGAACAGCACCGGGCGGTCGCTCACCAGGGCGAGCTCGCGGAACAGAGGTGCGTCCTCCGGCGCGCGCTCCACGCTGCGCGTGAGGCGGCCCTGCTCCAGGGCGACGGCGAGGCCTTCAAGCGTCGCCAGCTCACGCTGTGCCGCCTTGTCTCCGCTGCGCGCCGTCTTGCGCGCCTTCTCGATGCGCCGCTCGACGAGTTCGAGGTCGCCGAGCACTAGCTCGGTCTCCACGAGCTCCACGTCGGCCCGCGGGTCGACGGTGTCGCGCAGGTGAGCGACCTCCTGGTTCGCGAACGCGCGAATCACGTGCGCGACGGCGTCCACCCCGCGGATATCCGCGAGGAAGCGGTTGCCCAGCCCTTCGCCGTGGCTGGCGCCTTCCGCGAGGCCGGCGATGTCCACGATATCTATGGTGGCGTTGACCTTCTTGGGCGTCTCCAGCACCTCGTCCAGCCGGTCGAGACGAGGGTCGGGGACGGCGACGACGCCGTGGTTGGATTCGGCCGACGTGTACGCATAGGCCGTCGCCGCGGCGTTGCCGTGGGTCAGGGCGTTGAACAGAGTGGTCTTGCCCGCGTTGGGCAGGCCGACGATGCCGAGCTTCACGGGCGCTTCTCCAGTTTGCTGGTGAGCAGAGTCTCGAGCAGGCGAGAGAGGTCGGCGAGCTGCCGCGCCACCCGTCCCGGGTAGGTCTTCTCGATGTGGGCCACGGTGTCCACGCGCGTGTCCCACAGGCCGCCGTCTCCTGCGCCGCCGCTGGGCTCCCGGTCCGCGGACGAGAAGGCGGCCGTGGCCACGTCGGTGAGAGCGAACGGCAGATCGTCGCTCGGGGCGAGCGAGACACCGGCCGGCTGGCCGTCGATGGCCGCGCTCGTCCCCAGGGGGACGCCGAGATCCTGGGCGACGGCGAGGGCGTCGTCGCGCAACCAGGCGGGCCCTCCGAAGCGGCTGGTGACCTGGAGCTCGGCGTCGCCGGCGACCGCGTCGAGGTCGATCATGCCTATCGTGGCGCGGTTCTCCAGAGAGGACATGGCGCGGGCGTAGTAGCGCGAGCCGGCAAGGCCGCGCCCCTCCGCCCCGAAGGTGACGAACACGATGGTGTAGGGCGTCACGCGGGGCTTGACGCGCGCCGCGGTCTCGAGCAGCAGGCCGATGCCGGTGGCGTTGTCGGCGTAGCCTTCGCTCTTCGGCGCGGAGTCGTAGTGCGCGCCGACGATGAGGCGCCTGGCGGATTCGCCTTCCTTGACGGCGATGATGTTGGCCGAGTGCAGGCGTGCGGCGCCGGACCCGGAGATGAACTCCTGGGTGAGCGAGAAGTAGCCGTACTGCTGGAAGGCGCCGGTGATGAACTCGCGCGCCCGGATGTCGCCCCAGGTGTCGGCGACACGTGGGTGCACGCTCTTTGCGAAAGTCTTGGCCGTGACATAGGCGACGGCGCCGTGCGCCGAGAACGACACGGCTGCCGATGGCCGGCCGATCTTCTTGACGGGCTGGTCACAGCCGGCGAAGGCGCCGGCCGCCGCCAGCCCGATGGCCAACACGAGGGCGGCCGCGACGACGACCGCCAAGAGGCCTCCGCGTGAGGGAAGCGCCGGCATCTCAGACCGGCGCCGCGACGAGCAGGACCCAGCCGGCGCCGAAGAGCAGTCCGAACGCCAGCCCCCCGACCACGTCACCGAGGTAGTGCACGCCCAAGTAGACGCGGCTGAAACACAGCACCAAAGCCAGCATGGCCAGCGCCGGAACCGCCGCCGGGTACAGCGTCCCTGCCGTGATCGTGCCGACCACGGCCATGCTCGCGTGCGAGGATGGGAACGCCTTGCTGAACGGCAGCGGGATCTGCTTGGGCTGGGAGGGGTCGGCGATGGGCGGTCGCGGCCGGGCGACGAGGCATTTGATGACGAAACCGAGGGCTTCGACGGCGGTGACCGGCACGGCGATGTAGAGGGTCTTCGCCAGCGGCCGCGGCTCCCCGAACAGCCACGGAAGCCCGGCCACGACGTACCAGAGGATGCCGTAGTTCGCGGTCAGCGACAACGCGCCCAGCGGCAGCGTGAACCAGCGCGGATGTGGCCAGCCGATGGCGGCGCGACGCGAGACGTCGCGGTCGAGGCGTGCGAAGCGGCCGGAAGGCGGCGGCGCGGCATTGTCGGAGCCGGGGGCGGAGGGCATCGGAATCACCGTCCAGTATACTATCCGCCTGTCTCCGCCCACCCGCACCTGAGGGATCGCCCCATGCGCACCACGGTCATCGTCACCGCGCTCGGCCCCGACAGCCACGGCCTGCTGGCCCAGGTGGCGGTCACAGTCGCCGAGCAGAACGCCAACATCGACGACGTCAGTCAGACGGTGGCCAACGGCATGTTCACGATGATCATGTTCGTATCGTTCGACCAGACCGAGACCACCATGGCCCACCTCAAGGACGCCCTCGAGAAGACCGGCGAGCGCGTGGGCCTGCAGATCCACGTCCAGCACGAGAACATCTTCAAGTTCATGCATCGCATCTAGCGACGCCCGCCGCCTTCTCAGGAGCCGCCCTGTGGTCTTCATCACCGAGCAGGAGATCCTCGAGACCGTGAACATGATCCGGTTCGAGAACCTCGACGTCCGGGCCGTCACCATGGGCATCTCGCTCTACGACTGTTCGGAACGCGACGCGGGACGTACCGCGGAGCGCATCCACGCGAAGATCGTGCAGCGCGCCGGCCGTCTGGTGAGCGTCGCGCACGAGATCGAGGAGAAGTACGGCATCCCCATCGTCAATCGCAGGGTGTCGCTCACGCCCATCGCCCATGTGGTGGGCAGCGACGATCCCGCCGCCTACGTGGAGGTCGCGCAGGCGCTCGACGCCGCCGCCGAAGAGGTCGGCATCGATTTCGTCGGCGGCTTCAGCTGCATGGTCCAGAAGGGCATGACGCGCGGCGACACCGCGCTCATCGAGGCCATCCCCGAAGCCATCAGCAGCACGCGGCGCGTGTGCTCGTCGGTCAACGTTGCGTCCACCCGTGCGGGCATCAACATGGACGCCGTGGTGCGCATGGCCGACGTGCTGCTGGCCGTCTCCAAGATGACCGTCGCCGACGACTGCATCGGCGCCGCCAAGATCGTCACCTTCTGCAACGTGCCCGAGGACAATCCCTTCATGGCCGGCGCGCTCCACGGCAGCGGCGAGCCGGAGGTGAGCATCAACGTGGCCATCTCCGGGCCCGGCGTGGTGCGCAACGTCGTGGAGCACCACCCCGAGGCCTCGCTCATCGAGCTCGCCGACCTCATCAAGCGAACGACCTTCAAGATCACCCGCGTCGGCGAGCTCGTCGCCCGCGAGGCCTCGCAGATGCTCGATGCGCAGATGGGCATCATCGATCTCTCCCTGGCCCCCACACCGGTCGTCGGCGATTCCATCGCCGAGATCCTGCAGAGCATGGGGCTGGAGCAGGCGGGCGCGCCCGGCACCACGGCGGCGCTGGCGATGCTCAACGACGCCGTCAAGAAGGGCGGCACCATGGCCACCTCGTCCACCGGCGGGCTCTCCGGCGCCTTCATCCCGGTCAGCGAGGACGCGGCCATGGCGAAGGCCGCCGCCGACGGCGTGCTGAGCATCGAGAAGCTCGAGGCCATGACCGCGGTGTGCTCGTTGGGACTCGACATGATCGTGGTGCCCGGCGACATCCCGCGCAACGCGCTGGCGGGCATGATCGCCGACGTCATGGCGATCGGCATGATCAACTCCAAGACCACCGGCGCGCGCCTCATTCCGGCGTACGGCAGGAAGGTGGGCGAGTGGGTCACGCTGGGAGGGCTCTTCGGTGAGGCTCCGGTGATGAGCGTGAGCCGGGCCCGCAACGACGTCTTCGTGGAACGCGGGGGGCGGATCCCGGCCCCGCTTCAGAGCCTGACGAACTAGGGGCCGCTCACCAGGGCTGCGGCGATCGGTGCGGCGCCCTTGCAGTGCCTTGCGAACCAGCGGAGCCGCCGGCGCGTGGCGTCACATCTGCCCGCGCACGCCTTCCATCATGTCGCGGATCGCCTGCGCCGACTCCTGCATGCCCAGCGCGCGCGAGATCTTCTCGGCCTCGGTGAGCTGCAGGATGGCGTCGATGGTGTGTCCCTCGGAGCGGAACTGCGTCGCCTGGTCGATCTCGAACTTCACCAGGTCCGTGAGCATGCGCCTCACCTCCGGGTCCTGCAGGTCGACCATCTTGCTGCTGGTCGTGACGATGATGTCGGAGAGCGGTACCAGGCCGCCGCCGGCGCCGGACTTCGAGGCCGCCGGTTCATCGGCGGCGGACCCGCCCTCAGCGGGTCGCGCAGGCACCGGCGCGGCCGCCTGAGCGCCGCTCTCCGTGACAGGGCTTGGTGGTGACTCGGCCGCCGTTATGCCCGCGGCCGGCGTCTCGCCCGTGGTCTCGCGGTCGATGGGCGCCGGGAATGGCGGGGCGCCGGCGGTCGTCTCCGGACCGCCGCGCAGATCATCGCTACCCGACGGACCCCAGTCGAGCCCGAGCCCGCGGTTCTCGCCGCGCGCAGCGGGCGCTGTGTCGGCTGCCGCGGCCGCCTCCTCCGCGCGACGTACGGCGGGATCGACGGTCACGTCCTCGACCAGCTGCTCCGCCTGACCGAGACGGGACAGCGTGTCTTGCGGCGCGTCGTCCAGGAACGAACCTCCGGGAGCCGGTGCGGTGGTCTCGGTGTCGTCGCCACGCCGCCATGTCACCAGCAGCGCGATGACGAGCAGGACCACGACCGCCGAGGCGACGGCGATGCCGACAATCTGTAGAGTGGTCATTTGCTCCCGATCCGTCCGTGGGTCGCTGCTGGCCTGCCGACTAGTTCTTCGCCCGCACCCGCCGCATTCCTTGCCGTGGGTTGTAAAATGGCCGGATGATCGACCCGCGCACCATCGCCACTGTCGTGGCGGAGCTGGGCGAGGCCCCCTACCGGGCACGCCAGATCAACCAGGCCCTCACCCGCGGACTCGTCACCGACTTCGAAACCGTCACCAGCCTGCCCGCGGCGCTGCGCCACGCTCTGGCGGCGTGCCTGTGCCCGCTCAGCCTGGAGGAGGTGGAGACGCTCGCGGCGCCCCGCGGCGCGGCGCGCAAGACGCTGTTCACGACCGCCGACGGCCACCCTGTCGAGGCCGTACTGATGTGCTATGCGAAGCGCGCCACGGTGTGCGTCTCGACGCAAGTGGGCTGCGCGGTAAGCTGCTCGTTCTGCGCCTCCGGCCGACTCGGGCTGCGCCGGAACCTCACGGCAGAGGAGATGCTCGACCAGGTCTTCCGCTTCGCCCGCCTGCTGCGCGTCCAGAAACGGAGCGTCACCAACGTCGTCTTCATGGGCATGGGCGAACCGTTTCACAACTACGACGAGACGCTGCGCGCCTGCCGCCTGCTCAACGACGGGGATGGCTTCGCCTTGGCGGCGCGCTCGATCTCGGTGTCGACGGTGGGCGTCGTGCCGGGGATCGACCGCTTCTCCGAGGAGCCTCTGCAGCTCAATTTGGCGGTAAGCCTTCATGCCGGCACCGACGAGCTCCGTGACCGGCTGGTGCCGATCAACCGCACCTACCCGCTCGACGACGTGTTCGCCGCCTGCGCACGCTACGTGCGGCGTACGCACCGCAAGGTCCTGTTCGAGTATGTGGTCTTGCGCGGCGTGAACGACACCGACGAGCAGGTGCAGGTGCTGGGGCACCGCGTCCGTCCACCGCACTACCACCTCAACCTGATTGCCTATAACGACAGCGGCAGCCAGTATGCCCGCCCGCGGGCGGCTGACCTCGCCGCCTTCCGCGACCGGCTCGAGGACGCCGGCGTCAGCTGCACGGTGCGGCGTTCGCCGGGAGGCGAGATCGAGGCCGCGTGCGGTCAGCTTGCCCTGCGGCGCAGCGAAAGCGCACCCGCCGGCTGAAGCGAGGCGAGGGCGAAGCGTCACAGCTCGTGTCGGTGCCGGCTTCCGAGGCTGATGGGCTGGGACAAAGGGTCGTGACGTTCACGACCGGCCTGTCGCCTGCGCCGCAGGCGGACAGGAGCACGGCGGCAGTGACGAGCAGGACGGCGCTGGCGCCGATCGCTGCGCCGCGTCTGCTTGCGTCGTGTCATGCGTGCCTCCTCATGTGGCAGCTGCGGCTGCCGTGGCCGAGCTGTGCGCGACATCGTACCGTGCGCCGGTCAGGCGGGCGACAGCGCTTCGCGCAGGGTGGCGGCCGCGACCTCCGGGTCGACGCTCACCAGGGCCATGTCGGTGGCCAGCTCGAAGCCGGCGATGCCGGAGACCCGCGGCGCCAGCTCGAGGTGCCAGTGGAAGTTGCCGCGCGGCTCCGTGGGGGCGGTGTGCAGCCACAGGTTGAGCGGCGCGTCGCCCGTCGCCGCGACCACCGCAGCCAAAGCGCGCCGCAGCGCCGGCGCGAGGGGCCTCAGGTCCGCCTCGCGGATGTCGGACTGGTGCGCCGCCGGCGCCAGCCACAGCTCGCAGGCGAAGCGCGTCGCCGCCGGCACCCAGGCGACGACCTCGCCGCCGAAGACGAGACGGCCGCCGGCCGCCGCCATCTCCGCGCAGAGCACGCAGCCGCCGTAGCGATTACGGTGGCGGTCGAACTCCCGGATCTCGTCGAGCAGCAACGGCGGCACGACAGGGGTGGCGAAGAGCTGCGCGTGCGGGTGGGCCAGAGAGGCGCCGGCTCCGGCGCCGTGGTTGACGATGAGAGTGGCCGCCACGGCGCCACTCTCGAGCTGCGCGGCGATACGCCGGCGCCACACGTCGAGTACCTCGAGGAGGCCTTCGTCGCCGAGATCCTCGAGCTCGGCGACGTGGTCGGGGGAATGCACGATGACTTCGTGCATGCCCAGGAGGGCCGGGTACCTGTTGGGCACGACCCGCACCCGCCAGCCGGGCCCGTCGGGTGCACTTCCGGGCTCGCGAACGGCGTCGACCTCCGGAGGCGTGAGAGCTTCGTTCCCGGCGCAGAATGGGCACGGGCCGGATGCGCCGGCGGATCCCTGGCCGAGCAGGTCGGTCGGCCGCGTCGCCCGTCCGGGAGCGATGATCGTCAGCTTGCCGTTGACGGGGTTGCGGCGCAACTCGCCGCCGCCGAGCGTGCTCGCAACCACGCGTCCTCCCTCCGCTGTGGGAAGCACGCTACTCCGAGTCGAGCGAGGCGTCGAGTGTCGCGCGGGCGTCCTCCTCGCGAGAGCGGTAGAGCTGGCGTGAGTCGCGGAGCTTGTCGTAGCCCTCGTCGAGCACGGCGCCCATCTCGCGCCACAGACACATGTCCTGCTTGAGGTGCTTGTCCCTGATGTCGTCGGTGCATTCCTCGGCGAGGGGGCAGGCGTAGCAGACTTCGTTGTCGACGACGGTGACCGCCTTGCGCGACAGTTCGCCCTCGTCGATGCGCCGGTAGGCGTCCAGGAGGAGTTCCTGCACGTTGCCCTGGATGGCGACCTGGAAGTGGGGCATCTGCTCGGGCTCGTCGTAGATGAAGAGGCCGTTCCGCCAGTGGGCCAGCTCGAAGACCTGGTCCAGCGTCTGTCTGTTCATGACCTCGCGGATCCGCGCCTCACTGGTGAATCCCTTCTCGATCAGGCGCTGGCCCAGCGGAGTGGATTTCTTCTGGTCGTGCGAGAGCTCCGATTCCCGCATGAGAGCCTCGGCCAGCTGCTGCTCGCTGAGGCAGCCGGCCTTGACCAGGCGGGTGCCCAGCATTTCGTCCGTGATCGGCAGCGAAATGGCCTCCACGCGGCCCTCGACGAGATAGATGAAACCATACTCTTCGAAGTCACGCACTTCGAGCACGCCGCTGGAGGCGTTCTGCGCCAGGAACTGCAGGACGCCCGCCAGGTTGAACCTGTGGATGGAACCCTGAAGTAGCATCGCCTTGCTCTGACTGGTAGTGCGGTCCAGTAATCCGTATCGGCAACGGGTGGCGAACCGTGAGCCGCGCGGCGCGGCAGAGGCCCGGCCCGGTCAAATTGACCGGGCCTCCGCCGCGCGGCTATACTGCACGTTCTGAGTATCGGCAATCGAGCGAGGAAGCTGTGAAGAGGACCTACCAACCGAACACCCGCAAGCGCAGCAAGACCCACGGCTTTCGCAAGCGGATGAGCACGCGCGCGGGTCGGTTGGTCATCAAGAAGCGGCGGCAGAGGGGGCGCAAGCGCCTCTCGGCATAGCCGCCCGGCCGATGGCAACAAAGCGCCCCCGCCTCTCGCGTTCTTCTGACTTCCAGCGTATCTACAGGCAGGGGAGTTCGACGGCCTCCCGGTTCCTCGTGCTGTACTCGTTCAAGCGCCCAGCGGAGACCGGGGCGGAGGGACCCAGGCTGGGGTTGTCGGTCTCGAAGAAGCTAGGCGGCGCCGTCGTCCGCAACCGCGTCAAGCGTCTGCTGCGCGAGGCCTTTCAGGGCTGCGCGGGGCATCTGGCTGAGGAGTACGATCTCGTGGTGATCGCGCGCCCGCAACTGCTCGAACTCGTCGCTCGCGAGAGCGCCGGGGAGAAAGGCGTCGTGGGCGCGGCCGTGCGCGAGCTTCTCGTCCGCGCCGGCGTCCTCGACGAGGTCCAGGGCCCGTGAGCAAGATCCTCATCGCCTTCGTCAGGGTGTACCAGTACACGATCTCGCCGCTTCTCGGGAGCCGCTGCAGGTACTACCCGTCGTGCTCCAACTACGCCGTGGAGGCGCTGCGCGAGCACGGCGCCGTCCGCGGCCTCGGTCTGGCCACGTGGCGCCTGCTGCGCTGCAACCCCTTCAGCAACGGTGGCTACGACCCCGTCCCGCCGGGCCACAAAGGGTGCGAGCATGAGCACTGCGAGACGAACGTGAGCGCCCGTGTATAACCTGCCCATCCTCAAGCAGCTGGTCTTGCTGCTGCACTATATCCTCGTCACGATCAACGGCGCTTTGGCTTCACTGGGGCTGGGCCCGAACTGGAGCTGGGGCCTCGCCATCATCGGCCTGACCATCATCGTCCGTCTCGTGCTCTTCCCGCTCACCTGGAAACAGTTCAGCTCGGCGCAGTCCATGCAGGTCATCCAGCCGCAGCTCAAAGAGCTCCAGAAGAAATACAAGAGCGACCGCGGCAAGCTGCAGCAGGAGACGATGAAGCTCTACCAGGAGCACCGGGTCAACCCGTTCGCTTCCTGCCTGCCGCTGATCCTTCAGCTGCCCGTCTTTATTAGCCTGTACGCGGCCATCAAGGGCTTGGGTCCCCTCGAGGGCGGGCTCTCCACCGTCGTGGCGCTCAACAACGCGAGCTTCCTGTGGATCCCTCACTTGGGCAATCCCGACCCGTACTACATCCTGCTGATCCTGTACGTCGTGTCCCAGCTGGTGTCGACGGAGCTGATGCTCGCCACGCAGACCGACAAGTCGCAGAAGATGATCATGCGGGCGATGCCCATCATGTTCGTGTTCTTCCTGTTCCGGTTCCCGGCCGGCCTGTTCGTCTACTGGGTGACCACCA
>Ga0209540_10003204_pt1 | contig 11276 bp, 17 predicted proteins | sample BarGraIncu01121A_FD_184501 | JGI IMG/M metagenome (GOLD analysis project Ga0209540, IMG submission 184501) | Arctic peat soil microbial communities from Barrow, Alaska - Barrow Graham LP Incubations 011-21A (SPAdes) (version 2) | ecosystem: Environmental > Terrestrial > Soil > Wetlands > Peat... | reverse complement strand
CTTCTGGTTCTGTGGAAGATTCTCGATGCCGAACTTGTGAAAGAGCACGCGCAGGTGGGTCTTCACGGCGTCCAGGCTCAGGAACAACTCATTCGCGATCTGTTGGTTGCTGGCCGGGCTCGCATATGGACGAACGTCCTCGTACGGTCGGCACAGCGCGACCAGGATCGATCGCTGCGCCTCGGTCAGGCGCGTGACCGCGGGCAGCATGCCGCCGGCAACCGTTTGTGGGCTCGCGGTCTGCGGCGGGGCGCAGAACGTCAAGACCGTCTCACCAATCCTGATCTTGTCGCGGTCGCGCAACCGCGCGCGGTGTGCCAGCCTGCGACCGTTGAGGAAGGTCCCGTTGCGGGACAGCCCATCGTCCACGATCGTCCACAAGCCTCCGACCCGCTCCAGAACAGCGTGCACCCGGGACACCTGGCTATCCTCGCTGAGGCACACATCAGCCAAAGACGCCCGGCCGATCGTCACTGCGCCGCCCTCTGGTGGCAGCGGCCAGCGCTGCCGCTCCCCCCAAGAGTCGCGTCGAGCGAGGTAAACCTCACCGTGCTCTGGTGCCGCACCGACCTCTTCGGCCCAGGCAGACTTGGACATTACGGCCTCCCACCTCCGAGCATGCGCTTTGGACCCGCCGGCGTCCATGATCTCGGCCCAGCGTTACCGGCGAGGTGGGCGAACACCGCACCTTGGGTGGCTTCTACCCGGTGATGCACGAGTGGAAGGTGATATTAGGAGAGTCCATCCGGGACTTCCCCTAGACACCGAAAGGGACAGGCAGAACCGATCATCACGACATCATGGACAACCTTCCACCATCCAGCGTAGATTCGGCCCGCCGTGAAGAAGACCCCCGGCCAGTGCGGAACCGACTTGACGACTTGACCGATCAGCCTAGACACAAAGAAGAACGATCATGAACGCAATCATGCAGGAAACAGCAGCACCCAGCATCATCGTCACAACCGGAGAAGCGCAATCTGAGTTTTCTCAGAAGTACTCAAAGGGGGAACTTGAGGAAATGGGTTCACGCGAATTGCTTGACGGATATGCCAAGTAGTTTGGCTCAACGGCGGGAACCGCCAGGTGGACCGGCATCGGACCGCTGAGCCGGTCGATCTGCACGGTCGACACGTCACCCTCCTCCGCCAATGAGCTGCTCCGCCCAGCGTGGGTGCGTCACCGCGACGGCGAGGAGAGCGACGTCGATCGCGAGCCCGAACACGAGATGGGTGTCCCAGAACAGGACGAGCAGCACCGCCGACAACAGACAGGCTGCGACGGTGAGCACCAGGCAGGCAGCAGGCAGCCACGGGACGCCCCACACCGCCAGAGCAAGGAGCGCAAGGCGGCCACCGTGGCCGCCATCAGACTCAGTCCAAGCGGTCGGCGAGCCGCCTCCGGGACGAGCCAGGACTGGTCGAGGGAGAACTCTGGCACGTCTGAGACGAGATAGAGCAAGTGCACAAGCCCGTGGGCCGCAAGGAGGACCCCGGTCGCAATGCGGACCACGACCATCATCGGGCCATGGTCAAGGTGCCCGTGATGATCAGATTCGGTATGAGGCTCATCGCGGGTTCGCCGCCGAGGTCTCTGGCGATCCGGCCCTCCGCCCAGGAGTCGAACGCGATCCCGCCCGGCGACCGGCTCCCTTGGAGCACCTCACCGACACCGTGGGTGATTCCCCCAACGCCGGCGAGACCGCCCCAGACCGCGCCCAAGTTCCTCAGCGATGTGACCCGACCTGCCTCGCGTGTAGTTGCCATCGCCGTCGCCTCCGTATCTGGTCTCCCTTGGTGCCATCTTCGCGCCGATTCGCTGACCGGGGAGGGCCATTGGTCCCCGAATGGACCTTGCCCGATCGCAGCTCCGGCCGGCCACGTAGATCCTCTTGCGGTGATCGATCGGGTCGCGGTCCAGATGGAGTGCCTTACTCAACCGCCCACGAGGCCTTGGCAAATTCAATCGGTCGGGTCATGGGAGCCGGTCTCAGCTCAGCCAGTCAACGACGTCGCAGGATCGATCGGACGACGAGGGCAAGCACCACGGCGACGACTTGCCCACCGATCACGATGCGCGTGACGTCTAGGGCAGGCTGCCAAGACACCGACCCACCCTTGAGGACGAAGACGCCAGCGGGTTTAGCGTCGAATCCTCCGCCCCCTCCGCTGTTCGAAACGTCGTTCGAGGCGCCGGCGCCAGTGCCAGTGCCGCTGCCACCGCCCGCTCCTCCGCGAATCCGCGCCACGGGGACGATCAGGATGTCGCCGTGTTGGATGGGCTCACCGAATACGCGTCCAACCGTGAGGTTGTCGGTGACCTTGGAGAGCAACTGTTGAACGTCCATCTCGCCATCGTAGGGGGACAGGTGGCGGAGTCGCAGTGCCGAGAGTCCTAAACCGGTGGTCGCCACGGAGATCGGCCAACCCACCGGGCGGGCAGGCGGCCTGCCTCTGCAAAGCCGGTGGTCTGAACGAGGCGGCCTCGGCCATCTTCAGGATCGCGGAATACTGACGAAGGGCATCGATAGACCGACCGAGTCATGTCAGATGGCGACCCAGATTCGGGACTGCGCACTCCGAATGGGCGGCATGGTTCCTGGGAGAGGGGTTCCACTGCGCGACCGGCCGGTAGCTGCGCTCACGACCGATACCGCCGTGCGGACTCAGGTTCGGCACTGCTGGGTTACCGGACCGGCAGGGGATCCCGGTCCATGGCCAGGACTCATCCTTGAGTGGCGGCGCGACTCGACTGAGTGGTCGGCCCTGGTCGTCTACGCGATCACTGCCGAGACCGTCACCACCACCGTGCAAACCTGGGTGCCGCCCACGGCGTCCTCATCATCGTGCGGCGGACTAGGCGCTCCGGATGAGTTGCTTGAGGGTGTCCAGAAACGTCGTGTCGTCGGCGATTCGATGTAGCGCGACGAAGCCGAATAGCATGAATCGTGCCGTCCACATTCGTGGACGCCAAGGAGACTGTTGTTCTTTCAGAGGGATTCAGATGGTCGAGGACAGAACACAACCGGAGCCCAAGTGCCCCCTGCGCCCAGGAGACGCATGCTCCCTGTGCGTGCCCGGTGGATCGGGTCCCCAGGACTGCGGGCTGGTCTACCTGGTGATGTCTGACCCGGACCTTCGCGAGCAGCTGCACCACATCCAGCTTGCTTCGGTCTGACTCTTCGCCTGAAGCGAACAATTCCGTACGACGGCAACTTCTTTCCTGTTCGCCTGCGCCACGAGGCAGGGATCGGGTCCACTAGAAGGCATGGACTACTACTCCGACGACTACCCGGACGTTCCCCTCGAGGAGTTTGTCGCCCTCTACAAGCGGCTCAGCAGGTATGCCCAGCGGGAGATCCACGACTTGGCGGAGTGCCTGGCCGCCGGGGGAGGCACAGTCGAAGGCGATGGCTGAGTCGATGCGTTGGTGGCCAACGTTCTTGGTTGTGGCCTAGCTCTGCTTGTTGAACACGGTCGGGCGCAGGCACGGTATCGGATTTGCTCGACCCCGGCAGGCTCTCGAGCCCCCACGACGACCCACGGGCTGACTCGCCCGAGGACCACGTTGCTCTTGGCGATGATAGCGCCAGTGAGTGTGGTCACCGGATCTGGTCCCACTTCGGCCACTCAAGCGACACTCATGTGACCACCCGAACGGGTACTCGGTCAAGCAAGTCAACGGGATTCAGAGTCGCTCGACCGGGCCCTCACATAACTGGACGCGCAACCACTACAAGTGCATCCTTGTAACATGGAGCAAATAGAGATCTACACCAAGGCTGGCGAGCGGTTGCTCACCGCCGAGTCAGTGGCCGAGCTCGCCGGGTGCAAGGTCGCCACCCTGGACGCGTATGTGAGCCGGGACCAGATGCCGGCACCGCTCGGGGCCGTTGGCCGCACCCGGCTGTGGTCCCGCACCGTCGTGGACTCTTGGCTCGCCCTTCGAGATCGTGACCAGGTCCCTGCCGAGCTGCGTGACCAGGTCCCTGCCGAGCTGCGTGACCAGGTCCAGGCCGAGCAAGGCCACGACCAGATCCCCGCCGAGCTGAAAGCGCTGAGGCGATGGACCCGCCACGACCACAAGCGCCCGATCATGACCAACGGCAAGCCCGCCTCTCCCACCGACCCGTTGACGTGGACCACCTATGCAAAGGCGAAGGCGTCGACAGTGGGCGACGGGCTCGGGTTCATGCTCGACGGCGACGGTATCGCCGGGCTCGACCTCAACCACTGTGTCAACGATGGTGTCCTGACCCCGGGCGCGCTGGCGATCCTCGACCTGCTGCCTGACACCTACGCCGAGCTGTCACCCTCGGCACGCGGCGTCCGCCTGTTCTGCTACGCCAAAGTCACGAAAGGTCGCCGGTTCATCTCGCACGGCGTAGAGATGGAGATCTGCGGCACCAGGCGGTTTCTGACCGTGACCGGCAACCGCCTGCCGGGTCGGCCCTCGGTCCTGGCAGACCACGACTCCGCCTTGCGCGCTCTCACGCCCCGTGCGTCGAAGTCAGCCCACCACATCCCGTCGACCAGCCCGTCCTGACGGGCCAGTCACCCTCCTCCTGCTGTGATGGTGACGCTGGTGGCACCACAACCGATTGGTGCGCAGTCTGAAGAGACTCGATTCGCGAGGATCGGCCGGGTCCGCAACGTCCGCAGCGGAGGAAATTCTTCCAACGCCTAGGCTGTGAGGCGTGAGGGAACAGGTGGACGAGAGCTCTGCAGGGAGCAGTCCGGTCAGTGACCGAATACTGACGCCACCCAATGTCCTGTCCGTGCTGCGGCTCGCCTGCGTCCCGATCTTCATCTGGCTGATTCTGACCTACCAGGACAACTGGGCTCTGGTGGTCCTGACGCTCTCGGGCGTGAGTGACTACCTCGACGGCAAGATCGCCCGCCGCTTCAACCTGGTGACGCGCGTCGGCCAGCTGCTCGACCCGCTCGCGGACCGGCTCTACATCCTGTCCACCCTGCTCGGCCTGGCCTGGCGCGAGATCATCCCCTGGTGGCTCGTCGCGATCCTGGTCAGCCGCGAGATCTTCGGAACGGCCCTGATACTGGGCGTGCGTCATTACGGATACCGTGCGCTGCCAGTGCATTTCATCGGGAAAGCCGCCACGTTCTGCCTTCTCTTCGCGTTTCCGGTGATCCTCCTCGGGCAGGGCGACAGCATGTTCGCCACATTCTCGCTGCCGATCGGTTGGGCGTTCGCCTGGTGGGGCACCGTCCTCTACTGGGTGGCTGGGGTCATGTATGCCGTGCAGACCAGGGATGTCGTCCGCGTCGCCAGGGCGCCCGGCAGATGAGCCCAGAACGCCAGGGGCGACCCGACGACTCGATGACGCTGATCACCGAGATGATGGAGCGCCCGCTCGACCCGGGGTACGCGGCTGCAGCCGAGCGTCGTCAGGCTTCCGGCCTGCCTGCCGCCACCGGGCTCCGCAGCCTCACGCTGATCATCGCCGCCGTTCTGATCGGGGCTCTGCTGGCGGCGTCTGCACTGGCCTTGAGAGCTCCGACGACGGCTGCCAGCAAAGTCAAGCAGGATCTTGTGGGTCGGATCGAGGACCAACGAGCACACGCTGATGTCCAGACCCGGCGCATCGCCACCCTGCGCAACGAGATCAACACCGCACAGGCTGCGGCGTTGAGCCAGCAGAGTCAGACCGGGCTCAGCACCGACCTCTCGAAGCTCGAGCTCGCGGCCGGTACCGTGCCCGTCACCGGCCCGGGACTGGTGCTCACCGTCGACGACGCACCGCCGCCGGCCGAGCCCGTCGCGCCTGACGCCAACCCACGAACCGTCACCGCCCCCGACCAGGGCAAGGTGATCGCGAGAGACCTGCAGATCATCGTCAACGGTCTGTGGGAGGCGGGTGCAGAGGCGATCTCGATCAACGGGCACAGGCTCACGTCTCGAGCCGCCATCCGCTCCGCCGGGGCGGCGATCCTGGTGGACTATCGGCCTCTGACCCGGCCCTACGTGATCACCGCGATCGGTGACCCGGGCAGCCTGGGCGTGGAGTTCGCCGACAACAGCGGCGGCAGCTATCTGCAGTCGCTCACGAACAACTACCAGATCCGAGGCAAGATCCAGAATCGCACGTCGGTCGTGGTCCCGGGGGAGCCCACACTGTCCCTGCAGAGGGCCCAGCCCGTGGAGTCGGCGGTCACAAGTCAGACAGCCACCAGGCAGCCGACGCCCTCTGAGGACACGACCACCAGAACAGCCCCGCAAACGACAACCCCCCGACCGACGGAGACCTCACCGTGATTCCCGCCCTTGGACTCCTCGTCGGCCTGGCCGCCGGCATCTTCCTGCACCCCGTGGTGCCACTTGCTGTGCAGCCGTACCTGCCCATCGCCGTGATCGCCGCCCTGGACGCAGTCTTCGGCGGTATGCGCGCTGTCCTGGACGGCATCTTCAATGACAAGGTGTTCGTCGTCTCGTTCCTGTCAAACGTGGTCGTGGCCGCCTTCATCGTCTTCCTCGGGGACCAGCTTGGCGTGGGCTCGCAGCTGTCGACCGGCGTCGTCGTCGTCCTCGGTATCAGGATCTTCTCGAACGTGGCCTCCATCCGCCGACACCTCTTCAGCGCATGAGCCAGTTCACGGATCCTCCACCGTCCGCCAACTCACCGCCCACCACATCTGCCCGGAGGCGGTTGATGTTGATGGCGCGTCCGCGGGCCACCAAGGCCAACGCGTTGGCCGCGCTGCTCGCCACCCTTCTGGGCTTCGCCGTGGCAACCCAGGTCCGTCAGAACCAGTCGCTGGGTCTGGAGTCGCTGCGCCAGAGCGAGCTCGTCAACATTCTGGACAACGCGACCCTGCTTTCCTCACGGTTGGACCAGAACGCCCGCGAGCTCCAGGCCACCCGCGACCAGCTGGTCAGTGGCAGCACCAGCGGTGCCGCAGCGGTCAAGGCTGCGCAGGAACGACTCGACACACTGGCGATCCTGGCGGGGACCGCTCGTGCGCACGGCCCCGGCATACGGATGACGATCGCCGACCCCAGTGGCAAGGTGACCGCGCCAGTGCTGCTGGACGCCATCCAGGAGCTACGGGATGCAGGAGCTGAGGCCATTCAGGTCAACAACGTCCGAATTGTTGCGAGCTCGCACCTCAGCCAGGGAGCATCCGGGGTCGAGATCGATGGCAAGAGCATCATCGCGCCCTACACGATTGCGGCGATTGGTGACCCGGCGACGATATCCTCGGCAATGGAGATCCCCGGCGGTCTGTCGGAGAACGTCAGGCAGCTCGGTGCGACCATCAACATCGACCAGAAGAAGGAGCTGACAGTGGGCGCGTTGCGCCCACTGAGTGCGCCTCGATACGCTCGCCCCGTGCCGACGTCCGCTCCCACGACGCCGTAGCGGCAGTTGCAGCAGTTGCACCTGTAGCTCACGCCAAGAGATTCACGCCAAGAGATTCACACCAAGAGGTTCACCTTTCTAGCCAAGGAGCACCATGAGCGAGCTGGAGTACCCACAGGACCTGCGCTACACCGCCGAGCACGAGTGGGTGCGCGTCGGGCCTGACGGGGTCGCCCGCGTCGGTGTCACAGCCTTCGCGCAGGATGCCCTCGGCGACATCGTCTACGTGAGCCTGCCCGCCGTGGGCGACTCAGTAGTCGCCGGCGACTCCTGCGGCGAGGTCGAGTCGACCAAGTCGGTCAGTGACGTTTATGCACCGATCTCAGGCGAGATCGTGGCGGTCAACGCAACGTTGGACAGTGCCCCCGAGCTGGTGAACACAGATCCCTACGGTGAGGGCTGGATGTACGACGTGAAGCTCACCGACGCGGGTGCAGCGGACTCTCTTCTGGACCTCGCGGCGTACCGCGCACTTCTGGACTGACCAGCAGAACCACAACGGAAGCAGGCGCACAAGTCATGACGGACAACGAGCCCGGGCAGGAAAAGGGGCGAGCGAACGACCCCACCACCATGCGCCTGCCCGCCATCGGAGTCCCGGTCGAGCCGCTGACCGAGGCCGATGCAGACACCGACGCCACCCTGTCGGCCCAGGACCAGGCCACGGTTGACGCGCTGCGTCAAGGCACGGCGCTGCTGGTGGTCCTTCGCGGGCCGAACGCCGGTGCACGATTCCTGCTCGACTCGGACGAGGTCAGCGCCGGGCGTCACCCCAACAGTGACATCTTCCTTGACGACGTCACGGTGTCGCGCAAGCATGCGACCTTCCGCCGCAAGGGTGGTGTCTTCCTGGTGCGCGACGTCGGCTCCCTGAACGGCACCTACGTCAACCGGGAGCGGATCGACGAGACCGCCCTGAAGACTCGCGACGAGGTCCAGATCGGCAAGTTCCGACTGGTGTTCTATGCCGGTGCCGCCCAGTAACCCGCCGCGCGTGAGCCCGACAGCCGCCCCTCGTCCGTTGGCGATCGGGGCGGTGCTGGCGGCGCTTGAACCGGACTTCCCGGACATCAGCATCTCCAAGATCCGGTTTCTGGAGGCTGAAGGACTCATCACGCCCGCGCGCACAGAGTCTGGTTATCGCACATTCTCGCCGGATGACCTCGAACGACTTCGGTACATCCTGACTGCCCAGCGTGATCGCTTCTGGCCGCTCAAGGTCATCCGTGACGCCCTGGACAAGCTCGAACGTGGACTGGAACCAGCACCGGGCGACGGAGCACCCTCACGTCCTCAGGTCCCGGCTGGAGGCGCCGACCCCGATCTGCCCACAGCCTCCGACCTGAGCCGCCGCAGCAACCTCCGACTGACCGGCGTCGAGCTGCGTGATGCAGCCGGCCTAGACCAGCCCACCTTCGAGGCCTTGTCCACGTATGGCCTGCTGCGCCCCGACTCCAGCGGGTACTACGGAGACGCGGCGCTTGGGGTGGCGCGCGCCGCCGGCGCCTTGGCGGCATACGGCATCGAACCCCGCCACCTGCGCCCGTTCCGCACCGCCGCCGACCGCGAGATCGGGTTGGTACAGCAGGTCGTTTCGCCCATCCGCGGTCGAAGTCGGGGGAGGGACGGCGCAGTTCCCCGCGATCCGACTCCACAGATTCTCGCCAAGTGCATCGCTTTACATACAGCTCTAGTAAGGGCCGGGCTAGCCGCTGACTAAGCGAGTACCGTTGACAAGGTGAGAGAACTGGACGTCCTGGGCGTTCGCGTGGAGATGCCGACCAACCAACCCATTGTCCTGCTGCGCGAACGCGGCGGTGAACGCTACCTGCCCATCTGGATCGGTGCGGCGGAAGCCACGGCAATCGCCTACGCCCAGCAGGGCGTTGTGCCACCGCGACCGATGACCCATGATCTGCTCAAGAACGTCATCGACGCTCTCGGCCACGAGCTGGTCGAGGTCCGGATCGTCGCCCTCAAGGACAGTATCTTCTATGCCACCCTCGTCTTTGACGGGGCCGTCGAGGTCAGTGCCCGGTCCTCCGATGCCATCGCTCTAGCACTTCGCACCGGCACCTCGATCCTGGTTGAGGACAGTCTCCTGGACGAAGCCGGCGTGGCAATCGCCGCCGAAGAGGAGGACGAGGTCGAGCGTTTTCGGGAGTTCCTGGATCACGTGTCGGCGGAGGACTTCGACAACCCCGGCGACACGGGGCAGACCGAGACCTGGCCTCCGGGGCAGGAGTAACTCTTTAGTGAACGTTGAGGGTTTGACTCACGGAGATGCGACACGCCAGATACACAGGCGTGGTGATTGACGGTCTCCTGCCATTGGCCGTACCGTCAGAACAAATGACGTAGCTGTAGTTCGCAAGGAGGTAAGCGTGCACTCCACTGGAGAACCGCGGCATGACCCCGGTTCTGCGCCGGTCGCGGCACAGGGTCTCTTGTTCACCGACGACCTCCCCGAACTGCGTGAGGACACCGGCTATCGAGGTCCCACCGCCTGCAGCGCCGCCGGTATCACCTACCGCCAGCTGGACTACTGGGCCCGCACCGGTCTGGTCGAACCCTCCGTTCGCAGTGCCACCGGCTCTGGGACCCAACGTCTCTACGGTTTTCGCGACATCCTGGTCCTCAAGGTCGTCAAGCGTCTGCTCGACAGCGGAGTCTCCCTGCAGCAGATTCGTGTCGCGGTCAGCCATCTTCGTGAGCGTGGTGTCGAGGACCTCGCCCAGATCACCCTGATGAGCGATGGCGCCAGCGTGTACCAATGCACCTCGGCTGAGGAGATCATCGACCTGGTACAGGGCGGTCAGGGCGTCTTTGGCATTGCGGTAGGCCACGTCTGGCGCGAGGTCGAGGGCGTGCTTGCCTCACTGCCGTCCGAGTCACTGTCCAGTGAGCTCGCCGATGAGGAGGCTCCCGCCAGCCATCCCGGCGATGAGCTCACCACCCGCAGGCAGGCACGCAAGATCAGCTGACGTAACGGCGACGCATCGCGGCGAACACACATCGCGCCGACATCGGGACAGTTCGCCAGTGTTATATTGACGTCGCTGATTACCCCGTGCGGGAGAGTCCCCGTGCCGTGCGATCTCCTCTGGGAGCGCATGGTGATGGGGCGCCGAAGGGGCAAACCTCCCCGGAACCTCTCAGGCGCCAGGACCGCAACGGGCAGGCAACTTGAAGCCACCTTCAGGCGACAGGTGGGGAGGCCATGACCGCTCGGCACCTACGTGCCGCCCGCGTGAGGAGCCTCAGGTGACCATCGATTCCACCCCTGCCGTCGAACCGGACTTCATTTCCCGACACATCGGCCCCAACCACGACGATGTCGCGGCAATGCTCAAGGTTGTCGGCCAGCCCAGCCTCGAAGCGATGCTGGACACCGCCATGCCCGGAGTCATCCGTAACGAACGCGCCCTGCGCCTTGACGCGGCACCCACCGAGGAAGCCGTCATCGCGGAGCTGCGAGCGCTGGCGTCTCGCAACACAGTGCTGATCCAGATGATCGGCCTGGGCTACTACGGCACCGTCACCCCGGCCGTGATCAAGCGCAACGTGTTCGAGAGCCCTGCCTGGTACACCGCCTACACGCCGTACCAACCGGAGATCTCCCAGGGTCGGCTCGAGGCCCTGCTCAACTTCCAGACGGTCATCGTCGACCTGACCGGTCTGAAGACGGCCAGTGCCTCGCTACTCGATGAGAGCACCGCAGCCGCGGAGGCCATGACCGTGATGCGCCGCGCCAGCAAGACGGCGCGCGACGCGGTACTGGTCGTGGACCATCACGCGTTTCCCCAGTCCATCGCCGTCATCCAGACCCGCGCCAAGCCTCAGGGTCTGAGTGTCGTCGTCGCCGACCTGACCACGGTGACCACGGCCGAAGAGC
>Ga0209540_10003202_pt1 | contig 11286 bp, 6 predicted proteins | sample BarGraIncu01121A_FD_184501 | JGI IMG/M metagenome (GOLD analysis project Ga0209540, IMG submission 184501) | Arctic peat soil microbial communities from Barrow, Alaska - Barrow Graham LP Incubations 011-21A (SPAdes) (version 2) | ecosystem: Environmental > Terrestrial > Soil > Wetlands > Peat... | reverse complement strand
GTTCGACGATCTTGCGTGGACGACCTCGCGGCCTCTTGCGAGCCACGATCTCGCCTGCGATGAAGAGCTGGCCGCCCCACACACCGTGCGGTTCGCGCCTCTCCACCGCACCGGCCAGGCACTCCTCCCTCAGGGGGCAGGGGCCGCAGATCAGCTTGGCGAGTTCGATGTCCGAAGGGGACTCGGCGAAGAACAACTCCGGGGCCTCGTCGGTACAGGGCATGGTGTCGTGCGTTTCGAAGGGGGCCATCAGTTCGAGAAGAAGAGTCATGGTCGGTACTTCCTGGGTGGCGGTTGCTTGGTGGTCTGTCCCGGGAAGCACGAAGGCCGTGAATCCCGGTGATCTGGGTTTCACGGCCTGGTTTGCGCCTGATGGTCATGCCATCACAGGGCGCCCCCAGGAGCCAGATCGGTTCCGGTGCCGTAGCCGGCGGCGTGACGCTTGAAGCTGGTCGTCGCGTTGTTGCTCGGCTTGGCCGGATTGGTATCGATCGCGGAGAGCACGAAGAACGGACGCGACTGGGTCGTCGCCGTCGAGCACATGAGGGTCAGCATCGCGTTCTCCTTCCGCAAAGGATCAAGGGTCGCCACCCGATGGCGACCTCCAGAGAGCCTAGAGACGTCTTCCGCGAAAGCGCAACTGGATTTAGGGGTCGATTCGGCGGACCCTCCAAGCAGGTGGATGCTGTCCGCTTCACATCGAGGGGTCGCCAGCTGCTTTCCACTCGTCCATGGTTCGGCGCGTCGTGACTCCTCGACCATCGGCACGGATGGATCGATCGTCGAAGACCCACGAAGTGCGTGAGAGTCGCGTATCCATCCGGTGTCGTGACTCCTAGTCGGGCGCACGCACCTAAGTTCGGTCAATCGATGCGCAGGTGACCAGCGTCCAGACCGAGGGCCCTGGCAATCCGGAGCAGGCACCTGGTTCTGCGGCGTCCATCGAAGACGTCCTCCGCGAACAGCTCGAACACCCTCACTCCACCGTCCGCGGCCACCGATATCCGGTCGGCGTCGTGACTGCGTTCGCTGATGGGCGCGTGCGAGGAGCCCTGGTACTCCGCGACCACCCGTTCCTTCTTCCAGACGAGGTCACCGGTGAGCACCCACCCGCCGTCCTCATCCAGGACCGGCGCGTTGATGGCGGGCTCGGGAAAGCCAGCCCGAACGAACATCAGCCTGGACAGGGTCTCCATCGGCGACCTCGAGCCTGACCGGATGAGCTCCAAAGCCTCCAGAAGTCGAGCCTTCCCCCTTGGGCGGGTGCGGGATTGAAGTGCGTGCTCAAGGGCGGAAGGGTCCTCGGCCACCGGGTCAGGATGGCGTCCCCCGCCACGATGAGATCATCGATGCTCAAGACGCCCGTCGGTGCCTCCCCCCGATCGCACCAGCTGTCGGCTCCATCGACCAGCCGCAGCCCGTGCCGGATCGCTACCCGACGGCTCTCGAGGCCCCGGTGGCCTGTACAGCTCGTACGCCGGATTCTTGTCCGCTCCGAGGCGCGCATCACGTGGAGGTCGTCGTCGGAGATCGTCGTCGGTAATGGCACCCCCCAGAGCCGCAAGGCGGTGACATGCGAGAAGGCAACGTCGGCCGGCAGAGCGGCCGCGAAGACCCGCGCCCGTTCGAGGAGGGCTCTGGCGGATAGAGCGTGCGCACCGACCGCGTCTCTCTGTGCAGCAGCGGACTGCGCAATTCACCGGGCGTCAACCCTGCTGCGAGTCCTTCCCGGACGGTGAAGGGGCGATCGACGAGCGCCAACGGCATGCGGTGGATGTTCACAGCCGGACCATGGGCAGCCCCAGGGGGCTTTCGTCACCTATCCCCAGATTCGGAGTCGGGGCGAGCGCTTGTGGACAACCTCCCGGTACCGAGGACGCCTCTCCCGCATCGAAGAGCCACGAACTGCGCGGGGTACGCGCACGCCTCGGCGTGTCGTGGCTCCTCGATATTCAGGTGGCGCACCCGGCAGAAGACCGTCGGCCTGGCGTCAGGCGTCAGGATCCGGCGTGGCGGCGGTGAGGAGGGCGAGGACGTCGGCACCGTACTTCCGGATCTTCGCGGGACCGACGCCCGAGACCTCAGCGAGCTGGTCGGCGCTGCGGGGGGACGACTCGGCGATCGCGATGAGCGCGGAGTCGGTGAAGATGCAGAACTCGGGGAGACGGGCGCTCTCGGCGGCCCGGGTCCGCCAGGTGTGCAGGGCTGCGAGCAGGTCCTCGTCGTACCGTGACGGGCAGTCCTCGTGGCGCCCGAGCACGCGCTCCGCGGGCACGTGGAGGCCCTTCCCACACACACGGCACGTCGTGGCCACGATCTCCTTCGTGACCTCTCGGCGCCGTTGCCGTACGGGTGCAGCCGACGTCGGCAGGGTCGCCGCCAGGAAGCGGGACGGTCGCCGGTCACGTCCGCGACCCCCGGACCAGGAGATCCGCAGGTGCTCTCGAGCACGCGTCACCCCCACGTACAGGAGCCGCCGCTCCTCCGCGATCTGCGCCTCCGTCTCGGCGAGGACGAACGGCACGCCTCCCTCGTGGATCCCCACGAGCGCGACCGCGTCCCATTCGAGTCCCTTGGCGCCGTGGAGCGTCGTCAGCGTCACCCCGGCGCCCGAGGGAGCGTGCTGGACCGCCGCCCGACGCTGCAGTTCCGCCACCAGCTCGGTGAGTGTGGGACCGTCTGCGGCGAGGCCCGCCGCAAGGTCGACCAGGGCGTTCTGCGACTCCCACCGCTCCCGTACCTGACCGCCGGTTGTCGGCGGCTTCTCCGTCCAGCCGAGGGCGCCGAGCACCACGAGCACCTGCTCGAACCCGGGTCCGCCGCCCTTCGTCCGTGCGGTGGCCGCGAGTGCGCCCAGCGCCTGTTTCACCTCGGGACGGTCGTAGAAGCGCTCGGCATTGCGCACCTGGTACGGGATGCCGGCGTCGGCGAACGCCGCCTCGTACGCCGGCGAGTGGGCATTGATCCGGTACAGCACGGCCATCTCGCGCCAGTCGACGCCGTCCGCGCGAAGGCTCTTCAGCCATCGGGCGACCGAGGCCGCCTCGGCCGCCTCGTCGGTCGCCGACTCGAACACGGGCGACGGTCCCGAAGGACGCTGGGCACGCAGCGTCACGTGCCGCTGGCCCGAGCCTGCCAGGACCCGGTTCGCGACCTCGACGACCTCAGGTGTCGACCGGTAGTCGCGGACAAGCTCGACCTTGCGCGCCCCCGGATGGCGCTGCGCGAAGCTGAGCAGGTACTCCGCCCGGGCGCCGGCGAACGTGTGGATCGTCTGGGCCGGGTCACCCACCACGCAGACGTCGTCATTCGGTCCGAGCCACAGGTCGACGAGCCGCTGCTGGATCGGGCTCACGTCCTGGTACTCGTCGACGACGAGGTGCCGGTACGTCCGCCGCACCTGCGCCGCGACGTCCTCGTGATCGCTGAGCAGCGCGACCGTACAGAGCAGGATGTCGTCGAAGTCGATCCGGCCGCGGTCACGGTTGAGGTTGTCGTACGTGACGAGGAGGCGGCCCACCGCTTCCGGCTCGATCCCGGCGACGGAGCGGCCGGAGGCCTTGGCGAGCGCCGCGTACGACTCGGGCTCGACGTTGCTCACCTTCGCCCAGGACACCTCCCCGGACACATCGCGGATGACCGAGGTGTCCGTCCGCAGCCCCAGCCGTCGCGCCGCCTCGGCGACCACCGAGAAGCGCCCTTCGGTGACCTGTGGCAACGCCGTCCCGTACGCCTTGGGCCAGAAGTACTGGGCCTGCCGCAGGGCGGCGGAGTGGAACGTCCGGGCCTGAACACCGCTCACGCCCAGCGTCGCGAGCCGTCCCCGCAACTCCCCCGCAGCCCGCGCGGTGAACGTCACGGCCAGGGTCGAGCTGGCATCGAGGGCACCCGTGAGTGCGCCGTACGCGATGCGGTGCGTGATCGCCCGCGTCTTGCCCGTACCGGCACCCGCGATGACGACGACAGGCTCGCCCAGGCTGGTGGCGACCTCGAGCTGCTCGGGGTCGAGCCCGCGAAGGATCTCGTCGGGGTGCGGAGCAGCCATGGCGGACACTGTGCCACGCACGAGCGACAGTGCTGCACGCCGGTCACCGGGCGGTGACCCGGAATAGCGGCCCGGCTAGCGCTGTTGCCCGACACATGGCTCTGACGATGTTCACCACGACCTGGTGCGGGTACTGCCGCAGGCTCAAGTCCCAGCTCGACCGCACCGGCATCGAGTACACCGAGGTGGACATCGAGAAGGATCCCGAGGGCGCCGAACTCGTGGAGCACGCGAACTCGGGCAACCGCACCGTGCCCACGCTGCTGTTCGACGACGGGTCCACGCTGACCAATCCCAGCGCGCGCGAGGTCCAGCGACACCTCGCGGCCCTGGCCGGCTGAGCGTCGCGGGCGCCGAACCCCTCTGCCGAACCCCTCTACAGAGCCATGCCCGGGACCAGGTCGGGCAGCTCGTCGAACGGCCTCAGCGCGACCAGGTAGAGGTTCGCGTAGCCGGTGGCGTCGCTCGTGTAGAGGATGTGCGACCCGTCAGGGGTGAAGCGGGGGTGGCAGTGAACCAGTTGACCGTTGAACGTGTCCCAGTGCGCCGCGACGATCTTGGGGCCGACGTAATCCGAACCGTTCCACCGGAACAGCTGGATGAACGGCTCCGTGGGCGTCTGCAGCGCCGCCGTCCCGTCGCCGACGATCAACTGGTGGTCGTTGCTGGCGAAATGCCACGAATGGAACGGGAAGCGCGTTTCGACAACGTCGCTGTTGTCCCACCGGCGATAGCCGAAGACGTGGTCGCCCTGACCGTCCCGCGGCCTGCCGTGGTAGCCGATGTGCTCACCGTCGGCGAACCAGTACTCGTGGCCGATCACCAACCGGCCGTCGTCCTGCGGACGGATCTTCCACACCTCCCCGGTGCGGATGTTCAGCCCCCAGATGCGCTGCTCGACGAGCCGCCACGGCCCCTCGTGACAGAACGTGAGGAGGTCGGGGTTCGTCGGCGAGGGGTTCACATGCGTCATGAATCGGCGGTCCTCGTGGAGGACGTCCATCGCGCCCGTGGCGACCTCTATCCGGATGACCTGGGTCAGCGGGCGGCCCTCGAAAAGGGCCCGGAAGTAGGAGTACGGGTATTCCAGCGAGGGCTCGGTCGGGTCGATGCGATCGCGCAGCATGGTGCACACGTACCGCCCGTCGGCCGTCGTGGTCCCATGGATGCCCACCAACTTGTCCGGCGGGGCCTGCCACACGAGCCGCTCATCGAACGTGTGGACGTCGAGCTCGTACAGCGCGTTCTGCCACCAGTAGTAGTGCTTCTGGTTGACGGTGCTGAACGCGCCGGCCGGACGGTTGTCGAAGACCCGCTCGTTCTCGATGCTCGTCCCCGTCAGGTCCGTGAGCTGGGTGGCAGCACCGCTGTCGAGGTCGTAGCGAAACAGGTTGCTGTGGTTGCCGCGGTCCGAGGTGAAGACGAACGACTGTCCCCCGTCGACCCAGCAAGGGTCGGTGAAGTACAGGTGACTGGAATGACCCAGGTAGTGCGTGAGACGGCGCACCCGGCACCCACTGAACCTGTCGACGTACTCGAACGCCCCGTCCTCGAACACGGATCCCTTCGGCATGCCTGCCCCCTCGTCCACCGCTTTCGGTCGTGACCTCGTAGACCGACCTTGGCCCCTCGACCCTACATGCCGCGCCGTGCCTGCCAAGCGCTTTCCCACCGCGGGCGAGGGACACTGCGCGCCCGTCCGCAATCTGTCCGAGCCGCCCTCTAGGGTGAGGCGCATGAGTGGCCTGCATCTGAGGGTCGGGGACCAGCCCGACGTGCTCGTGGCCGCTCTCGCCGCGGACCTTGCCGCGCCCCGCGACGACCCCTTCGAGCCTGACCTCGTCGCGGTGCCTACGCAGGGGCAAGGGCGGTGGCTGCTGCAGCGTCTCGGCACGGTCCTCGGCGTCACGCCCGGCCGTACGGATGGGGTCGCCGCCCGCATCGAGCTCCCGACGCCGACGAGGTTGCTGCGCGACCTGGAGCATGAAGTGCTCGGCCTTGGCCCTGACGACGACCCCTGGGCGACGGACCGCCTCGCGTGGACGATGCTCCGAGCTTTCGAGATCGCGGCGAACGAGCCGTGGTTCCGCGACGTCGCCGTCCACCTTTCCGACAGCGAACGACCTGGGAGGCGGTACGGAGCGGCGCGACGCTTCTGCGACCTCTTCGGCCGGTACGCGAGGTGGCGACCCGAGCTGCTCACGACCCCTGCTCCGGGGAGCGACTCCTGGCAGCAGCACCTGTGGGCTCTGCTCGTCGACCTCGTCGGCAGGCCCACCCCGTGGCAGCGCACCGCACAGGCGGCTGACCATCTGCGCCAGGACCCGGCCTCGACCGCCCTGCCGAGCCGGGTGTCGCTGTGGGCGCCGGAGAGGCTCTCACCCGGCGAGCGCGCCCTGCTGTCGGCTCTGGGCGAGTCCCGCGACGTCACCGTGTGGTGGCCGGTGGCGTCGGTCGCGGGCGGGCACCTGCTCACGCGCCGGCTCGGCGTGGCGGGCGACGCGGCGCTCGGGACACTGACCCGGGGCAACGCACCGGAGGTGATGACCTTCCCCGTGACCCACCCCCGAACGCTCCTCGCACAGCTCCAGCAACAGATCCGGACGCCCGCGTGGGTGCCCGACACCCCGCCGGTCGGGGACGACACGATCAGGGTCCACCTCAGCCACGGTCTCGACCGCCAGGTCGAGGTCCTGCGCGACGTCCTCTGCGACCTGTTCGAGACCCATCGGGACCTGGAGCCCCGTGACGTCGTCGTCTGCACTCCACAGCTCGCCGACGTGGCCCCGCTCGTCAGGGCGATGTGCATGCTCGACGCGGAGGGGCTCGGCACGAACGCGCACCCAGTCAGCCTGCTGCGCGTGCGGGTGACCGACCCGTCCGCGGCACGCACGAACCCCGTGCTCGACGTCCTGTGGCGCCTGCTCGGCCTCGCCACCTCGCGCGCCGAGCTCGGCGACCTTCTCGCCCTGTGCGCCTGCCCGCCCGTCGCGCGCAGGTTCCGGTTCGACGACGAGCGCCTCGAGACCCTCGGCGAGCTGCTGGAACGTGCCGGCGTGCGCTGGGGCATCGATCCGGCCTCCCGGGTAGCCTTCGGGCTGGAAGGCATCAACCAGAACACCTGGCTGGCCGGGCTGAACCGGCTCGTGCTCGGGGTGGCAGTCTCGGAACGCGACCTCACGTACGTGTCGTCCGTACTCCCGCTCGACATGGTCGACTCCAGTGACCTCGACCTGGTCGGGGCCATCTCGGAGATCTATTCGGTGGTCAGGCTGGCGGTCACCTCCTTCAGCGAGCCGGCCACACCCGTCGACTGGGTGGCGCGGTTCCGGGAGCTCCTCGCCAGACTGGTCGACGTGTCCACCGACGACGCATGGCAGCTCGGCCACGCCCAGGTGCTCCTGAGCGATCTGGCGACCGCCTCTGGTCCGGACGCGCCGATGATCGGGCTGGGCGACATGCGCCACCTCGTCGCCGACTGGCTGAGCGCCCATCCGCCCCGGTCGACGCTGCTCACGGGGAACCTCACCGTGACGACCTTGGAGGCTCTGCGGCACGTACCCCACCGGGTCGTTTGTCTCGTCGGCCTCGACGAGGCATCCTTCCCCCGCGCCTCGCACCGCTCGGGTGACGATCTGCTCGAGCGCGCGGCGAACCCCGAGGACCCCCATTCTTCGCTCGACGACCGGCAGCTCTTCCTCGACGCCCTCATGGCGGCTCAGGACGGTTTCATCATCGTCGGCGCCGGCCGCGACCAGCGCACCAACGAGCCGCTCCCGCTGTCGGCCCCGATCATCGACCTCCTGGAAGCCCTGCGTGGGCTGGGGGTGGGCAGGGAATCGGTCGTCGTCGAGCACGCGCTGCAGCCGTACGAGATCGGCGCCGAGCCCACGTACGACAGGTGTGCGGTGGAAGCGCGGCGCGCCCTGCTGAACTCCCCTCGCATGACCGCTCGCGACCGCTTCGACACCGTCGGCGTCGGTCCCGTCGAACGGCCGACCCTCGTGACGCTCGCCGAGGTGATCGGTTTCCTCAGGCACCCTGCCCGGGAGTTCCTGAGGCGCAGGGTTGGCTCCTGGTACGGGATTACGCGGAGCGAGATCGACACCGACGCCGACGAGGGGCGCAGGGCCGCCCCGACCGAGATTCCCGTCCAGCTCGACTCCCTCTCCTCGTGGGATCTGGAGAACCGCCTGCTGCAGCTCGCCATGGCCGGCCACCCTCCCGGCACGATCGTGCAGGCGGAGCTCCGTCGTGGGCATCTCCCTCCGAACGCCCGTGGCAATGAGGCCCTCGCGACAGCCACCTCCCGCGTCGGCGACGTACTGGACAACCTCCGCCCGTACCTGTCCCGGCCTCTCGAACACCTCGATCTCTCGGTGGACCTGCCCAGCGGCCTCCGGATCACCGGCCGCGTCCCGGTGCGCGGGGACACGGTGGTCGAGGCGACGACCTCGAAACCGTCGGACAAGCGCCTCGTGGAACCGTGGCTCAGGCTTCTCCTGCTCAGCGCCGCGAAGCCGGGCGACTGGAAGTCGGTGGTGTGCTCGGCGCGGCGTGTGGCGACGCTGTCCTCCGTCTCGCCGGAGGCCGCGGCCACGCAGCTAGACCATCTCGTCGGGCTGATGCTCGAAGGCTGGGACCAGCCACTCCCCTTGCCGCCACGGGTCGGGTACGAGCTCGCTGACCCCCATGGCCTCGTCGACGACGAACGCCTCCGCAAGCTGTGGAGCTTCGACGTCGACGCCACCTGGCTGCTGTTCTTCGAGGATCTCGCGGCCGTGGAGGACGCGGCCACGTCCCACGGCGGGCTGCGGCTGCTCGCGCAGGAGACGTACGGCCCGTTGCTGGAGGCGCTGCGATGACCGCCTTCGATCTCGGAGGGCCGCTCCCGCTCGGCGAGACGGTCATCCTCCAGGCCAGTGCCGGCACCGGCAAGACGCACGCGGTCGCCACCCTTGCGGCCCGGGCCATCGCCGAAGGCGTCGTGAGCCTCGACCAGCTCATGGTCATCACGTTCTCCAGCGCCTCGACCAGGGAGCTGCGGTCGAGGGTCAGGCAGCGCCTCGCCCAGCTGGCGGAGGCGCTCGATCTCGCGGCTGCGAACGTGAAGTCCGACGACCCGGCGTGGCGGGCCGTCATGGCCAACACGCCGGTGGACAAGGCGAAGAGCAGGATCGCTTCCGCGCTGGTGGGCTTCGACGCGGCGATGATCTGTACGACCCACCAGTTCTGCGACCGCATGCTCGCCGAGCTGGGGGTCCTGGCCGACCATGACCCGGAGGCCATCGCCGTCGAGAACGTGGACGACCTCGTCGAGCAGGCCGTCAACGACGAATACCTCGCCCGGTACGCGAGGACCGACGGTGTCCCGTTCGACTACCCGACCGCCCGGCGGATCGGCAAGGCGGCCGTCGACAACCCGTACCTCCCGCTGGTCCCGACGGTTGGCGCTACCGCTCGTGGTGAGGAGCGGCGATCGTTCGCGGAGGCGGTGAGGGCCAGGGTCGAACGGAGAAAGCGCCAGGTCGGCCTGTACACGTTCGACGACATGCAGACCCGGCTGCTCGATGCGCTGCGGCATCCGGTGGTGGGCGCCGATGCGCGGGAGCGTGTGCGCCACCGGTTCCCGCTGGTTCTGGTCGACGAGTTCCAGGACACGGACCCGGTCCAGTGGGAGATCCTGCGCGAGTCGTTCGTGGGGTACGCCACGGTCGTGCTCATCGCTGACCCGAAGCAGTCGATCTATGGGTTCCGTGGTGCGGGAGTGCACGCGTACCTCGACGCGGTGCGAGACCACCAGGCCCAGGACCTCGGCGTGAATCGCCGCACCACGCCGGCCCTCGTCCACGCTGTGCACGCGGTGTTCGCTGGCGCCCAGCTCGGCGCGCCTGAGATCACGGTGGGCCCCGTTGAGAGCCTCGCTGACGCCCTGCGGTTGGAGGTCAACGGTTCGTGGCGGCATGCCATGCGCCTGAGGGTCCAGCCGGGGGCCAACATCCGGTCGTCGAACCACTCGCGGGCCGTCGACGCCGACCTCACCGATGACATCGGGCGGCTCCTGGCGTCGGGAGCGCGCCTCGTGAGGCCTGGTATGGACCGTCCGTTGCGCGCCGACGACGTCGCCGTGATCGTGACGAGCAACCGGCGAGGACGCAACATCCACGCGCAGCTGGCGAGGGCCCAGATCCCTGCGGTCTTCACGGGCGTTCTCAGCGTGCTGACGTCCCCGGCGGCCGAAGACTGGCGCAAGCTCCTACTCGCCATCGACAGACCGAGGCAGGCAGCGGTACGGGTGGCCGCGCTCACAGACCTCGTGGGCTGGACGCTCAACGACCTCATTGACGCCGACGAGGACGGGATTGCCGGGCTCACCGGCCAGATCAGGCGCTGGGGACGCCTGCTCCGCAGCGACGGCGTCGCAGGGTTGATGCAGGTCCTGCTCGCGGAAGGGCTGGCGGCTCGGGTGGTCCAGCTCCCGGACGGCGACCGGCGACTCACGGACCTGCGTCACGTGGCCGAGCTCCTTCAAGCCGAGCAGCTCAGGTCCGGTGCCACTCCGCCCGGGCTTGCCGCCTGGCTCGAGTTGGAGGCTCACGGATCGGCACATCGAGGCGACGACAGGTCACGCCGACTGGAGACCGACGACGCGGCCGTACGGATCCTCACGGTGCACCAGGCGAAGGGCTTGGAGTTCGCCGTGGTGTACCTGCCAGAGCTAGCGACCCGGTACGTGCCGAGCGTCAATGACAAGCCACTCCAGCTGCACGAGCAGCGCGACGGCCGGTCCGTACGTGTGCTGGACATCGGTGGTAACGCCGAGCCCGGACGTCAGGAGCGGGAGCAGGCCATGAGGGCCGAAGAGGACGGCGAGGGTTTGAGGGCGTTGTACGTGGCGCTCACCCGGGCCAAGTGCCATGTCACCGCGTGGTGGGGGCGCACCGATCGGACGGCCCAAACGCCGCTACAGCGCGTGCTGTTCCGCAAGCCGGGCCCCTGTGTACCTGCGCGGGTAGAGGTCCGCGGCGACCTGGACCTCGCTGCCCGACTGGCTGGCGCGGACATCGTGATCGAAGAGTTTGCCGGCCGCGATCGTCCTGCACCGGCCCGTACCGTCCGGACGTCTGCAGAGATCGAGCCGCTGGTGCTGACTCGTACGGTGGACACCGGCTGGCGGCGGACGTCGTACTCGGCGATCACCGCCTCGGCGCACGGCATCTTTGCCGCAGAGAACCCGCTGC
>Ga0209540_10003201_pt1 | contig 11287 bp, 8 predicted proteins | sample BarGraIncu01121A_FD_184501 | JGI IMG/M metagenome (GOLD analysis project Ga0209540, IMG submission 184501) | Arctic peat soil microbial communities from Barrow, Alaska - Barrow Graham LP Incubations 011-21A (SPAdes) (version 2) | ecosystem: Environmental > Terrestrial > Soil > Wetlands > Peat... | reverse complement strand
TTCTTTCTCGAACGTTTGTTCTCTTTATTTTATATTTTAGGAGCGCAGATGTGTATTGTCAAGAACAAATGTTCGGATAATTTAAGAAAATTTCGTGAATATTCCCCAATAAGTTGGCAACGCCGGTCCATCATATATGACTGGGTCATGAATGGGACATATAGGAGTTTAAATTGAGATCTAGGATCTAGAATTTTTACGTAGAATTTTTAGGATTACTGAATCAGGTGCAAAATCGCAAAATTAAAATTGAAAAATCGGATAATTATTTGCAATTTGGAATATTATTAGATGCAAGGCTATTTATCTGCTGGTTTAACGTATCAAGACAGGAAAGAAGGCAGCGATCATGAGAAAGAATGAGTATGCAGCATGGGATATTGCAGAAAGTATTATGTCTCGAAGCCGTGTTCCGCTACAAATAATGAAGATGCATCCCTGTAGCGGACAGTATAATTGCCTGGCGTTGCTTCCTGCAACAGCACCGTTCAATACCAAATCCCTCGCACTCATAAATCTGCATGGCGAATCCATTAGAACAGCTGCTGAACTTATATCCTCATATCCTATGAGATATAAGAAAGATAAGGAATCGCTCCTTCAAGAAATTGCCCGGAACTGTGGATATATTCTTGTCCCTGACCCTATGCGGAAAGTGGCATGTGTACAGTTTCTAAGAGATCTTCTGCTTGATGAGAAATTCAACTCATGTAGTATTGCAACTGCCTGGTACGATGAATCATACGGTACACATCTTGATGTCAGTGCCGCCCGATTCCCCTTTTATGATAATAAGAATATGGCAGATGAGGCAGCACCGCACTTGCCTTGGTGGACTATTTCGGTCGGTGAGACGACGCTTGCCATGTGCAATACGGTAAGTGATGAATTTGTGACAATTAGCGGTTCGCGCTGCAGTCTTAGCTCCCAGTCAGAAGCTGCATGCCTGGAGCTGCATAAGATGATTCTGCAAAATGAATTCGATGAAGTTGTTACCTCTGTATTATCCCTCCTGAATCAGCCGCAGGAGGATGACTGGAAGTCTCGCTATTCTGGGTATGCTAATGAAATCGAAGCGAATAGTGCTAATATTCAGTCGGTTCGAAGGACATTCTGCGAATGGGATCCTCTGAAACTATACATCAATGTCTCGAGCTCCAAAAAAGCCGGGAACAAAGTCCAGTTTGAACTGCGTTATTTGGGTCAGACTGTTGCCGATTTGATCAGTAAAAAGGATCTCGTGCTGAACACCGCAGCGTACGATAAAAATAACGCAAGAGATTTCAAGTGCGGCATTCACCTGACCGGCGCTGATTGGAGAGGCAAAGAAGCCAAAGAGTTCCGGCGGTTTTTTAAAGATAGAAACAAGCATATCGACTTCTCCGGTCTTAACCCGAGTAACGAAGAACACCGGTTGGAGAGCCTTTTTCTATCAGAATTCTCTGAGGCTCATTCAAGTAAGAAGGCGCTGTCCAATATTCAGCCTGTCAAAATTGCGAAAATACGATTTCCGATGCCGACGCCTCTTAGTGCCAGCAACCACAAAGCGGTCAAGTATTCCGGCATTCGTGGCGGCGGTATTGATATTCTGACCCGGACAGGAAAAGGAGGGAAGGCCACCAATCTGTGCATCATGGAGCTGAAAGATGAGAATGTGAAAAGTGAACCGCCGAAAGATGCAATCAAACAAGCGATTGCCTATGCGACATTTATTCATGAGCTTCTTCGAACGCAAGCAGATGAGACAGGACAGAAATGGTGGAAGTTATTTGGCTTTGGCGGCAAGGTCCCGGACAAGCTGATATTATTTGCCTCGTGTGTCATGCCTGCAAATAGCAATATGGACAAGTCTTTTTCAGGTATGGAGCTCGCTATTGGTAACGACATAATAAGACTGCACTATCTATATTTTGAAGAATGCAAAAACAAGATTATACGGATCGAGACGTCGCTTTGATTGAATGATAGGGGGAGACACACCATGCAGATCACCATATATCGAGGAACCCATGAAATAGGCGGTACGCTGATCGAGCTCAAGACCCAAAGCAGCCGTATCCTCCTGGATGCCGGATACCCGTTATTTCTGAACGGATTACCGATAGATGATAAGCTGGCAAAACTTCTACCCGAAGAACTTCTGAAGCTGGGCGTTCTTCCCGGCATATCAGGTCTTTATTTCTGGGATACGCCGTCGTTTGATGCGGTAATCATCTCCCATGCGCATCTCGATCACTATGGACTGCTCAGATATGTTCATCCGGACATACCCGTGTATATGTCAGCCGGAACCGAACGCCTGATCCGGATCACGGTGCTTTTCAAGATCTATGCAGATAATCCGACGGCCTGCCGGACATTCAAAATGTATCAGCCTTTCAAGATCGGCGACTTTACAATAATGCCCTATCTGATGGATCACTCTGCATTTGACGCTGCGGCTTTTGAAGTTACAGCAGAAGGAAAAACAATCATCTATACCGGCGATTTCCGCGGGCACGGAAGAAAAGCCGTGTGCCTCGACCGATTCATCTCGGGAGCGACAAAGCAGGCAGATATTCTTTTCACAGAGGGCACCATGCTTGGCCGTGCCGACGAAATAATCCTGACTGAGCCTGATTTGGAAAAAGCAATCATAGACGAAATCGCGAATCGCGCAATTCCGGTATTATTCCAATCCTCAAGCCAGAATATAGATCGTCTTGTAACTTTCTTCCGGGCCGCACAGACGCTTGGCAAAACATTTGTTGTTGATGTTTATACAGCAAATGTCCTATATGAACTGCGCCAGCTTGGAAATAATCACGTGCCATTCCCATCAAAAGAGTATGCAACCATGAAAGTATTCTACCCGTATCGTATGACGCAGAAGATATTCAACGAAATAGGTCCGGAATATGCTCTGCGATTCTCCGCATTTCACATGTCAAAAGAACATCTGCGCGAACAGCAGAATAATATTGTTATGGCTGTTCGCCCGTCCATGCAGCGTGATTTAGAAAAGTGCGGCCTTCGTGACGGCTTATTTATCTATTCCTTATGGCAGGGATACAGGAACAGCGAATATCAGCAGAAATTTGAAAAATATCTGGAACAAACCGGCTTTGAAAGAACTTCAATCCATACAAGCGGGCATGCTTCCGTATCAGATATTGAAAGAGTGATTACAGGACTTGATCCAAAGAAAATAATTCCAATTCATACCATGATGCCCGCGGCGTTCAATGGGATTTCAGATAAGACGGAATGTAAGGAAGATGGAAAAAAATTTGAGATATAGAGGTGAAGAAATGTCAAACACATCAAAAGGACCTGGAGAAAAGGGCAGCAAATACTGGATGCAGAAACTTGTGAATTTGGATGAAGGAAAAATTTTAAACGAAGCTATCAAGGAAGAGGACTCAAGTATTGGTAAGATAACATGGCTTTCGCCACTTGAAATCAAAAACTATGCCGAACTTAAAACAAGAAGAATTACGGGATTAGAAAAAGCAGACTTGTCATTTTGGCCTGACAGGGAACTATCATGGGATGGTGTTGGCATAGATGAAAAAAGTAAGTGCATTCTTTTATTTGAGGCAAAAGCGCATACTACTGAAACGAAATCACACTGTAAAGCCAAGAATCCCGACAGCATTTTGAAAATCAAGAACTCCATGAGAGAAACTTATCAGTCGCTTACTACAGGTATGCCGAATTCACACGATTATGATGAAGTCGTTTGGTTCGAAAAATATTATCAACTTGGAAACAGATTGACATTTCTAGCTAAGCTTAGAGAACAGCACTTCAATGTAAAGCTTGTTTTGCTGAATATCGCAGAAGATCCAACACACAAAAGTACCCGAGAAAGTGAGTGGAAAGATCATTATAAAGATGTGTTCCAAAAAATGTTAGGACAAAATAGTACTCCGACTGATGTGATTTGTATGTATATTAATGTTGGATGAGAAGGAGATTCTATGATCAGTAAAGCAATTCAATTTGCGACAGTGGCACACCAGAATCAATACCGCAAGGTAACGGATGATACAAAGGAACCGAAAAAAGCCTACATATTGCATCCGCTTGAAGTTGGAATAATCGTTTCTCAGATTTTGTATGATGAAGAAATTATATGTGCGGCCATTCTTCATGACACTGTTGAGGATGCGAAAGTATCATTCGAATCTATTGGAAAGATTTTCAGTCCAAGAGTACTGAAGTTTGTTGAATCACAAAGTGAAGACAAGTACAGGACATGGCAGGAAAGAAAAGATCATACGGTAGCGTTTCTCAAACAAAACACAACGGAGCGGGAGATTAAAATCATTACACTTGCGGATAAACTATCCAATATCAGGGCTATCAAACGAGACTTAGATAATCCTGATATAGGTATCGGCGTATGGGATAGGTTCAATGAAAAAAATTCGAAGCTTCAGGGAAATTACTATATGGGGATAGTAGAGGGATTGTCAGATCTCTGTGACATCCCAGAGTACAAAGAATTTGCAAAAATAGTTTTGGAAGTTTTTGGAAATTGATGTAGATATATTTGTAAAGTTCTAGATTGAAAGGATGAAGGCTATACCATATGTAAAAAGAATCAGAAAAACTCCTACTGGTAATAAAATTAAATTCCAAGAGAGTTGTAATCGAAATGGAGTCATTTCGATAGAAAGTGGGGCAAGAGAATGAGATACGATAACATTGATTTTGAAGACTTCGTTGTTCAGAAAACTATCAGAGAATTTCCTTCAATCATTGAAACGATCTTAGCAAGAATATTTGAAGATATAATTGAAGGCAATACAAAAGAGAAAGTGTCAAAAATATTCGGTGACAATCTTTCCACCAACATTAATTTCATACCATCAGATCAAAAGAGAGGTTGTTACCCGTTACTTGTTGCAATTTGCTATGACAAAGATAACTTTGAGGAGCGACTACACGCTTGTTTGGACCATGCAGCAATTACGTGTGTCGGTGTAAATCAAGAAGTGTTTTTTATTTCAACTCAATGGAATTCTTCAATTGTGAACCGCTACATTGGGTATATTGAATCAATGAGAAGAAATGGGGTAATAATCAATTTGATCTATTTTGCTAAAAAAGGAATAGCATTAATGCCAGTATGATGACTCAATGGAAAATGTTGAAATTTGTATATAGAACAACACATAATGAGGATAAATGAGAACTGAGGTGAAAAATGGAAAACACTATTGAAACCAAGATTATAACTGATCTTAGGGGTATGCACTTTATAATTCCTTCATATCAGCGTGGTTATCGTTGGACCAGACAAGAGGTGCGAGACCTCTTGTCTGATGTATTCGAATTTAATTCACAGAATGGTAAACAAAAATACTGCTTACAGCCATTTGTAGTACGACCAATGCCCAATGGAAAATGGGAAGTAATAGATGGACAACAAAGGCTAACAACAATTTGTATTATTTTTAAGGTTGCTGAAAATGTGATAAATTCAGTAAATGCACCCTACGACCTTGAGTATGAAACCAGGCTAGGAAGTGCAGATTTCTTACATAATTTATGTGAGTCAAGTGAAGCTCGAAAAAACGATAACATCGATTATTTTTACATGGTAAATGCATGGGATGCTGTTAATGTATGGCTTCATGAACAAAATGACTATCCGAATGCTGTAATACAAATATACATGAAATTGATCAGTGACATACAGATAATTTGGTACCAAATCAATGATAATTCCCAGTCGAATGATCCGGTAGACATATTTACAAAAATCAACATGGGGAAAATTCCTCTTACCAATGCTGAACTAATTAAAGCACTATTTCTCAGACAAGAAAATTTTGATCAATCTGATAATAGTTTTACGCAAGAGGGGAATATATATAAAAAACAGTTAGAGATATCTGGCGAGTGGGATCGTATTGAACAGTCGCTAAGAGATGAAACATTTTGGCTTTTCATTACCAATGTCTGGAAGACATATGATACACGGATTGACTTCATCTTTGACCTTTTAGCAAAGGAAGAAAACAAATCTTTGAATAAACCAATTTCAGATATAAGCAATAAATATTTTCCTTTTCTTGTTTTTGATAAAATTTTCAAAGAAGAAAAAGAAAAAGAAAAGGGTATGCTTATGGAAGATCTTCTTTCTAGTCTTTGGGAGAAGATAGGAAGATATCATGCTGTTTTTAAAGAATGGTATAAAAATCCAAAACTTTATCATCTTATTGGTTACCTTATTGCGATAGGTGAAAGCACAGCCGAGAGCATTAAACATGCAACCGAAGGTAAGAAGAAAAATGAAATCGAAAGTTACTTAAATAAAACAATTCAAAATAGCTTAAAGGGAATTAAGGACTTAGGGGACCTCTCATATGATAATCAAAACGATAAAAGAAAAATACAACGAGTGTTGCTTCTTTTCAATATTAAGACATTGATATTAAGTAAGGCCTCGATACGATTTCCGTTTGATCTATATAAATTGCAAAATTGGGATATTGAACATATTCATGCCATAAAAACCAAAAGTCCTGAAACACCAACAAGTAGAAAAGAGTGGCTCTTAGCACGAAGAAGCGAATTAATTGATATTGATAGTAATGCAACAAATGAGATAGATGCATTTATTCTGCAGGGTGGTGAGGAGGATGTTTCAAAATATGAAAGTTTCTGTGATATTTTAAACGAGAAGTATGGCGAACTTGAGATCAACGATATATCAAATTTAACGCTTCTTGACTCCACAACGAATCGTTCCTATAAAAATGCCTATTTTCCTGTTAAGCGTCGAATTATAATACAAAGAGATAAAGGCTCTGTGTTTGTTCCAGTATGCACAAAAAATGTTTTTCTGAAGCTATACAGTGATATACCGTCTGATATGATTCGTTGGAGTGAAAAGGACAGATCGGAATACATGGCAGAAATGCGCCGTATTTTTGATGATATTATTCCAGGAGGAGCGAAAAATGAATAACCTTGGTAATGAAATGACATTCTGGTCACTAATCGAGAAATATAGCATATGTATTCCAATTATCCAGCGCGACTATGTGCAAGGTCGTAACAATGAACAAGTCATAGACGCAAGACGTAAGCTCCTTCACGATATGCGAGTATCAATTGAAACTTGCAGAAATCTCGATCTGAATTTTGTATATGGTAAGGTTCATGAAAAAAACAAATTTATTCCTCTTGATGGACAGCAGCGTTTGACCACATTGTTTCTTCTTCACTGGTTTTCTATTTCAAAAGCTCGTGATTATTCAAAAATGATAACCCTAAAAAAATTTACATACGAAACAAGAATAAGCTCAAAAAATTTTATTAAGCAACTAATAGCTCATACTGAATCGCTATCAGATGCGGTTGCTGATATCAACCAAAAAATAAGTGAATATGTGCAAAATGAAGAATGGTTTTGGGTAGAGTGGTCCTATGACCCAACTATCGAATCAATCTTACTTATGCTTGATGAAATCAAAATAAATTTTAATGACGTTGATGATTTATGTAACAAACTTACTTCAGAAAACTACATCTCATTTCGTTTTCTAAACATGCTTGATATAGGGATGGAGGACAGTTTGTATATTAAACTCAATGCTCGTGGTAGGCCTCTTACGGATTTTGAAAATTTCAAAGCAGAATTAGTCAAATATATCGAAAAAGCAGCAGATGATAAAACTATGAGCCTCAAAATTCCCCCAAAAAAATATAAGATGCAACTTGATGGCCAATGGACAGATCTGATCTGGCATTTAACAGATGGTAACAAAGAAAATTTTGATAAGATATATATGAATTGTTTTCATTGGATACTCTGGAACCGGTGGGCAGAAACTCAAAATGTGATTGAAAAATCAAACAGCGCTATTACCACCGCGATGAATAAAAATGACTATTTTAGACTAAAAATTTATGAGGAAAATCAAGCAATTGATGTAAAAGTATTGGAGACGATATATTATACTTTAGAATATTTTTCTTTTCCCATATCTGCAGTTGGTGGTCTTCATAAAGCATCAGATATAAACGGAATTGAGTATTTCCAAAAGTGTTTACTTTACTCTGGAACAACTGTTACATATGAAGATAGGGTAATGCTGTTTGCGATTACTTGCTATTTTGAATTTACTAAAGGTATGGCTGATTCAACTCTGTTTATTAAGTGGCTTCGGGTGTTACGGAATCTTGTTAGAAACAGTCGCTTGGATGGTCTTGATGATTTTGTCCGAGCAGTAAAATCTATTTCAGCGTTTTCTATTCATTGTACAGAAATTTTGGAATATTTGGCGTCTCCAAACTGTTCAATAGGTGCTTTTCTTAATGAGCAAATAGATGAAGAACGCTTGAAGGCAATACTCATTCTTCGAGATAATGATTGGGCTACTGCTATATATGAAGCGGAGCAACACCCATATTTTGCGGGACAGATAGCTTTTCTTTTCAGTTTTGCAGGAGTTAGTTTGAAGACTATTGATGATTTGTCAGATATTGCTCTCGCTGGATGCCTTACACGATATGCTACGTATCAAAAGAAAACATCGGCAATATTTAATGATAAAGGGTTGACAATTAACGCCAATTTGTTTAGCAGAGCAGTCTTAAGTAAAGGAGATTATTTGCTGGCATATAGGAGATGTAAGAGCTTTCTCGTAGGAAACCATAGGGATATAAGTTGGAAAATGCTCATGCGAAATAGCAATGCTCAAAAGAGAGCTTTCATGAAAGACGTACTCGATGAGTTGGACGAAAAGGATTTATCAATGAAAACTATCGAAAAAAGATTAAATGAGATTATTGAAAATGCTGCTGTTGATGGTTGGCGTCATTATTTTGTTAAAATGGGCAAATTGCTTGAAAACTGTGGGTACTACCGTCTTATATATGAATCGGAGACGGGTAGAATATTGTTGGTGTCCTGCCAGACAACAGCGGGATGTAATAAGGAATACTATACATTTGTATTGTATCTTAAATTACTTTCATCGAAGCGTAAACCTTTCTATGTTTCTGACCGTGGCCAGTATGGGGATATGTTTATTGACAAAATCGACGACAAAGATATAATTGTCAAATATGCGAACCCCCAGAACAATGCTAACGGGGAATTTCAAATTAATTTTAATGGTAGTTTACATAGTGAAAGCTCGGTAGATGATTCACTAAAATTTATTGACACATTAGTCTAAAATTGACTGTTATGACCTTGCGGAGTCTAATCCCTATCCCCCAAACCCCATCCTCCTCACCCCCTTATTTCCCCCAAGCAGTCCTGCCATGTCCTTTTCCACAAACACCGAGTCAATGTCACTCTTGCTAATTACGTTTGAATCAGCGCGAAGGGACTGCTTGATCCTGACACGCTCGAAGATTTTGCGTGCAAGCCTTGCATTGGCGAAGTGCTCGTCCTTGCTGCGCACGATTGTCTCAAAATAGCTGAGGGCAACGACTTTTCCGGCTGCTGTTATTGAGTATTTTTCCTGATTGGACTGCCTGCAGAAGATCTGCAGGAGTTCGTCTGCGCTGTAGTCGGGGAAGTCGATATAGAACTGGACTCTATCTCTGAGGCCGGGATTTATGTCGAGCATTTTGTTCATTTCATCGGTGTATCCGGCCATGATGCAGACGAAGTCTTTCCGGTAATCTTCCATGCGCTTGACTAGGGTGGAGATGGATTCCTGGCCATAATCAACCCCGTCTTTGTAGATGCCGAGGGAATATGCTTCGTCGATGAATAGGACGCCGCCCATGGCGTCCTTGATCTTGTCAGCTGTTTTGTGCGCTGTCTGTCCGACGTAAACGCCCACGAGTCCTTCGCGGTCTGTCTCAACAAAGACATCGCTTCGGTTTAAGATTCCGGCTTCTGCGAAGATTTTGCCGATCAGGCGGGCGACGGTTGTTTTTCCGGTGCCGGGGTTTCCTCGAAATACCATATGAAGGCAGGGAAGAGCATCTTTGCCGCGCCTGTTCAGGAAAGTTACTATCTCGTGGACGCGGTCTTTTACTTCTTTGAGGCCGATCATTGAATCAAGCTCAGCAAAATAATTGCTTTTCCCGGTGCATACTTTTATGTTTAAAAAGTCGCTGGAGGACAGGGAAAAATCATGGGTGTCGGTTTGAATCAATTTTTTCTGTGCGGCAGCAGAAACGCGCGCCTTGATGGCAGAAAGTGACATCTTGAGCAGCGTGCTGTTTTCCAGGCTTTTCTGATCAATTGTGAAGCCCAGGCTAGTGGCGCTCTGTCTGATGTACTCGAGTTTTTCCGCCTCGCTCAATTCTTTGATTTCTACGGCATGCACAAACAGGGAAGCAAAACTGTCAATCAGCAGAGCTTTTTCGTACTGCGCTTTATCTATTGAAGTTATGTAGATGGTCTTCTTTTTGCTCAACTCGCGAAAAGCGACATCCTGCGTTGTGGCTGAAAACATATTTGTCATTTTGCCGATTTCCCAATTCTCGTATATTTCAAAAACAAAAGGCGTGTCCCTCGGTATCTTCATGGCATCATCCAAATCGCCTACGCAAAAGGACGTATCGACGGCAATCCCTGTACAGACATAAAGCTCATAGATCAGGTCGATGAACAAATTCTCATCAGCATCACAGTTGTTTATTAGAACGATATTGTAGTTACCTTTTCCCCCGGTTTTCCGGACATTTTCTGTGTAAACACAAAGTTTTTTGAAAAAATCCTTGAAGTCGTCGTATCCGATTAATGCTTCTGCATCCTGCTTGACCTGTGACATCGTTTTTGTCACCCATCTTGTCCGTAAATCACAGCTGTGATGACCATCTTCATACATAACTTTGTTTGCAATTTTGAGCGAACGCAACTGATCGGGAGTCATTTTGGATGCTTGAATCGGCCACAGCTCAACCGGCGCCTCAAAAAGATCCGTTAGTTCTTCGATTTCATCCGTTTCCCGGTGATGTTCACTCCTTACGGAATGCGTTTTTGAAATGTATATGAAACGTATTTTTCCAGCTTTTGGCATGTCGGAATGGTTGCTGTCGGTAGTGTTGCTTAACGAGTCAAAGAAGATGAAATTTTCCCTGTTGTTAAAATAATCGACTCTGCTTGCCATCATATCGAGGTCAACATCGTTGATGTCCGGAAACATAACGTCAAGATAATAATAATTTGTCTTAATCATCAACATACCTCTTTTGGTTTTACTTGGGAAAAGCGGTGCATCTGCGAAACGGCTGTCCGACCTAATTGATCATCGGTCAGCAAGTTGATAGTAAATCAAACACTGCACCAAAATTGGTGCAATGGATTTTGTATACTTCG
>Ga0209540_10003200_pt1 | contig 11288 bp, 14 predicted proteins | sample BarGraIncu01121A_FD_184501 | JGI IMG/M metagenome (GOLD analysis project Ga0209540, IMG submission 184501) | Arctic peat soil microbial communities from Barrow, Alaska - Barrow Graham LP Incubations 011-21A (SPAdes) (version 2) | ecosystem: Environmental > Terrestrial > Soil > Wetlands > Peat... | reverse complement strand
CTCGCCCCCGGCCGCGCTGCTGCCGCCGCCGCTGCAGCGGCTGGTCCTGGTACCCGATCTCGTTGGCCCGTGCCGGGAGGCGGCGCGCGCCGCGGCGGTACCGGCCGCGTGGCTGGTGGGAATCGTCCGGCAGGAGTCGCGCTTCGACGAGGAGGCGTCCTCGGCGGCGGGGGCGATCGGCGTGGCGCAGATGGTCCCCGAGGCGGCGCGGCGGCTGGGGGCGGCGCCGGACGATTTGAAGGACTCAGGCCTCGCCCTCCGGCTCGCCGCCCGCGAGGTTGCCCGCCTGACGGGGCGCTTCGGTCCGCGGCTCGCGGTGGTGGCCGCGGCGTACAACGCCGGCGATCGGGTCGTGGCGACCTGGCTCGCCGAACTCGGGGGCGACCCGGGCGACGCGCTGTTCGCCGCCGCCGTGCCCTACCGGGAGACCGCGGGGTACGTGCTCGCCGTGTGCGAGGGCGCCGAGCTCGCGGGCTACCTCGACGACGAGGCGGCCGGCGGGGCGAGGTAGCGCACGACCTCCGCCCGCTTGGCGAGTTCCGCGGTCCAGCGGTCGATCTCCGCCGCGAGCTTGCGCTCGCGCAAGAGCGCCTCCACCTTGGGGCGAACGTCGGCGAGCGGCGGGACCGGCTTGCCCTCGCTCTTCAGTTGCGGGATCAGCTCCTGCTGCCAGAACGTCTCCACCTCCTGGCTGGTGGGGCGCACGAACGGCCCGAAGCGCGAGGCGACGTACGATTGCACCACGGCGGCGCGGCGGACCAGCTCCCGCAACGGCCCCTCGTTGAAGCCGATCTGCGCCAGCTTCTCGCGCAGCGCCTCCTCGCCGCCCGCCCGCTCCATGGTCGCCCGCCACGCCGCGTCGAGGTCAACCTGGGCGCGGGTCGTGATCCCCGCCGCCTGGAGGTCCTGCCAGCGCAGCTCGAGGTCCACGAGCGCATCGAGGACCGCGCGGGCGTAATCGGCATCGCTCTCGGCCGGCTCCCTTGGCACCAGCGCCCCCACCTCGGCCAGCTCGACGTCGGAGGCGAGGACCGGCACGTTGTTGACGAGTGCCAGGACACGCTCGACCTCGACCGCCGCGGCGAACAACACCGGAAGAAGCAGCGTCAGCACGGCATCATGGTACACTTCACGCGGAGGTTTGCGTGGGCACTCTCGCGCCGCAGCCGGGTGATCTGGTCGTGGCCCTGGCGCAGATTGCGACCTGCCCGGGTCAACTCCGACACAACCTCGCCCGGCACCTCGCCGCGGTGGAGGATGCGCGCGCCGCCGGCGCCCACCTCGTCGTCTTCCCCGAACTCTCGCTCTCCGGCTACCTTCTCGCCCACGGCGTCCTGGAACACGCGCTGCGGCTCGACGACCCGCGCCTCGACCCCCTGCTCAAGGCGAGCCGCGACGTCGCGCTGTTGGTGGGGTTGCCGCTGCGCGAGCCGCACGGGGGGGTCTCGAACGCGGCGGTGCTGCTCGAGGGGGGGGAGGTCCGCGGCGTTCACCGCAAGCTCTACCTGCCCACCTACGGCATGTTCGACGAGGGACGCTACTTCGTGCCGGGGCCGCGCCTGGCGCCGATCGCCTGCGCGCTGGGACGGTTCGGGATCCTGATCTGCGAGGACGCCTGGCACCTCTCCTCGGCGGTCATCCTCGCCCACGCCGGGGTGGACGCGTTGCTGGTCTTGGCCGGGGGACCGACCGAGCTGGACGGCGGCGGCGAGCCGGCCGGGTCGCGCCGGTGGCATTGGATCATGGGCGCCACCGCGGTGACCACCGTCAGCCCGGTCTTCTTCGCGAACCGGTGCGGCTGGGAGGAGGGGGTGCTGTTCGGCGGCCGCTCGTGGGCGGTGGACGGCCGCGGCACGAGCCTCGCCGCGCCCGCTCCGGCGCTCGACGAGGCCCTGGTCGTGGCGCCGCTCTCCCTGGCGGCTGTCGCGCGCACCCGCACCCTGATCCCGATCCCGGTCGCCGAGAGGTTCGACCTCTGGCGCGCGGCGCTGGGGGGCCAGGATGCGTGAGCTGCCTTCCGTGGATACCGCCCTCCTTGGCGAAACGCTCCGGCGTTTCCTCGCCGAGGAGCTGCGCGCCTCAGGCCTCGCCGGCTATGTGGTCGGGCTCTCCGGCGGCGTCGATTCGGCGGTCGCGGCGGCGCTGGCCGCCGCGGCGGTGGGCGCCCAGAACGTGCTTGCCCTGGCCCTGCCCGGGCCGACGAGCTCGGCCGAGAGTCTGCGCGACGCGCGGGCGGTGGCCGCGGCGCTCGGCCTGAAGGTCGAGGTTGTCGACCTCGCCGGGCCGGCGGAGGCGCTCGCCGAGACGCTCGGCGCGCGCGGCGACCGGGTCCGCTTCGGCAACATGATGGCGCGCCTACGCATGGTGACCCTGTTCGACCGCGCCCGCACCGTGCCGGCGCTGGTGCTCGGCACCAGCAACAAGTCCGAGATCCTGCTCGGGTACTCGACCCTATTCGGCGATGCCGCGGCGTCGGTGCAACCTCTGGGCGACGTCTGGAAGACCCATGTCTTCGCGCTCGGCCGCCTGCTCGGCGTGCCGGAAACGGTCGTTGCCAAACCCCCCACCGCCGACCTGTGGCCCGGGCAGACCGACGCCGGAGAGCTGGGGTTCGACTACCCGGCGGTCGATCCGCTCCTCTACTGGCACCACGAGGGGGGGCTGGGACGCGAGGCGCTCCTTGCGGCCGGGTTTCCCCCGGCGCTCGTGGATGCCGCCCTGGCGGCATACCGCCGCAACCGTTTCAAGTGGCGCCCGACGGTGGTGGCGCGGGTGTCGGCGAGCTGCATCAACGTGGACCGGATCCTCCCCCGCAACCCGGAACGATGAGAAGCCGGAGCTCGGGACTCGGGGCTCGGGAGCCGGAAACCGCCTCGAGGCTTTCCTCGAGCCTCGAACCCCGAGCCCCGAACCCCGCGGAGGGTGGGGGCAGGCTCTTCGTGGTGGCCACGCCGATCGGCAACCTCTCCGACCTCTCGCCGCGCGCCTGCGAGATCCTCGCCGGCGTCCGCCTGGTCCTTGCGGAGGACACCCGCCACGTCCGCAAGCTCCTGAACCATTACGGCATCACGACCGCGGCGCGGGCGCTTCACGAGCATAACGAGGCGCGCGAGGTCCCCCGCCTGGTCGCCGAACTGCAAGGCGACGCCGAGTTCGCGCTGGTGTCCGACGCCGGCACGCCGCTCCTGGCTGATCCCGGCTACCGCCTGGTGCGCGCCTGCCGCGAGAGCGGGATCGAGGTGCTCGCGGTGCCGGGCCCGAGTGCAGTGGCCGCAGCGCTCTCGGTTGCGGGCCTGCCGCCGGTCCCGTTCACGTTCGCAGGGTTTCTGCCGCCCCGCCCGGGCGCGCGCGCCGCCGCGCTTGCCGCGGTGGCCACGCTCCCGCACACCCTCGTCCTGTTCCTCTCCCCGCACCGCCTGCGGCCGGAACTCGAGGCGTGCGCCGACACCCTCGGCGGGGGACGCGAGGGAGCGCTCGTGGCCGAGTTGACCAAGATCCACGAGCGCTGCGAGCGCGGCTCTCTCGCTGAGCTCGCGGCGTGGAGCGCGGTCGCCGCCCCGAGGGGCGAGTACACGCTGGTCGTCGGCCCCCCGGCGGTCGCGGCGGCAACGGGCGAGGCGGCGACGCCGGAGGCCGCACGCGCGGCGGTGGAGGCGGCGCTCGCCCGCGGCTTCGACCTCGCCGCGGCCCGCCGCGAGGCCGCGCGCGCGCTCGGCATCACGCGGCGGGAGCTGTACGCCTTGACGACGCGGCAGGGCGCCCGATGAGGGCGAGCACGAGGGCACTGACCGCGGCGAGGGCGGCAGGGCCTCGGGCACGCTCGATCCGGCTCTCGGCCAGGCGCGCCAGGGCCGCGACCAGTTCGGGCTCGCTGTAGGCCGCCGCGAGCCGGAACGCGCGGTGGAGCTGCCACGGCGTCATGCCGGCCAGGGGGGAGTCGGGCGTGGTCTCGATGTCCTTGGCCAAGCGGGGCAACAAGCGTGGCTTGAACGCGCGCGGGTACCAATCCTTCCCGGCACAGCGCTTGGGGTCGAGTTCCGCGGCGAGTCCCGCTCGCGCCGCGTGAGAGCGCACCGCGAGCGCCTGCCGCAGCAGCCGGCCTACGGTGCCCGCGAGGATCGGGCCGAGACGGTCGGGGCCGACCGCGTCGCCTCGCCAGTCGGTGAGGATCGCGCCGGCGGCGATCGCGCCGGCGAAGCGGGCGAAGCGGCCTCCGTCGCGGTGTTGCAGCGCGTCCTCGATCTCGCGCAGCTGCCGCTCGCCGGCCCCCGCCTGCGCCCGGACGGTGGCGGCGTCCACCTCACCCGAGAGCGCCAGGCGCTCGGCCGCCTTGGCCAGCTCGCGCGGACGGAAGCCGTACGCCTCGCAGAGGGCGTCAACTACCTCGTGGTTGCCCTCGAGGCCGGGGGCGACGCGCGCGACTAGCGAGGCCAGGACCTGCCGCTGTTTGGGTGAGACCCGCGCCTCCTCCCACGGTTTCGGCGCCTCCGGCAGCCCGATGAAGCGGGCCTCGCCGCGCCGGGCGACCGCTTCCGCCAGCGACCCGGAGGGGGCGGCCGCAACCACCACGCTCATCACCAGGCCCACGTCCGCGAGGGGCAACTTCTCGAGGCTCTCGGCGAGCAGGTCGGCGGCCGCGCGGCGGCCAGTGCCGAAGTAGGGCCGGGCATCCACGACCACCAGCAGGCGTTCCGCCGCGAAGAGCGAGGGGCTGGCCAGCTCCTGCACGAGGCGCGCGGCCGGCGGCGCCTCGTCGAACGACACGACCTCGCCGGCCGGGTGGGCCTGCCGCCATGCCGCCACGGCGTCCTGGCGCGCGAGTTCGAGCAGGAAGTCGTCGGGACTGGCGAGGAGGAGGATCTGGGTTGAACTCACGGGCGGGGCTTCGGCCTCCTCACCTGCCGGGGGGCGTCTCGCCGGCCCCGCGGCGGGCCTCGGAGCGACGCCGAGCGATCCCCGCGACCGGCGTCAGATCTCGCCGCGGTCCTGCAGCTCCTGGCACGCGATGCAGTACCGCGCCCACGGAACCGCTTGCAGCCGTTGCTTCTCGATCGGCTGTTCGCAATGGATGCACGTGCCGAAATGCCCGCTGTCGAGGCGCGCGAGCGCCTCGTCGATCATCCGGAGCATCTTGCCCTCGTTCTCCGAGAGCGAGAAGGAAAACTCCCTCTGGAACGCGCTGGTGGCGCGGTCGGCGATGTCCGGCGCCCCCGACTCGGTCTCCACCGAACCCATCTCACGGGCGCGCGACACCCCCTCCATGACTTCCTTGCGCTTGACCTGCAAGTGCTTCTTCATGGTCTTGAGTTCGATCGCGTGACTCAATCCTGCCTCCAGACGGCTAATTATACCGCAAAGCCCAACCGTCTAACCCAAGCAAGCCCGGTGATATTGCCCACCGGCTAGAAGGTCGCACGCGCGGTAGAGTTGCTCGAGCAGCACGACGCGGGCGAGCGCGTGGGGAAGGGTCAGGCGCGAGAGGGCGAGCCGCTCGTACGCGCCGGCTTTGAGGCCCCCGTCCAGCCCGAGGTCCGACCCGATCACGAACACCGTGCGCCCGCGCTGCCGGCGCTCCCCCAGCCAGGCGGCCAACTCCTCAGTGCTCCGCTCCCGCCCGCTCTCGTCGAGCGCCACCACCGCGTCCCCGGGTGCGAGGTGGCGCCGGATCGCGTCGGCTTCCTCGGCCAGCGCCTTCCTCGGGTCGCCTCCCCGACCGGATGCCGGCCGCAGCCGCACCGTGGCGAACGGCAGGTGGCGGGCCAGCCTTGCCCCGAACTCGTCGGCGAGCGCCTCGAACGGCTCGGGCGCCCGCCGGCCGACCCACAGCAGCAGCACGCCGTTCAAAGGCCCCGGCGCCATCGGATCAGCGTCCGCCGCGAGATGCCGAGCACCGCGGCCGCGCGCGACACGTTGCCCCGCTCGGCCGCCAGGACCCACAGGGCGTACAGGCGTTCGACCTCGGCCAGCGGAGCCATGCGCTCCGCCGCCAGTCCGGCGACCGCGGGCCAGGCGTGGGCCGGCAGGCCGAGGTCGGCCGGGCCGATCGTCCCTTCGCCACCTTGCATCCGCGCCCGCGTGAGCGCGGCCTCGAGTTCGCGGAAGTTGCCCGGCCACGGGTATGCCGTCAGCAGCCGGCCGGCCTCGTCCGTCAGGGTCGCTCGCCCCTGCGCCTGCCGCCGCCCCCGGCGGAGGACGGCGCGGGCGAACGGCAGGATGTCCTCGGGGCGGTGCCGCAGCGCCGGCAGGCGAGCGTGAAACCCGGCAAGACGGTGGTAGAGGTCGGGCCGGAACGTCCCCGCGTCCACCCGCTGCCGCAGCCCATCGTCCGCCAGGGCGATGACACGGGCGCGGAATGACCGGGGGACCGCGGTCCCCACCGGAGCGTAGCTGCGCTCCTCGAGAACCCGCAGCAGCGCGGTCTGCCCTTCGGACGGCAGGGCGTCCACGCGGTCGAGCACGAGCGTGCCGTCCGCAGCCCGTTCGAGGAGCCCCCGGTGCGGGCGAGTCGCATCGGTAAACGCCCCGGCGCGGTGGCCGAACAGCGCCGAGGCCAGCAAGGTTGCCGGGACCGTGCCGCAATCCACGACCACGAACGGGCGGCCGCGCCGCCCGGCCCGATGGGCGCGGGCGGCCACGAAGCTCTTGCCCACCCCGGTCTCGCCCTCGAGCAGGAGCGTCAGATCGGTGGCGGCGAACCGCAACAGGGCGCGAGCGAGCTCGGCGGCGCGTCGGTTGCGGGTGGCGAACAGCGCGTTCACGGGCCGGACGCCCGCACCAGCGCGGTGATCTCCGGGGCATCCCCCCAGAGGCGCTCGAGCGCGTAGAACTCGCGCCTCTCCTCGAGGAAGATGTGCACGATGAAGTCCCAGTAATCCAACAGGATCCATCCGCCCTGGGCGTAGCCCTCGACGGCCAGGGCCCGCACGCCGTTCGCCACCAGGGCGCGGTCCACTTCGTCCGCCACGGCCTGCGCCTGGCGCTGCGATCCGGCCGAGCAGATCACGAACGCCTCGGCGATCGAAGTCCGCTCGGAGACGTCCAGCGCCAGCACGTGGTATGCCTTCTTGTTTTCGAGCGCCGAGGCGACCAGCCGGAGGCGGGCCTGCAGGTCAGATTTCATTGCCGGGCTCGCCCCCCTGATGGTACAGGCGGTGCTTCACGATGTAGCGATGGACCTCGGGTGGAACCAGCTCGTGGATCGAGCGCCCCAGCCGAAGGCGCTCCCGCAACTGCGTGGCCGAGACCGGAAACGGCTCATGCTGCAACAGGTAGATCCAGTTCGACCCCGGTTCCGGGTCCGGCACCTCGTGGAACGGCTCCACGTTCCGCATGCGCCCGCGCAGCTCGCCGGGCACCCTGGCCGCAAGCTCCTCGCCCCACACGGTGTCCCGGTGCAGCACGACCAGGTGGGCGAGAGAGACCAGCTCCTGCCACCGGTGCCACTCCCCGATCTGTGAGAACGAGTCGCTGCCCATGAGGAAGTAGACCTGTTCGACGGAGACACGCTCGCGGAGCTGGCGGAGAGTGTCGACCGTGTAGGTCGGGCCCTTCCGCTCGGCCTCGACGGCGGAGAGGAGGAAGCGCTCGTACGGTTGGGTGGCCAGCGCGAGCATCGCGAAGCGGTGCGAGAACGCCGTCAGCGGCTCGGCGAGCTTGTGCGGGGGGTTGAACGCCGGCACGAAGACCAGCGCGTCGAAGCGAAACGTCTCGAACGCGCGCACCGCCGGCACCAGGTGACCCAGGTGCACCGGGTCGAATGTGCCGCCGAAGAAGCCGAGTCTCCTCACCCGCGTTCCGCCAGAGCGAATACCTGCTCCAGCATACCCTCAACCCCTTCGCCGCTCACCGCCGAGATCACGGCCCAGCCGACGCCCATCTCTGCGGCCAACTCTGCCACCTCGTCGCGACGGGATTGCTCGGTGGCCGCGTCGGCCTTGGTGCCGACGAGCAGCGAAGTCCGGCTCGCGAGGGCGGGATCGTGGAGCGCGAGTTCCTGGTGCAGGACCTCCACCTGCCGCCGCACCGGCTCGACGCTCGCGAGGTCCACGAGGTGGATCAGCACGCGGCAGCGCTCGATGTGCCGCAGGAAACGGTGGCCGAGGCCGGCCCCCGCGTGCGCGCCCTCGATCAACCCCGGGATGTCGGCGAACACCAGCGACCTCGCCCCGCCGTCGCGGCTCACGACCCCGAGGTGCGGTTCCAGCGTCGTGAACGGGTAATCCGCGATCTTGGGGCGCGCCGCCGAGACCCGGGCCAGGAGGGTCGACTTGCCGGCATTCGGCAGGCCGACGAGGCCGACGTCCGCGAGCAACTTGAGCTCGAGCGCGATGTGCAGCTCCTGCCCGGCTTCGCCGGCCTCGGCGAAGCGCGGGGCCTGCCGCGTCGGCGTCGCGAAGTGCTGGTTGCCGCGCCCGCCGCGCCCGCCGCGTGCCACGACCGCTTCCTGACCGTCGCTCACCAGGTCGGCTATCAACTCGGTGCTGTCGAAGTCGCGGATGACGGTCCCGAGCGGGACCTCGATGACCGCATCCTCGCCCGAGGCGCCGCTCTGGTTGGAGCCGCGGCCGTGCTCGGCGCGGCCCGCTTTGACGTGGTGGCGGTTGTAGAGGTGCGCCAGGGTCGCCCAGTGGACGCTGGCCCGCACGATGACGCTTCCCCCGTGCCCGCCGTCGCCGCCGTTGGGGCCGCCGCGCGGGACGTACTTCTCGCGCCTAAAACTGACGCAACCGCGCCCCCCATCACCGGCCTTCACGAAGATGTGGACTTCGTCGAGGAACATCTGGCCCGTGAGAACGCGCGCGTCAGGCGGCGGGTTCGATCAGGATGAAGCGGCCGAGCCGCCCGCGATCGCGGAAGCGGATGCGACCCTCGACCAGGGCGAACAGCGTGTCGTCCCCGCCGCGGCCGACATGCACGCCGGGCTTCCAGCGGGTGCCGCGCTGCCGCACGATGATCGTCCCGGCAGTGACCAGCTCGCCGTCGCCGCGCTTGACGCCAAGCCGCTGGGCGTTCGAATCACGCCCGTTCCGGCTCGAACCCTGACCTTTCTTGTGCGCCATCTCCCCTCCCTACGCCTCGATGGCGTCGATGCGGACCTCGAGGAGGTCCTGGCGGTGGCCCGTCGTCTTGCGGTACCCCTTGCGCTTCTTCTTCTTGAATATGATCACCTTCTCGGCGCGCAACTCGCGCACCAGGGTGCCCTTGACCGACGCCCCAGCCACCAGCGGCTTGCCCACCACGACGCTCCCGGCATCGCGAACGAGGAGAACGCGATCGAACACGACCTCGGCGCCCGGCTGCGCGCCGGGCCACACCCGCTCCACCGCGACCCGTTGCCCGACTTCCACGCGGTGTTGCTTGCCACCAGCTTCCACGATAGCGTACATGCCGACTCCAACCCGACCAGTCGGGGAACGAAGTTTGTACCATACCGCCGGGCGAGTGTCAAACACCGGAGCCGCTTGCCGGCAGGGCGAACACCTGGACGGAACCGGCCTGAACGGCCGGCCGGCCGAGCCACGCGATGAAGCCGTTCCACCGCCTCCACCCCTGCACGCCCCGCCACGGCGCCACCGGGTAGCCGCCGGCGAGACGGTCGAGTTCGCCCCAGTTGACCAGGATGTGGGTGAAGCCCTGGCTGCGCAGGCGTTCGCACGCCTCGCCCGGGCCCGAGCTCGCCTCCAGCACCGCCCGCAGCGGGGAGACGTCGTGCTGCGACGGAGCAACGAAACGACGGGGAAAGCCGAAACCCCGCGGCTCTCCGACGAACAGCACCCGGGCCGTCGCAGGCAGACTCCGAGAGGCCGCGAACGCCGGAAATGGGTCGTTGACCACCATCGCCCTGTGAACTTCCGCGGGTGTCTCCCCCGGCAGCGCGAGGCCGTCCCACCGTTGCACCTGCACCGCCGAGACGAGGAGGCCGAGGCTAGCCGTCGTTCCGAGGGCCAGCGTTGCCGCCCATCGCCCGGCCGCGGATCGCCCCGCCGCGGCTGCCGCCAAGGCGAGCAGGAGCGCGGCGACGGGTCCGAGAAAGCGTGGCAGGTTCCCGGTCAGCGCCCACGATCCCAGGCCGGCGATCGCGGCAAACGCCACGATGCGGTCGCGGTTGGTGGGACGCACCGTCAGAACGATGGCCGCAGCGAGCGCCAGGAGTGCGAGATTCCCGGCGTGGGGCGCAAGCGCGGCGGCCGTGGTCCGGACGAGGGCGCCGATGCCCGCAACGGTGTGCATCGCCGACCCGGCGTCCCGCCACAGGGTTTCGACGCCCTCGTGGCGCCACAGCAGCGGGGCGAGAGGGTCTCCGAGCAGGATTAGGTTCTTCAGCCACCAGAGGCTGCACCCGGCCAGGAACCCGAGCGCCGCCCGCGACGACTCCCGCAAGTCCCGCGTTCGCAGGCCAACCGCGACAACGACCACGGCGCCCCAGGGGATCCCTTGCATGCGCGCCGCGCCTGCGGTCCCCGCCAGGAAACCGGCGAGTGCGCCCGAACCCGGGGTCCAGCGGGGCGTGGCGACCAGCGCCATGGCGGCCACCGTGCCGCCCAGGCCCCACGCCTCGGCGGCGGGAAGGCCGGGGACCAGCACGCAGCAGGGCAGCAGCGGCACGCACCCTCCCGCCAGTGCCGCCGCCCAGCGGGGTGCTCCGAGGCCGCGCGCGAGCGCCCAGACCCCGGCGCCCGCCGCGACGAAGCCCAACCAGTGAAGCACCGCGGGCGCTCGGTCGAGGCCAAGGGAGACGAGGGGCGAGAACAACAGCTGTGCAAGCGGGGGAAAGGCGGCAAACAGATCTTCCGGGTGCGCCGCGAGACCACCCTCGCGCAACGCCTGCCATGGCAGGCCGAGGTGGTAGACCAGCGCGTCGTAGAAGAACGGCGGCGCCAGCGCCACCGGCAGCACGATCAGACCGGCGAGAACCGGCGGGAGGACTGGGCCCCAGCGCCAGCCGGCGCGCCGCGCTCGTCCCGTCGCGGCAACGAAGAGAACGAGCGCGGCCAATGTGGCCCAGGTCCAGGCGTGCACCAGCCCCAAGGCCAGGGCGAGGGCGGCGAACAACCAACTTCCCAGGAGGAAATCGACCGGCACCCGGAGCGCCGGCCGTACCGGCACGGCAACGATGGCGCGCACTCTTGCCCCGGATGCGAGGAGGATTGCCCAGAACACAACGCCCCCGAACAGCCCCGTAAGTGTCTGTGACGCCGGCACGGGCGCAGTGTACCGGTTTCAGATCGCCGGCAACCCTGGCGCCGGAGTCACATGGAGGCGGCGCTCAGAGCGGCTCGTACAGGGTG
>Ga0209540_10003199_pt1 | contig 11289 bp, 14 predicted proteins | sample BarGraIncu01121A_FD_184501 | JGI IMG/M metagenome (GOLD analysis project Ga0209540, IMG submission 184501) | Arctic peat soil microbial communities from Barrow, Alaska - Barrow Graham LP Incubations 011-21A (SPAdes) (version 2) | ecosystem: Environmental > Terrestrial > Soil > Wetlands > Peat... | reverse complement strand
GCGGCCTGGCTCGACGAGCCGATTCCCGCGCTGGCCGGTCACACACCCCGCGAATGCGCGCACGACCCCACCCGCCGCCCCGACCTGATCCGACTGCTCGACTCCTTCCCGCAGGACACCGGCCGACCCGGCACCATGAGCCCGGCGCGCCTACGCGCCGCCCTGGGCCTGAGCTGACGTTTCCGACGGCGACCGCCCGCCCCGGACGGGGCGATCCGTACCCGCCGGTTGTGACCGTAGCCGATCCCCAACTGCGATTCGAACACGCGTTATGTGCGGCCATGAGCGGATATTGGTACCCAGCTTCGCGGGCAGGTCACTCCCAGGCGCGCGTTACCACGCATCGGGTTCAATGAGATGGTGGAGATCGTGAAAGACGGGCGGAGCTGGCGGATCGGGACCAGTGCACAGATCAGCTGGCTCGCGAATGGTACCTCGATTGACTAGGCCACCGGTGGGTCGTTAACGTCCCGCTCACCGACACCCTGGATGCGACCGAGGATGCCAGGGCCGTCGTCCTGCGCGTCCTCGGCGTAGGCGTCGAGGTAGAAACCCTGACCGACAGCCAGTGGACAGCAGCAGCCCAGAGCGCCGACCACTTTTCCCAGGGCGGACCTTCCTGGTCGGCGACGCGGCCCACCGGGTTCCTCCCTCCGGTGCGACAGGTGTCAGCTTCGCGGTAGCCGACGCGCACAAAAGCCGCGAAGCCCTGGGCCGAGAAGCCCGACACGCCGGCGAGGCCCTCGCACTGGACCTCCTTACCGACTCCCGCAGAGGCGTCCAGGCGCGCCTCACCGTCGGCGCGACCAACTCTTGGGAACGAGCTTGTGAGCGGCGGGAAAGCACCACCCAGGCACCCACATCCGCTCGTGCCCGCGATGGGCGTGCGTCCTTGTTCGGTGAGTTGCCTCGCTTCACTGTCGATGATTCGTCGAGAAGTTTGATTGTTTGGTGTTCGGTATTTACCGAACACCAAACACCTGGGAGACTGGTGCGGTGAGCGCAGATGAGGCGGAGGAACTGCTCGCCCAGATAATTGCTACGTTGCACATCCGCACGCTGCCCATCGGGGCCGAAGGCCGTCGGCAGGACCTTGTACTGGATCTGGCAGGGCGCCAGTTGCGGTTGGACGTCAAGTACTACTCACTCGTTGACCGCTCGCGAGCCTTCCAGGTACTCCACGATCTCGAGCGAAGAGGCCATCCATGGGGAGCCGAAGGGGTTCCGGTCGTCGTGAGCGACCGAATTGTGGAGGTTGCTCGCGACCGGTTCCGGGAGGCCGGCGTTAGCTGGTTCGACCTGCGCGGCCACCTCTACCTCAACGGGCCAGGTCTGCTCATCGACGTTGCGACCGACAGTGGGCCCCAGTGCGCATCTAGCCCAAAAGCTATCGCCGGTCGCGTCGGCCTTGCCACAGCCGTCGACATTTTGTTGACTCGACCGGACAAAGCCGTCGTAAGGGAAACTGCGCGTCGCGTCGGCGCCGCTCCGAGCACTGTCTCCACCGCAATGAAGTCACTGCGAACCGAGGGGCTCATGGACGAACGCGGAGCAGTCGACTTGGTGGCGCTGTTTTGGGCCACCGCGCGCGTATGGAAACCGTTATGGGCCCCGGTGACTGAGTACCCCCACCCCGACGGCCCGATGCGGAATCCAGCACTGAGACTCGGATTCAAGAATGCGCGAGAACCAGGGTGGGCACTTGGAGGCGATGTTGGGGCTGCTCAGATGGGGGCACCCATTGGCCTGGCATCGGGCGCCGCACCAGCCCTATACGTTCCATCCCGCCAGGCACACCGACTGGCTTGCTCGATTCTTGGCGAGACGCACGAGAGTGCAGCGCCTGCAGCCAGACTGGCTGTTGCGCCTGTGGCGGCCGTCTGTGAGGAACGAGTCGAGGTCTCCGCCGTACGTGACGAACACTGGCTTCTTGCTCGGCCTCTATTCGTGGCTCTCGACCTTGCACAAGACCCGGGGCGTGGCGCCGAGATTCTTCGAGGCTGGGATCCTGATCCCAATCTCGGAGGTGCCCGTGTCTGGTAGCCAGGCTCCGGGCGCGAGAGTCCATTTGGTCGGGGCAGTGATGGTCAACCTGGTCGGCGCAATCCCCCGGGTTCAAGAGCTCTTCGAGCTGCCAGTCATCGTCGGTGGTCTTGCAGTCATGAGTCGGTTGGGAAACGCCTACCGCGTAACGCAAGACCTCGATGCGCTACGCCGAAGACTCGAGGGTGCTGCAAGCAGTCTGGAAGTGTTACGGGCAGCCGGAGCCAAGGACATCAACGAGATCGGCGGACTTGTTCCGACCGAACGGGGAGATGTGCGCGTTCACTTGCTCGAGGCCAGACAAAACGACCTCGATCGAGACTTCACCGATCCCACGGATCGACTTGAGGCGATGGCGCATCAGTGGACATTGGACACGGCTCCACCGATGAACATTGTCGCCACCACCGTCGATCTGTCGAGTTTTCGCGGCGATGATGGGCCGACCATTGACCAGACAGAGGCCGTCGCGCTCGTCGCGCGTCCCGGCCCACTCGTTGCGATGAAGTTGAAGGCTTCCATCGACCGCACCACTATCAAGGAAGCGACGGACTTGCTCGACGTAATTCGTCTCGTGACCGATCCGGTCACAGCGGGCTTCGTGCTCGCCGAATTTGAGGAAGCGGATGCTCAACTCGTTGAAGACGTGGCGGCTCATGCGCATTTGAAGTTCAGGACGAACGTCCTGCGCACACGTCGGATCATTCGTGACCTGGGTCCACAGGCCGTCGACGCCGAGTTCATCGACGGAGCAGCAGATTTCCTTGAGGGCGTGCTGCGGCGCAGGTAGTCGATGAACCTCCGGACTGGGAAGCGGCCGTGACCAGATCCGTGACCAAGACGCCACGGGACGGTGCGACACAGTTGGGGACGGATGAGACGTTACGGGGAAGGTGAGCGCGATGGATGGTGACGGGGGAGACGGATCAGGCTGTATGAGACAGGGTTCGCCTTGCTCATAACCCGGAGGTCGCAGGTTCAAATCCTGCCCTCGCCACCAACGCGTCAGCGGTATGACCGCAGGTCACAGGCTCGCAAGTTCACGCTTGCGGGCCTGTGATGCGTCCGGGGGAGGTGTGCGCTCTGACCAAGTCCCTGACCACAGGCGTCTCGGGTGTCCCACCGCGTCTCAGCGGGATGAGATGCACCTGGACACTTGAGCGTGATCGGCACCGGCAGGGTCCCCCGAGACGGCGGTCGTCGGGTCGTTTTCCGGGCGGTCGCAGGCGCGTGTGACAAGCCGGTGGGCTCGCCCGAGCCGGAGACAGACTCATGGCCAGCACTCACGTCCTGTGTCGCCCCCCGATCGACGGCTAACACACCGAGGAGGCCAAAGATCATGCTGCTGCTAGCTCCAGGTCCGATCGCCAGGTGACCAGATATCTGCTTGGCTCGTACGGGTGGTATCGAACAACCCATCGGTAAAGACGAAGACGGATTCCAGTACCTCATGGAAGTCAGCTGGTAGCCGATCTTCAAGGTTCTGCCGCGTGCGCCAGGCGTGCCACTTGGCTTGCGCTATGGCGGGGTAGCCGTCCAGGACAGGGCGAAGGGGGCCCATCTCGGCGTTTCGATAGGTCGACACCTTGTTGATTGCAGCGCGTATGTCGCCAGCGACAAGGCGATGTTGACCGGTGAGTAGGTAGATGTCGCCGAAGTCGCGCCATCGTGTGCTTGTGATGCCACGCTGAGATGCAGTCACGATCTTCTCGGCGAGCACCATCGGGATTGGATAGCCGAGCAGTCTGATGTTTCCACCCAACAGGCGGGGAAACTGCACCGTCGCAGGGCTGGGCCAAATCGGGTCTCCAACATTGACATCGACGTGGAATCGCATCTTTGCGGTCGCAAGTTGAGCCCCAAGGGTGACGCGCACGCCGCTGTATGCGTCCTCGTCGCGGATTGCGACGGCGTGGGTGTCGGAGGTGTCGAACTGGAGTCCATCATCCTGATCATCGGGTAGCTGGGTGTCCGCGACCGTGGTGATCATCGACTGGATGGTGCCGACGTCGTTGGACGTCTTCAGTGCTGCGAAGTCGATATCTGCTGTCGGTCGGCGAAGTTGGTATGCGGCGAGTAGGACACCTCCCTTGAGGACGAAGTCCTGGCTGCTGGCCGAGGCTGCCAGACGCAGGAGGAAGCCTTCAAGTGCGTACAGGCGTAGGTACTCGTCGTTGGCGCGTCCGGACTTCTTCGCTATCGCCCGCAGGTCCAAGTACGCGCGACCCGCGAGCGTGGCACGGGTTGGCGGGGGCGTGCGCCCTACTGTCATAGCAGCACCTCCAGGGCGTGCAGGAGTGTGGGCATCGCCCTCGGAAAGGCTCTGGCGACCGCGATCAGTTGTGCTGGTTGGCCACCGCCACGAAGCCACCTACGTAGCGCCTCGTTGGCGACATCCGAGCCGGCCGTGTTCCGCAGGCGGTAGGTGTCCACGATGGTCCTGGGGGCGCTGTACAGGCCGATGGTCGTGGTGTCGTCGACCGGAACTGTTGTTCGCCCGATGTCAAACGTCGCTGCCTCGAAGCTGTGCCATTGGATGACTCCTGATAGCCGCGGATGCCATTTGTCGCGAGGCAGCGCGATGTCGTGTCGAGCGGGTATGGCATCGGTGAGATCGTGTCGCGCGAGCGCTGACAGCAGACAGATCGTGGCTTCTGGCGCACGCTTTGCCACTTCCAGGAGGTCAAGGTCGGTGAGCTCGGCATCGGCTTTCCGGTAGAGTCCGCGGCCGACCTGCTCGAGCGCACCAGTGTCGCGCAGGCTGTACAGCCGGTGATGGCTGAGCCCGGCGTCCAGTGCCTGTGCGTACGTGAATGTTGATGGAAGCCGTTCCAGCCCCGTCGAAGTCATAGGAGAAATCCTACACAGAAGGTATCCTTCTGTGTAGCGTTTTGTCGGCCTGTCGCGACCAGATGAGCCTTCAGGTTTGTCGTTCTATCTGACCAGATTTCTGACCGAGACGCGGTGAGATGGGGCGGGATACTCGGGGCACTGGGAGACAGTCAGGGCGGCCCTGGTTGGGGAGGTGAGACGAATGGGACGCCCAGAAACGCCTGGGGTGTGGCCTTCTCTGCTCATAACCCGGAGGTCGCAGGTTCAAATCCTGCCCCCGCTACCAAGCGTCAGCAACAGAAGGCCCGGACCACCGATCGTGGTCCCGGATCAGGAACTTCGCCAGCCCCATCGCGTTCTCGTCCGCGAAATACCGAACGTGACTGCGACGAAGCAAGAGATCAACTCGCCTGGGCTGCGGAATTGATCAATTCGTAGCGGATGGCTTGATCGACCTGCATGAGTTCGAGGTCGTAGAGATCCGCCAGAGACTCAATGCTCTCGCCAGCACGGTAGTCCTCCGCTAAGACATCGGTTCGGACACCTCGGACACTCGGCTGACCGAAGGACCTTTGTGGGTCCATGAGCACTTCTGGGGTTCGTCCAGTCGGGCGTAAGTTCACAACCACCCCATCTTCATAGCTGACCGCATCCCGGAATCGCTGGGTGCGAAGGTCGAGCATCAGCTGGTCATTGCGCACGACGACCAACTGGAGTTGTGGGTCGAGTGAGACCTCGTTCTGGACTTGGCGCACCAGTTCGCGGCCTTCGACGCTGAGAAACGGACTCGCGTGAGCCAGTGGATGATTCCCGAACTCCTCTCGCAGTCGCACCACTGCTGGTCGCAGCCGCTGTAGCGACACCCGACCACGGAACTCGGCGAGGAGTCGAGCCTCAACCATCTCGCCCCAGGTGACCGCGTTTGCTCCAGTGGGCTCGGGACGCAGGACCGGCTCGTAAAAGACGCCAGCCCGCACGTGTCCCTCGAGCCAGCGCTTCCCGGTGCCGGGGGAGAGCCCGTTCAGGCGATCCACATCCGCATAGGAGTAGATCGCCCGGTCGAGCAGCGTGGTGGCTTTCATGGGGTTATCGTGCCATTGATGTCCGACCGCGTCCCGCATGAATCACCCCCAATCGGCAATACTGAGCATTAGGGGAACCCGTCATGCTCGCTGATCGGTCAATTCTCGCGCTTCTACCGCGTGTGGTGGGTAACGTTCGCGGCGTCGTCGGGTCTCGTTTCCGTCGAGGTAGACCTGCTCGTCACTCATGTGAGCAATCCGATAGACCGTGGCCAGGGCGGGGTCGAACTGCCGATCTTCCAATTTTCAGACGCACGCAATCGCGGCACTCTTATTGAACGTGTGCAGGAGATGAGATTGCGGTGGCTTTGAGCAGGTTCGCTGCGAGAGTGTCAACGCCATTTGGCGGGGACCGTGACCAGATCCGTGACCAAGACGCAACGGGACGGAGCGGCAGCGGAAGTGACGGATGAGACGTCGAGGCCGAGGCGAGCGCGACGAATGGCGACAGGGGGAACGGATCGGACCGTATGAGACCGGGTTCGCCTTGCTCATAACCCGGAGGTCTCGAACCAGTGACCGTCGAGCGTCGCGTGTACGGCCACCTGCCCACGCGACGGCAGCTGCTCGCTCGCCGCCTCCGGCAACCGCAGGAGGCTGGTGTCGTCGATGGTGGACAGCTCGGCCTCGCAGCGGATGGGCGCCAACTCCGCGCCTCGGGTGTCGGTGGGCATGGCGTCGACGACCTCCATCAGTCCGGGGCCCCGGACCGGCGCGTCGATGCCTGGGCGGGGGCTGTCTCGTGGACTCTCGAGCCTACTGCCGGGCTGGGGACGACGCCGGGACAGGGCCCCCGACCCGCGGCATGAGAGTGAAACAGCAAGGTGACAAACCCACCCAGGCGCTCAGGTGCTCGATCACAACTGGTCGAGGAGCCACATCGGCCCTTTGGCGCAGGCGCCGACAGCCTCGACACGGTCGCGCAACTCCCGGTCGGCGGTAACCACGAAGACCTCACGCCCGTCACCGATCGCATGCTGCCTCACCACCTCGTCGAGGATCGCGTCGTCCCCTGATCCTGCTGCGTGAACCGTACGGATGCGTCCGTCCTGACCGGCCTGGATACCTCGCTTTGCCTCTCCCTCGATGACGATGACGACCTCGTTCTGGGGCAAATCGGCAGTCGACAACTTTTGATGCAGGCTGCGGGTCGCACCCGGCCGGTCACGCCACCAGCCGTCGGGACGACTGCCTATGACGTTTGCGCCGTCGATGATCAGAACGTCCATCAAGCAAGCGTACGAATCTGTTCCGCTCAGTTGGTGAGCTGAACGCGATGAGCGCATCCGAACGACCGGGGTGGCAGGGGTGGGCGCGCCTCAGTCAGCCCCGGTCAGCGGCAATAGAAGACGTTGGGACCTGCTTCGACTGCGGCCTCTGCTTGGGCGTTGGATATCCGGTGAGGACTGTCCACGAGGTGTCCGACGCGGGCCTTGGACGGATCCGTTTCGTGCCCAAGCGTCCGAAGGTTCCCATGCGGCTATGTTGGAAAGAGGTCGCCGCCATGGTGGCAACCAACATCTACGGCGAGGCGCGGCGGGTCTGCGTGATGACCTCGTGCGCGGCATGGAACACCGGCGAGGCCGCGTGGCGACCCTGGCCAAGCTCCTCCTCCATGGCAACCACAACCTGCGGCCCCTCGAAGGTGAGGGCGCGAATGGTGACCATGCCGGGAGGCGGCACAGCGTCGTCTTTCGCGGTCGTGAACAAGTCGAGGTGTCCATCGGCGGCGACTAACAAGGCATCGCTGGCTATGCGAACGCGCTCATGGGCTCCCGCGCCGATGATTCCGAAAGCAGCACTGGTGTAGAGGCTGGTCGTTCCATCAGCGAACACGACCAGTGAGTGCCATCCACCGTCGGACAATGCCGTGTCCATGACGACACCCCAAACCCGACGTCCTGAGCTCGGTGCGAGCCCGAGCTCTTGGGGGTCGACTCCCAGGGCCATCGCCCTAAGACCCGCACCCTGGCTCTGGGCCGGCTCGGGCGAAGCTGGTTGCTTCCGGCGTCGAAACATCTCGCGAGACTAGGCGACAGGGATGGTGGATAGCGAACTGCGTTGAGGCAGCAACTGCCGTCGCGGCCGGTCCTGAACGTGCCGAGTGCTTTCTCCCAGGGCAAGACTCACAACACTGCCACCACTGCCGGGCGGCACGGGAATGCCTGTGAGCGGCGTCTCCCTTCACAGAAAGCCAGCCGGCGACGGACAAGAAGGCACACCCAGAGCGGCATGTCAGCGCTTTCGCTCGCCGGTCGTTGGACCTCTGCCGGGTCGTCGAGGGAGGACGAAGGCGGGAGGCTCCCAATGGTGTTGAACGGCGCGGATCGCTCGAATGGCCCGTCGTCGGTTCGTGGGGTCGGCGAAACTCCATGCTTCAGCATTGTCCATTGCCGAGATCAGGTTGTTGATGTTCTTCCTCATCGACTTGGAGATGTCTGGTTGTGCCGTGTCCAGGCAGGCGAAGAGGGTCACTGCATCCTGGAGGTGGCGGACTCTGTTGGGGCCCGGGAGCCGGAAGGCGGCGCCTTTCAGTGACAGGGCAGACTCCAGGTCCGGGATGCGGATCGCCACGCCACCGGTGGTCTCGTAGGCGATGGTCCGGTTGAGGGCCGAGCGAGAGCCTGGCACCGCGAGGACGTCGCGGCCCAGGAAGCGGAGCGGCTTGTCCTCCGGACCCATCAGGTCGACGTGTTCGCGTCCGCGGGTGAATCGGTGGAAGGGGGCGTGGCGTTCTAAGGACTCGTGCTGAACGTAACCCAGCCGCTGTAGAACCGCGGCAGCCTCGGCATAGCTACCGGCCCGCGCCTCAACGACCAGATCAGCGTCGTCGGTGGGCCGCGCGTGCTGGATGCCGGCCAGCTGCGCATGCGCGTGCACCATGAGCCCACCGACGAGCATCCACCGATCTGGCAAGAGGTTGTTGGCTATCTCCTGGACGCGCTCGAAGACGTCTTGGCTCACGCGGCTCTCCGCTGCAGTTCTGCGGCCGCAGCCGCCGATTGGCGAGCGTCACCCAACAGGTAGGTGTCCAACAGGATCCGGGCTACGCGATCGTCAACCGTGGAGCGCTCGATGACACCGATATTGCCGTCCGCGTCAAGGATCACGTCTTGGTCTATCTCGAACCGGTCGAGATCGTCGGTTTGTACGAAGGTGAGCCATCCCTCGCCCCCGACGATGCCGAGCTCACCAGGGTCCGCTGCCGAAGGACCGATCCTGACCAGGCCGATCGGAGACTTGCCGCGATATCGAGCCCACGCCCCCAGGCCACCAGCAGCGTGAGCCATATCGGTGGCCGACATTCCCCTGAGCCTCCAGCGGAGCCGAGACCGCTCCGAGGCCGAGAGCCGATCCGTGTGCCCCGTGGACAACAGGTCCAGGGCAGCCTCACGCACCTGGTCAGTCCACCGTCGCCCCCGCCCCAGAGCCCGTGACCAAGCCTGCACAGCGACGTCGTCCACGCTGGTGGCCCGGCCGAGGACTCGATGACCGGAGAGCGCACCCGATCGGAGCGCTTGCTGCACGAAACGGTCGGTGCGAGCGTGTTGCCGCGCCACCTGGGCCACCGTCATCTCCATACACATATGTTCGCTCATGCGAACAGTTGTGTCAACGCATCGTGCATAGCTGAACGCACTCAACTCGGCAGATCCGGTAGTGATGTTGGGACCCATCCCACACCAGGAGACCCGTGATGGACCTGTAGATGTGTCGCCAACTCATGACGGCCAAATGGTTGGGTACGGCCGAGCCGTTCCACAAGGGACTGCGGGCGCGGCGGTGGTCGGTGGGGGTGTAGCCAAATGTGTAACCGGGACACCCCGGGACTGGTGAGACGTCGAGGCACGGGTGGACTCGTTGGCTTGGGATGGTGTGTGTCAGGGGAGAGGGCTTGAGTTGTCTGGGACGTGAGTCGTAGTGCTCATAACCCGGAGGTCGCAGGTTCAAATCCTGCCCCCGCTACCAACGTCGTTGCAGGTCAGAGGCCCTTTCCCATTGGGAGAGGGCCTCTTGCATGTGTGGCCCGTGACCAGGTCCGTGACCAGATTGCTGACCGGCGACGTCTCAGTCGTCCTGCTCCGTCTCAGGCGGAACGCCGAATTGAGATTCGTGGGACATATTGCAACGGGTCGGGACACCTGGGACGCGGTCGCCGGGTCGAAACCCAGCGGTCGCACCTGGGACCTGGCAGTCAGGTCTCTGAGTGCCACCCTCAAGTTGTAGGCAAGCTTGGCGCGGACGGCGTCATCGTCTTGTCTTCGTCGTCTCAGGTCAGGGACGGTGGCCGCAAGGCGATCCCGCTACGGAACAACGAAAACCATGTTTGTGCCGGTTCGGAACGGCCTCCGCGCGTGCCCGCGGGCCGTTCGCTGAGCGGGAAGGGATCGCTCTGGGTGGTGCTGGGGCCAGTCGATCCAGGTGTGCAACCTTCAGAGTGGCTGACGCCACGCGGGGTCGGGCACAGAGCGGGACTTGGCCATCGCGCGCTATATCGTGAACTCATGGACGATGAGGCCACCACCGACATCTCTTGCCCCACGTGCTCAGCGCAGATGGATGCGGGCTGGGTCGCAATGTGGAATCCGATCGTTTTCCAGAAGGTTCGCTGGCAATCCACCGAGCCGGGGTATGTCCGGCTGCGTGTTCCCGAGGGTGCGCGCGTAATTCTCGCGGCACGGGCTGGCGGAAAAGGCGGGCGCGTTGCGATGCTCTGTCCGTCGTGCGCGACCATCGTCATGCCACCTGACGCCACCTACAATTGATCGGCGACGAGGTCTCCTTGGAGATCCGTGCTGCGGGACGAAGGAAGTGGGATCATTGACGTCTGGGGCACGATCACACGCGGGCAATACGGGGACAGCTTCGGACGATCTGGTCTCAGGGCTGGCCCAGGGTGTTCGGCTCGGCCAGGGGCGGCGCATGCAGACCCGCGGCCAGGCGTCGAGCCCGTGGTCGGCTTCCTCCCGACGAATTCTTAGCAGGCCCGGCGTGAGGTCATCGGCCGGCCACCGACGGAACCCACAGCGTTCGTGGTACGGAGCATTCCAGGGGATGTTCGCGAACGTCGTGACAGTTACCGCCTTCAGACCGTTACCCAGAGCCCACTCGCAGGCATGATCCAGGAGCACCCGGCCCAAGCCCTGCCGGGCATGACCCGGAATGACCGAGACCTGCTCGACGTGACCCGCTCCATCGACGACGTCCGCGAGTAGGTAGGCCACGGGGACGTCTGTTGAGCGCCTGGCTGGAAGAGGATCAACGCGTCGTCGATGGTGATGACGGTTGTGAGTTCAGATCTGGCGGGGCCGGTGTTGGTGTGCGACGCCAT
>Ga0209540_10003197_pt1 | contig 11293 bp, 9 predicted proteins | sample BarGraIncu01121A_FD_184501 | JGI IMG/M metagenome (GOLD analysis project Ga0209540, IMG submission 184501) | Arctic peat soil microbial communities from Barrow, Alaska - Barrow Graham LP Incubations 011-21A (SPAdes) (version 2) | ecosystem: Environmental > Terrestrial > Soil > Wetlands > Peat... | reverse complement strand
TCCGGGCTTAATAGTCTATGATTTACCTGTTCATGGTGACAGTCGTGGCTGGTTTAAAGAAAACTGGCAACGTGAAAAGATGGTAAATATTGGACTACCCGATTTTGGGCCAGTTCAAAACAATATCAGTTTCAATTCCCAGCGAGGAGTAACTCGTGGCATCCATGCCGAACCATGGGATAAGTATATCTCCATTGCAACTGGCCGAGTATTTGGCGCCTGGGTGGACCTTCGAGACGGTGATAGTTTTGGAAATGTATTTACAATTGAACTTGACCCATCAAAAGCCATATTTGTACCACGTGGCGTAGGCAACGCCTACCAAGCTCTCGAAGATAATACTACCTACACCTATATGGTCAATGACCATTGGAGTGCAGACTTGCAATCAGAATATATCTTTTTGAATCTTGCCGACGAAACAGCTGACATAAAATGGCCAATATCACTCGACAAGGCTGAATTATCAGATAAGGATAAAAAACACCCTAAATTAACAGGTGTAACACCCATGAAACCTAAAAAAGTTTTAATTATCGGAGCAAGGGGCCAACTTGGACAAGCTTTGCAAATTGAATTTCCTAACGCCGAATGTGTTAACCATAATGATTTCGACACCTGCGACTCATCAATTATTAGTTCTCGTAATTGGCGACAATATGATTTAATCCTAAACGCCGCTGCCTATACAGCTGTTGATTTAGCGGAAACGACCGAAGGTCGAATTAGAGCTTGGAAAAATAATGCCACAGCACTAGCCAATCTAGCAACTATATCCAATAATTACGGAGTTAAGTTAGTTCACATATCAAGTGACTACGTTTTTAACGGCGAGATAGCTGAGCATAACGAGACTGAACCATTTAGTCCACTCAGTGTTTACGGTCAGTCCAAAGCTGCTGGCGATATTGCAATTTCAACTGTAAAAAAACATTACATTATCCGTACTTCATGGGTAATTGGTAATGGCAATAATTTCGTTAAAACTATGAAGTCATTAGCCGAAAAAGGTATCAAACCAAGCGTCGTCAATGACCAAATTGGCCGACTAACCTTTACTAACGAACTTGCGCGGGGTATTAAGCATCTAATCGATGTCGATGCACCTTATGGCACGTATAACCTCAGTGGAGACGGCACAAAAGCCAGTTGGGCTGATATTGCTGCAAAAGTATATGAACTGACTGGACACGACAAAGACGACGTCACAGGCGTAACGACCGCAGAATATTACAAAGACAAAATCGGTATCGCTCCCCGTCCATTACAAAGCAACCTCAATCTTGAAAAAATAATATCAACCGGTTTTATACCTAAAGATTGGCTCAAATCATTAACTGAATACTTAAAGAACTAAAAAACCAGGAGGTGTTATGAAAGGAATAATTTTAGCAGGTGGATCAGGATCAAGGCTTTGGCCAATAACCAAGGGCATTAGCAAACAATTAATGCCAATTTATGACAAGCCAATGATTTATTATCCACTAACCACTTTAATGCTTTCCGGTATTAGGGATATTCTGATTATTACAACACCAGAGGATCAATCTCAGTTTCAACGACTGCTTGGCAACGGCTCACAATGGGGTATAAAACTGCAATATGCCATCCAACCATCACCCGATGGTCTAGCCCAAGCCTTTATTATCGGTGAAGAATTTATTGGTCAAGACAAAGTTGCACTTGTACTTGGTGATAATATTTTCCATGGTAGTGATTTAGGAAAATCATTAAAAGGATGCGTTGACCCAGATGGCGGTACGGTATTTGCCTATCGCGTCTCTGATCCCGAACGTTATGGTGTTGTTGAGTTTGACGAAAATAACAAAGCAATATCTATTGAAGAAAAACCAGTTCAACCAAAATCTGATTTTGCTGTAGTTGGACTTTATTATTACGACAATGATGTCGTCGAAATAGCCAAAAATGTTCAACCAAGCGAACGTGGCGAACTCGAGATAACATCTATCAACGCAGAATACCTACGTCGTGGTAAATTAACCGTCACAACCCTTGATAGAGGTGACGTGTGGCTTGACACTGGCACAATAGACAGTATGACCGATGCCTCTGATTACATCCGTGCTATTCAAAGACGCACAGGGCAAATTATCGGAAGCCCCGAAGAAGTTGCTTATTGCGAAGGATTTATAAACAAAGAACAGTTAAGATCACTTGCTAAACCGCTCGAAAAATCTGGTTATGGTGAGTATTTAATGGAGATAGTAAAAGACTAATGAACATACTTGTCACTGGTGGCGCAGGTTATATTGGCTCACACACAATTATTGAACTCCTTAATAACGGCCACGGTGTAACGGTTGTCGACAACCTATCCAATAGCAGCCAAGAATCACTACGTCGTGTTGAAAAAATTACAAATAAAACAATTTCTTTTTATAAAATTAATTTATGCGACAAAAACTCACTTGAAAAAGTTTTCAAAGAAAACAATTTTGATGCAGTTATACATTTTGCGGGATTAAAGGCTGTTGGCGAATCAGTCGAGAAACCACTTTTATATTATAGAAACAATATCGATTCTACATTAACTTTGCTCGAAATGATGGACAGATTCGATGTTAAGAACTTAGTATTTAGCTCTTCTGCCACTGTTTATGGTAATGCAGCGATCCCATACATTGAAACGAGTATTGCTGGCCAAGGTATTACCAGCCCTTACGGACAAACTAAATTTATGATTGAGCAAATAATAAAGGATGTCAGTACTAATCATCCTAATAATACATATACGATGCTCCGATATTTTAATCCAGTAGGTGCGCATACAAGCGGTGAGATAGGAGAAGATCCTAAAGGAAAGCCAAATAATCTAATGCCCTTCATCTCTCAGGTAGCGTCAGGCAAAAGAAAAGAATTGTCTATATTTGGAGGCAACTATAATACCCCAGATGGTACATGTATAAGAGATTATATCCACGTTGTTGATCTCTCAAAAGGACACCTTGCGGCCATAACAAACAGCAAACCTGGTTATAATGTCTATAACTTAGGCTCAGGTAATGGGACCTCTGTGCTCGAACTAGTCCGCGCTTTTATTGAGGCAACTGGTCAAAATATACCGTATAAAATAGAAAATAGACGACTAGGTGACTTACCAGAATTCTACGCAAACCCACAGAAAGCGTTCAATGAGCTCAACTGGAAAACTGGAAAAACCATCCAAGACATGTGCAAAGATTCTTGGAACTGGCAATCAAAAAACCCAAATGGTTATAACGAATAAACAAAATAGCTTAATGTTGCTATAATGAACTGAATGAGTGGAAAGAAAATACAGAATCGCGTATGCATTATCATACCAGCCTACAATGAGTCTACTTCTATTGTTCAAGTAATTACCGACCTAAAATCCACGTTCAAAAAGACTAGCTATGATATAAAAATTGTTGTCGTAAATGACAACTCTAAAGACACCACTGCTATATTAGCAAAGGAGCAAGGTGTAGTTGTTATTTCTCACATATTAAATACTGGCGCTGGCGGTGCAACTGCCACTGGGCTAAGTTATGCAGAGCAGTATAATTTCGACATCGCAGCGACGATGGATGCCGACGGGCAGCATGACCCCTGGGATGTCCTAACGGGCATAAATGAAATCATAAAACGTAATGACGACTTACTTATCGGCAGTAGATTAATAAATAGCGACGGAATGTCAAAGACTAAAATTATCGGTAACAAAGGACTTAGCGCTATAACATATATACTTTTTGGCATTAATTCAACTGATTCACAATCTGGCCTGCGCATATTTTCTCGTAACGCTCTTGGGCAGTTACGATGGAAAACAAGTGGCTATGAGTTTTGTAGCGAGATGTTATGGCGAGCTAAGCAGCAAAAACTACGAATTGGAGAGTACCCCATTAAAGCTATATACTCAGAATATTCAAAGTCCAAAGGCCAAAATAACTGGAACGGCATTAACATTGTGAGAAGTTTGATAAAAAGGCGCATTACGGAGATGTTTGAATGAGATATATAATCCTAGTTATTTTAAATATGCCGATAATCATACTTGCATTGTTCAATATCTTAACTCAATACAAAATGAACAAGGTTACCAAGAGACGTTTTCAACGCCAACTTATTTTATGGCTATTGATCCTAATCGTATTAATTTGTTCTTTCCCTTTCTATAATTATTTAGTCGGCAAGCCGCTACTTGACTCTACTGAACTTAGCCTATTCGATATCTTTCAGACAACCGCTATTATAATGCTGTTCTATGGGGCCAATAGTCAACGTCAAAAGATTGAACGTACCGAAAAAACCATCCGAGACCTACACCAAGAGATATCAATCAAACTATCAATAAAAGAGAAGCAATAACATTAATATAATTTTGCTGTGTTGGGGATATCTATAATTATTCAAGAAAACCGTGAAGCCTACTATGATACAAACAAAAGAAATGGTTAATACTCTACTATATTGACAGTCTTCGGCAGTCAATAAGTGAGTTTTTTATTTAAACTTCTTTAGACAAACAGCTAGCAACTCTAAGATGCTATAATAAATACCAATGGAAATGATAAGTATTTTCAGCAAACATCAGTTTTTGGAGTTATAAATATGTACGATGTAATAATAGTCGGGGCAGGTTTTGCAGGTTCAGTTATTGCGAATGAGCTCGCCAAAAAAAATAAAAAAGTATTGATATTGGATAAACGGTCGTCCGTCGGCGGTAATATGTATGAGGAAACCGATAAAAATGGCATAAAAATTCACAAATATGGTCCACACATTTTTCATACGAATTCTTCTGAAGTCTTTGAATATTTAAATAAGTATGGCGAGTGGTATTTTTATGAGCACACTGTTCTAGGAAATATAGACGGTAATCTTGTTCCCATACCTTTCAACTTTAAATCTATTGAGCTAGTTTTTAATAAAGAAAAAGCAGATACAATAAAAAGTAAGCTGATGGAACATTATCCTGATAAAAATAAGGTCTCAATTTTGGACCTTATTAGCCATAATGACGAAACAATAAGGTCTTTTGGTGATTTTGTATACGAAAAAGTATTTGCAAATTACACCGCCAAACAGTGGGATATAAACGTAAAAGACATCGATGCGTCTGTTATCAACAGAGTACCAGTTATATTAGGATACGACAGTAGATATTTTCAAGACAAATATCAATTTATGCCCAAGAACGGATATAATGAGATATTTACTAACTTATTAGATAGCCCAAATATTGATATTGGTTTAAATACTGATGCCGCTAACTGTATTCAGATAAAAGATAATAAAATATTTTACAAAGGGAAACAATTTAAGGGCGAGCTTGTCTATACTGGACAAATTGATGAGCTTTTTGGCTTTGAATACGGGAAACTACCCTATAGGTCACTACGGTTCGTGTTTGAAAATTATAAAATGAATTATTTTCAGCCAAGTTCAGTAGTAAACTACCCCAACGAGCATAAATATACGAGAATAACAGAGTTTAAATATTTAACAAACCAACTATGTGACAGCACAACTACCTTAAGAGAGTACCCTCAAAAGTATGATGGTAATAATATCCCATATTACTCAATAGCCAACGAAGAAAATAACATATTGTATGAACAATATCGAAACAGGGCTATTATAATAAAAAATCTACATATGTGCGGAAGACTTGCAGAATACAAATATTATAATATGGATCAAGTAATTCTAAGAGCTTTTGAAATAGCAAAGGAAATAAACTAAAGTGAAAAATGTTAAGTTGAGCATAATAATTCCAGTATATAAAGTGGAGCAATATCTGCCTAGATGCTTAGACTCTTTGTTGTCTCAATCACTAGAAGAAATAGAACTAATATGTATAAATGACGGCTCACCTGATAACTGCCTAGACATATTAAAAAATTATCGCATTAAATACGGCAAAAAGATTGTAATAATAGATAAAAAGAATGAAGGTGTATGGAAAGGTAGAAAAGATGGAGTCAAGATTGCAAAGGGCGAATATATTGGTTTTGTAGATTCGGACGACTATGTGAGGCCTGGTTTTGCAAAAAAATTATACAATGCAGCAACAAAAACAGATTCAGACATAGCTGTTTGCGGATTTAGCAGAATCGATATGGATACCGGCAAAATATACTCAAACGAAATGTGCTCAAAAAAAAGGGATATATTAATAGAAAATAATATCAGTGATATATTAGCAATGAATGGTGCTCCTTGGAACAAAATATATAAGTCAGAGATATTAAAGAAAATGAAGGATTTAAAACACCCACCTCGTATACTTGATGATATGATGTTCCTTCTGCTTGCGTATTTAAATGTTAATAAGATTACTTTTATCCCAGACAATTTGGTTTGCTATATGGTTAGAGGTACTTCAATAATCAATAATATTAACAAGGAACAGTTGGAATCAACCTACGCGGCTATGCTTGAAGTAAAAGGAATATATTCAAAAGACCCTAGAAAAAATATCTTTATGCCACTCCTAGATTCAATGGCATATTTACATCTCGGGATATCTTTAATGTTCAGAATGTCATACGATAAAACAAGCAACCTTAGGGAAGTAATAAAAAACAATGAAAACTTCCTAGATAGTAATTTTCCTGGATGGAGAACGAATAAATTTGTTAAACTGCCTTATATATTTCACGAAAATAGTCCAAACATAAAGCTGGGAATTATAAACATAATCTATAGGATGCGCCTTTACAGATTATTTTTAGTAATTTATAGATTTATGATAGACAGGCTTAAAATAGACATAAAATGGTGACGAATAAACTTTAGCGCCATGGCTATTATTTTTATCCAGATTAAGCTATAATCGGTCTAATGTCTATAGTACTTCTACTTATTTATGTCCTATCAACTTCATCGGGACTTATTCTATTAAAACTCGGTACGGCCAATGGAATGCCGATTAGTATCGTTGAGCACGCCATTAGTTTCAATTTTAATTGGTATTCACTAGCTGGCTTTTTTCTATATGGCTGTAGTTTTTTGTTATATATATATCTTATTTCCGTATTTGATCTTGGGTTTGTCCTTCCAGTTACCACCGCATTGATTTATACAATAATCTTTATTGCGTCTTTTATAATTTTCAAAGAAGTTTTCACAGTAATTAAAATTGTTGCTATATGTTTTATTATCTTTGGCGTTATTCTACTTAATATTAATAAGTAAACATATGAAAGCATTATCAGACAAGCTAAAAAAGATCTGTAAATCAAAAGCTGTAAATAATTTCTTCAAGGGAGTTTGGCTTTTCCCCGTTATCCTTACTTTAACGTTAGTTGTTTTAGTTGTACTTCAAATAAACGGTAGTTCTATTGGGATCTACTACAAAATATTCTATGGAAATACAAAAGACTCATCTCTAATCACTGGCAAACCACAAGCAATCAGATCTGATGAGTGGATGGTTAATACACAAAAAACAATCGCTCAAAAAAACCATGATTATAAAAGTATAAATATAAATGTTGGTAATGGCGAAGATGAAACTCTGATTACAGATGCCCCAACGAAGGACTGGTCGACAATTTTTAAACCCCATAATCTTGGTTATTTTGTTTTGCCGTTTGATAACGCTTTTTCTTTGCGATGGTGGATACTGTCTTATTTTTTAATTCTAAGCTGTTACTTTTTTATTCTAGTCCTACTACCTAAAAAAAGGTTATTGGCATCTGCGCTGTCGCTTGCGATGTTATTTAGTCCATTCTTCCAATGGTGGTATCAGTATAGTACGCTCGGATCTGTGTATTATTGTTTGTTCGGGGCAGTAGCATTTATAAAATTACTACAAGCTAAAAAAAGGATACATGCTGGTTTATGGTCAATATTATTAGCCTATCTTGCAATATGCTTTATATTAATATTATACCCACCATTCCAAATACCTTGCGCTCTCGTTTTGGTTGCCTTCGCCATCGGATATTTTCTTGAACACAAGAAAAATATTGAGAAAAGAATCCTAAAAAGAAACCTTCTATATTTTCTAGGCGCTATTGTTTTATCACTATTAATAGTTGGTATCTTTATTTATCAGAAGTCCGGCATCATAACGACTATACAAAATACCGCCTACCCAGGCCAACGCGTTGTTACGAGTGGAGGCTATAATTTAGAACACCTTCTTTCGAGTAATTTAAGTCCTGTGCTTCAGAGTGTCGCGCGCACAAATACATACTTATCAGGTACGACTAATCAAAGCGAGGCATCAAACTTCATATTGCTAATACCATTTTTACTCATCCCAGCAGTATATTTGTTCTATAAAAAATACAAAAAATATAAAAGCATTGATTATTTAATACTGTCATCAGCGATAATGATAATTATTATGCTGGCGTGGCTTTTCGTACCAAATATTGACCTGCTGGGCAAAATTACTTTACTGAATAGAGTACCTCTCCAAAGACTATTGATTGGGTTAGGATTACTGAATTTCATATTTATTGTTGGGTTTATTAGATTGTATGGTCAATCAAAAGATCGCTTCTCAATTTGCATAAGCAGCCTTTATTCTCTTTTAGTCCTTTGTTTCTTTCTACTTCTAGATTTCCATGTTGTAACTAAGTACCCTGGTTTTATAGATTATAAGTACGCCGTTCTTTTGGCATTACCTATCGCAGTTATTATCTTCTGTTTCATGAGAAAGTATTTTAAAGTTGCAGTATTCGGCCTTTTATTGTTCTCTATTTTCTCTGTGTTTTACATAAACCCGTTATACCACGGGTCAGCCGTCCTAACACAAACACCATTATCACAAGCTATCCAAAAAATTAACGGTTCAAGTAATAAAAAATGGGTCAGTGAAGGAATAGTTATTGAAAATTTTGCGACTATGAACGGAGAACGCTCTTTGAGCGGGGTTTACGTTTACCCTCAGCTAGATATATGGAGAAAATTAAACCAGAAAGACAAAGAGGTATTTTACAACCGATACGCACATGTTAATTTCACTTTTGAAAGAAGCCCCAAAGAACATATAAGCCCGATACTATCTTCCCCCGCTGCAGACCAGTTTAATATAATAATCGAGCCCTGTGATAATTTTTTAAAGGATAACAATGTTGGTTTCTTAATTACTTCAGTGGAATTCCCTTCCGGGACTGCTAATTGTACAGATTTACTTAAAAAAATTAACTATCCGAATATAAAATTTTATATATACAAACTTGCTTTTTAGTTACTCACCACTCTTAATCAAATAGCTAGACACTACTACTGGGTAATCATATTGCTAATTGTTATAAAATTATAGTATAATTGTAGCAGATATATAAAGGGTATTAACAAAAATGAAAACTATTCAAAATCATAAAAACAAAATTAGCAAAAAGGTTGTATTGATTGTTGTCGTCATTCTTCTTATAGCCGCTGGGATAGCCGGATACTACTATCTACAGTTTTCTAAAAATAACACTTCACCCAACACCACAGGTACACAAGATACCACCGAAAAAAAGGTTAATGATATTAACCTTAATAACCCAACTAACGAACAGGTGCAGGCAGGTAAAGATACCAAGAAAGATACCGTAAACAACAGTACACCCGACACACCCACACCCAGCGAATCGTCCTTTAATGCCACAATCACTGCCGCAAATCAGAACGGTAGCCTATTACAAGTTAGAACTCTCATCGACACTCTTTCTACCAAAGGTACTTGCGAACTAACATTGTCACAAGGATCTAAGGTTGTAGTAAAAACAGCTGATATCCAAGCCAGTGCAAATTCATCTACCTGTAAAGGGTTCGACGTTCCCGTCAGCGAACTTTCGTCTGGTGATTGGAAACTATCTCTAAAAGTTACCATTGGCACACAAACAAGTACGGCCACAAAAACCGTCCCGGTATCTTAATAATGAATTCAATCTTACATTTTACAAAAAAACAACCAACCCTTCTATTTCTAGCGCTATGCTTGTCTTTTGTTGTGTCTTTATCGATTACAACACCTAGCCACGCCATCAGCTGGAATGCGGGGGAAATTATAGACGACTTCGTCTTCACTAATTCCAATACTATGAGCCCGCAAGCTATCCAGAATTTCTTGAATAGTAAAGTGCCTACATGCGATACATGGGGCACACAACCATCAGAATTTGGAGGCGGTACACGCGCACAATGGGGAGCCGCACGTGGCACTCCAGCACCGTTTATATGCCTAAAGGACTACTCGGAGGGTGGAAAGTCTTCTGCTCAAATCATATATGATGCCGCTCAAGAATTTCAGATTAATCCACAAGTGCTGATTGTACTATTGCAAAAAGAACAAGGTCTTGTTACAGATACATGGCCTATACCGATTCAATATCGCTCAGCTACAGGTTATGGATGCCCGGACACCGCACCTTGCGATAGTCAATATTACGGCTTAACTAATCAGGTACGTTGGTCAGGACGCATGTTCAGATCAATCTTAAACAATAGCCCTAGTTGGTATACGCCCTATATACTTGGCAATAACTATATCAGATACAATCCAAATGCTGCATGCGGTGGTTCAACGGTAAATATTGAAAATAGAGCGACGCAAGCCTTATACAACTACACGCCATATCAACCAAATCAAGCTGCCCTTGATGCTGGCTGGGGTACTGTCAATTGCGGCGCCTATGGAAACAGAAATTTTGTGTTATATTTCAATTCCTGGTTCGGTTCCACCAGGGAAGCCAACCGTTACAGTTTCGAAAAACTGATCGGGACACCTGGGTCCGTTATCCCAGCAGCTATTAATGCTGATATTGTACAATCTTTAACAGTAGGCGATAAAATGTATGTGTTCTATAATAATAAGAACACAAATACTCTCGAATATGCACTATATAAGGACAATTCGTGGAGTCGTCATGTGCTAGATGGTCCCTCTTCGTCAGTTATTGGTTCATCGCAAACACCCATAAATATTGGTTCAATTACCGCATTTGACTTCCTTGGTCAACCGCAGTTATTCTATACTGACGCCGCAACTAAAACTGTCCGTCACGGCTTTATTTTAGACGGTGTGTTTCATATTGAAACACTGGATGGTACTGCAAACGGTGTTATTAAATCCAATCGACAACTAGGTTCAGCGATTAGTGGATTCAACTTTAATAATGGCCAAATTCAATTGTATTACTATGACACGGGTAACAACAGCTTGGTGCACACATGGTGGAATGGACAAGTGTGGGGGTCTGAAACACTGGATGGTACTGCAAACGGTGTTATTAAATCCAATCGACAACTAGGTTCAGCGATTAGTGGATTCAACTTTAATAATGGCCAAATTCAATTG
>Ga0209540_10003196_pt1 | contig 11297 bp, 11 predicted proteins | sample BarGraIncu01121A_FD_184501 | JGI IMG/M metagenome (GOLD analysis project Ga0209540, IMG submission 184501) | Arctic peat soil microbial communities from Barrow, Alaska - Barrow Graham LP Incubations 011-21A (SPAdes) (version 2) | ecosystem: Environmental > Terrestrial > Soil > Wetlands > Peat... | reverse complement strand
GGGCCGCGCGTCGCTCATAGAGGGCGTCCGGTGAGCGCGCGGGGGCGCCGCCTCTTGGTGCTCGAGCCCTACTACGGCGGATCGCACCGAGCCGTGCTCGACTGCCTGCTGCCCGCCCTCGGGTGGGAGTACGACCTGCTGACGCTGCCGGCGCGCAAGTGGAAGTGGCGGATGCGGGGCGCGGCGATCACATTCGCGACCGACGCGCGCCGGCTGGATGACGAGTGGCGGGACCAGAACCCGACCGGCGAGCCCACCCGCATGGGGGCCCACGCCCGATGGGACGTTGTGTTCGCCTCCACGTTCCTGAACCTCGCCGAGTTCAAGGGACTCGCGGGTGCCGCCCTCTGCGGGGTCCCCACAGTGGTCTACTTCCACGAGAACCAGCTCGTGTACCCGAACCGGCACACCGCCGAGTGGGACCTGCAGTTCCCGCTCACGAACGTCACGAGCGCGCTGGCGGCTGACGAGTCCTGGTTCAACACCGGATGGAACCGTGACCGGTTCCTCGAGGGCATCGACCCGTTCATCCGCCAGTTCCCGGACCATCACCCGCGCGGCCTGGCCGAGGCGATCGCGGAGAAGTCGAGCGTCATGCATCCGCCGTTCGACCCGGAACCGTTCGATACGCTGTCGGTGACGCGCGGCCCGCGCTGCAGGATCGTGTGGCCGCACCGCTGGGAGCACGACAAAGACCCGGAGACGTTCTTCCGGGTGGTCGCGGGGCTCGCAGGAGAGCGCCTCGACTTCGAGGTCGCGGTCGCCGGGCAGGCCTTCGCCGAAACGATGGAAGCGTTCGAGAGCGCCGGCCGAACCCTGGGTGACCGGCTCGTGCACCTGGGTCCGCCGGACAGTCGGGAGGACTACGCGGCGCTGCTCGCAAGCTCGGACGTGGCGGTGTCCACCGCGGTCAACGAGTTCTTCGGGCTGGCGATGGTCGAGGCCGCCTACGCCGGGTGCCTGCCGCTCGTGCCGGAGCGATTGGCGTATCCGGAGATCTACCCGACGGTGATGCGGTACGGGTCACCGGAGGAGCTGGCCGCACGGTTGCGGAGGCTGATCGCCGACAGGCCCGCGCCGGGGCAGGGGAGGGCGTTCGCTGGCGGCTACACGATCGGTGCCCTCCTGCCCGACTACCGCGCCGCGTTCGAGCGGTTGTTCGCGCTCGCCGGCTAGCGCTTCCGGATCGCTCCCTTCTTCGCACGAGCCTCGCAGGACAAGGAGTCATCGATGGTATCTTGCGTCACCGACTAGCGTGTGATACAAGGAAGCATGTACGACACGGTACTTAGCGCGACGTGATCGGTGACAAGAAGGGCCGAGGACATGGGGACCGACAACGACAGCCGGCTGTCGCAGTTCCGCAAAGGGGTCGTCGAGCTGGCGATCCTGGCATTGCTGCACGGCGGTGAAGCGTACGGAGGCGAGATCGTCGAGCGTCTGGGGGACCACCCGGGACTCGCGATCAGCGCCGGCACCGTCTACCCGCTGCTATCGCGCCTGAAGAAGTCGGGCGTGATCGATTCGGTGTGGCGCGAGTCGCCCGTGGGGCCGCCCCGCAAGTACTACCGGCTCTCGCCGACGGGCGACGCCGAGTTCGACGAGATGGCGCATGCATGGGACGGCGTGACGGAAGCGATGGACGAGCTGCTTCGGAAGGAGGGCTCACGATGAACTCACGGGAGATGCAGCCGGCTACGGGTCTGACGCCCGAGGCGATGGACCTGATAGAGACCTACTTCACACGCGTCCACGGGGCGCTCCTCATCGCCGCGGCGGGGGTATGCGAGGACGCTGTCGACGAACTGCGCGAGCACGTACTCGAGCAGCTGGCTCGCGGTGCCGGCACGCCTGCCGACGTCACGCGCGTGCTGGCCGAGCTCGGGACGCCGGAGGCGCTGGCGGCGAGGTACGCGGAGGCAGAGGCACCCGGCGGTTCATCGGACGTCGCCCCGGACAGGTCACACGGCACCCTGCTGGGCATGCCGTACGACGTCCGCGTCCCCAGCTCGGATCGCATCGCCAGCCGCTGGTGGGACCCGATGGACGCTCGGGTGTTCGTTCCCCGGGTGTTCGGTATCGGTTGGGACATCAACTTCGGCGCGCTGGCTGTGAAGGTCCACCTGATGCGTCCTGACGACGAAGACGTGCCGTTCGCCGCGGTCCCTAGGGCGGTCGTCACGGCGGCGCTCGCTGTGCCGCTGCTGCTGTCCGTGGCGCTGCTGACCGTGATGGCTCTTCTCTGGCCGGCGTTGCCGTCGAGCGTACCCGCGCACTGGGACGTGGTCGGACGGGCCGACCAGTTCTGGGACCGTGGCTGGCTGGTCGGCTTCCTGGCGGTCATGTCGCTGGCCCCACTGGCGTTCGCCGTGGTGGTGCACGTGCGCAGCCGCGCCCCGCTGAACCGGGTCGCCGCGACCGCCCTCTCTACGCTGACCGGCACGCTCGCGCTGAGCCAGTTCGTCCAGGCCTACCTGTATGTGCAAGGCGACCAGGGGATCACGCCCACCTTCGTTGGGCTGGGTCTGGCGTTGGCGCTGCCGTTCCTGATGTTCGTGCTGCTCTCGCGCGTTGGCCGCGCCGCAGAACAGCGCCGCGACCTGCACGACACAACCAAGAAGGAGAGTGTGTGATGGACAAGATCCTTGCGTTGCCGATGCCTGCGCTCGTGGGGATCGGGTTGCTCATCGTCGTGCAGTTGACGTTGCAGGTGCTCGCGCTCGTCGACCTCGCGAAGCGTCCTGCCGCGGGCCTGACACTGCCGAAGTGGGGATGGGCCGTCATCATCATCGTCGGCGAGATCCTCGGCCCGATCGTCTACCGGGTGGCCGGCCGCAAGCCCGCGGCGGCCCCCGAGGCCCGCTCGACCGTCCCGGCCGGCGCACGGGCCGCCGCCGCCGCGGACCTGCTGTACGGCGAGCGCAAGGACGCTGACGGGCGATGAGCGCGGCGCTGCAGATACGTCACCTGACCAAGCGGTACGGGTCGAAGCTCGCGCTCGACCACGTCGACCTGCGCGTGGAGGAGGGCTCGATCTTCGGGTTCCTCGGTCCCAACGGCGCGGGCAAGACGACGACGCTCCGGATACTGACCGGGCTCGCCAGGCCCAGCCACGGATCGGTGCGCGTACTCGGGCACGACGTTGTGAAGGCCGGCAACGACGTGCGCGCCGAGGTCGGCTTCCTGCCGGATGTGCCGGGATTCTACGAGTGGATGACCGCTGAGGAGTTCCTGCGATTCGCCGGCGGGCTGTTCGGGATCGAGAGGCGCACGCTCGACGAGCGGGTGCGTGCGCTGCTCGAGCTCGCCGGACTGACCGGGGTGACCACGCGGATCGGCGGGTACTCGCGCGGCATGAAGCAGCGTCTTGGCGTAGCGCAGGCGCTCATCAACGCGCCGAGACTGCTCATGCTCGACGAGCCGACTAGCGCGCTCGACCCGATGGGCCGCAAGGACGTGCTCGACATGATCGCGTCACTCAAAGGGCGCACGACCGTCTTCTTCTCCACCCACATCCTCTCCGACGTGGAGCGCGTGTGCGACACCGTCGCGATCCTGGACCAGGGCCGCGTCGTAGTGCAGGCGCCCATCGACGAGCTGAAGGCCCGCTACGGCGCGTCGAAGGTGCTCGTAGAGGTCGAGGAGGGCGCCGATGCTCTAGCGGCGGATATCGGCGCGCAGCCGTGGGCGTCCGCCGTCGAGCGCCCGGAGAACGGGACGATCGCTGTGACCGTGAGCGACACGCTCGCCGCCAAGCGCGCGATCCCGGCAATGGTCGCGGCGCGCGGGCTCGCACTCACACGCATGGAAGCAGGGGAGATGGGCCTCGAGGAGGTCTTCGTGGAACTGGTGGGAGGGGGGCAGAGGTGAGCGGGTTCGCGGCGTTCGTTCGCAAGGAAGTGGTCGAGATCGTACGGACCTGGCGGATCTGGGTCCTGCCCGGGATCCTGCTGGTCTTCGCGCTGACCGGGCCGCTGATGGCCAAGTACACGCCCGAGATCGTCGCGTCGGTGGGCGGCAGCCAGATGGCCGCGATCGCGAAGGTCATCCCGGTCCCGACGTATCTCGACGCCTACGCGCAGTGGATCAAGAACCTGTCACAGATCGCGCTGTTCGCCATCATCATCATCTACGGAGGCCTGGTGTCCGCGGAAGCCAAGAGCGGCACGGCGGTCCTCGTGCTGACGAAGCCGGTATCCCGCGCAGCGTTCGTCGTGGCGAAGGCGCTGGTGCACTCTGCGTTCCTGGCACTCACAGTGCTCATCGGCACGCTGGTCACGTGGGCCGGAACCCTGCTGTTGTTCGGTACTGCGCCCGCCGCCCCGCTGTTCGCTGCGGCAGGTGCCTGGCTGGTGTTCGGGATCCTCTTCGTGACCGTCATGACGCTGCTGTCGGTGCTCGTGAGCTCCCAAGCGGGAGCCGCCGGGATCGGACTCGGCGTCTACGCTCTGGTCTCGATCTCGGCGATATGGGAGCCTCTGGGGAAGTACTCCCCGGCAGCTCTCAGTGGGCAGCCGATGGCGATCGCGGCCGGGCAGGGCGCAGACATGACGTGGCCGATAGTCACCTCACTTGCTCTGTCCGCGGCCTTCGTCGCGACGGCGGCATGGGCGTTCCGCCGGAAGGAACTGTGACGTGACAGACGGCGTTGCGAACTTGGATGACCGCCTTGCGGTCGAGGTGCGGGGGCTCACCCGCTTCTTCGGCGCGGTGCCGGCGCTCGCCGGCGTGGATCTCGAGATACCGCGCGGCGCTGTCTTCGGGCTGCTCGGCCCGAACGGTGCCGGAAAGACCACGACGGTGCGCATCCTCAATGGAGTGCTCGACGCGACCCGCGTCGACACGCTGCGGGTGCTAGGACATGATCTGCCTGAGGGCGCGAGCGAGATCCGACCGTTAGTGGGGGTCCAGACCGATACGAACCTCTACGACCGTCTGACCGCGCGCGACAACCTGTCGCTGTTCGCGCGTTTCTACGGGCTCGACGCCGCCGCCGCCGCGAGACGCGCCGACGGGTTGCTCGACATGTTCGGCCTGCTGCCGCGAGCGCGTGAGCGCGTGGAGCGGTTCTCGAAAGGCATGAAGCAGAAGATGCTCATCGCCCGGGCCCTCGTGGGCTCGCCGCAGCTCGTGTACCCCGGCGAGCCGACCGCGGGACTCGATCCCGAGGCGTCACACGAGCTGATGTCCTACATCCGCACCGTGAGCCGTGCCGAGCACACGACGTTCTTCCTCACCTCTCACCGACTGGATGAGATGGAGGACGTCTGCACGAAGGTCGCCGTCCTCGCGGGCGGCGTGATCCGCGCGCAGGGATCTCCGGCCGAGGTCGCGCGCGCAGCGGTCCCGCGGGTGCGAGTGCGGGTCACGCCCGCGCCCGGTGCGGTCCTGACCGCTCGGATGCTGCTGGCGCTGCCCGGTGCGACCGGCATGGACGCCGCCGACGGGACGTTCCTCGTCGACGTCGCATCGCTCAGCGCCGTACCGGGGTTCGTGCGGGCCGCAGTCGCGCTTCCCGTCGACCTGCTCGGCGTCGCCGAGGAGGCGCCGACCCTGCAGGAGGCGTACCTCGCCTTGGTCGGCACGCCGTCGGACGATGCCGTGGAGGCTGCACGGTGATCCGCCTCGACCGCGTACGGGCGCTCCTTGCCAAGGACCTGGCGGAGACCTTCTCCACCGCCCAGATCATGGGGCCGCTCGTCGTCGTGCCGCTGATGATCATCATCGGGTACCCGGTCGGGTTCCTGCTCGCCCTGCAGTCAGCGCCGGGTGCGGTCGACGGCCTGAAGGACTTCATAGGCTCGTTCCCGGTCTCTGCGATCCCCGCGATTCCGGGACTCACCTCTGCGGGGCGCGCGGCCTACATCGGGGTCGTGTACCTGTTCGCCGGCTTCTTCCTGATCGTCCCGACCATGGTGTCCACCGTCATCGCCGCCAACAGCTTCGCCGGGGAGAAGGAACGGCGCACGCTCGAGGGGCTGCTCTACACGCCGCTGTCCGACGCCGAGCTTGTCATCGGCAAGATCGCCGCGTCGTTCCTTCCGGCGGTCATGTTCGCGTGGGTCTGCTTCGCCATCTACACCGGGATCGTGGACGTTCTGGGCGCGCCGATAGTGGGGGAGCTGTTCTTCCCGACTGCGAACTGGTGGGCGCTGATGGTGCTGCTCGTGCCGACCGTGTCGCTGTTCATGGTCGCGACCGTGGTGCTCGTTTCCACGAAGGCCAGAGGGTTCCAGGAGGCGAACGCGATCGGAGGGTCGGTGGTGTTGCCGATCATCGGCGTGGTCGCCGCCCAGGTCTCGGGCATCATGGTGTTGTCGGCCGAGGTGATAGCGGTGGTGTCGTTCGCGTTCGCCTTCCTCGACGCGGGGCTGCTGTGGGTCATCGTCCGCGCGTTCCGGAGAAGCCGGGTCGTCAGCTACCTGCCCTAGCGATCCGATCCCATGGAGAAGGGCCCCGGCGCGACGCGCCGGGGCCCTTCCGTCTCGGTGCGTCGCGTGCGGTCAGACGTAGGTCTTCGCCAGTGCATCGAGTTCGATGTGGTCGGCCTCGACCGCCGAGACGGCCTTCCACACCTCGAGCAACCGCGGTGACGTCACCCGCGCGGCGAACTCCGCGTAGAGGTCGCTCGCTCGGTGTTCCCGCCGCGCCGACTCGTCGATATCGGCGTTCCAGCTGCCCAGTTCCTCGCCTGGTTCGCGAAGGTCGGCAGGCTTCGGCATGTGCGCGATCTTGCAGAACAGTGAGCAGTGCTCGGTCTCGACCGCTGCGAGGCGCTTGTACGCGCTGGCCAGCGCCGGGTTGTCGTCACGGCGGGACATGGCGAGGTAGAAGCGCGCGTTGGACAACTCGATGTCGATGGCGGTCTCGAGGTCGGCGCGCTCGCCCTCGGTCGGCTGGATCTCGTTGATGTCGAGCGGGTAGTCGCGCGGGTCGATCATGAACTCGGAGTGCGCGCCGCAGAACGGGCACATAGCCGGGGCTTCCGAGCCGAGATACGTCTCGCCGCAGATGCGGCAGCGGTACATCTTCATGACGGTCCTTTCACGGTATCGAACGGGCGCTTTTCGGGCGTTGCCTTCGCTTTGACCTGCGGGAAGTGGTGGGCGTCAGGACTGCCCGGCCAGCGCTTTCGAGATGTCGCGCGGGGCGAGCGCTTGCTTCCATAGCGGTCCGGTGAGCTGGGGAAGGCCGTCGGCGTACGTCGGGCGCCCCGTTTCCTCGTAGAGGACCCCGATCGGGATCCGGCACTCGTCGGGCGAGCACGACATCTCTGAGAGCGAGCTCATCGTGAGCGCCATCGCCGCGGCGCGGTCGTTCGCGTCCCAGCCGCTCTCCTCCAGCTTGTAGACGCGGTCCCTGAACCACGCGTGGGTGTTGAGCCTGTTCCAAGTCACGCACGGCTGGAACACATCCAGCACCGCGAACCCGCGGTGGCTGACGGCCTGCTTCACCAGGCCTGTGAGGTGCTCTACGTCGTCGGAGAACCCGCGCGCGACGAACGTGGCGCCCTCCGCGATCGCCAGACCGACGGTGTTGACCGGCTGCTCGAGGACGCCCGTCGGCGTGGACGGTGTGTGGACGCCCTGCTCGGTAGTGGGAGATGCCTGACCCGTCGTCAGCCCGTATACCTGGTTGTCGTGGGTGATCGAGGTGATGTCCAGGTTGCGGCGGCAGCTGTGCGCGAAGTGCCCGAGCCCGATGCCGAAGGCGTCGCCGTCGCCCATCTCCACGACGACCGTCAGGTCGCGATTCGAGAGGTGCAGGCCGGTCGCGACGGGCAGGGCGCGCCCGTGGAGCGCGTGGAACCCCTGGCAGCGAGTGAAGTCGGCCCCGTTGCCGTGGCATCCGATGCCCCAGACCACCGCGAGCTTCTCGAACGGCAGTCCGAGCTCGACGTAGGCGGTGCGCAGTGCCCTCCACATCCCGAAGTTGCCGCACCCGGGGCACCACGTTGGTACGTTCGGAGTCTCGAAGTCACTGATCGCGGACACCGCACATCACCCCCTTCACGGTCTCGTAGACCTGTTCGGGGGAGAACGGCCGCCCGTCGTAGCGGTTGATGTGCCAGTCGAACGAGCGCAGGCACTCCTGACGGACCAGTCCCTCGAGTTGGCCCGTGATGTTGCCCTCGATCACCATCGTGCGGGTCGAGTTGTCCATGTAGAACTGGACCTCCTTGGCGGGGAAGGGCCACAGCGTGACGATCTGCATGACGCTGACGCAGAAGCCCTCGGTGGCAAGCCAGGAGACCGCTTCGGCCACAGGACCCTTCGTCGAGCCGAAGCACACGATCGAAAGGTCCGACTTGTCGGCGGCACAGCCGAACTTGAGCGGCCGCGGGACGAGCGTGCGCGCCAACTGGAGCTTCCGCATGCGTTTCTCGTTCTGCGCGATGCGGTTCGCAGGCTCCTCACCCTGCGCCCCGTAGCCGTATTCGTCGTGCTCGTACGAGTTCACGACCTGCGTCGCGCCGGTGACGCCGGGCAGCGCGCGCGGGCTCACGCCGTCCTTCGTGACCTTGTACCTGAGGTACAGCCCTGTCTCATCGAGTGCTTCAGGGACGCTCGCGACGTCACCCTCCGGCAGCAGCTTCCCGCGGTCGACCGTCACGTTCTCCAGGTCGAACGGCGGCAGCGACTCACGGTTGTCGGAGAGATAGGTGTCACCCAGTATGATCACCGGTGTCTGGAGCTGGTCAGCGAGGTTGAACGCCTTCCAAGTCAGCTCGAACGCCTCGGCCCGGTCGCCCGGCGCCAGCACCACGCGCGGGAACTCGCCCTGGGCGGCGTGGAGCACGAACCGCAGGTCGGACTGCTCCGTCCACGTCGGAAGGCCTGTCGCGGGCCCGGGCCGCGTGAAGACGCCACAGACGATCGCCGACTCGCTGACGCCGGCGAGCCCGAGCCCCTCGACCATCAGCGAGAAGCCGCCGCCGGCGGTGGCGCACATCGCCCGTGCTCCCCCGAACGCCGCGCCGATCACCATGTTCATCGCGGCGATCTCGTCCTCGGTGTGCTTGACGACCACGCCGTACTCCCGGTCGTGCGCCGCCATGAAGTGCAGCAGCGACGAGGCCGGGGTCATCGGGTACGCGCAGTACATCCCGATGCCCGCCGCCAGCGCTCCGAGGCCGATCGCCTCGTTGCCGTCGACGAGGATCTGCGGGGGTGCATCGGTGATCGGTTCGATCTGCACCGGGAACGGGCAGCCCGCCTTGGAGCCGTATCCGAACCCTTTGGTCGCGACAGCGACGTTGATCTCCGCCACCTCGGGCGGCTTGTGCGCGAACTGCGCCCGGAGCGAGGCGGTGAGGAACTCGAGCGGGAAACCGGTCAGCCCCAGGACCGCGCCGAGGGCGGCCACGTTGCGCATGATCCGCTGTCCGCCGGCATCAACCACGATCTGGTCGAACGGCACTTCGACGATGCAGAAGCGGGAAGGGTCCTCGAGCGAAGCGACAGATGTGGTCTTCGGGTCGTAGACGATCGCGCCGCCTTCAACGACCTCAGACGCGTGTCGCACCACCGTCTCAGTGTTGAGCGCCACGAGCACGTCGACCGGGGTCACATGCGAGTGGATCGGAAGGGGCGACACGCGCACCTGGTAGACGTTGTGCCCGCCACGGATGAGAGAGGGGTACTCGGTGAGATCGAACGTGTGCAGGCCCCCCTGCGCGAACGAGCGCGCCAGCGCGCGCCCTGCAGCCTTGATGCCGAAACCGGCCTGCCCGCCGATCTTGATCTGCACGTCCGGCCTCGAGGCCCCCCGCGGGTCCGCCTGCATAGGCTTGCTCCCTCATCGACGCGACGACTCTGCTCACCTTTCAGTCTATCTTCCCGGAGCGGGTGGTGCGCAGGCGTGGGCGACGCATAGGGGCTCTGCGCGGGCGATCGAGCAGGGCGTGCGGGCGGTCGCGGTATCATGCGGGCATGGAACCCACCACACGCACACCCCTCGTCGTGCTTGGCGTGACCGGCGGCATCGGCGCTTACAAGGCGTGTGAGCTGGCGCGCGAACTCATGCGGCGCGGGATGCGCGTCAAGACGGTCATGACCACGTCCGCCCAGCGGTTCGTGACGCCGCTGACGTTCCGGACCCTGACAGGCGAGCCGGTGGGCGTGTCGCTGTGGGACGACCCCACCCAGCGCGTTCACCACGTGTCGCTCGCGCGAGAGGCCGACGTGATGGTGATAGCGCCGTGCACCGCCAACGTGATCGCCAAGCTCGCCCACGGGCGCGCCGACGACCTGCTGACGACGACGGCGCTCGCCTCCGAGGCGCCTCTCGTGGTGGCTCCGGCGATGAACACGCAGATGTGGCGCAAAGAAGTGACCTCGGCGAACGTGCAGGCACTGCGGGAGCGCGGTGTCGTCTTCGTCGAGCCCGAGTCCGGAGACCTCGCCTGCGGCGATGTGGGGGAGGGACGGCTTGCCGACGTGGTCACCATCGCCGACGCGGTCGAGCGCGAGGTGACGCGCACGCGCGCTCTCGAGGGCGTGCGCGTCCTCGTGACCGCCGGACCGACCCGCGAGCCGCTCGACGCCGTTCGCTTCCTCGGTAACCGCTCCAGCGGCCGGCAGGGCTATGCGATCGCGGAGGAAGCCGCCCGGCGCGGCGCCCAGGTGACGCTCGTAAGCGGCCCCACGTCGCTGCCGGACCCGTTCGGCACCTCGACGGTGCGCGTTGAGACTGCGGCGCAGATGCTCGACGCCGTCGAGGCCGCCTATGGTGTGGCCGACGTCGTGATCGCGGCGGCGGCCGTGGCGGACTTCAGGCCCGCCGAAGCGGCTGCTGGCAAACTGAGGAAGGCCGACGCTCCCGTTGAGGTCGCTCTGGAGCGGACCACCGACATACTGGCGTCGCTCGGAGAGAGCAAGGGCGGTCGGGTGCTGGTGGGCTTCGCCGCCGAGGCGGGCGATGCGGTCGGCAACGCCCGCGCCAAGCTCTCGGCCAAGAACCTCGACCTGGTCGTGGCGAACGACATCACCGACCCGGACGCCGGCTTCGAGGTACGCACCAATCGGGTGACGTTCCTGTCAGCCGACCGCGAAGAGGCGCTACCCTGCATGGACAAGAGCGCGGTCGCGCGAGAGTTGCTCGACCGCGTCGAAGCGATCTTGAAGGGCGGGAAGCGATGAGCATCGAAGGACCGGCGAAGAAGCTGTCCGCCTACATAGGCGAGAACGACGAGTACGATGGCAAGCCCCTGTACACCGCCCTCGTCGAGGCGGCCAGAACGGCAGGTTGTGGCGGGGCCACGGTCCTGCGCGGCATCTCGGGCTTCGGAGCCACCA